>Ga0075421_100012413_pt1 | contig 10585 bp, 3 predicted proteins | sample SoiMetdeltSBSDD5_FD_75292 | JGI IMG/M metagenome (GOLD analysis project Ga0075421, IMG submission 75292) | Bulk soil microbial communities from a Populus tree surrounding site in Tennessee, USA - Soil MetaG P. deltoides SBSDD5 | ecosystem: Environmental > Terrestrial > Soil > Tree plantation... | reverse complement strand
CAACCTTCGTGACCTCTCCGAAGCTCTTTGGAAGGTCACCGACGATAACAGGGGTAATGCTTGCCGTGCTCTGCGTCATGACGGAAACAGGAGCCGAAATCGTCAACGGCACGCCTGAGGAGAGGTTGAAAATCGAACCAAACTGCCATCTTTCGACCAGGCGCGATACCCATGATGGCGCGTTCGCCAACAAGGTTTGGCCGGGGCCAAAGGGCAATTGCCAAACGCCGTTGACCCGGAAGTCATGCGTGCGATGGTAACCCAACAATTGCTTGTTGAGGGACCGATTGCGGGGGTCCATGTATTGCACCGTGCCTTCCTCATCCTGTTCGCCCAGCGTTCGGCTCCATGAATACTGCGTCTGGAACGTGAACCCTTGCGACATCCGCTTATTCAATCCCAGGTGCATTGAATGGTAGCTGGAATTACCGGCGTTGGTGATCAAGTTGATGCTCTGGAATTGGGGATTCACTTTGATGAAGTTCTCAGGGAATCCACCGTTACGCAACAGACCACCGCGAACGTTAGTGGCCGTCGGAGTGCTGTTCAGGAAGTCTGCCAGCGCACCTACATTGCCATTGGCAAGGAAAGCACGCGTATTGGCATTCTGCCGCAGTGCCGCGGAACCGGTCACGCCACCCGTCCCCACTGCGGCCTGGCCGGTATTGATCACCAGCCCGCGCAGCATTTGATCGAAGAGTGGCGCATCTCCGCCGGCTCTTGTGACTTTGAAGGCGTCGAGAATTCCATTCTCGAAAATATTGGTGTCGTTAAGGGGAATTCCACCGTAGAGCTTCGTGCCCTTGCTTCCGAGGTAACGGGCCTCAATTGTGAAATCACGCGTGAGCTCGCGAGTGAGCGAAACGTTGAAACTTTGAACGTAGGGAGTGACCCAGTTGGAGTCGTATCCGGACCAACTCAGCGAGCGATCCGTGAGCGGAACCGGTGTGAGCGGGACCGCGGTAATCGGAATCGGCAGATTCAGATTGGACAGCGACAAGTAACCGCCCTGGGAATACGTCGGGATGAAGCCGGTGCCCGGAGTTGAAAACTGGTTGTTGTGCACCGTCGAGATATCGTAAGCGCCGTTGTAATTCACACCATAGCCGGCACGAAAAACGGTCTTGTCTCTGCCGAACCACGGCAGCGACCAGCTGACGCCAATGGCTGGAGCGAAATTGTTGTAGTCGTTTTTCCACAGCATTTGGTCGGGATTCGGCGAGTTCTTGCCGACCAGCTGCAGCGTGGTCAGAGATCCACCGGACGCACCGGGCCGCCACATCGCGTCGAAACCGGTCCCGGAGATTCCGAATAACGCCGCACTTCCGCCCACGGGAGCCGCCGTCAATCCATTGTTATCGTACGCAACGCCGTAGTAGTCATAGCGCACGCCGATATTCAGGGTGAGGTTCGGGCGGATCTTCCAATCATCCTTCACAAACCAGCTGAAGTCGCTTTGCCGCCAGTCACGGAGGAACATCTGCTCGGCACTTGGCACAACAGGACTGCTGCCGACCTGACTGACGTCGATGAATTTCGGATTAACCGGCCCATTCAACACGAAGGCCTGAATAATGCTCGTCACAGAACCGGCGAGATCGGTCAACAGATTGCGCGCATTGGTCAGGTCGTTTCCATTGATGTTGGGAGCGACTGTATTGTCGATTCCGGTGACGGCAACGCCGCCGGCTCCGAGATTCGCATAGGGGTATACCTGCTGGTTCGTCCAACCCTTCGCCGTAGTGATCCCGTATTCGGCGCCAAACCGGAAACCGTGTGACCCCTTGGTCCAGCTCAAAGCATCGTTAAACGACCAGCGCGGCGCATTGTTACCGCGAGTACCGTTGAATCCTCCGAAGATGAAATTCTCGGTGAAATTGATAGGCTTGGGGATATACGGAATACCGTTTTTCACGGGAAGCGTGGCGAACGCTTCCGGCCCTCGGCCATCAGCTCTTTCAAATCCGGATTGAGAAAGTAATATCTGCCGCCGTTGCCCAAAACGAAATTCGTTTAGGAGTGTGGGCGAAGGCGTGGAGATCCACGATAGTGTGTAGATGCTCGGCCGCCGTCTGAATACTCCACCATAACCGTCCGGCCACGGCGCGATTTGTGTATCGGAGATATCCCACTCCTTGGTACCCGTGAAGAAGACTTTATTGTTCGCATTGAAGTTGTGGTCCAGGCGCAGATTGATCTGGTCGCGATCGATGTTTGGCGCGCTGCCGGTCACATCGTCGAGTTCTTTTCTCCGGCGGGTCCAACGGATACCGGCCGTGTTGAGGCCATCGCCGACGGTGTAATCGTTCGGTAATGGCATTCGCGAAAGGGCCATCTGAACCCAACCGCTCGGATCCAAGGAAGGACGCAAAGGATCCTTCCCGAAAACGCTGAACGAGGCAAGCGGGCCCGTCGCATTTGCCGGCGTTACCGGGTCGCCCTGCAGATTCACTGTTGGATTATTCGAAACAGCGTTGCCGCTCTGCACTCCTGGGAAATAACGGAAAATGCCCTGGCGCGCGGCCGGTGTCAGAACGTTGCCGACGACGCTGTCTTTGGCGATATAACGCTGCCCGTCGTAAAGAAAGAAGAAAAAGGTTTTGTTCTGGATGATCGGACCGCCGAGGCGGCCGCCGAATTGGTTGCGATTGTAATAATTCTTCTGGACGTTGTTGAAGTTGTTGAACCAGCTGCTGGCGTCCAGAGCAGAGTTCCGGTTGGTGTAAAAGACCGAGCCGCGGTACTGATTCGTACCGGCGCGCGTGGCCATCTGCACTTGACCGCCGCCGCGGCCCAACTCGGCATCCGCCGCTGCGACGACGACGCGTACTTCTTCAACGAGATCGGGACTGGTATAGGTGACGGCAAAACCGCCGCTATCATTGTGGCGCGTGTCATTCACGCTGACGCCGTCCCGGGAGGTATTCACATTGGTGCCCCGCGTTCCGGCAAAAATCGCCGGAGCCTGATATTCGCCCGCCATTCCGCCCATCTGAACGCCGGCCTGAGTCGAAACCAGACCAAGTACGTTGCGATCCACAAGAGGAAGATCCTTGATCTTGCTATCGGGAAGGACAGCACCCACCGACGACGATGTCGTCGCCAGCAGCGTGTCGGCCGCAACGCTGACCTCTACCGACTGAGCCACGCCGCCGACCTGCAACGAGAAATTCAGCCGAACCTGTTGCGAAATCCCGAGAGGAACTTCGTTGTAGGTTTGCGTCTGAAATCCAGACAACTCGGCGCTGACTTTGTAGCTTCCACTCTGAAGACTCGGGAACTGATAGGCGCCGGCTTCATTCGTGATGGCCGTAGTGACAATGCCGGTCGCGATATTGGTGGCGGAAATCGTTACGCCGGGAATCAATGCGCCCGATGCGTCGCTTACAGTACCGCCCAAGGTAGCGTTGATGGTTTGAGCCGAAGTATAGATAGATACAAGTAAACAAAGTACAAATGCGAACAAATACAGTTTTTTCATTGAAACCTCCCCCATCGCGTTTGCGCGGTCACAGACCGCGCCCACAGTTAACACACGCTCCGACTGTAGGCGCGGTCTGTGACCGCGCAAATTTCCCAGTCGCGGTTGATATCATGCTCCGAACTGATATGTCTATCTCTAAAATCTGTTTTCATTTGGAAACTAATTGTTATAGGTTGCTGCGGTGCCTGTTACGCCGAGCTTTTGCTTGGAATGCGATTCATGGAGTACGACATTATGCGTTTAAGCCGATTCATTGTTCTGTTGGTTTCCCTCGCCTTACTACCGGTTATCGCGTTTGGCCAGGCGCGCCCTGATTTGAGCGGGTTGTGGGATGGATCCTCCAATACGACGAATATCGTGAACGTCATGAGAGCGAAAGGGACGCCCGTACCATTCACTCCCTATGCCGAGCAGCGATACAAAAACATCGACATGGCCAAGAATCCAAACGCATTCTGCCTGCCGCCAGGACCGTCGCGGGCCCTCACTGGTCCGTCGCCTTTCTATATCGTTCAAAACGATAAAACCGTCGCTTTCCTGTTCGAGAATCACTTCAACTACAGACTGATCTACACGGACGGAACGAAACATCCCGAAGACATCATGGACTACCCCGCCTTCATGGGACACTCCATCGGTCGTTGGGAAGGCGACACATTGGTAGTAGACACCGTCGGGATCAAAGAAGGGACATGGCTGGACAGCAATGGGCTGGAGCACAGCGACAAACTGCACCTCACCGAGAGATTTAGAAAAACTTCGGCCGACGTCATCCAGTACAGCGTGACCTATGACGATCCTGTCTTTTTCACCAAGCCGTGGACACTGACAGTGGACCTGAACCGGCTGAAAGATACACGTCTGATCGAATACGTCTGCATGGAAAACGAGAGAGATCTGAAGAGACTGCAACCTACCCTCAGACAATAAGGAAGGCGGCTATGAAAAAGAATCCCGGAAGGCGTCCTTCATCGGCAATGTCTCGACGACAATGGCTGTCCACAGCGGCAGCAGGCGGAGCCGCGGCCACCGTTGCTCCGGGGTCTCTCCTCGCAGCGGCGCCACAAACAAGCAAGCTGCGTCTCACTATGGCCTGTTGGGACTATGACCGAACGCGCGCCGTCATGGATGGCCGCGTTACATTCGACGGCATCGAGATGACATACCTGCCGCTCGTAGTCGAGGAGACATTTTTCCGGATGATGCGGCATCAGGAATTCGACGTCTCGGAGATGTCGCTGTCGTCGTACACCCTGTCTTTGTTCGCCGACAAGCCGCCGTTCATCGCGATTCCAGTCTTTCCGTCGCGCATGTTCCGCCACAACGGAATTTTCATCAACGTCAACAGCGGCATCAAGGAACCGAAAGACCTTGCTGGAAAACGCGTCGGGACGCCGGAATATCAACTGACCGCCCCAGTGTGGCAGCGCGGCATATTGAGCGATGAATACAAAGTTCCGGTGTCGAGTGTGACTCATTGGACCGGCGGCCTTGAAGAACCCGGGCGTGAAGAGAAGGCGCCGCTGGCTCTGCCTCCAACCATCCGGCTGCAAGAGATCCCGAAAGACAAGACCCTGTCTCAGATGCTGGAGACCGGCGAAATCGATGCACTGATCGGACCGCGCGTGCCATCCAGCTATAAACCGGGTGGAAAAGTGCGTCGCTTATTTGAGGACTACGCGAAGGTTGAACGGGAATACTACCAACGCACGAAGATCTTTCCGATCATGCACGTCGTTGCGATTCGTCGGGAACTGTACGAACGAAATCCCTGGGTGGCGCAATCGTTGTACAAAGGCTTCGTCCAGGCCCAGCGCATTACCTATCAGGATCTGCGCGAGACCGCAGCGCTGAAGACGATGCTGCCCTGGCTGATTCAACACGTCGAGGAAACCGAACGTCTCCTGGGCAAGGAATTCTGGCCATATGGCCTGGAACCCAACGTCTCGGCGCTTTCCACCTTCCTGCGATACTCCTTTGAGCAGGGACTCGCCAAGCGGCTGCTTACGCCGAAGGACCTGTTCGCTCGCGAGACACTCGAATCGTTCAAGATTTAGCCGATAGCTTAACTGTAGGCGCGGTCATAAGCATCGCAACGCGATGCGTTGCTTATGACCGCGCCTACAGTTCGCTTGACTTCACAATTTGCCCTCCATAGACTCCTGCCCAAACATCCGTTAACAACTTTTTCGCAGAGCCCTCTACAAGGAGAATGACATGCGCTCATTGGGAGTCCTCTTCTGCCTGTTCCTGGCGACTCTTCCAGCCGTTGCTCAAAGCGATCGTGGAACCGTGACCGGTACCGTATCGGATACATCAGGTGCGGTCATTCCTGGAGTGAGCATTGTTGCCACAAACGTGGAAACCAGCGCCCGCTATGAGACGGCCAGCACGGAAACCGGCAACTACACGTTGGCGCAATTGCCGTCCGGACTGTATCAATTGTCGGCCGAATTGCCGGGGTTCAAGAAATACGTCCGTCAGGGAATCGCCGTGTTGGTTGCGCAGACACTGCGCCTCAACGTGACTCTTGATGTGGGTTCTAATAACGAATCGGTGACGGTAACAGAGGCCGCACCGCTGCTCAGGACTGAAAGCAGCGAAGTGGCGACCAACGTCAATGCGGAGTTCCTGAACAACGTTCCGATTTTGGGAATCGGCAGGCTGGCATCCGGCGCGACCGGAATTCGCAGCGCATACTCCGTGGCCAATGTAGTCCCGGGCGCGACATGGTTGCCGGACCAGACGATTCGCGTGAATGGAATGACAGGCAACACCTCTGCATTGCGCGTCGATGGCCAGGACGCCACGGCAACCATCAGCAATGGTCAAATCACTCAAACGCAGCAGAGCGTCGAAGCCATTCAGGAAGTCGCAGTCCAAACCAGTAACTTCGCCGCGGAATTCGGTCAAGCGGGCAGCGGCTTATTCAACGTCACGATGAAATCGGGAAGCAACCAGTTCCATGGCAGCGTCTACGACTATTTCGTCAACGAAGCGCTCAACGCCGGCTGGCCGTTTACCGACAACGGCAAGGGAGAGTTGCTGCGCAACCGCGAACGCAGAAACAATTGGGGATTCAGCTTCAGCGGTCCGGTGATGGCGAAAGTCTACGACGGCCACAATAAGACGTTCTTCTTCGTCAATTTCGAGCAGTTTCGCGAGACTCAGGTGAGCAATTTCCCGGTCACCGTGCCAACGCTGGCGTATCGCCGAGGCGATTTCCGCGAGGCACTCACCGGCCGTTCTTTAGGCACAGACGGACTGGGACGCCCGATCATGGAGAATGTGATTTACGATCCCACCACCGAGCGCATCATCAATGGCGTCCGTTATCGCGACCCCTACCCGAACAACATCATTCCGCCCGAGAAACTCGATCCGGTGGCATTGAAGGTCCAGGAGTATATTCCCTTGCCGAACCGGCCGGGCTTGACCAACAACTTCGTACCGAATGAAGTGAATCCGCGGATTTCGCAAATTCCTTCGGTCAAGATCGATCATTCGCTCAGCGCCAGACTCAAGCTGTCCGGATACTGGTCACGCACTCAGACCGATACACCGAACAACACCTCTGGTTTGCCACAACCACTTTCGAGTACGGTCGGGCAACACATCAAGACCGACACCATCCGCTTCAACTTCGATTACGCCGTGACACCGACGACGCTCCTGCACCTCGGGGCAGGCTATGTAAACGTTCGCAGCGACCCGCAAGTGCCGCGTTTCGATAACGACAAGATCGGGTTCAAGGGAACAAATGCCGACATCTTTCCGTACTTTTCGGTGTTGAGCTCCGCCCAGGGAGGGATGGCGAACTTCGGCCCGCCCTCGAATTTCCGAATCGAGAACTTGAAGCCTACAGGAAACATCTCGCTCACATGGGTCCGGAACAATCACACCTACAAGGCCGGCGGCGAACTGATCGTGAACGGTTACCCGTCATTCAGTGAAACGTACTCTTCGGGCAACATGCTCTACAGTTCCAACCAAACTGGACTGCCATCGCTGCAAGGTGTATCGCTCCCTGCCAATGTGGGATTCAATTACGCCAGTTTCCTTATCGGGGCGCCCAACAGCGGATATGACAGTGTCCCGACGAAACTGCGGACAGGAAACCATTCGATGGCGTTTTTCATCCAGGACAACTGGAAGGTGAATCGCAAGCTGACTCTCGATTACGGGCTGCGCTACGACTATCAAACCTACCTGAAAGAACACAGCGGGTATATGTTTAACGTCAGCCCCACGACGCCAAACCCGACAGCGGGCGGCCTTCCCGGCGGGATTATTTTCGAGGGCTACGGACCCGGGAAGTGTAACTGCGAATTCGCGAAAAACTATCCGTGGGCATTCGGACCGCGTCTCGGTATCGCCTATCAGATTACTCCGAAAACTGTGCTGCGCATCGGCGGCGGCGTCATGTACAGCAAAACGAACAACGATGCATCCAAAGCGAGTAATTTCGGTTCGACCAAACCATTCAATGCTCCGGAGTACGGCAATCCTCCATTCCTGCTGCGCGATGGTTTGCCGTATAAGATCAGTTTCCCGGACTTCGATCCAGGCCAGCAGCCGCTGCCCGGAACCATCGGTAATCCCACGAACATGGTCGATCAGCAGGCGGGGCGGCCGGCAAGAGTCTGGCAATGGAGTATTGGACTGCAGCGGGAGATCTCGAAGGATCTGGTTGTAGAAGCGGCTTACGTCGGCAACCGAGGAGTGTGGTGGCCGGCGCAAACACTGCATCCATACGCTTCCAACGCAATCCCGCCATGGAAGCTGGCGGCCTTAGGCCTCAGCCTGGACAATGCGGACGACCGGAGACTGCTGACATCGCCGATCAGTTCCGCCTACGCCGCCCAGCGCGGCTTCAGCACTCCACCATATCCGGGCTTCCCGACCGGACTTACTGTGGCACAAACGCTTCGGCCGTTTCCGCAGTTCACTGGCATCGTGCAAACATGGAATCCTTTAGGCAACACCTGGTATGACGGCTTGCAATCGAAAGTCACCAAGCGCTTATCCGAAGGCCTGGACTTCGTGGTCACGTACACGTATTCGAAGAGCCTGTCATTGGGTTCTGAAGAAAACAACAACTATGGTTCAGTCACCAATCCGATCGTCAACAACGTGTTTGACCGGCAGGCCAACAAATCCTTATCCGGTTTGGATCAGCCCCATTCGCTGATGATCGCCGGGACTTACACGCCGACCGGGCTGTTTAAAGGTGCATCGGGATTGGCGAGTAAGGTTCTTTCATGGATTACGAGCGATTGGCAGATCGGTGGAGTCCTCCGTTACGCCAGCGGTATTCCTTTCAGAGTTCCGGCGTCGACGACGAATCTCAATGCATTGATCTTCCAGGGCACGCTGGCCGAGCGGGTGCCTGGCGAACCGCTCTTTACCACGGAATGGGTGGATAAGAAGGGTAACCTCCATACCAACGAAGAACTCAACATCAACTGCGGGTGTTACGATCCGAGAAGAACCTTCGTCCTGAATCCGAAGGCCTGGAGAAATCCGCCGGACGGGAAGTTCAGCGCATCGAATTCCCACTATGGCGATTACCGGCAACAGCGTCGTCCCAGTGAAAGTATGAGTCTGGGCCGTCGATTCCGGATAGGCGAGAGAGTCAGCCTGATGGTTCGTGCCGAATTCACAAACATCTTCAATCGCACTGGAGTGAACACGCCTTCGGCAAACAATGCGTTTTCTACGCAGACCAGGGATTCAGTGACTGGATTCACTACTGGCGGTTTTGGATATATCAGCCCCGCGGCTGTTGGCGGCAGTAACACGAACCCCGCCGCAGCGGGTGCGGCGAGCTTCGCGACGCCTCCGCCGCGGCAAGGGACGATCGTTGCGCGGTTTCAGTTCTGACCCGCTTCTCAAGAGATGTCAACACAGAGGGATCGGGAATCCGATTAATTCGTCAATTCTCGATTCCCAATTCTCATCCGAGGGAACCCTTCCAATTCACACGGTCTCCTCGGATAGGAATTGAGAATCGAGAATTGACGAATTAATCGGATTCCCTGTGTCCCCGTGTTGACTAGTTGGACTTCAGTATTCGGAGCGCTTCCCTCGCCTCTTTGAAATCCGGATTGAACTTCAATGCCAATTCGATCTGCCGCCGCGCCTCGTCCAAACGATTCATTTTGGCCAGTGCGACACCATAATTGAACCGAGCTGCCGCAAAATCCGGTTTGAATCGAAACGCAGCTTCAAAGTGATATCGAGCCTCCGGGAAGCGATTGGTCGAAGCCAGCACGTTGGCTAAGTTGCTGTGCGCTTCCGCGTAATCCGGCCGGATTGCAATGGCTTCTCGAAATGCAGGTTCCGCCCGCAGCATGTTTCCGTTTTCGAGCCACAAGCCACCTAAACTATTGTGGGCTTCAAACAAATCCGCATCCAACTCGACCGCTTTTTGAAACGCGGCCAATGCTTCAGAACCGGCACGCTGATCCAGGTAAACCAGACCCAGTTGGTGCCAACTGGCGGCGTCACGGCCATCCACAGCTAACGCCCGTTTGAGAGCATCCGCTGCCTCTGCAGTGCGTCCGGCGGACCTGAGGGCAAATCCAAACTTTTGAAGAGCGATCAGGGAACGCGGTTCGCGCCGCACCGCCTCCTCGTAAAGAGGAAGGGCATTGCTCATCTGGCCGCTGTCTTTCCATGCATTGGCGAGTTGAAGATAGAACTCCATGCGAACGGGCCGATGCTTTTCGATGGCGGCGGTCAGATCCTCAATACCTTGCTTCAGATTCGTTTTCTGGCTGACCTGGGCAACGGCGAGATAGAGATCTCTATCCGCCTCTTGCGTCATCGTCTGCGGATAATACAGGACAACCGGACCACGGTATGCGTTGTCCTCCGTCTCCCCACGCTCGGGTATCGGCGCCAACAGGTCCCGAGCCGGCTTGCGACGCTGGATGTAATGATCCGTCATGACCGTGTGGACGACATCATCGGTGCGCCGCTTCGGCATATGGCAACCGGTGCAGTCGCCGGACCGGGTGTGCCCGCCGGACACGACCAGCTGGTCGAAAGAAGAGCCGTGGCACTCGCGGCACACGGTCGTGTAATGCGCCGTGGCTT
>Ga0075421_100012412_pt1 | contig 10585 bp, 8 predicted proteins | sample SoiMetdeltSBSDD5_FD_75292 | JGI IMG/M metagenome (GOLD analysis project Ga0075421, IMG submission 75292) | Bulk soil microbial communities from a Populus tree surrounding site in Tennessee, USA - Soil MetaG P. deltoides SBSDD5 | ecosystem: Environmental > Terrestrial > Soil > Tree plantation... | reverse complement strand
GAATGCGCTTGTACTCGTCGGCCCAGCTCGTCTCCTGCGTGAACCCGTGGTTCTCGACCGGATAGGCCGCAAGCTCCCAGTTCTCCTTGCGCAGCTCGATCAGCCGCTGCGCCAGGCGGACCGAATCCTGAAAGTGCACGTTGGTGTCGACCATGCCGTGGCAGATGAGGAGCGCCCCCTTCAGCCCGTCGGCGAAGTAGATCGGCGAGCTCTTGCGGTAGGCCTCGGCATCCTTCTGCGGCACGTTGAGGATGTTCGACGTGTAGCCGTGGTTGTAGTGCGCCCAGTCGGTGACCGGCCGGAGCGCGGCGCCGGCGGCGAACACCTCGGGCGTCGTGAACATCGCCATCAGCGTGATGAAGCCGCCGTAGCTGCCGCCGTAGACGCCGATGCGGCGCGGGTTGACCTGCTCCTTCGCCGCCAGATATTTCGCCCCGTCGACGATGTCCTCGAGATCCTTGCCCCCCATGTGGCGATAGATGGCGGTGCGCCAGTCGCGGCCGTAGCCCGAGCTCGCGCGATAGTCCACGTCGAGCACGACGTAGCCGCGTGAGGCGAGCAGGTTGTGGAACATGTACTCGCGGAAGTAAGTGGACCAGTAGCGGTGGGCGTTCTGCAGATAGCCGGCGCCGTGGACGAACACCACCCCGGGGCGCGACGGGTCGCGCTTCGAGCCAATCATCTCGGGCGTGAACAGGCGGGCGTACACGTCGACGCCGTCCCGCGCCTTGAAGGTGATGACCTTGGGATCGATCCAGTTGAACCCGCGCCATTCCTCGACGGGAGTGGTGGTGATCTGCTTCGCCACCGCGCCTGGCTGGTTGGGCATCAGGAAGACTTCCGGCGGCTTCGTGCTGTACGAGTACACGAGCGCGAGGGTCGACTCGTCCGGGGACACGGTCGCGTCGTTCGACCCGGGCAGGGACGTGAGCTTCGTCCGCTCGCCGCCTTCGAGCGGCACGGTGTACACCTGGCGCTCGCCGGGATGAACTTCGTTCGTCGTCACGTAAAACTTCTTGCCGTCCCGCGCCAGCTCCGCGGAAGTCACTTCCCACCTGCCGGAGGTGAGCTGCACCGGCTTTGCCGCCGGCGCGGCGACGTCGAGCGTGTAGAGGTGCATCCAGCCGTCGCGTTCGGACAGGAACGAGATGCGCCGGTTGTCCGGCAGGAAGTCGATCGAGGCGCCGCCGAATCCCGCTTCACGGACCCACGCTTCGTCGTGCAGCAGGTCGATGACCGCCGTCTTGCCGGTTTCGGGCTCGAGCGTTACGAACCAGCGGTCCTTGTTGTCCGCCGAGCGGACGCCGGCGACGTTCTGCTTGCCGTCAGCCGATACGACCGGCATCGACCACCGCACTTCACGCTCCGCCTTGCGGCCCGGCGCCGGCGTCGATCCCGCGGCGGCGGCCGCCGCCGGCTTCTCCGCTTCCGGCACCGGCGGCGCGAAGCTGGCGTCCGCCCAGACACTCTTCCCGGTCTTCACATTCAGGATGGCGAGCAGCCGCCGATCCTGCGTGTCGCCGACGTTCGAGCGCGCCGGGATGTCCTCGGTGTATCCCGCCTCGGTCACGTAATTCGGCACGATCGTGTTCTTGACGCCGACGGGCCGCTCGGCCACGAGGATGAAGACGTGCGTGTCATCGGGCGAGAGCATCAGGTCGGCAGCCGACTGACGGTCCTGCAGCTCGAACGCGGGCAGCTTCAGCTTCTTTTCCTTCTCCTCGTCGCGCTTCTTCTGCGCGGCCTGCTCGCGCAGGTACTCCATCAGCTTCTGCTCTTCCTCTTTGATGAACTTCTGGCTGTCGGTCAGCCGCGGCTCGGCACGCTTCGGCGCGACGTCGGTCAGCTGCGTCACGATCTCCGCCCCTGCCGCCGCGTCGACCGGCACGATGAAGAGATTGCCGTCGCGCACGTAGGTGACGTGGGTGTCGTTCCGCGCCCACCGCGGATTCGACTCGGCGCCGGTCGTACGCGTGATCTGGATGCGGCGGCCGCCGTCGAGCATGGCGATGTCCCCGGCGTCGGCGAACACCACGCGCCGCCTCGCCTTGTCCCATCGTCCGCCGGCGGGAGGTACGTTCCTGATCTGCTCGTCGGAGAGCTTGCGCGGCTCGCCGCCGTCGCGGCCGACGACGTAGGTGGACGCTTCCTTTTCGCCCGGCTTGCGCCACTCGAAGTAGAGGTTCTGCGAATCGGCCGACCAGCGCAGCGCGGCGGGTGGCCAGCCGACCAGGTCGGGGCCGCGCATGATGCTGTCCACGGTGAGCTGCAGACGCGCGCCAGCCGGCGCGGCCCGCTGCGCGAGGAGCCGCGTGCCATCGGGCACGGCGGCTGAGCCCGCAAGAAGAACGGCGGTCAGAACGACACTAAATCGGCGCATGGAACGTCTAATCCTTGGATCAACCGGGTGGCAGGGCGGCGACGCCAAAACGTAGAGCAGTATAGCAATCCGAGCGCGGCGTCCCGGTTCTTGCACTCTCGTCCGACGGACCATTTCCTTTTCAGCACTTGGAGATACGTGCAATGCGTTTCAGGCAGCAAACATCGGCGTGTTTTGCGACCGCGGTGATCACGGCGGCGCTCGGCGTGTTCGGCTCCGGCCGGGTGGTGTCCGCTTTCGAACAGACGCCTCCGCCGCAGGCTCCGTCGAGCCCCACGGTGGCACCCCAGCCGCCGCAGGGAGTCCGGCCGGTGACCACTCCAGCCCCGGTGCCGCCGGCGGGCCAGGTGGCGCCGTCGCCCGGACAGCTACAGGTCACGGTGGATGAAGCCGTGCGTCTGGCGCTCGAGAACAACCTGGGCATTCAGGCGTCGCGGCTGAGTCCGGAAGTACAGGCGCTCGCCGTGGCGCAAACCCGGGGCAGTTACGCGCCCCTGCTGTTCGCCACCACGACCAGGAACAGCAACACCAGCGCGCCGACCAACTTCCTGAGCGGCAGCGGCTTCGTCACGTTCGAGGGCAGCCGGACGAACGCCGGCGTCGCGCAGCAGTTGAAGTGGGGCGGCGGCCGCTTCCAGGCCTCGCTCGACGGCGCGCGCAACACCACCAGCGATCCGAGCGACCCGTTCAACCCCCGGCTGTCGTCGAACTTCAACTTCAACTTCACCCAGCCGCTGCTGCGCAACTTCCTGATCGACACGACGCGCCAGCAGCTGCTCGTCGGCGAGAAGCAGCTCGAGATCGTCAACGTCCAGCTGCAGCAGCAAATCGCCCAGACGACGCGCCGGGTGCGCAGCGCCTACTTCGACCTGGTGGGCGCCATCGGCCAGCTGGAAGTCGCGCGGCAGACGCTGCAGCTGTCGCAGCAGTCGCTGAAGGACAACCAGACGCGCGTCGAGGTCGGGACCTTGCCTCCGATCGACATCATCGAAGCGCAGGCGGAAGTCTCGCGCAACGAGGAAGGGGTGATCATCGCCGAAGCGCGCATCAAGACGCTCGAGGATGCGCTGCGCGCGCTGGTGATGAACCCGTCGCAGGCGGACTTCTGGACGACGAAGATCACGCCGTCCGAGCAGCCGGCGCTGACGCCGCAGCCGGTGGACGTCGAGGCCGCGGTGACCAACGCGCTGGCGAACCGCACGGATGTGATTCAGGCGCGCAAGCAGCTCGAGCAGACCGACATCAATCTCAGATACGCGAGGAACCAGCGGCTCCCCAACGTCGATGCGATTGTGAATTACGGCCTGCAGGGCGTCGGCGGCACGCGCACGCTGTACGAGACGTCCCCTCAGGGCATCCCGATCCCTTCGGGCACCGCCCAGCGCAGCTTCGCCGACGCGCTGCGCGACATCTTCGGCAACGACTTCAAGACCTGGAGCGTGCAGCTGCAGGTCAGCTACCCGATCGGCACCAGCACGTGGGAAGCGGCGGCGGCGCAGACCCGGCTGCAGCGGCAGCAGGACGTGACCGCGCTGCGCCAGCTCGAGATGCTGGTGGCGACGTCGGTCCGCGACGCCGGCCGTCAGGTCGAGACGAGCTTGAAGCGAGTCGAGGCCACCCGCAAGGCGCGCGAGTTCGCCGAGCGGCGGCTCGAGGCCGAGCAGAAGCGCATGACCGTCGGCTTGTCGACGACGTTCCAGTTGTTCCAGGCCCAGCGCGAACTGTCGCAGCAGCGCCTCGCCGAGCTGACGGCAATCATCGACTACAACCGCGCGCTGGTGAACTTCCAGGCCGTGCAGGCAGTGCCGCTACAGTAAAGACAAGGAAGAAGGAGGAAGGAGGAAGGAAGAAGCTTCGTCCTTCTTCCTTCTTCCTTCTTCCTTCTTCCTTTCTATACACTTCCCTGCGTGAAACTGACCGTCACGGTCATCACGCACAACGAATCCGCCAACATCGCCGCCGCCCTCGAATCGGTCTCATGGGCCGACGAGATCATTGTCGTTGACGCGCACAGCTCGGACGACACGGTCGCGATCGCGCGCCGCCTGGCGACGCGCGTCGAGGTGCGCGACTGGCCCGGCTACGGTCCGCAGAAGAACTACGCCGCGTCGCTCGCCTCGAACGACTGGATCCTGTCGCTCGACGCCGACGAACGCGTCACGCCGGCGCTGGCGCAGGAGATACGCGCGCTGCTCGACGCCGGCCCGCCGGTGCGCGGCTACCGCGTGCCGCGTCTCGCGTTCTATCTGGGGCGCTGGATTCGGAGCACGGACTGGTACCCCGACTATCAGCTGCGCCTGTACGATCGCCGCGCCGGGCGCTGGAACGACCGGCGGGTGCACGAATCGATCGAGCTCGATGGCGCTCCCGGCCTGCTTCGCCACGAGCTGCAGCACTATCCCTACCGCGACATCTCCCACCACATCGTCACGATCGATCGCTACACGACGCTCGCGGCCGAAGAATGGCGCGCCGCCGGGCGCCGCGCCAGCGCCGCCGAGATCCTCGTTCACACCGAGCTGGCGTTCGCCCGGAACTACGTCCTCAGGGCGGGGTTCATGGACGGCGCCGCCGGCCTGATCGTCTCGACGCTGAACTCGTACTACGTCTTCCTCAAGTTCGCCAAGCTGTGGCAGTTGAACAGAGCCGCCAATCTTCAACCGCGCCCCTAGATGTTCTCCCTTCATATCGACACGGCGCGGACGTGGCGCGGCGGGCAGAACCAGGTCCTCGTCACCGTGATGGGACTGCGGGCGCTCGGCCACCGGACGATGCTCGCGGCGCACCCGGATGGGGAGCTGAGGACGCGCGCGTCCGAAGGGCTCGACCTGGTGCCGATTGCGCCGCGCACGGAGATGGACCTCAGCGCCGCCTGGCGCCTGTCGCGCGCCCTGAAGCAGCTGCGGCCGGACGTCGTCCATGCGCACGATCCGCACGGCGTGGCGATGGCGGCGCTGGCGCTGTCGATGAGCACGCAGCCGCGCAAGCCGCCGCTCATCGCGTCGCGGCGAGTGGACTTCCACATGCGCGGCAACACGCTGTCGCGCTGGAAGTACCGCCAGGTGGATTGCTTCGTCTGCGCGTCCGACGCCATCCGGCAGATGGTCGTCGGGGACGGCATCCCTTCGGATCGCGCGGTGACGGTCTACGAGGGCATCGACCTCGGGCGCGTGGCGTCCGCCCCGCCGGCGAAGCCGCACGAAGAGTTCTGGCTGCCGCACGAGGCGCCGGTCGTCGGCAACGTCGCCGCGCTGGTGCCGCACAAGGGACAGCGCCACCTGATCGACGCGGCGGCGCTGGTCGTCCGGCAGGTCCCCGATGCGCGGTTCATCATCGCCGGCGAAGGGGAACTGCGTCCGGCGCTGGAGAAGCAGATCAAGGATCACCGGCTCGAGAAGCACGTCATCCTCGCCGGCTTTCGCCCCGACGTGCTCTCGCTGCACAAGAGCTTCGACCTGTTCGTGCTCAGCTCGACGACGGAAGGGCTCGGGACGTCGCTGCTCGATGCGATGGCGTGCGAAAAGGCGATCGTGGCAACCAGCGCCGGCGGCATCCCCGAAGTCGTCCAGGACGGCGTGACCGGTCTGCTGGTGCCGCCGAAGGATCACGAGGCGCTGGCGCGCGCGATCGTCCGGCTACTGAAGGATCCCGCGGTCAGAGCGAAGATGGCATCCGCCGGCCTCGCCCGCGTGCGTGAGCGTTTCAGCGCCGAGCGGATGGTGCAGGACACGCTCAGCGTGTACCAGCGAGTGGCACAGGTGCCACATCGAGAGGACATGTAATTGGTGAATTGGTGGGTTGGTGAATTAGTGAATTGGTGCATCGATCCACTAATTCACCAATTCACGAATCCACCAGTTCACCAATTTTCATCGGATTCCCACCATCCCTGCGCGGCAGCCGGCGTGGTCGCGCGGGCAGTCGTCGAAGGTGACCGCCGCGCCGTTGTCCGAGAACGTGACGCCGCGGGCGATGCGGTCGGCCATCGCCGGATCTTCGGCGAACAGGTTGATCTTCCCCGCCGGCTTCCCCGATTCCGCGTCGAAGATCCGCAGCTGGCGGCCGTTGATGAGAAAGGCGACGCGCCGGCCGTCCTTCGTCCACGCGATCTCGTCGGTGGTTTCGCGGCCGTCGGCCAGCCCCTCGAGCGCGGTGGCCGCCTCGACGCTTTTCCCCACGAACAACGTCTCGCACGGACCCTGCGGGCAGAGCCGGTCGCGCGCGAACGCGACCCGCGCGCGGTCGCTCGACCACTCCATCGCGCTGTAGCGCTCGATGTGGCGGCTGCACGCCGCCGCCATCAGGAGGCTGCCCGCGACCGCGAGCGCACCCGAGGCCGGCAGAAACCCTTCAACGGACATTGGCTGTCTCCCTGTTGGCGGCTGAAGCCGCAGGCGTTCCGCATCCCGAGGTGGCACAGCGAGAAATCGAACCGCACCGGATCGTGTGGATCCAGCCGCCGGAGCGACGCGGTGATGTCCGCCGCCATCCGCCAGCCGGGCGACGTGTACCTCGTCAGCCTGAGGCAGCGGCCCAGCCGGATGACGTGCGTGTCGAGCGGCACGACCAGCTTCGACGCCGGTACTGCCGACCACACGCCGAGATCGATCGCATCCCGCCGCACCATCCAGCGCAGAAAGAGGTTGAGCCGCTTGCAGGCGCTGCCGCCGGACGGCCGCGGGAAGAAGTAACAGACGCCCGGCCGCTGCGGCACCCGGCCGTAGGCGCGCCGGATGTCCAGCGCCATGGCTCTGGTGGAAAACGAATCCAGTGCCGCGCCGACGTCCTCGTCCTCGGCGCGCAGTGCCGCGGCGAAGAACGCCTCGACGGACCCCGACCGCTCCAGCATCTGCCTGAGCACCCAGAGCAGCGCCGCCAGGTCGGTGCCGCGCGTCCAGCGGTGCACCATCGCGCGCAGCTCGGGGTGGCCGGCCGCGGGATCGAACGCCCGCACGAACGCCGCCGGGCGCGGCCCCATGATCGCCAACAGCGTCTGGATCGATTGGATGACGCTGGCAACCCGGCCGAACGCCAGCGCCGCGGCGCAGAACCCGGCGATCTCCCGATCCGCGGCATCGTGGAAGGGGCGGACGAGATGGACGGGATCGTTCGCCGAATCGTCGCGGTTGTACTCGTGGTACAGCTCATCGAGCGGACGCGCGAGCAGAAGAGGGTCTCGGGTCAGAAGGTCGTCACTGGTTCGCCGGCGCGGCACATCGGGCAGTCGTCCGCCGGGTAATTCTCGGGCGCCGGGTACTCGACCAGCGCGTAGTTCGGTGCCCCGGCGTCGACCACGGTCTCCATCCGGTCGCAGATCTCGACCGTGGCGAGGACGATCCCGCCGGCCTGCCGCACCAGCTCGGCGCAGCGCTGCAGCGTCTTCCCCGTGTTCCGCACGTCGTCGGCAATCAGGACCTGCCGGCCGGCCATCTGCTTCGCGTAGAAGCTGCGCAGCACGAAGCCGTCCTCGCCGGGAGCCTGCGTGAACGGCGCAAAGCTGCAGGGCGGATGGGTCAGCGCCCGGCGCCCGTCGAGCAAACCGGCGATGGTGTGGGCGAGCAGCGCCCCTCCGGTGGCGGGGCCGGCGACCACTTCGGTCCGCTCGAGCAGCTCGGACGGCAGCACGTCCATCAGATCCTGGGCGAGGCGCCAGATCGTGGACGGATACCGGAACAGCTGGTGCGGGTTCAGATAGACCCGGCCGTGATAGCCGTTGCCGTAGTCGAAGTGCCCGCGGCGCATGAGCACCTCGGACTCCTGCAGCTTGCGAAGCGCCTGCTGGCGCAACTCTTCGTGCTTGTTGGGGGTGTGGGTGCGCATGTTATCCGTCAGCGGGAAAGAAGCCGGTCCGCCAGGTTGACGCCGGGCGCAGCATACGCGATCCGGCCGCCAACGATCGTCAGCATCGAGGCCCCACGCAGCGTCCAGCCGTGAAACGGGGTGTTCTTCGAGCGCGACCGCAGTGCGGCGCTGTCGATCGTGATCGTCCGATCGGGATCGATGACGGTGACGTCGGCCGCGCCGCTATCCGCCAGCGTTCCCCCGGGCAGGTGCATCACGCGCGCCGGATTCGTCGAGAGCAGCTCGATCGCGCGCCGGACCGTGATCACGCCGGCGTGCACCAGCCGATCGAAGACGAGCGGGACCGCGGTTTCGAGGCCGACGATGCCGAACGGGGCGCGGTCGAACTCGACCATTTTCTCGTCCGCGTGGTGGGGCGCGTGGTCCGTCGCAATCACGTCGACCGTGCCGTCGGCGAGCCCTGCGAGCATCGCGTCCCGATCGGCGCGCTCCCGGAGCGGCGGGTTCATCTTCAGGTTCGTGTCGTACTTGACCGGACCGTCGAGCGATTCATCGGTCAGCGTGAAATGATGCGGCGCCACTTCGCACGTCACCTGGACGCCGCGCTCCTTGCCGGATCGCACCGCCCTGAGCGATTGCCGCGCGCTCATGTGCGCGATGTGGACGTGGGAACCGGTCAGCTCCGCGAGCGAGACGTCGCGCTCGACCATGAGCGACTCGGCGGTCCCCGGGATCCCGCGCAAGCCGAGGGCCGAGGCGTAATAACCCTCGTGCGCCACCCCGTCTCCCTTGAGCGACGGGTCCTCGCAGTGATCGATGATCGGGGCGCCCAGCATCCCCGCATACTCGAGCGCGCGCCGCATCAGCAGCGCGGTCGCCACCGGGCGCCCGTCGTCGGTGAAGGCGATGCACCCGGCAGCTTTCTGTTCGCCGAGCTCCGCGAGCTGTTCCCCCATCGATCCGCGGGATACGGCGCCAATCGGGTACACGCGCGCCAGGTTTGCTTCCGCCGCCTTCTTCAGGATGAACTGCGTGATGCCGGCGTGATCGTTGATCGGCTCGGTGTTCGGCATGCAGGCGACGGCCGTGAATCCTCCGGCGACCGCCGACGCGGTGCCGCTGGCGATCGTCTCCTTGTGCTCCTGCCCCGGCTCGCGCAGGTGCACGTGGATGTCGATCAGGCCGGGCGCCACGATCCAGGTGCCCGGGATCTCGATGACTTCCGCGCCGTTGACCGGCAGGCCGCGGCCGATCTGCGCGATCCGGCCGTCCTCGATCAGCACGTCGAAGGCGCCGTCCCGGTCCGCCGCCGGATCGACGACCCGCCCTCCCCTGATCATCATCTTCATACGTCCTGCACCTCGGCGCCCTCGCGTCCGGCGAGGAGATACAACACCGCCATCCGCACCGCCACGCCGTTGGCGACCTGCTCGAGGATGACGGAGTATGGACCGTCGGCCACCGACGAATCGATCTCGACGCCGCGGTTCATCGGCCCCGGGTGCATCACGATCACGTCGTCTTTGGCGCGGCGAAGCCGTTCGTCCGTCATGCCGAAGAGGGTGAAGTACTCACGCACCGAGGGGAAGAAGTGCCCGTGCATCCGCTCCTGCTGAATGCGCAGCAGCATGACGACGTCGGCCCCTTCGACCGCCTCATCGATCGAGGTGGTGGCGCGCACGCCGAAGCGGTCGAGACCGGCCGGCAGCAGCGTCGCCGGGCCGCAGAGCCACAGCTCCGCGCCCATGGTGTTGAGCAGCAGCACGTTCGACCGCAGCACGCGGCTGTGAAGCAGGTCGCCGATGATCGCGACCTTCAGCCCCTGCAGCCGGTGTTTGTGCTCGCGAATCGTGAACGCATCCAGCAGCGCCTGGGTCGGGTGCTCGTGCATCCCGTCGCCGGCGTTGATGATCGCCGAGCGGCAGATCCTCGACAGCAGGTGCGGCGCGCCCGACGACGCGTGGCGCATGACGATCATGTCCGGGGACATCGCCTCGAGATTGCGCACGGTGTCCGCCAGCGTCTCTCCCTTGCTCACGCTCGACGTCGCCGTGGCGATGCTCAGCGTGTCGGCGCTGAGCCGCTTCTCGGCGATCTCGAACGAGGTGCGGGTGCGCGTGCTCGGCTCGAAGAACAGGTTCACGACCGTCCGGCCGCGCAGCGTCGGGACCTTCTTGATGGCCCGCTTGCCGACCTCCTTCATCGCCTCGGCGGTGTCGAGGATCAGCGTGATGTCGTCGGCGTCCATGCCGGCAATCCCGAGCAGGTGGCGTGACTTCAACCGGGGCGCCACGTCGCGCGAGACCGGCGCCGTTGGCAGCTGCGCGTGCGTCGTCATGCCTCCTCCAATGCCACTTCGTCGACGCCGTCGATCTCCTGCAAGCGCACCTGCACGCTCTGCTT
>Ga0075421_100012411_pt1 | contig 10586 bp, 8 predicted proteins | sample SoiMetdeltSBSDD5_FD_75292 | JGI IMG/M metagenome (GOLD analysis project Ga0075421, IMG submission 75292) | Bulk soil microbial communities from a Populus tree surrounding site in Tennessee, USA - Soil MetaG P. deltoides SBSDD5 | ecosystem: Environmental > Terrestrial > Soil > Tree plantation... | reverse complement strand
GAATTCTTCCATGCTCCGCTGATCGCTTACGGTCTGGCGAACGGGTTCGACATCAAGATCTATCAGGCTGGGCTTAACCAATTCCGTCAGGAGATTCTCAACTCGAGCAGCGAACTGTACAAGTTCAATGCAGACGTTACGATTATTGCCGTCGAAGGCAGCGATTACGTCCCGGAGTTGTACCGAGAGTACGCGACTCACGCCCATGCGGGGATCGTCAGTCGGATTGCGAACCTGCAGGATGAGATGTCGGCATTGATTAATTCATTTCAGCAGCGCAGCCAGTCGGTACTCTTGATTCATAACTTAGTTGCGCCCATCCATCCGGAATTCGGCATTCTCGATGCACGTTTAGAAAACGGTCAGATGTCAACGATCGCGATGTTGAATCAATGGTTGGCCGAGCAATGCCGACGAGTTCCAAACATCTACATGTTGGATTACGCCTCGCTGGTTGGAAGGTTTGGCGCCATTCACTGGTACGACGAGCGGATGTCGGGTGTTGCCCGAGCCCCCATCGCCGCGGACATGCTGCCCCACCTGATGACTGAGTACATGAAATTCTTTCGTGCATTCACGGGGCAGAGCAAAAAGTGCCTGGTGCTTGACCTCGACAATACGTTGTGGGGAGGGATCCTGGGTGAAAATGGAGCGGAAGACCTGCAACTCGGACCCGCTTACCCAGGTAGCGCATTCGTGGCGTTCCAGAGATCGATCCTGCAATTACAAAGAAAGGGTGTTCTGCTGGCGATTGCCAGCAAGAACGACGCGGCCGAAGTGGATCGCGTGTTTGAGGCACACCCGCATATGCTTCTGAAGAAGGAGCATTTTGTCTGCGCGCAGATTCATTGGAACTCCAAGGTCGAATCGATCACCGAGATCTCGAAACAGCTAAACATCGCACTCGACCATATCGTTTTCGTCGATGACAATCCCGTGGAGTGCGAGGCGGTGGGCCAATTTCTGCCAGAGGTTCATGTTATACACCTGCCGGAAAAGCCCGAACTCTTTGTTGATGCCTTGATGAGCGACGGATTGTTCGACACGATTACATACTCCTCGGAAGATGGTCGCCGGACAGAACTTTACCGGCAGCGTGAGCAGGCGGAAGCAGCGCGCGCAAATGGAGTTTCGCTGGAAGATTACTATCGCAGCCTGCAGATGAGAGTTACGTTCGCCCCTGTCGGAAATACTTACCTGCAGCGCGCGGCACAGCTCACTCAGAAAACAAATCAGTTTAATGCGACGACGCGACGCTACAGCGAAGCAGCATTGCTACAGCTCATGGAAGATCCCGCGTGGCTAATGATTTCAGTTCGCGTCGAGGACCGTTTTGGTGACAACGGGATTGTCGGCCTGATTCTGGCGCACGCCGGTGAGAGTATTCTCGACATCGATACGTTTCTACTTAGCTGCCGAGTGATCGGACGAACGATCGAGACCGCCATGCTTGCGTATGTCTTCCAGGAAGCACGCTCCAGAGCTCTTCAGGAAATCGCCGGGCATATTGTAAATAGTGCAAAAAACGCTCCGATTCGCGACATGTTCGAACGGCATGGATTTCACAGAATCCGTGGCACCGCCGGTGAAGAATCCTCGTGGACACTTTCGATCGATCGGAATTCACTGACTTACCCGGAATGGATTCAAGTGGAAGTCGAGGTTGCGAGCGTGTCGCAGCGCGCCGCACAGTGATCTATATGGAAGACCAAATCAAACAAATCATGGCCGATGTTCTCGATCTGGACGCTGACTACATTGATACGTCCACCAGCCAGGACAACACTCCAAACTGGGATTCGCTCAATCACATCAACCTCATCATTGCAGTCGAGCAGGAGTTCGATACGACCTTTAGTCCGGAAGAGATCGAACTAATGACTTCTTTCATCGATGTCGTTGAGACACTCGAAAGAAAACTTCGTCTTCGCACCGTATGACTACCGTGCTTCCAACATCGCGTGAATGGACGTTCGGTGAAATTACCGTCGGCCAAAGCTGGCAAATCGAACGGACGTTCACTGCCGAAGATTCTCTACGGTTTGCCGGAATCAGCGGCGACTTCAGTCCGCTTCATGTCGATGCAGGCTACGCGTCATCGACCGAATTCGGCGGACGGGTCGTTCATGGCATGCTCCTCGCTTCGCTCTTCTCGCAACTGGTGGGGATGTGGCTGCCCGGCAAGCATGCTTTATATCTTGGACAAGATCTGTCATTCCGCCGATCTGTCCTGGTGGGCGAAACGGTTGTCGCGTCGGCGAAAGTGATCTCCAAAAACGCGGGCACGCGTACGCTGACGCTTTCCACGGAAATCCGCAATGCGGAAGCAAAAGTCGTCGTCAGCGGAACAGCCAAAGTCAAAATGCGCGATCTTGCGGGTGTCCCGTTGGTGAACGATGCACTCGAACCAACTCAACCGATCAAGAACGGACATGTCGCGTTGGTAATGGGAGGTTCGCGCGGGATCGGCGCCGAGATCGCGAAGACACTGGCAAGTCGGTGCGAAGCTGTAATCGTGAACTATCTGCAAAGTTCTGAAAGTGCGAATAGCGTCGTGCAGGCGATCCGGAACGCAAATGGCACGGCCATGGCGGTGCAGACCGACGTTGAAAATAAAGATGCGGTTAACGACCTGATAAAGATGCTGCAACAACGTGTCGGCAAAGTGGATTGGGTCGTGAATTCTGTCTCGAGTGAATTATCTCAGCGGGAGATCGCGGAGCTGGACTGGAGCGACTTTCAACGACATCTCGACTCCCAGCTGAAAGGCGTCTTAAACGTGGCCCAGGCGGTCTATCCGATGATGAAGGTCGGAGGCGGCGCCATGGTCAATGTGCTGTCGCAAGTCACCGAGGGTGTTCCTCCGGCGCGAATGGCTGATTACGTTTCGGCGAAGTATGCGCTCCTTGGCCTGTCAAAAGCATTGGCGGTGGAATGGGCGGCCCACAACATTCGCGTCAACATGGTATCGCCCAGCCTCTTGGAAACCGACTTGACGCAACACTACAACGAACGAGTTTTCAAGCTTGAAGCGAGCCGAACGCCGCTAAAACGACTTGCTAAACCTGCCGACGTCGCGGCAGCCGTTGCGCACTTACTCAGCGATGAAGCTGCCTTTCTCACCGGCGTCAACCTGTTCGTATCCGGCGGCCAGGTGATGTGAAACGATCTATGCCGAACGAGATTCAAAGACTGGTTCCCTGGACAAAGCAGCAAGCGTCGGCGTTTGGTCGTCGACCGATCAAAGCTCGACATGGTCTGGCGGACCTGGAAATGTTTTCGGACGCAGCGCTGGCGGAGCTTCTGGAAAAGCATCCTCGTGAAGCCTTACAGGTATTCACGATGGGTACGGACGTGACCTGCCGAACGGACTGGCAGCCTGTCGATACGTCCGGTGCGAGCGGAGCCGACCTTCTCAAGGCGGCGTCTAACGGCCGGCTTTGGTTCAACATTCATCATGTTCAGCGATTCCACACGGCATATCGAAAAATTACCGACCGGCTGTTTGGCGAGCTCCAGGAAATGTCCTCCGGTTTCCAACCACTGAATTGTGATGTCACGTTGATCATTTCTTCACCAGACGCACTCGTGTATTACCACGCGGACGCTCAACCGAATCTGTTGTGGCACCTTCGCGGTGACAAGCGATTGTGGGTTTACCCAGAAGGTCAGCGTCGATTCATTGCTCAGGAACTCATGGAAGACATCTTCGCTTCGTTCGCCGACGAAGAAGCCGCCTACACACCAGACTTCGACCATGAGGCGACGCAGTTTGATGTCGCTCCTGGAGACGTTGTGTGTTGGCCGCAAAATGCGCCTCACCGGGTTACCAACCTCAGCGGGTTGAACGTGTCTCTCAGCACGGTGTTTCAAACAGAAGAGAGCGAACGGCGAAAACTGACTTATTGTGCCAATCGACTTTTCCGCCGGACGTATCACATTCCCCTTTGGTCCACAAAAGAGACTGGAATGGCTGCCGGCTTGAAGCGGACCGCATTCCGCGCATTTCGAAAAATGGGGTGGGTCCATACGCCGCCGCGTCGAGCGTATATAGCGAAGCTGCGCATCGATCCGTCGGCGCCGAACGGTTGTTTGCCAGTATCCGGCGATCCGGTGCTGACAGAATTTTCGTGCAAGGATTTTACTCTTCACAAGGATGACACAGGCACGCTTGTGCTACGACAACACACTTCGTAATCATTCGAGGATTTTTTCACAACAAACCACAGTCTGAGACAAAGCCATGAAAAACTTTCAAAACTTGAGTGTTTCCGATGGCCTGCAAATCCTGCAGCGCCGGCTCGGATATCTCATCATTACGACGATCGTGGCGGCCGTCGCCTCGGGTATCTACATCTGGCAGCTGCCGTCTATTTACAAATCCGAAACCGCGATCCTGGTTGCTGACCGCATATTGCCGGAGGATTACATCGGATCGATCACGCGGGATAGCGTCACGGGGCGGATAGAGTTCGTCCGACAACAACTACGGAGCCGAACATTCCTGGAGAAGATTGTACAGGAGTTCCAGCTTGCAGGCGGTGCCGGCTCGACGCCGACGCAAATGGATGAGGCAATCGCAGGAGTGCTGGGCAACATTGATATTCAAGTATTCGGGACCAATACCCTCCGGCTTGGATTTTTCTCGCCGAACCCGGCCCGCGCTCAAGCGATCACCCGCCGATTATCTGAAACTGTAATTCAGATGAATCAATCGTTCCGAAAGGAAAAGGTAGTCGTTATTGATCAGTTTCTGGACGAGCAGTTGCGCCTGGCGGAAGCCGACCTGGCCGAAGCCGATCGAAAGTTGCAACAGTTCCAGCACCGGAACTTCGAAGGTGCTGCTCTTGATCCCGCCGTGAGTCTGAACAGACTCGTCGATCTTCAGGGACAGCTGTCAGCCGCTCGGTTGGAACTGCAGAATGCGCAAGATGCCAAGACGTCCATTGAACGCCGGTTGCAGGATCAACGCAATCTGAACACAGTCATGCAAACTCCGGCTCCACGGCCAGCCCCAACAAAGAGAATTGATCAGACTGAGACAGCACTTCAGCAACGAGTGGATCAGAAGTTGGCGGAATACGAGGGCATCAGCTCGAAATACACGAAAGCACATCCGGACGTGGTGCGCGTCGCTCGCGAAGCTCAAGAAGCCCAATCGAGGCTTTACGAATACCAACAGAAGAAAAAGAATGAACCGGTTGAGCAGACCGTTGCTGAAGATCCGAGTCCGCTGGAAAAGATCATGAGTACTACCCCGCTAGGCGCGGACTTTCAACAAGCGGAAATCCAACTGGAATTGGACCGAGCGAATAGAGAAGTCACCCAGCGTTCTCAGGCAGTCAAAGACATTTCTACAAAGATCCAGCAAGTTCAGACGCGGTTGAGCCCTACACCCGAAGTGGGCCAGGAACTCAATTTGTTGATGACAAACCAGGAAGCTGCGAAGCAGAGATACAGCTATCTCTCCAGCAGGAAAACCAATGCTGAACTTGCCGCGAGTGTCGATACAAACGTAAAGAACGAGACTTTCAAAGTTATCGATGAGGCGAATCTGCCGACTATCCCTGTTCGGCCCAACCGACCCATGATGGCAATGCTCGGGGCGGCTGCCAGTATATTACTAGGGTTCGGAATGGCGTTCTTCCGAGAGTATGTCGACCCGTCTTTAACGAATGAAGACGAGGCGGCAACCGAACTGAAAATGCCGATTCTAATGATCCCGGAATTTACCCTTTCAAAAGACGAGATGAGACGCGGCAAAGCCATGCGGCGCGCAATTCCAATGCCTTCCAACGGCGCTTTCGATCTTGAACGCGCCGATCTTCGCGTTCGCAAGATTATTGACGATCCCGTAACCATGGCGGGGGAGCAGTTCCGATTGGTTCGTGCCAGGCTGTCGGCTCTACAGAAGGAGCGCGGGGTCAAAACTATCCTGATCACCAGTTCGATTCCGGGCGAAGGAAAAACATTTATTGCGTGTTGTCTGGCCGGCATTCTGGCGCGTGAACCTGGAAAACGAGTGTTGCTCATTGACGGCGATCTGCGAACGCAGAACGTGCATAGAACACTAGGCATGGATACGAGAACCAGCCAGGGACTCGTGGAGATGCTGCGCGGCCAAACCGATCCACGGACGCTGATGCACAGCATCAAGCACTGTTCCCAAAGCAACCTTTATTACCTGCCTGCCGGACAGGCTCTCGACAATCCTGCGGAACTGTTGAGTTCGCCCAAACTGGAAGCGCTCATCCATGATCTGGCGCCCCTATTTGATTGGATCCTCATCGATTCGACCCCGGTTCTGCACCTTGCAGATGCAAATCTGACGCTTCCTCTATGCGACGCTACGCTCCTGGTCGCATGCGCCGGCAAGACTCCGTCCAAGTTCATCAAGAACTCGATTGAAAAAATCGGGCAGAAGCGGACGATAGGTGTTTTATTGAACCGCGTTCGAAGCGTCACGTCGGCGTATTACTACGCACCGTACTACTCCAGTTCGAAGAATGCTCCGAGCGGGAGTGACCGACGCGCAAAGGCAATGAACTCGTAATGTCTGATCGCCAATGCCAAAATCCGCCACATCGGTAAGTATCATTGTCTGCACTTACAACCGCGCAGACAGCCTCCGAAATACTCTTCGAAGTTTGAATGAGATGATTGGCCTTCACGATCAAGCCTGTGAATTGATTGTCGTGGACAACAACTCCCGTGACGCCACAAAGGCGTGCGTGGACAAATTTAAACAGGAAAGTAAGTGTCCAGTTAGCTATATCTTCGAAACCCGCCAGGGGAAACCCTACGCGCTGAACACCGGCATCCAAAGCGCGGCCGGCGACATCCTCCTGTTCACAGATGATGATGTGATCGTCGATAAGGGCTGGCTCTCGAACCTGATCAAGACGTTTAGTGAAACGGAAAGCCTTGGGGTCGGCGGAAGAATTGTGCCGGTCTGGCCCGGTGAAAAACCATCATGGTTTCATACGGAGGGTCCGTACGGTTTGATGAGCGCGATCGCCAGTTACGATCTTGGCGATGCACCATGCGACTTAAACTCGGCAAATGTTCCGTTCGGTGCAAATGTTGCGTTCCGTAGAGAAGCCTTCGAGCGATACGGCTACTACAGGACAGATTTAGGACCATCAGCCGGCAAAGAACGAATTGGTGGAGGTGGAGAAGACACCGAATTGGCGCGGAGGTTAGTACGAGCGGGAGAAAAGCTAGTGTATTCACCGTCAGCCATTGTGTACCACCCGGTCGAACCTGAGAGGGCGAGGAAACGCTATTTCAAGCTGTGGCACTTCGAATATGGAAAGGCCCTGATCAAGCTTGGGGCCGACGCGCCACGCGGAGTGCAATATTTCGGAGTGCCGAGGTATCTGTTTCGGTCGTTCTTTGAGAATTCGTTTAAATGGCTCGTTGCGGTTAATTCGCACAAACGCTTTTACTACCAGCTCCAAGTCTATTTATTTGCGGGAGAAATTGTCGCCGCGTATCGTGCGGGGAGTTCTCAATGCTGAACGCTCTAACGATCGACGTCGAAGATTATTTTCAAGTCGAAGCCTTCAGTTCACTGATCCGCTACGAGGATTGGGACAGCTACACGCCTCGAGTGGAACAAAACGTAAGTCGAATCCTCGACATACTGGAGAAGCATCAGACGTCGGCTACGTTTTTCGTGCTTGGGTGGATTGCTCAAAAGTTTCCTAACCTTGTCGCCAAGATTGCCGTGGCAGGTCATGAGGTGGGTTGTCATGGATTTGCTCATCAGAGAATCCACAAGCAAACGCCTGAGGAGTTTCGGCTCGACATTCGTCAGGCGAGACAACGACTGATGGATCAAGTGCAAAAACCCGTCACCTGTTACCGCGCTCCTAGTTTTTCGATTGTTAAGGAAACCATGTGGGCGATGGACATTCTGGCTGAAGAAGGATTCTCGTTAGACTCTTCCATGTTCCCGGTCCGCCATGACCTGTACGGGATTGCCGACGGACAACGCTTTCCCCACTGGATCAGGACTGTCAGCGGACAAATGATTTTCGAATTCCCGCCGTCGACACTCAGACGATGGAACAACAATTGGGGTGTCGGTGGCGGTGGTTATTTACGTTTCACGCCGTATCCCATAACGCATTGGGCAATACGGTCTATTAACCAGACGGAAAAACAGCCTGCGATGGTCTACTTCCATCCGTGGGAACTAGACCCTCAGCAGCCGCAAATTGCCGCGAGTCGGCGCTCGACGCTCCGTCACTACACAAACCTGTCTACAACTGAAATGAAAATCAACCAACTCCTGCGTGATTTTCGTTTCACAACGATCACAGGCGCGTGTCAACAGCTTCGCAGCTACAACTCAGGAGTCCGGCCAGGCGCTATGGTTGCTTCCGCCTAGAGGTTTTCAACTCCACGACAAATCAGAGGTAACAGTCATGACCAGGAAACGAATTCTGTATTCTGTCTTTGCCATCTTCGCGCTTTGCCTCACGGCGCTTCCGCAGAGCAAGACCCCTTCAAACACCGAAAAGAGACCATCAGGTCCATCGGCCCCAGCGGGAGCACCCCAGGCGACCGCGCGCACCGCGGAGGCGATGGCTGAATACATCATCGGTCCGGAAGATGTGCTGCAAGTGAACGTGTGGCGGGAACCGGAGCTGGCTGCCCGAGTGCAAGTCCGCCCCGACGGCAAAATCGATCTGCCGTTGGTGAACGATATACAGGCAAGCGGTTTGACGACCAGACAACTTAGGGAAGCGATTACGGCCGGCATTAGACGTTTCGTTCCGGAACCGAACGTCACCGTCATGGTCGTTGAGCTTCGCAGCCAGACCGTCAGCATTGTCGGTGCCGTGGCAAAGCCCGGCATCTACGCCCTTGGCGGACCAACGACATTGATGGAGTTGGTGGCGAAAGCCGGCGGCTTTCAAGACTTTGCCAAAGTTAAGGAAATTCAGATTGTCCGGCAGGTGTCTGACAGAGCCTGGCGTTTCTTTTTCAATTACAAGAACTACACCTCAGGGAGAGATTTCGCGCAGAACATCGTGCTTCAAAACGGTGACGTCGTCATCGTTCCATAGGTGACATCGTGATTAAGAAATACTTCGCAGCTTCGTTGCTGATTGCGATCAGTTCCGTTGCATGGGCGCAGTCGCCCCCAGCTGAGCAGCAGCAGGCGCCGCCGCCTGGACAAGAGACATCAAGTAGCCAGGCAGAGCCGCCGCCACCTGAGTCGGGCGGTTCGTCGCTAGTTGAAGATATTCTCGACAGCACGGGCAATCGCCTGGGATTTTCATTTTCGTCGTTTGAAATGTATACGACTAACGGGATGAAGGGGCCGCAGCGCAGCGCCCTTGCAATGGCCGTGCTCTATCCGCAGATTTTCACAAATCGTCGCGGCAAACGGTCCACGCTGCATCTGGATTACGGTATCGGGTACAGGGCCTACCACGGGAAGAGCGAATTGAATAGTTTCTCTCAAACGGGTTTCGCCTCATGGGAGGTCAGACTGGGGCGCTACACCATGCTCCAGTTGTCGGACACGTTCAGTTCGAGTCCCAACGATTATGGCTTTTCGCCGGGGGGAAGACTCTCCCAGTTAGAATTCCAGCCGATTTACTCGCAGGAAATCCTCGTCGATCGCCAACGAATGATCACAAACTCGGTGGCCCTCAGCGTTAGTCAGCGTGTAACAAAAAGGATGAAGGCCAGTGTGTTCGGCAGTTACGACTACCTTCGCTACAGTCGCGACAACTTCCGCGATGTTAAGGGATACCAGGTCGGCGTGCGAGCGGATTATCAGATCAACAGCTGGCTCTACCTCGATAACAGTTACTCGACCTATCTGAACACAATCGACGACAAGTTGCGGTCATCCAATATTCATCGACTTCAAGTAGGTGGACTTCGTTTTCAGCTTTCGCGCAGAACACAGTTCTTCACAACGGGAGCTTTGGAGTATACCGGGTATCAGGGTGAGAAACACACAACTGCTGGAATCGAGAGCGGAATTTCACGAACCACCAGGTCGAATAGCCTACAGATTTCCTACCACCGTGGCCTGTCCACCACTCTGGGCCCGGGAGCGATTCTCCAAGGGCACAACGCCACGTTGTCATTCAGTCAAAGAGTCGGGTCGCGACTCACTTTTCAAATGGATGGATCTTACCTGCGTGGCAAAGGTTTTACGCCGGATTCTTCGATGGAGAGCATCTCCGGCTACGGTGGATTACAAATAGGACTGCAAAGGAACCTGGTTGCCACAACCAACGTTGGCTTTGTTTCGCAACGGCTCAGCAATCTGCCGATCGTTGCACCAGACCTCAGACGCTATACGGCGTACGCGGGTCTGCAATACTTTCTTCCGACACTCCGAGGCCGCTAGATATATGAGTACAACCGCGTTGCCTGTGACGCCAACGTCAGTCGCGCGAAGACGCATACGAATCATACGTCCGCCATCACTTTCGGTGGTACAGCTGCTTGGAAGTCTTTCCGAGGTTCGAGACTACCTGGACCTGATTGTTACTTTGAGCGCACACCGCATCAAAGTGCGGTACAAGCAGTCATTGTTGGGGATATCGTGGGCG
>Ga0075421_100012410_pt1 | contig 10587 bp, 8 predicted proteins | sample SoiMetdeltSBSDD5_FD_75292 | JGI IMG/M metagenome (GOLD analysis project Ga0075421, IMG submission 75292) | Bulk soil microbial communities from a Populus tree surrounding site in Tennessee, USA - Soil MetaG P. deltoides SBSDD5 | ecosystem: Environmental > Terrestrial > Soil > Tree plantation... | reverse complement strand
TTGCGCACGTAGCAGCCGGCGGGATAGTCGGCGTGGTCGTCCTGGAAGACGCCCTCGAGCACGAGGAATTCCTCGCCGCCGCCGTGCGTGTGCGCGGAGAAGCGGCTGCGTGGCGCATAGCGGACGATGGACGTCGCGCGCGCGACCTCATCGCCGATGCGGTCGAGCATGCGTCGCTCAACGCCCGGGATCGGCGACGGTACCCACGCAAGGCGCGCGGCGTGAACGGCGACCCGCCGCGAGAAGTCTGCGTTGAGTTCCACGGTGCGTGCTCTCTTGCGCTGCAGCTGCCGGGCATCCCGCGCGTCAGAGCCATTATCGGCCGTATCCACGCGCGAGGTACATGCCCGGAAGGCAGTGCTACCCTTCGGCCGCGAAGTCACTAGAGGCAATCATGAGAAAGCTGCTTGGCCTTGCGTGCACCTGCCTGCTGGTCTTGTCGATGAGCACAATCGGCCATGCTGCAGAATGGGTGCAGACCTGGGGTGCCGCCCCATTGCCGCCCAGCGCGGCCATGGGCCCGTTCCCCGCGACGCCGGAGTTCGCGAATCAAACGATCCGCCAGACGATTCGGGTGAGTGTCGGCGGGTCGCGGGTTCGGCTGCGTTTGAGCAACGAATATGGCACGAAACCGCTGACGATCGGCGCGGTGCGCGTGGCTCTCGCGGATGAAAAAGGCAACGTGCGGTCGGGCACGAGTCGGCAGGTGCTGTTTTCCGGCAAGCCGACCGCTTCGGTGCCCCCGCGGTCGCCGTACCTGAGCGATCCAATCGATCTGCCGGTAAGCGCGCTATCCAGCTTGTCGATCAGCATCTACGTGCCCGACGACACTGGTCCGTGTACGTGCCACGCGACCGGACTGCAGACCGCGTTCGTCTCGGACGCCGGTGACTTTACCGACAAGGCCTTTACTCCGGCTCGCACCATGGAGTTTCGCGCGTTCCTCTCGGGCATCGAGGTTGAAACGGCTGGCGCGGGCCGCGCCCTCGTTGTAGTGGGAGACTCCATCTCGGACGGGGCAGGCTCGACGCTCGATGCAAATCAACGCTGGCCGGATCACCTCGCGAATCGCTTGAACGCGAAGGGCGCCCCCGGGTGGGGTATCGTCAACATGGGCATCAGCGGGAATCGCGTGCTGGGCGACGGGGCGGGTGAAAGCGCGCTCGCACGGTTCGATCGGGACGTGTTGTCCACTGCGGGCGTGAAGATGGTGATTCTGTTCGAGGGCGTCAACGATCTCGGCATTTCGTACGGTCGCTTCGAAGGCGAGATGGCCGAGGTAGTCAAGTCTCTCGCGTCAAGTAACAAGGCGACGGCAGAGTCCATGATCGCCGGTTACCGTCAGCTGATCGCGCGTGCTCGCGCCCGGGGCCTGAAGGTGCTGGCGGCGACGATCCTGCCCTATGGCGGTGCCATGTATTACTCGGAGGAAGGCGAGGCCGTGAGGCAGGCGATCAATACCTGGATCCGGACCGGCGGCGAAGTGGACGGCGTGCTGGATTTCGACGCCGTCGTTCGCGATCCCGCGAAACCGAACCAGATCAAGGACGGATTTCACTCCGGGGACTATCTGCACGGCAGCGATGCCGGATATGCCGCGATGGCGGCCTCAGTGGACCTTTCTCCCTTCAAGAACTGATGGATGCCGCGCGATCTCGACCATGCCCACGGCGCGAGCCCGGCACCAGCGGCTCGCCGAGTCGTGTGATGCGCGGGCACGAGGCGTGCAACGAATTCGTCGCACGCCCCGCGGGCCCTCAGCCTTTGGTCAAGTGCCGCCAACACTCAGTTGGTACGTGATGTCCTGGGTAAAGTCCGGCAGGCATCCCGTTGCAACCCAGTGAATGACGTGATCACCTGGCGACAGAGGTCGTACGAACAAGTAATAACCCTGCTCGCCACTTGGGCTCAGGACCAGCTCGGGTACGATGCTTTCATCGGCTCCGAGCAAGTTCCCGGGTGGCAACTGCACGTTGAAGAGCGGCGACAAGCTTCCCGAAGCACCGGTAAAAAACCGAGTCGGCTGCGGAACTCTGAAGCCGTCGATGGATACCGAGATCTGCGCCGCTTCCGTGCAGCTTGCAGCATCACGGACGAAGTCGTCGGTCCGGGTGTCGGGCGGGTCGTTCAGAAACGCGCCGTACACCGAATTAATGAGCGGGAAAAAGAGCGACTTCCCGGCAGGGATCCCACACGTGCGTACGACCGGCTCAGGCGAGAACGAGCCGGCGAGGAACCACACCTTGTCCACCTGTCGCTGTGCACAATGCTCGCCGGTTGCATCCACCAGCGGATTTGTAGCGGCCGGTATTCCCAAGGCCCACTGCCACCACTGCGCTGCCCAGCGACCATAAGTCTGGCCGGCGGGGCTGGTGTGGATCTGAGCAATGTGAGGTGCCTGAGCGGACACAATGCCGGAAAAAAGGCCGAGGCCTGCAAGGACCGCGAAAGCGAAGCAAAGAGTGTTCTTGTTCATAGAGTCCCCCTGTGAGTCGGATCGAGTACCAACACACTGGCCTACGACGGCCCGTCCCTTGCGTGAGGGCGTCAGCTAGGCCGGAGGCGATGGCCTCTCGGTGCGGCGTCGCCCGTGCAGGAATCTCGGGCCGGGGGGTCAGAACAGGCGGTAGGCTGCTCGCGATCGCACTTGGCTGTCAAGTTGAAGCGAGGACGCGTCCCGCGGCGCAACGCTGTTACCCAACCGATGGTTCGGCTGCTCCCTTTGCGTCACGTAATAGCCTGTACTCGAAATAAGATCAAGCGCACAGAAGAAGTCAGCGCTTTGCGCTGGCCGCCTGGTACAGCGGCAACACCTTTGGCACGCGAGCTTGCAGCTCGGCAATCCGATTCCCGGGCGACGGATGCGTACTCAGGAACTCCGACGAGCTGCTCTTTTCCGCGGCCATCATCTTCTGCCACACATTGACAGCGGCTCGCGGGTCGTAGCCGGCACGGGCCATGAGCTCGAGCCCCATTACGTCCGCCTCGGACTCCTGCTCGCGGCTGTGCGGCAGCTGGAACGTAACCGAGGCTACGGTGTTTGCAAGGTCGAGCGTTCCCTGTCCCGCCCCGGTGGCAACGGCAATTCCGGTCAGCGCCAGCTGCTGCGCATACGCGCGCGAGACCCGCTCGCGCGTGTGTTCTCGAAGCGCGTGTGAGATCTCGTGTCCGATGACGGCAGCGAGCTCGGCGTCCGTGAGCTTCAACCGGTCGACGAGACCGCTGTACACCATGATCTTGCCGCCCGGCATGGCGTAAGCGTTCATGTCGTCGGTCGTCAGCGTGTTGATCTCCCATTTCCAGCCGGGTGCGTCGGGGCGGAATGCGCTGGTCGCGGGAATCAGCCTCTGCGCAATGGCACGCACGCGGGCTGTGAGCGCGGGGTTCGCATTAAGCTTGCCGGTCTGGCGCGCTTTCTGGAGTTCCTGGGCGTAGGCCTGCGCGGCACCCTTCTCGATGTCGTTCTCGGAGACGAGCATTTGTTGTTTGCGCTCGACGCCGACCGCACCGGGGGCGGTGGTCTGCACGGTCTGGCAGCCTGACGCCAGGAGCATTCCGCATAACAGGGTGACAAGTACAGGTCTTACGTACATAAGGATCCCCGCATTCTGACGGCGGTATTCCGCCCTGACCATCACTTGGACACCTGCAAAGCAGGCACGTTCGGCGTCGTCCGCGGGCGGATGGTGAGCGCGGCCGTGAGCGCGCTTAAGCCCGCGAGCACCGCTGCGGCGATCATCGCAGCGCGGTACGCGCTCGCCAACGCGGAGCCACCGGCCTGCGGCGATGCCACCGCGCCGAACGCGAGACCGAGCGCAGCGACGGCGACGAGGCTGCCTGCGCGCGCGGCCGCATTGTTGATGCCGGATGCCGTGCCGCTCTTCTCGTCCGGCGCGGAGTCGAACACGGTCGTCGTCAGGGGCGCGATCGTGATGGTCATACCGATACTGACAACCATGAGTCCGGGAAGAACGCCGCTCCAGTAGATCGGATTGTCGCCGGATGAAGCCAGGATCGCGAAGCCCGCCGCGGTGACTGTCGGACCGACGACGAGTGGAAGGCGAGCGCCAAACCGATTGACCAGACCGCCCGACCAGCGGGACCCCAAACCGACAATCGCCGAAAATGGCAGAAACGCGGCACCAGCCGCGGTTGCGGTGTAGCCGTGAACCTCGATCAGCATGAACGGCAGCAGAAACAACGCACCGCTCAGCGCGGCGTAAAGCAGGACCGTAAGGGCGTTCGCCCCGCTGAAGTTGCGGTCGCGGAACAGCGACGGCGGCATCATCGGCGATCGCGTGCGTGCTTCGTGTCGAATGAAGATCCAGATCGCCGGGACGGCACAAATCAAGGCTACGGCGCCTCCGAGCCGCGCGCCCTCCCCGAGCGCGATCAAGCCATAGCTCAGCAATCCAAGAGACAGGGCTGCGAATACGGCGCCGCCGCGATCGAGCGGTTCCGATCGGTCGATGCCTCGATCCGCTGGAAGCTTGAGCGCGAACAGCAGGGCTGCCGCGGCGATCGGCAGATTGATGAAGAAGATCGCGCGCCAGCCAATCGTGTCTACGAGCCAACCGCCGAGCGGAGGCCCGAGCGCTGTCGTGAGCGCGCCCGCCGCGGCCCACGTGCCAAGAGCGACCCCGCGCGCCTCGCCGCTAAAGGCCGAGCCGACGATTGCCAGGCTGGTGGGAGTCAGCAGGGCGGCGCCCACGCCCTGAACGAGGCGGGCGGCGACCAGCCACGGTGCGGATGGCGCCAGTCCGCAGACCAGCGATGCCAGGGCGAAGGTGCCGAGCCCGATCACGAAGATGCGACGGCGCCCAAAGCGGTCGCCGGCCGAACCGCCGAACAGGATCAAGCTGGCAAGCGTCAACATGTAACCGTTGACGACCCACTGCAGCGTGCCAAAGCTTGTCGTCAGGCTGCGCTGCATTACCGGCAAAGCGACATTGACGACTGAACCGTCGATGAACGTCATGCTCGACCCGAGAATCGTGGCAGGCAGCACCCAGCGCGTCGTGTGGGCGGCCAGATCGGAAGGCTTGTACGCCTCGGGGGTTTCGCAGGGAAGACGATGCGGAGCGACCATCTCAGATCGAACCCAGCGCTGAACTATTGGATTCTATGGCGATGCTCCAGGCCCGAGCTCTGCGCGGTTCGCTACTTCGGGTGAAATTCCTACAACTGGCACAGCGACACTCCGACAGAAGAGCCCGATGGGGAATCGCCACCATTCGCACAGCCAATATTCGCAGATCTGTCACACGACAACGGGAGGCACGATGAACCTGATCATATGGCTGGTGGTAGGTGGATTGATTGGCTGGGTCGCCAGCCTGATCATGAAGACCGATGCCCAACAGGGGCTGCTGCTCAATGTGATCGTGGGTATCGTTGGAGCGTTACTCGGAGGATGGTTGCTTTCACCGCTGGTTGGAGCCGGCACCGTCAACCAGGGCGATTTCAGCTTGATGGGATTGCTCGTATCGCTGGGCGGCGCGGTCATCCTGTTGTTCGTGGTCAATCTCATTCGGCGCGGAACCGCCCCCAAGGTCTAAGTTTTGTCGGCTGGCCACGCGGTCAGGGACGACCGCGTGGTCACTGCCGTTATCGCGGATCACCCGCGCGCTACACTCCCCGGATCCAAGTACCGGGGAGACGTATCGCTATGAGCCTCGTGTCGTTTGGCCAGCCGGATGACGGGATCATCCAGGTGGCCTATGTGGTCGCAGATATACATCGGGCCATGGACCTGTGGATCAACAAGCTGAAGGTTGGTCCCTGGTTCCTGCTTCCCAGCTTTTCCGGTATCGATCCACAGTATCGAGGGAAGCCGTCGCACGCCGAAGTCTCGCTGGCCATGAGCTTTGCGGGGCACATGAACGTCGAGCTCATCCAGCCGAACGACGACGCTCCGTCCGTGTATCGTGAAGTGCTCGAAGCCCGAGGCCCGGGTTTTCATCACTGGGGCGTTGCGAGCGCGAATTTCGATCGGGATCTCGAGCGCTACCGCGGCGAGGGACACGATCTGGCGTTCTTCGCGAAGGTTCCAAGCGGCGGCCGTGTCGCCTATATGGACACGACAGCACAGCTACCCGGTTTTGTGGAGCTCATCGAGTTGGGTGGAGCTTTTGAGCCGGTCTTTAACGGTTTTTATCGAGCGAGCATCGGCTGGGATGGGCAGGATCCTGTCCGCCCCTTCGCCTGAGCCACAGCCGCACCGCCGCTGTGCGCGCTCCGCGACGCACAGGGTTTTAACTAGCGCGGCGTAGCAGGCAGCCGATCGGCGACCCGCCACGACCCGCCGCTGACGACGGCGACCTGGCCGCGTTTGTCACGCGCGAAGCCCAGCAGCCGCTCGCCGTCCGTCCGCACGAACAAGTCTCGCTCGAGCGGTACCCATTCCTGTCCCCAAAGCTCGAGCACGCCGTCGGCACCGACGGCGACCTCGAAATCCTGCTCCGGATCAACCTCACGGCAGCTGTGGCACGCGAGACTGGACCGGTATAGGCCTCCGTACTCACGCAGGCTCGGCGTCAGTGCAGGATCGGTCTTTGGAACGACATGGGCTGGGGGTCCCGGGTAGAGCGCATCGAGCAGCGCGCGCTTGACGCGAAAGCGCAAGTCGTGCCCTTCACCGTGATTCACGATGAAGAAGGCCGATCGCTCTTCGGGAATCACCACGAACAGCGAGCTGAACCCACCGATGTCGCCGCCATGCTCGGCGAGCTGCCGGCCGTTGTCGACATCGAGCTGGAAGGCATAGCCCCAGCCCGGCACGGCCGGATGAATGGTAGCCTGCTGAGTCCTCATCGACCGCGACAGGGACTCGCTCAGGATCTTCCGGCCGTTGCAGCGCCCGTCGGCCAGATGCAGCATTGCGAAGCGAGCCATGTCGGTCGCGGTCGCGACCAGCGACGAGGTCGGTGTCGTCACGTACCACTCGTACGGGATCGAAGTGGCGTGACCGTCTTCGATCGCGTACGGCGTCGCTACACCCCGTTCGTCGCCGCGCCGTCGCATTATCCGGGCGGTGTTCATCCCGCACGGTTCCAGGATGCGTCGGCGCACGAATTCTTCGTAGGTGAGACCCGAGGCGTCCTCGATCGCGACGCCAGCCAGCGCCACGCCATAGCTCGAGTACGCCGTGTACAAGCCAGGCGCCCGATAGCGGACCAGTCGGCCGTCGAGGAATTTGGCCAATGGTGGAGGAGGGCTGCTGTCCGGGTCGAATTGACGGCCGGGGATCTCGTCCAGGCCGCTCGTATGCGAGAGCAGGTGCGCCAATGTGATCGGCGGATACCCTTGCGCGGGCACCGCGATCTGCCGCAGATAACGATTGATGTCCTGATCGAGGGCGAGATCGCCGCTGTCGACGAGTTGCAGTGCGGCGACGCCGGTGAGGAGCTTGGTCACCGAGGCGATCGGCCATACCGTGCGCTCGACGTCGACCGCTACGCGACGTTCCTGGTCGGCCATCCCGTAGCCTTGCGCATAGACGACCTGGTCCTCGTGTACGAAGACAAACGCAGCCCCCGGGATTCCTTCTTCGGCCAACGCACGCCGGATGACGGGATCTACCGCATTCGCGATCGCTTCCGCCGAGGGCGCGGACTTTCGTGTCGCCTGGGCGGGGCCGGCGTCTGAGCGCGAGCCACAGGCGACGAGCGTGGCGCTCACGACAACCAGAAGGACCTTCCAGCTCAACGAGCGACCGGCTCTTGATCGCCGCTGCTACAGTTGAAACCAGGTTGGCAGGCTACCGGCGAGCTCGACCGTGTGCGGAAACTCCTCAGGATTGTTTCGCGGCCACTTGGCACCGGGTTCGATTTCCTGGACGAATACGCTGTCCTGGAGGTTGTAGAGTCGTTGGCCAGAAGCGCAGCCGAGGCATCGGTTGCCTGCCAGGAAGGTGACACTGCGCTCCAGCCACAGGGGATGTGTGCGAAGCGCGCGCGAGTACCCGAAGGCTTCTATTGCCTCGAGCGGATGGGTGCCGTCATCGCGCAGCACCGTCACTGGCAGCGAGCCCGGGAGTTGCTTGAAGTCATTGAAGCCGACGAAGTGCTTGAACGTGAGCGCGTTTGTTCGATCCGTGACCGGCTTGGCGCGCACCGCTGACCAGAACGTGTCGCTCACGAAGGTCGCGGGGCCCGCGGACCAGCCCTCGCCCGGCGAGCTCATCGTCATCTGTGAAGTCACCGGCGGGCTCCAGGATACATTCGGGTAGGCCGGGATGTCGCTACCGAACATGCCCGCCTGCCGCTGTCGCAGATGGATGGCCCCATGGATGATTCCCTCCCGGCTGACGGGATTCGTCACTGTCGAGGCTCGGTAAAGCAGGAACGTGTTGCCGTACACGACCAAGCGCGACACTGCCGCCACGTCAATCGGTGTATGCATCAACAACCCGATCGATAGTTTGTCAGGGTCGTCCGAGACCGAGAAGAGGCTGTGACGGATCGCAACGTCCTGCATGGTCGTCTTGAGGCCGCTGCAGGCACGCGTGCCGAGGATGCGGATGTTGTTGACCTCGAGCTTCGCGAGGGGGCGGCCCTGCAGATACATGGCATGAAAGGTATTCCAAGGCGACCCCATCGAGGAGCTCGTGAGATTCCACATGTGGACAGTCCACGGGAACCGCGTCAATCCGCTTGGGTTCCTGATGCCGTTGAAATCGTTCCTGGTTTCGCAACACTGATCGATGTTCGACAACACCAGCGTCGAGGGGGAGTCCTTGCGGTTCGAGCCGCTCCCGATACGCGTCGACCTGAGCTTGAAATTGCGGATCTGAGCCACCTCGTAGCTCGATATGGCGATTGAGTCGCCGCTCAGTGTCGGCCAGCTCGCCGGGTCGCCGAGGAAGTAGACGAAGCGGCGGCCGCTGCTGATCCAGAAGTCACCGGCATAAGAGCCCGGCGTCACGAAGACGACGAGCGGGTCGTCGTCCTCCCTGCCGCCTGTGAATGTCCTGCGGCAGTCCGCGAACGACATCGGTGTGTCGCATGCCTGCGCCTGCCAGCCGTGCTGGGCGATGATCGAGGCGGCGTTGTTGCCATAGACGAAAGTCGGGGCAAGCGCGCGGAGACGGAAATCGTTGCTCCGGATCGGGGCGTCGGTGCGCTCGAGTCGCACGGTTATGTCGCCCTTGAACGTGCCTGCATAGCGCAGTGCGCCCGTCGCGCTATCGTAATTGAAGCCGGACACGGCGGCCCCGGTCGCGGCGTTGACCAGCCGCGTCGGATAGCGCGAGGTCCAACCGGAGGCGCCCGTCTGATTGCCTGCGGGCCAGCGGTTCAACGGGTCGATCTGGCGGATGCCGAGCTGTACGGTCTCTGCGATCCCGGCGACGAAGACATGCTCCGGCACCGGCGCAAATGCGAACTTGCCGGCCGGTACGGTGATCTCTGCCGCCGCGGATTTCGGCAGGACAGCGCACGCCACGCAGAGGCCCAGAACAACGGACAAACCACAGCGACGGATGTCGACGGACATGGCGCAGCCCTCCCTGGAGCGATGTGCGAAACCACCGGTCTGGCAGGTTCGCGGGAGGGCCAGCGAACGCCGGAGAGGTTGATTGGTTACGCGAGGCCGCAAGAATGCCCCAAGCCGCGCGTGTCGTATCGCGAGTTTTTCTTGACGATGTTGCGAGCGTCGTTAGCTGAACCGCTGCGCCGAGGCTCGGCTACGTGACCTTCCGCGGCACCGCCCCGACCGGCAGCGCTGCCTCAGCTCAGGTCCTCCGGTGGCGAATTGGGCCGCTTCCCGTTGAACATAAGCGGGGAAAAAACGGCCTCTTTTGGCTCTCAACCGGGACGATTCGTCACGAGATGGACTCCGGCCGCTGCCGGAGCGAGGATAAAGCGAGCACTTGAATCCCGCGGAGCCCACATGCACGGCAAACCCAATCTTCGAAGCCTGACGGCGAGCCGCCCTCTGATGGTTGTGAGCATGACTCTGCTCGCCGCCCTTGCCGCCTGCCAGGAAAGCACGGATGTGGACGCTTCGCAGGAAATGGCCTGGGCGAGAGTCGCGCTCGAGCGCAATCCGAGCCTGGAGCTCATCGCGACCGACACGGACGAGGGTGTCTTCACTGTTCGGGACCGCCGGACGGGGCAGGTCCACGCGGTCAGGCTGGACGACCTCGCCGCTGCGCCGATTGCGGCGCTTACTGCGACCGGGCCGGAGACTGACGCTGATGCACCGGCGGATCAGGTCGTTCAGGAGATTCCGGTAGAAGGTGTACAGGACGATACCGCGGAGATCAGCGACGCCGAGCCGTCAGTCGCGGCGCTTGACAATGCTGCGGAAGCGAAGGACTACACGGTCGAGCGCGCCGAGGGACGGGTGAGAGTCACGGGGCCCGGCGTCAGCATCGTATCGGCCGGGAACACCGAGCCCGTCTCCGCAAAAGGCGAGCCGGGGCAGCGCACGGTAGACCCGATCGTCTGCGACGGCCCGCGGACGATGCACTTCGACGGTCGCAGCATCTACGTCGACGGCGATGCAATTACGGTAAGCGGCGGGTGTGCGCTTTACATCACCAACAGCCGTATCGTCGCGTCGGCAACCGGCGTGGTCGTCCAC
>Ga0075421_100012406_pt1 | contig 10589 bp, 12 predicted proteins | sample SoiMetdeltSBSDD5_FD_75292 | JGI IMG/M metagenome (GOLD analysis project Ga0075421, IMG submission 75292) | Bulk soil microbial communities from a Populus tree surrounding site in Tennessee, USA - Soil MetaG P. deltoides SBSDD5 | ecosystem: Environmental > Terrestrial > Soil > Tree plantation... | reverse complement strand
GTGATCGCGCATGCCGCCCATCGCCATCGCCCGCAGCGTCGCGGTGGCCATTCGCAGCGCGTCCTGCGCCAGAGGTCCGTCACCATGCCTGCGGGCGTGCTCGCGCAACAGGAACAGCAGCTCGGAAGGACGCGGGAATTTCGGCGCGCCGCCGAATCCACCGTGTTCGGAATCGAAGGCGCGACGTGATTGATCGACCGCGTCGTTCAAGGCGTCGACGCCGCCAACCTGATGTTCGGCTCGGGCGAGGCCGTCGGCCCCGGTGACGGTCTTCAGCCGCCCGAGCAGCTCGCCGGCGGCATGCTCGACTCTCGTCCGGTCGTGCTTCCACGCGCGCGCCAGCTCGTTCAGCAGATCGGCAAACCCCGGCCTTCCCCACCGCGACGCCGGCGGGAAATAGGTGCCGCCAAAGAACGGCTTCAGCTCCGGCGTCAGGAACACGCTCATCGGCCATCCGCCCGATCCGGTCGTCGACTGCACGAACGCCATGTACACGCGATCCACGTCCGGCCGCTCTTCGCGGTCGACCTTGATCGAAACGAAGTCGGCGTTCAGCAGCGCGGCAATCTCGGGGCTCTCGAAGGACTCGTGCTCCATCACGTGACACCAGTGGCACGTCGAATAACCGATCGAGAGGAAGATGGGCTTGTCGTCGCGGCGTGCGCGCGCGAACGCGTCGTCACCCCAGGCATACCAGTCGACGGGATTGTTGGCGTGCTGGAGCAGATACGGGCTGCGCTCTTGCGCAAGGCGATTCATCTCCCTGCGATCGTAAAGGGAAACATCCGCAAAAAGGAACAGATACAATCACGGCCATGGATCTCGCCGTCGAGACGCACGGGTTGACGCGCACGTTCGGCACGCTGCGTGCGGTTGACGGCATCGATCTCGCGGTGCCCGCCGGCAGCTTCTTCGGCTTCCTGGGACCCAACGGCGCCGGCAAGTCGACGACGATCAAATGCCTGACCGGCTTGCTGCGGCCCAGCTCGGGCACGATGCGCATTCTCGGGCTCGACCCGATGACTGATCCCGTGGCGGTGAAACGGCGGATCGGCGTCGTCCCCGAGGACCTCGCGCTCTTCGATCGGCTCACCGCGCTCGAAACCTTGACGTTCGTCGCCGACGTGCACGGACTCGACGAATCGGTCGCGCGCGAACGCGCCAACGATCTGCTCGATCTGATGGATCTCAAAGCCGCTGGCGCGACGCTGGTCACCGACTTCTCGCACGGCATGCGGAAGAAGCTGTCGCTGGCGGCGGCGCTCCTGCCCGCTCCGCGTCTGCTCTTCCTCGACGAGCCGTTCGAAGGCATCGACGCGGTGGCGTCGCGGCAAATCAAAGAGCTGCTCCACTCCTTCGTCGAACGCGGCGGCACCATCTTCCTGACCTCGCACATCCTCGAGATCGTCGAGCGTCTCTCGACGCACATCGGGGTGATCGCCAACGGCCGGCTGGTGGCGCAGGGACCCATCGAGGAGCTGAGAACCGGCGCCGCCGGGGCGCACAGCCTCGAGGAGTTGTTCATCAAGCTCGTCGGCGGTGACACACGCGCGCCGGTCGCGCTCGACTGGATCTGAGATGTTCCGGACTCTGCGCGCGTTTGCCTGGATGCGCTGGCGGGTGCTGATGAATTCGATCGAGCGCACCGGCACGCGCGACACGCTCGAGCGGCTATCGATCGCCGTCGAGCAGATCGGCCCGTTGATTGCGCTCGGCCTGATGCTGCCCTCCGCCGGCCTGCTGGCCCTGCTCGGCGGCTATACCGGCTATCTGCTGCCGGGCGCCGAGCGGGTGCTGCCGTTCAACGCCATCCGCATCCTGCTCGCCCTCGCGACCGGGTTCTGCGTGCTCGGCCCGATCCTGCTGCCGACCATGGAGCGGACGAGCGCGGTTCGACTGCTTCTGCTGCCGATTCCACAGCGGGTTCTCTATATCGCGCAGGCATCCGGCGCGCTCAGCGATCCGTGGTTGTTATTGGCGGTGCCGGTGCTGCTCGGTATTCCGGTGGGACTCGCACTGCACGGCGCGCTCGCTGGCGCTGCAATCGCGGTGCTCGCGGGTCTGGCGCTCCTCATCACCCTGGTGGGCCTGTCAGCGCTCACCGCCTTCGCCCTTCATCTGCTCGTTCGCGATCGCCGGCGGGGCGAGCTGGTCACGTTGCTGGTGGTCATCATCCTGCCGGCGATCGGGCTGCTGCCGTCGCTGCTGATGACGTCGAAAACCCGGGCGGAACGGCGCGCCGAGCGAGTCGCCCGTGCGGAGCGCGTCGCGCGCGGCGACGAGACGCGGCTGGAACGCGCGGCGCGCGTGGGGGCGAGAGCCTATACGGTCCTGCCCTCGGAGCTGGCGGCGCGCGCCACCAAATCAACCGCCGACGGCGACGCGCGCGGCGCGCTGATGCCATTGGCGGGGCTCGCCGTCACCGGACTCGCGTTCCACGGCGTGGCATTCGTGGCGTTCGGCCGCCTGCTCGCCGCCCCTGGGTCGTCGTCGCGACGGCAATCGGCGACGGCAACCTCGACGCGGCGCGCCTGGATCCCAGGTCTGTCGCGGGCCGAGGCCGCGGTCGCCCACGCGCAACTCCGGCTGGCGCTGCGAACGCCGCGCGGACGGTCGATGCTGATCTCGCCGCTGATCGTGTTCGCGATGTTCGCGGCCCTGGCTGTGCGTCAGCACGAGGTCGAGCTGGCACGGCTGTCGTTGAGCGGTGGGCTGATGCTGACGGCGTTCAGCTGCGCCATCTGCCTGCTGTCGATTCTTCCCTTCGCCCTGAATCAGTTCGCGGTCGACCGCGCCGGCCTGACGCTGACCCTGCTCTCGCCGATTTCCGATCGCGATCTCCTGATCGGCAAAGCGGTCGGCAACGGTCTGATTGCCGCAATGCCAGCGGCGCTGTGCGTGATGATCGCCTACGCGGTGTTTCACGACGGCCCGCTCGCGCTGTGGATCAACATCGTCCCGGGCTTTGTCTCCACCTATGCCGCCTCGGCGCCGGCGGCTGCGGCACTGTCCGCCGTCTTTCCGCGCAGCGTCAATCTGAACAGCATCGGACGCGGCAGCAACGCCCACGGTCTGGCCGGATTCATCGGCATGATCGTCATGCTCGCCGCCGGCTTTCCCGCGGCCGCGCTGACGCTCGTGTTCACACGCATCGTCGGTTCACCGCTGCTGGCGCTGGTGTTCGTGACCGTGTGGTGCGCGATCGCGCTGATCGGCAGCCGCCTGCTCTTCACCGTAGTCGCGGGGATCTTCGAACGGCGACGCGAGAATCTGGGGTTGGTGGTGCGGAAATGAAATTGAAGGTTCAGAGCGTGAGCCTCCGCTCCGCCCACCACCACATGAGGAGGGCGGACATCAGCACGCCGGCCGCCGCAACATACGTGGCAATCGCCGGGGCGGCCTGCCTCGCGGTCCGTGCGGTCGCCGCCGCGATCGCCGTCACCAGCCAGTTGGCCCCGGCCAGCACCGCGTTGACGTTGGCCAGCGCCGCGATGCCGGCGACGGCGACCAGCAGCGCAAAGACCATCGCCGCATTGAACATCCGGTCGATTCGCTGTTCGGACGTCCACTGCTCTTTGCGGACACGCGCGAGGACGGCCCTCGTGAAGGCATCGGGCGCCGCCGGCTGCGGCCATCCGGCCAGGGCCGCTTCGAGGCGATGGGCCGACGCCAGCGCGGCGGCGCAGTGCGGGCAGCTTTCGACATGCGCGCGGACCTCGTCGCTAACCGCGAGGTCGCCGGCGGCTATCGCCTCCACGAGTTGAACGACGTCATGACAGGTCACGTGTCCAACAGCTCCCGCAGCCGCCGCTTGGCGCGATAGAGATGCGTCTTGATCGTGCCCAGCGGGATGTTCAACGACTCAGCCAACGCTTCGTACTGCACGCCCCGCAAGTAGTGCGCGGCAATCAGGAACCGATACTGGTCGGGCAGCTTTGCCATGGCCTTCTCGAGCCGGTCGCGCAATTCCAGATCGGCAAACGCGCTATCCGGACCTCCCAGTTCCATCGGCCGCAGAACGTCGACCTGCTGATCGAGCGAGACGACCGGCCGCTGCCGGCCGCGGGTCTCGAAGCAGACGTGCTGCACGATCCGATAGATCCAGGTCGAGAGGCGCGCGTCGCCGCGAAAGTACGGCAGCCCCCGATGGATGCGCAGAAACACGTCCTGCGCCAGATCCTCGGCTTGTGCCCGACCGGCCCGCTGGTGCCGCTGGTCAACGAGCCGGTAAATCAGCCCGTACACCAGGTGCTGGTACTTCGCGACCAGCTCGCCGAACGCCCCCTCGTCGCCGCCCCGGCAGCGCTGGATCAGCACGTCATCGTCGAGATCGTCGGTATGCACCGCCTTCGGACAACTCACGGCCCCCGGCTGTGATGGCCGCCCGACCTTCGTTAGAACCCCGAAGCCCGGGTTTTGTTTCAGCGCCACGCGTCACGCCGCTGAAACAATCCCGGTTGGACCCGAGTCTAATGGCCTCCAGAGGTGACCATGGGAGCGGTCCTCGTCGTTATCGTCATGTGCCTACTGATCATCGCGGCGGTGGTCGTGGTCGGCATGGGAATCCAGAGCCAGCGACAGATCCGCGAGATGGAGCATCGCGAGCGTCTCGCCATGATCGAGCGCGGCCTGCCGCCGCCCGCCGATTTCGAGTCGGCCGCGGTCGGGCGGAGTCTGTCCATCGAGGATGCCGCCAGGTACGCGCGCGTGCTGCGATGGCGCACCGCCGGCATCATCATGATCGGCCTCGGACTCGCGTACGTCTTCCTCGTGTCCTTTGCCGTGCGCAATCCGGAGCTCGGCATCGGGATCGGGGGCGCCTTCACCGTGATCGGCGCGGCGTTTTTCGTCAACGCCCTGATGCTGCAGAACTCCGCGCGGCTCCCGTCGCGTCGAGCTGAGCCGAAAATACCGTCGAGCACACGCGACGTTTGATGGAGTTTGCCGTTCCACACAGGTGTGTGAACGGCTACCCACAACCTGAAGCGTGGGTGACCACGATCGCTCTCATCTTCGCGCCATCGCCATTTTTTGGGAGCAATCGTCACTGGCATACGCGTTGCTGCTTCAACCGGTGTCGGATCGCTCAGGCTTTCCGATACCTCGCCGCTCCGGCGTTCGGCCGGGGCGCAACATCCTCGAAGAACCCTTCCAACGGGTAGCAGGGTAGGTCCTCGTGGCCGCCCTGCCCTACCTACAACGCTCGCAGGGACGAACGGTTATCAATCGACGGATGGAAGGTGTAGCGTCCGGCTTTAGCCGGACTGGTCAGCGTGGCCGCGCGATGGATGGCGCGGGCGGCATTCGGCGCAGGCGGCGCTGGATCTCGCGAAAGCGTGCACTGTCGGTTCGTCCGCCGTGGGCGCCCGCGAGTTCGGTTCGGAGCAGCGTCGCCCGCTCGGCGGGTCCTGGATGCGACGAGAGGAAGATTTCGACCGAGTTGGGATTGCGTCCCTGCTGGTGACCCAACAGGTCCATGAACGCGATCATCTCGCGCGCGTCCCAACCCGCCCGGCGCATCAATCGCGCCCCGACGCGATCGGCCTCGCGCTCGTCGTCGCGGCTGAACTTGAGCATGTAGCCGTTGGCCAGCACCCGGGCCGCGGCTTGGGTGGTTTGCGCGCTGCGCTGATTGCCAAGCACCGCGCCGAGAAGCCCCAACAAGCCGTTCGCGACCAGGTTCTTCGTCAGGTGATCGGCGGCATGACGCTGCGCGACATGGGCGATTTCATGCGCGAGCACGCTGGCGACCTGGGCCTCGTTGCGCGCCGCCGCCAGGACGCCACGATGGACCCAGACCGGCCCGCCTGGCAACGCGAACGCGTTGATCTCGCGATAGTTCGCAACCGAAAAGCTGTACGGATACTTGGGGCCGCTCGCGTGACGCACCAGGGCGAGGCCAATCGACCGAACGTACTCGACGACGTGAGCGTCCTTGACTCGCGCGGTCTTCGCCGCAACCTCGCACTGCGCCCGGCGCCCGAGCTCGACCTCGTCGCTCACGGAAATCAGGAATTGCGCGCTCAACGACCCGCAGGCGACGACGACAGCGAGCGCGGTGATCGCGCGGCGTGGCGTAGTCGCGCGATTCACGTCAGATCCTGGGCGTCGGCGCGGCGGGCACCGTCTCCGGTCGATGGCGTCGCAGCCGCGCGTTGGCCGCGGTGACTTCGACGCCGTAGAGCAGAATGATCGCGGAGATGTAAACCCACAAGAGGAACACCACGACCGCGGCAATCGATCCGTGTACGCTGAACCGTGAGAGGTCGCGAACGTAGGTCGAAAAACCGGCGAGGGCCGCACTCCATAGCAGTCCGGTCACGATCGCGCCGACCCAGACGTCGCGAAACCTCACCTTGGCGTTGGGCACGAAGTAGAAGATGAGTCCCACCACCAGGATCAGCAGCAGGGTCGTCGCCCACCGGATGACGAAGCTTTGCAGCACCAACAACCGCGGCACGCTCGCCAGCACGCCGGAAAACCAGCGGGCTTCGACGACGTTGATGGCGGTCACGCCCAGGAGCGCAATGACCAGCAGCAGCCCCGAGAACGTGAGCATGAGGAACGAGATCAGCTTGTGCTTGAAGTAGCTGGGTTGCTTTTCGACGCCCCACGCGTGGTTCACGGCCGAGGTGATGGCGCCGAATACCCCCATCGCGGCCCAGATCATCAGCGCCGATCCGGCCACGCTCAGCCGCACGTGCGCCCGCTGCATCAGTTCGAGCTGGGTCGTGACGAAGTCGAACTGCCGAGGAAAATAGCGAAGGACGAAGTTGACGATCGCGGCGCGATCCGCGTCGCTGCTGGTCACGCTGCCAAGGATGGACAAGAACAGCAGGAAGACCGGGAAGAGCGAGAGGAGTGCGTAATAGGCGATCGACGACGCAAAGGTCAGATCGTCGCTGTTGTAGAGTCCGACCACGCCGCGCCAGATGGCCAGCGCCGTGAGACGGACTTCCACTCGCGCCCGCACCACCATCCGGCGCAGACGGCGATCGCTGCGGGACGGCGCCGCATTCACACCGGCATCATATCGCGGCGCGGCGATCGGATTGGCGTGGGCGCCCGCTCGCGGCCCACGCCTCCTGCACCTCGCGCCCGACCCACGCGGGCAGGCTGCCGGTCACGCTGGCCACCAACAGCCCGATTGCCATGCGCCGCAGCGGCGGGTTACGCCAGATTACGTAGCCGGCGCTGACCGCGGCGGCGGCCAGAATGCCGTTGGCAATCGCGTTGGCAGTACGTTCTTGCATGTGGCACTCCGGCAGCGACGCACGCGCCTTGGTTATTCGCGGCTGGTCGGAATCGACGTCGGATACCCGGTCGTGCCGGTCGCCACCGCCGACGTCGAGGATCCGCTCCGCGCCCGGTCGTAGGCCTCGCGCCCGCGATCGACGATCTGGCTGACCTTTTCCGACGCCTGGGTGATCTTCTCGCTCGCCTGCTGATAGGTGTCGCCCGCGGTCGACCGCAGCCGGTTGGCCTGCTCGGACAGCTGCTTGCGCGTGTCGGCGCCGGCCTTCGGCGCGAACAACATTCCAAGACCGGCACCGAGCACGGTACCTGCCAGGAGTCCCATCAGGAACGATCCACCACCATCTTCACGCTCGATGCGATCGTATTCATACGCCATTGATGCCTCCGTTGGTTCGTGTTATGCCCGGCCGCCCGCCGACGCGTGCGGTTCGTGCGCTGCGTCTGTCGTGAGCAGCGACGCGATCACCGCACGCACCCCGCGCACGATGCCGGTGACGCGCGATACCCGCTCGCGAACGCTGTGCTTGACGCGCTCCGCGGTCTCGTCGACGCGATCGATGGTGCCGTTGATCGCGTTGTCCACCCGCTCGGTGCGATCGCTGACGCGTGCGGTGATCCGCTGCACGTCGACCAGAATCGCATCGAGCTGCCGGCGCAGCGGCTCGATGTGCTGTGACTCGAGCTCGCCGACGGCCCGCGCGGTCTCGCGGTAGAGCCGATACCCGGCGATGGCCGCGCCCAGCAACAGCAGCGACTGGATCGCGCTCGCGACGGCAATCACCCCGATCAACCAGTTCGTCGTCTGCAGATCCACGATCCCTCCTTGAATATCGAGGGACTTCGTCCCCCGACGCAGCCTGCCCGCCGGACCTTTAGCGGAGTCGGGACTAGGCCGACCAGCGGCCGCCGCCTTGTCCGCTCGTGATGTCGCTCAGCGATCGCCACCCTTCGTTGGCGGCGGCGCGCGCCTTGTCGACGGTCCCGCGCACGCGGGTCATCTCGGTAATCAGCCCGTCGATTGTCGGCTCGATCTGATCGCGAACGCGACGGCCGCGCTCGGTGAGATACAGCCAACCCCAGACCCCGCCGACCACCGCTCCTACGCAGGTTGCAGCCAGCACACGTGAACGCTCGTCCACATCCGCCTCCTTGGATCCGCATCGCTGCGGTGAGCTGCCGGCCAACTGCGCGCGTGCGCGACCACTCACCCAGCACAACATCAAACCACGTGCCATCGCCGCCGATGGCAGAGCTTCGCTCAGGCCTGCGCGGCGCGCCGCGCGTTCTTGCCCCCATCCTGGATGTCGTGTTTTTTCATCTTGCTGTACAGCGTCGGCCGGTACAGCCCCAGAATCTGCGCCGCTTCCTGCTTGTTCCAGTTGGTCCGCTGCAACGTCTGCAGAATGGCCATGCGCTCGATTTCCGCCAGGGTCCGGTGCGGCGGCACCACGAACTCGGCCGGTCGCGTCGTCTCCGTTCGCAACGACTCCGGCAAATCGTTCACGGTGATCTCGCTTCCCTTGGCGACGAGCACGCCTCGCTCGATGACGTTCTCGAGCTCGCGAACGTTGCCCGGCCAGCGATGCCGGATCAGCAGGTGATACGCCGCCGGCGCAATCGATTTGACGTTTCGGCCGTGGCGCTGGCGGTACTTCTCGAGGAAGTGCTCGCAGAGCAGCGGAATGTCCTCGGTCTTCTCGCGCAGCGGCGGGACCCGCAGCGTGATGGTGTTGATGCGGAAGTACAGGTCCTCGCGCACCTTGCCATCGCGGAGCGCCGCGTCGAGGTCGATGTTGGTCGCGCAGATGAGCCTGAAGTCGACGCGCACCACGCGGTCGCTGCCGATCGGGCGATACTCGCGTTCCTGGAGCACGCGCAGCAGCTTGGTCTGCAGATACGGGGGCATCTCGCCGATCTCGTCGAGCAGCAGCGAGCCGCCCTCCGCCATCTCGAACAGCCCTTCCTTGTCGTTTTGCGCGCCGGTGAAAGCCCCTTTCTTGTAGCCGAACAACTCCGACTCGATGAGATCTTTCGGAATCGCCGCGCAATTGATCTTGATGAACGGACCTTTGGATCGCTTGCTGTTGTAGTGCAGCGCGTTGGCGATCAGCTCCTTGCCGGTGCCGTTCTCCCCCTGGATCAGGATGTTGGCGTCGCTCCCGGCGACGCTCTCCACCAGCTCGAGCGCCTCGTGCATCTTCTTGCTCTTGCCGACGATACTGCCGAAGCGGAACTGCCCCTCGAGCTTCTGCCTGAGCAGCAGGTTCTCGCCGACGAGATCGCGGCGCTCGATGGCGCGCTCGAGCATCGCGAGCAACGTATCGGGTTCGATCGGCTTCTCGACGAAGCTGTGCGCCCCTGCCTTCATGGCTTCGACGGCCTTCGGCACGCTGCCGTGACCGGTCACGACAATCACCTCGGTTTCCGGATAGGTCTGCTTGAACTTGCGCAGCAGCTCGAGCCCGTCCGCGTCCGGGAGCATCATGTCCGTCACGACGACATCGGGCTTCCAGGTCTTGAAGATTTCCTCGCCCCGCGTGCCGATCATCGCGGTGCGGACCTCGTAGCCCTCGTGCTCGAGGAGGATCTTCAGCCACTCGATCATGGAAGGTTCGTCGTCAATCGCCAGCACACGACTTTTCTTTTTCGTCGTCATTTCAGTTCTGACGCTCACTTCCTGAAACGCGAATCCCTTCGCGTGGAAAGCCTCTACTTTCAAAATATTACGCAGCGTCCTGAAATACTATCCAAAAAGTATACACGCTGCTGAGACTGCGTCTGAATTCTGACATTTCTGTCGGGCTTGTCCGGCTGCAGAATCTGGAACGGGGTCTGACCCCACTCTGACCGGGGTCAGACCCCGGACCCAGGCCGTTATAATTTTCCGCCGATGGCGGACCCCAATCGGCCCGCCGCGCGGCCGACGTTCACCACTTGTCGAACCTCGGCGGTAGTCGACACAGTGCTACCCGAGCGCCCCGTCGCCCCACTATGGATGTAATCGAGTCGCACGTCGACACTGGATCGGAGACGTTCCAAGCCAACCACGCCCGGATGGATCAACTCGTCGCGGAGCTGCGGGAGCGGCAGGCGCGTGCGCGCGAGGGGGGCGGCCCGAAGTACCTCGAGCGCCACCGGGTGCAGGGAAAGCTGCCGGTGCGCGAACGGATCGACAAGCTGCTGGACCCGGGATCCCCGTTTCTCGAGTTGTCGCCGCTGGCCGGCTGGGATCTGTACGACAACGAAGCGCCCGCCGCCGGCATCGTCACCGGCATTGGTCGGGTCTCCGGGCGCGACGTCGTCATCGTGGCCAACGATGCCACCGTCAAGGG
>Ga0075421_100012405_pt1 | contig 10589 bp, 10 predicted proteins | sample SoiMetdeltSBSDD5_FD_75292 | JGI IMG/M metagenome (GOLD analysis project Ga0075421, IMG submission 75292) | Bulk soil microbial communities from a Populus tree surrounding site in Tennessee, USA - Soil MetaG P. deltoides SBSDD5 | ecosystem: Environmental > Terrestrial > Soil > Tree plantation... | reverse complement strand
AGCAGCATTTTTTATGCCGAAACCGAAAGCGCAAAAAGCTTAAAACAGTGGGCATGAAACACAGGTAGTTAGCTCTCTGAGCAATTCTTACAAAATGCGGATTATCTCGATATCCGTTGCGTCCCCAGCCGGGGAACGCCTGGCTCATCCCGCGGTTCCTCCGGAATGTCGGCGAGCCACTTAAGCGCATTCAGCAACAAAGACTGAAATCGTGCATCGAGCCAGGTCTCATCGCCATGGCCCAGAGCCGTATAAAAAACGCGACCCTTACCATATTCGCGATACCACGCCAATGGAAAATCTCCGTCCTCCCGCGCAACTCCCGCTCTAGACAAATCAACGGAGCTGGTATCAAGAGACAAAAGCACATGCACGCGATCCCGTGAGAAATCGCGAAACTGGTAAATCTCGTCACTGATTCGAAACGAGGATTCGAAGCCGCGGGCAATCGGATGATCCCGGTCCTCCACACGGATTGTTACGTCCTGCGCCCAGGGATGGCCGTTGAAGTAGCCTCCAATGAGGTCACCATACTCCGGCCAGTTGTACAGAGTGTCGGTCGCCGAATGGACTCCGCCGAATCCCTTCCCTTCCCGGACGAACTCAAGCAAAGCGGCTTTTTGTCGATCGTTCAGCGCCAGCTCTCCGCTGGTGAAGAAGTACAGGACATCGAACTCCCGCAGCGTTTCCGCCGATATCAGCGACAAGTCCTCACTGGACACAACTTCGAATGCGCCCGACTGCGCGCCAAGCGTCTCCATAACAGTGTGAGACGTTGGAATGCTGTCGTGTTTATAGCCGGCTGAATGCGTGATGTAGAGCACGCGTTTCGTTGCGGCAGGCGCCGCGACAGCCAGAAGCACAAGGATGACAACGGACCTGAACATAATCGGTCCCTCGTCTTTATTTTAGACCACCTGTGGAATGGGCTTTAGCCCGTTCGCTATTAGCCTTCCAGCGTAAACCCGTGCGCAGCGATCTGGACCTGAAGAATCTCGGAGCTATGCCCCTGCAGCGCGAGAACCTGCCGCACCAGGTCGCACACCTGCTGGTATCCCTGCTCGTAAAAAACGATAATCGACGGCCCCGCTCCGCTCAGCGCGCAGCCCAGCAGCCCCGGCGCACGCAGCTTCAAGACGTCACCCAGCCCCGGCACTAAATGCGCGCGATACGACTGGTGGAACCGGTCCTCGAGCGCCGTCGGAAATGCGCTGACCGTTCCCGTCGCTAAGGCCGAAATCAGCAGCGCCGCCCGCTGCACATTAAAAATCGCATCCTCCCGCGAGTAGCAATCCGGCAGCACCGCGCGCGCCTCCACGGTCGGCAGGACGAAGTCAGGCACGACAATCGCCACGCCAAAATTCGACGCCATCTCAACTCGCACGGCACGCACGGATCCGCCCGAATCGATCGCGCTGGCGACAATGGAGCCAAGCACGCAAGCTCCGACATTATCCGGATGCCCTTCGAGCCGCGCCGCCTCGTCGAGTATTCGCGGCCGCTTCCAGCCGAGCCCCAGCAGTTGGTCGGCGATCACGACACCGGCCGTCAAAGCCGCCGCGCTCGAGCCGAGCCCCTTTCCCACCGGAATCTGATTCTCAATCCGTAGCTCGACCGGCGGCAACACCGATCTGGTATCCGCGGCGACCGCCAGCGCCGTCTGCCAGATCAAATTGTCTTCGCCGGTCGAGATCGCTTGCGCGTCTCGTCCGCTAACCTCGATCGCAAGCTTCTCACTCAGTCGGAAGCGGCAATCCAGATAAATTCCCAGCGCCAGACCGAGAGCATCGAATCCTGGCCCCAGGTTCGCGCTCGACGCCGGTACACGCACGCAGGTCCAGGACATGCGATCAGCCCAGCCCAACTTTCTGGCCCGTGCGGCAGGATCGGTAGATTGCTTCCACAATTTCCAGCGCCTGCAATCCTTCTTCGCCGGCGACCAGCGGCTTGCGCCCACTCCGTATCGCTTCCCCGAATTCGAGAAATTGGCGCTCAAACGGTTCGAGTGAAATCGCCATCGGGTCGGAGGCGCCCGACGCCGTTTCTTTCGCCACAGGAGCCGGCTCGCCCGAATCGTTCTCCACGTCCCATGTCGTAAGCTTATCGCCGGAGATGATCGCCGTACCCTTCGTCCCGTGAAGCTCCGTCCGTTCCGTGTATCCCGGCCAGAACGCCGTGGACGCCTGGATCACGCCCGTCGCCCCGTTCGCGTACTGCACGACCGCGCTGATCACGTCCTCAGATTCGATTTTATGCAGCGCGCCCAATTGCCAGTAGCCGAAGACTTCCTTAACTGGCCCAGCCAGCCACCTCAGGATGTCGAGCTGGTGAATCGCCTGGTTGATCAGCGCGCCGCCCCCCTCCGTCGCCCAGCTCCCCTTGATGGGCCGGGAGTAGTACGCCGCCGAACGATGCCATTTGACGTAGCAATCGCACTGCAGCAATTTTCCCAGCCGCCCATCGGCGATCGCCTTGGAAAGAAAGCGACTGGCATCGTCAAAACGGTGCTGGCTAACCACCCCCAGCGCGATCCCCGCCTTTTTCGCCGTATCGATCATGGCTCGCGCCACGTCAGTATTAGTAGCGATCGGCTTCTGCACCTGGACGTGCTTCTTCGATTCCGCGCAGGCCTGCACCGGCTGTAGCCGGAAATCGGGAAAGGTGCAGACGTCGACGTAATCCACTTTGGGATGACGGCAAACTTCCTCGTACGTCTTGACGAACTCGCCGCCGTACTGCTCGGCAAACTTGCGGCCGGCGGGCTCAAAAACATCCGTACAGACCACCAGTTCGAATCCTATATTGCGGTACGCCTCGGCGTGCTTGTGCGAGATCGCGCCGGTGCCTATCATTCCTACTTTCAATCGGGTTTTCGCTCCTTGACCAGAATTATGCAGTATAGCGACTTCGTGCTATTTTACCTAGTGTCCGAAAGCTGATAACGATGCCGACATTGAAGCGTGCCCGCTGGCGATTTGTCGCATGCGCTCCACTCCTGCTGCTCACTACCGCCGCCTGCAAATCGAAGCCGCCGGTCAACGTGGCAGCGATGGTGAATAACCGCGCCATCACCTACGACGAGCTGGAAAAGAATTTCCAATCGCGCTTCGAACCCGGCGCCGACCGCTCGAGTGAAGACCAGGTCATGATTCAAAAGCTGGAGATCCTGCGCGGCCTGATCGACAGCGAAATCATCCATCAGCGCGCTGAAAAGCTCGGACTGCTGGCCGTGGACGCCGACGTCGAAACCCGCCTGAACGAGCTGAAAGCTCCCTATACGCAGGAGGAGTTCCAAAAGCAGCTCACGAGCAAGAAGCTAACGCTGGATGATTTGAAGCTGCAACTGCGTCGCGATCTGAGCATTCAAAAGCTGTTCAACAAGGAGATCACCTCCCACATCACCATCAGCGACGCCGATATTGCCAACTTTTACAATGCGAACAAGGCCGCCTTCAATCGTCCGGAGCCGACGGTGCACATGGCTCAAATCCTGGTGACCCCGTTCCCCGACCCCAACGTCCGAAATCTGAAGAACGACAAGGCGCAGAACCCGGAGCAAGCCAAGAAGAAAATCCAGATGGTCGAGCAGCGGTTGAAGCAGGGCGAGGATTTCGCCATGCTCGCCCAGAGCTACTCCGAGGATCCCAACACGGCGCCCAGTGGCGGCGATCTCGGGTTCGTCCAGCAGTCCGCGCTCGACCGCGTGCCGCCGGAGCTGCGGAAGATCGTGATGTCGCTGCAGCCAGGGCAGCTCTCGAATATCATCACCACGCAAGTGGGCTTCAGTATTCTGAAGGTGTTCTCCAAGGAGCCCGCCGGCCAGCGCGAGCTTTCCGATCCCAGCGTCCAGCAGGATATTCGGGAACAGCTTCGCAACCGCAAGGACCAGCTTCTCAAAGCAGCCTATTACGATGTAGCGCGTAACGAAACCAAGGTGACCAACTACCTTTCCCGGAGCATCGTCGACCAGGCGAATGCCGGCGGAAAATAGGACTACGATTCTGTTAGGTGGACTTACATGCTTGACTCACTGGGCCAATGGCAGGAGGTCTGGAAAACTCTTGAACAAATAGGGGTCGCCTACCTTTTGACTGCCCTCATCGGTTGGGACCGCGAGAAGGAATCTCACAGCGCCGGCATACGTACTTTCCCCATAGTCGGCATGGCAAGTTGCGGCTATCTGCTCGTTCTTGGTCCTCAACCCGATGTTCAAGCTCAATCGCACGTCCTGCAAGGATTGATCACAGGAATCGGATTTGTGGGAGGCGGCGCCATTCTTAAGGAAGGGACAACGGTGAGGGGAACGGCGACCGCCGCCAGTGTTTGGAATGCGGGCGTAATCGGCGCCTCGGTGGCGATGGGCAAGTATGAAATCGCCATCGCACTGGCCGCGCTCAATCTCTTTACCTTGCGCGCGCTGCTGCCGCTCAAGTTCTGGCTTGACGGGAAGCGCAATTCCGGGTCATGACCTCCACCGCGCAGGAACGGACCCAGTCCGGCAAGAGCCGGCGCGAAGTGGTGAGCCGGGCGGCGCTGGCCAAGCTCAATCCAAAGGAACGGCGGTTCGATCCGGTCGATGTGTTGCTGGCCTCGGCGGAAGACCGGATACCGCAGTTGCTGCCGGTCAAGTACGCCCGCATGAAAAAGTCTCCGTTCGCATTCTTCCGCGGATCGGTGTCGATCATGGCGGAGGACCTTGGCCGGTTACCGAACTCGGGACTGCACGTTCAGCTCTGCGGCGATGCCCACCTGCAGAATCTGGGCTCCTTCGCAGCCCCGGATGGGAAGCTGGTTTTCGATCTGAACGATTTCGACCAGACCATCCGCGGGCCATGGGAGTGGGACGTGAAGCGTATGGCTGCGAGCGTCGTGCTGGCCGGCAAGGAACGTGGTCACCATCCCGCCGGATGTCAGGACGCGGCCGAGACCTTTGTCAGCAGTTACTGCCGCTACCTTGGTGAGTTTTCCGAGCAGCCCGTCCTTGAGGTGGCGAGACATCAGATTCATCGCGAGAGACGTATTGCCGCTGTCCACGCGGCGCTGCGTGAATCGCAACGCACGCATCCACTGGATGTATTCAAAAAACTCATCGAACCCGACAACCACGGCAAGCCGCGTTTTCGCGATATGCGGCCGGACTCCTGGCGGATTACTGGCGAAAAAGCCAAGGAGGTTCTTGAATCGCTAAGCGCGTATCGCAGCACCCTTGCCCCGGAGCGGCATCATCTCTTTAATCTGTTCCGCAGCCTGGATGTCGGATTCAAAGTGGTCGGGACCGGAAGCGTCGGCCTGCGCAATTACGTGATCCTGTTTGAAGGAAACGGCCCGCAGGATCCGATGTTTTTGCAGATCAAGCAGGAGGTCGCTTCAGCGTACGTAACGTTTTTGCCCGAAGCTGTTCAGCAACACGAAGGCCGACGTGTGGCCACAGGACAGCGCGCCATGCAGGCCATTTCGGACCTGCTACTAGGCTGGACGACAATCGGAAGCCATCACTACCTGGTCCGGCAGCTCAGCGACCGCAAAGGCAGCGTCAATCTAAAGAACTTAGATGCGGCAGGACTGAAGAGCCTGGCCAGTCTCGCTGGTGAACTACTGGCTCGAGGGCACGCCCGGACGGGCGACGCGCGAGAGATCTGCGGATACTGCGGTCAGGGTGCGAAAATAGTAACAGCGCTGCGCGACTTCGCCTGTGAATATGCAGAGCAAACCGAAGCCGACTTCAACGCATTCCTCGCAGCGATCAAGAGCGGGAAGATCAAGGTGGCCAAAGGATAGAGAGGAGAAATTCATGCCGGCTAAAGTGAATTACGTCCCCGACAAGTACCCCACCGTAACGCCCTATTTGTGCTGCAAAAACACGGCCGCCGCCATCGAGTTTTACAAGTCCGTCTTCGCGGCGACCGAGCTCATGCGCATGGCGCAACCAGACGGCTCGATCGGACATGCTGAAATCAAGATCGGCGGATCGGTCATCATGTTGGCCGACGAATTTCCCGACATGGATTTCCGCAGTCCCCAAACGCTCGGAGGCTCCCCCGTCAGCATTCTGGTTTACGTGGAAGACGTGGACGCCGTCGTTTCAAAGGCGATTGCGGCCGGGTCGAAACTGCAGACTCCGATCACGGATCAATTCTATGGCGACCGCTCCGGCAAGCTCACCGACCCATTCGGCCACGTCTGGATGATCGCCACCCACATCGAGGACGTTTCGCCCGAGGAAATGCAAAAACGCGTCGCCGCCCTATACGGTGACAAGTAGTAAAAACAACGGCTGCTATACTTTCCGGTAGTGTTCCATTTACTCGAAAAGCGTGTTCAGCACGCGTTCCAATCACATATAGCAGTCCGTTACGGCGTCGAAGCCCAAGTCGTCATTGAGCAACCGAAGCAGCCTGGCTTCGGCGAACTGGCTATTCCGGTCGCCTTCCAGCTTGCGAAGAACCTGCGCCAGGCGCCAAGAAAGATCGCTCAAGAGCTTGTTGCAGAGATCGGTCCGATCGAAGGCGTCGCTGCGATGGAAGTGGCCGGCGGCGGCTACATCAATATCCGTTTCGACCGAGCCTCGTATGGCGCCGGTCTCCTCGAAGGAAAGATTTTAGCCGTCGCGCAGTCGACCGAAAAGACCATCGTCGAGCACACCAACATCAATCCTAATAAGGCGGCTCATATCGGCCACCTCCGGAACACGACGCTAGGCGACACCTTCGTCCGCATGCTCCGCGCCCTGGGAAAACCCGTAGAGGTGCAGAACTACATCGACAACACCGGTGTCCAGGTGGCCGACGTCGTCGTTGGCTTTCACTACGTGGAGAAGAAAACCCCCGCCGAGGTCGCTCGGCTAGCGGCGCAGCCCCGCTTCGACTATCTCTGCTGGGATCTCTACGCCCGCACGTCGGCCTACTACAAGACCAATCCCGAAGCTCTCGCCTGGCGCGGCGAGACGCTGCACGCCATCGAATCCGGCGAGGGCCCTGTAGCGGAACTTGGACACATCGTGGCCGACGCCATCGTTCTCGCACATTTGAAGACGATGCTGCGGCTCGGCGTTGAATACGACGTGCTTCCGCGCGAAAGCGAAATCCTGCATCTCAAATTCTGGGCCTCGGCATTTGAGCTGTTGAAAGAGCGCAAGGCCATCTACCTCGAGACCGAAGGCAAGAACAAAGGCTGCTGGGTCATGCCCGCCGCCGCATTTTCGACCGACGCCGAGTCTGAGGACAACAAAGTAATCGTCCGATCAAATGGAACCGTCACCTATGTCGGCAAGGACATCGCCTATCAGCTCTGGAAATTCGGCCTGCTTGGCAAGGATTTTTACTACCAACCGCTGCTGCGCTATTCCGATGGCCGCGAGCTTTGGGTCACCACCGACCAACCCGTCGACAGCCCCGTAAAATTCGGCCGCGGCAGCATGGTGTACAACGTCATCGACGTTCGCCAATCGTACTTGCAGGATGTCGTCGTCGCAGGCCTGAAAGCGCTCGGCTATGAAAAGCAGGCCGAGCGCAGCATTCATTTCTCCTACGAGATGGTGGCGCTATCGCCACGCTGTTGCGCCGAGCTCGGCATCGAGCTTTCCGAAGAGGATAAGCAGCGCCCCTATGTAGAAGTGTCCGGCCGCAAAGGACTCGGCGTCAAAGCCGATGACCTGATCGACAAGCTGATCGACAAAGCATTCGAAGAGGTAGCCTCGCGCCACGCCGATCGTCCGGAAGTCGAGCAGCGCGCCGTCGCCACCGCTATCGCGATCGGCGCCTTGCGATACTTCCTGCTCAAGTTCACGCGAACCTCAGTGATCGCCTTCGACTTCCAGGAAGCGCTCGCCTTCGAAGGCGAAACCGGCCCCTACGTGCAGTACGCCGCCGTGCGCGCTCGCAATATCCTGCGGAAGCTCGCTGAAAAGGGGGAAGCGTTGCCCGAGTTCCAGCGAGAATTGCCCCCAGAAGCCCTCGCGCGCCAGTTGCAAGGCGAAGACTTCTGGCAGGTGCTGCTCGCCGCTTCAAAAGCCGATGCCGCCGTCGAGCGCGCCGTGGCCTCCGGAGAGCCGGCGCACGTCGCCAAGTACGCGTTCCAACTGGCGCAGTCGTTTAACAATTTCTACCACCAGTACCATATCCTGCACGAGGAGAATCGGGAGAAGAAGGTCTTCCTGTTGTGGATGACCGACTTCTTCCGCTCCCAACTGGAACGCACGCTCGAGATTCTCGGCATCACCGCGCCGGAGTATATGTGAGGGCCAGTGGTCTGCTCTGCCTGCTGATCGCGGCCGCCGCGTACGGACAATCAGTCACGTACACCATCCTGGCGCGCCCAATCATCGAAAAGCGGCTGTCTTTATTCGGAACCACCAATTCCGATCGCCAACAAACGTTGCACGAGCTCTTCGCCGAATCGGGTTGCTCCGGCGACAAGCTCGCCGAACAGATTGTCAAAGCGAAGAGGCCGCCCAACGTGATTTGTTTCGTGCCGGGCCAGCTCGATTCCACTATTGTCGTCGGCGCCCACTTTGATTTCGTCAAAGGCGGACAAGGCGTCGTCGACAACTGGAGCGGCGCATCACTCCTGCCGAGTCTCTTTCAAAGCTTGAACGCAATTCCCCGGCGTCACACCTTTGTCTTTATCGGATTCACCGATGAAGAACTGGGCCTGGTCGGTTCGAGCTACTTTGTGCGCGGGTTGACGAAATTCGGTCTGCGAAAAATCGCCGCCATGGTCAACATGGATTCGCTAGGCGCGGGCCCTACGCGCTTCGAGACGGACCGCTCCGACAAACGCCTGATGGACTCGCTGGCCGCCGTGGCGGCGACCGTTAAACTTCCGATCGGCATCATCAATGCGCACCAGGTAGGCAGATCCGATTCCGATTCCTTTCAGGACAAGAAGGTCCCCAGTATTAATATCCATTCTCTGAGCGCCGATACTTTCCGCATCCTGCACTCATCGCGCGACCGCATCGATGCGATTCGCATGGACGATTACTACGACTCCTATCGCCTCATCACCGCATATCTTGCGTTCCTCGACCTGACGCTCACGGTAGAATGAAGTTGAGCGTGCTCGTTTCCATCACTTCCAAGCAATCGCGACCCGACTGGCTGCGGGCTCCGGCCCCAGTCGGCGACAACTATCGCGAGCTGAAGTCTCTCATCGAGAGCTTGAAGCTACACACGGTCTGCGAGAGCGCCGCGTGTCCGAATGTGGGCGAGTGCTGGAATCAGCGCACCGCGACGTTCATGATCCTGGGAAACGTCTGCACGCGGCGCTGCGGATTTTGCGCCGTGCAGAAAGGCGCTCCACTCGAAGTCGACTACGACGAGCCACGCCGGGTCGCTGAAGCTGTCGCGGCGATGGGACTTCGGTTCGCCGTCATCACCAGCGTCAATCGCGATGACCGCAAGGACGGCGGCGCCGAGCTGTTCGCCCTCACGATTCGCGCGGTCCGCGAGCGGATTCCCGGATGCGGCGTCGAAGTGCTGGTCCCCGATTTTCAGGGTTACCATCCCGCCATGGACATCGTGATGGAGGCTGCGCCGGACGTCCTCAATCACAATACCGAAACGGTGCCGCGCCTCTATCGCCAGGTCCGGCTAGGCGCGCGTTATGAGCGGTCGCTCGACATGCTCGCCTACGCGAAACGGATCGCTCCGGAGACGCCGGTAAAATCCGGCCTGATGCTGGGCCTTGGCGAGACGACAGCCGAAGTGCTCTCGGTCATGCGCGATCTCCGCGAGCACGGCGTCGATATCCTTACGCTGGGTCAGTATCTGCGCCCGTCGCCGAAACATCTGCCGATCGTTCGGTACGTGCCCCCGGCCGAGTTCGCTGAATTTCGGCGCGCTGGAGAGGCGCTTGGGTTCGAGCACGTGGAGGCCGGCCCGCTCGTGCGGAGTTCCTACCACGCAGCCGATTCACTTCCGCTGAAACTCCGGACCGCCCAGGCGTAGGCCCGCGGCCTTCGACGAATCAGGAGCTGTGACGCCGGGAATGCGATTCTCCGCGAGCGCCACACCGAAATTCATTCGAGCCAGCAGCGCGGCGGTATTCACCCACTCTTCGCTGGAGTTGGAGTAGCCCGTCGGCTCCTGCTTCCGGTACAGCGGCTGCCCCGCCTCGGCGACTCGCCTCGCCAGCGTGTCCGCGGATTCAACGTCCGCCCCAAGTGCGCGCACCGCGCTCGCAACCAGCTCCAGTGGCGACTTCAGCTTCGAATGGTAGTTCTTCTCCGACCAGAACTCAGGCGATTCCAGCATCGCTGCCATCACCTCGCGGATATCGCCTCCCGACTTCATAAACACCTTCGCCATCGCCGCGACCAACGTCTCCGACGGCTCATCGGACACGAAGCGAATCGCCAGCTTCTTCGAGATGAACTGCGCTGTCGACGGATGACCGGCGAGAATGTCGAGCACCTTGCGCCCGTCCTCAATTCCTCCACCCGCAGGAATCTTTACGCCGAGCACGACCTTCTCCCCGTTGTCATGCATGCGGTGATTGAACGCGAAATCGCCGCCCTGGCGCGGCTGCCGCACCGTCCATCCGGTGAAGCAGCGCGCCACCTCCGTCACATCCTTTTGTGTGTAGCCTCC
>Ga0075421_100012404_pt1 | contig 10589 bp, 10 predicted proteins | sample SoiMetdeltSBSDD5_FD_75292 | JGI IMG/M metagenome (GOLD analysis project Ga0075421, IMG submission 75292) | Bulk soil microbial communities from a Populus tree surrounding site in Tennessee, USA - Soil MetaG P. deltoides SBSDD5 | ecosystem: Environmental > Terrestrial > Soil > Tree plantation... | reverse complement strand
CCGGCCCGTCCTTGACGATCGCGCCGTTCTCCATCACGTAGCCGTGGTCCGCGATCGAGAGCGCCATCGTCGCGTTCTGCTCGACGAGCAGGACGCTCGTGCCCTCCCGGTTGATCTCGACGATGAGATCGCGGATCTGTTGCACGATGAGCGGCGCCAACCCCAGTGACGGCTCGTCGAGCAGCATGAGCTTCGGCGCCGCCATCATCGCTCGGGCCATCGCGACCATCTGCTGCTCACCCCCGGAGAGGTACCCGGCCGTCTGCCGGTGGCGCTCCTTCAGCACCGGGAAGAGGTCGAGCACCTTGTCGTAGGAGCCCTTGACGCCGGAGCGGTCGCGCCGTGAGTACGCACCCGCGCGCAGGTTCTCGTCCACGGTGAGCTCGGCGAAGATCCGCCGGCCCTCCATGACCTGGGCCATGCCCTGGCGGACGATCGCGGATGCGTCCAGGCCGTCGATGCGCTGTCCGTAGAACTCGACCGTTCCGCGCGGGATCGAGCCGCGGTGGAACCTCAGCAGGCCCGACACCGCGCGCAGCAACGACGTCTTCCCCGCGCCGTTGGCGCCGAGCAGCGTGACGATCTTGCCCGGTTGCACCTCGAGGCTGACGCCACGCAAAACCTGAATTGCCGAGCCGTACACGACTTCGAGGTTTCGTACGGCGAGGATCGGCCCGCTCCCATCCCCCGAGGTCATTTCCCCCCTTTGTCGCCGTCGCAGGCTCCGGCTTTGCGGCGGCGGTCGGCAAAGCCGCCGTTCGCCGCGCGGGACACTAACGACCGCGATAGCCCCGCTCAAGGGCGCGAGAACTGACGGTCACTCAGAGATCGAGCAGCGCGTCCAGGCCTACCGTCAGCCCCGGCTGCTCACGAACGCGGCGAATCGCGAGCAGGACGCCCGGCATGTACGAGGTCCTGTCGTACGAGTCGTGGCGGATCGTGAGCGACTGGCCCGTCGTGCCGAGCACGACCTCGTGATGCGCGACCAGACCCCGGACGCGCAGCGAGTGCACCCGAATCCCACCCGGACCGATCCCGCCCCTCGCCCCTTCGGCCACGACGGACTTGGTCGGGTCGGCCGCCCAGTCACTCGATGCATCCGCGATCCGCTGCACGGTCATCATCGCGGTTCCCGACGGCGCGTCGACCTTGTTGTCGTGGTGGAGCTCGATCACCTCGGCGGTGTCGAAGAACGGCGCCGCGAGCTCCGCGAGCCGCATCATCAACACCGCACCGATGGCGAAGTTGGGCGCGATGACGGCGTTGGCCCCGGCGCCTGCGAAGCGCTTGCGCAGTGCTTCGATCTCGTCGGCCGTGAAGCCGGTGGTGCCGACGACTGCGTGTACCGAATGGTCCGCGCACCATTCGAGGTTCTCCCGTGCCGCGTCGAGGACCGTGAAGTCGACCGCCACCTCGGCGTCGGCGTCGCCAAGCGCTTGTGGGCCCACGGTCATCTGGAGACCGGTCCCGTGGATACCCACCTGGTCGAGGTCGATGCCCGAGTGATGCGGGTCGACCGCGGCGACGAGCTCGAGCTCGGGATCGTCGATGACGGCCTGGCACACGTGCTGGCCCATTCGCCCACCTGCCCCGAGAACGCCGACCCGGATCATCCGCTCCTCCTCCTTCGACGTCGCCCGCGCCTCCTCGTGCAGCAACGGCAAGGGTAAGTGCCGGACGCCGGGCGGGCGAGCGGCGTCATGGCCTCAGCCGAGGTCGGCCACCGCTGTCTCGTCGAGCGGTCCGACAACGGCGAGGGTGCGCGATCCGGAGGAGAACAGGCGCGCGACGACCCGGGCGACATCGTCGGGCGTCACGGCCTCGACGAGCGCAGTGACCTCATCGAGCGACAGCGCCTCGCCGAGCATCAGCTCGCTGCTGCCCAACCGGTGCATGCGGCTGTTCGAGGTCTCGAGTGACAGCGCCATCGCGCCCTTGAGGTGGCCCTTGGCAGCGAAGAGCTCGTCGTCGGCGATGCCGTCGTCGCGGATCACGCGATCGAGCTCGGCGCCCACGACGTCGATCGTCTCCGCGGCGCGGCCGGGGGCCGTACCGGCGTACACGCCGAACGCGCCGGTCTCGACGTACGCGATCCGGTACGAGTACACGGAATAGGCCAAGCCGCGTCGTTCGCGGACCTCCTGGAAGAGTCGGGACGACATGCCGCCACCGAGCGCTTGATTGAGCACGGTGAGCGGGTACCGGTCCGGGTCCTCACGAGCAACGGCCCGGGTGCCCACGACTACGTGGACCTGCTCGACCGGTTTCGTCAAGGCGGCGCGAGGCCAGGCCGGGGCCAGGCCCTCGACCGACCGGCCGAGGTCGACGTCGGGACCGGTCTCGAGTGCATCGGCGTGGCGGGCGAGCCTGTCGACAACCCGGTCGTGGGTCAGGTTGCCCGCCGCGGCCACGACGATCGCCGAGGGTCGGTAGTGGCGACGGTGAAAGTGCTCGATCGAGTCGCGTGTCATGTCCTCGATCGACTGCTGTGTTCCGAGCACCTCGCGGCCCAGCGGGTGGTCCGGGAACATCGCACGTGCGAACAGCTCGTGGACGAGGTCGTCGGGCGCGTCGTCGCGCATGTGGAGCTCTTCGAGGATCACGTTCCGCTCGGCGTCGACGTCGTTCGACCGCAAGGCGGGCGACCAGACGACGTCGGCGAGGATGTCGAGCGCGAGGTCGAGCTGCTCGTCGGGCACGCGAACGTAGAACGCCGTCATCTCCTGGGCCGTGAAGGCGTTCATGTCGCCGCCGACCGACTCGACGGCGTGCGCGATCTGCGCCGCGCTGCGATCGGCCGTCCCCTTGAACAGCAGGTGCTCGAGGAAGTGGCTGGCGCCGAACTCGTGGTCGTGCTCGTCGCGGGAGCCGACGCCGACCCAGAAGCCGACGCTCACCGAACGCAGCGCCGGGAGCTCTTCGGTGACCACCCGGAGACCCGAGTCGAGCCGCGTTCTACGAATCCCCTGCCCCGCCGGTCCGGTGCCGGCCGGGACCGCCACCAGGCCTACCGGCTGCCGCCTCGGCCACCTCGCCGCCGCCCGCCGCCACTGCCGCGGCCGCCACTTCCGCCGCGGCCGCCGCCGCGTTCCGGCCGCCCGACGTCAGCCGGGCCGAGGTCGCCGAATTCGTCTTTGGCCTGGCTCTCCCAGTACTGCTCGAAGGACACAGATTCCTTCGGTCGGCCCGTCCCCCTGCCGCCTTCCCGGTCGGGCGCTCGATCCCGGTCGCGCCCCCGTCCACCGCGAGCCGGCCCATCCGGTTCGCCATTGCCTGACTGCCGCTCGCCCGATCCGCCATCGGAGCGCGGTGACCCACTCGCGTCGTCGCCCTCACCAACGAGGGACAGCGACAGCTTGCCCTGGTTGTCGATGTCCGAAACGCGCACTTCCACCTCATCGCCGAGGTTCAGCACGTCTTCGACGCGGTCGATGCGGCGATCGCCGCCCAGCTTGGAGATATGGAGCAGCCCGTCCCTCCCCGGAAGGATGTTCACGAACGCCCCGAACTTGGTGATGTTCACGACCTTGCCCGGGTACACGGCGCCGATCTCCGCCATCGGGGGGTCGAGGATCAGGTCGATGCGCCGGCGGGCCTCCTCGACTTGCGAGCCGTCCTTCGAGCCGATCGTCACCGTGCCGACGACACCGTCGTCGGAGACCGAGACGTCGGCGCCCGTCTCGAGGGTGATGGCGTTGATGACCTTGCCCTTCGGACCGATGACCTCGCCGATCTTGTCGATCGGGATCTCGAAGCTGACGATCTTCGGCGCCCGCTCCCGGACGTCGGAGCGCGGCTCGGGGATCGCGTCGTGGAGCACGGAGAGCACCTGGAGGCGCGCCTCCTTCGCCTGGTGGAGCGCCTGGGCGAGGACGTCGGCGGGAAGACCGTCGATCTTCGTGTCGAGTTGCAGGGCGGTCACGAACTCCGCCGTTCCCGCCACCTTGAAGTCCATGTCGCCGAACGCGTCCTCGGCGCCGAGGATGTCGGTCAGAGTCGTGTACTTGCCGTCCGCGTACACGAGGCCCATGGCGATGCCGGCGACGGAGCCCTTGATCGGCACGCCGGCGTCCATCAGCGACAGCGTCGACCCGCAGACGGATGCCATCGACGTCGAGCCGTTCGACGACAGGACGTCGGAGACGACCCGCATCGTGTATGGCCACTGCTCCTGGCTCGGCAGAACGGGGATGAGCGCCCGCTCGGCGAGCGCACCGTGACCGATCTCACGCCGCTTCGGCGATCCGACCCGTCCGACCTCTCCCGTCGAGAACGGCGGGAAGTTGTAGTGGTGCATGTAGCGCTTACGCTCGTCGACGCCGATGGTGTCGAGCATCTGCTCCATGCGGGGCATGGCGAGCGTCGCGACGCTCAGCACCTGCGTCTCGCCCCGTTGGAACAACCCGGAGCCGTGCGCGGTGGAGATCACGCCGACCTCGGCCGAGAGCGGACGAATGTCGGAAGGGCCGCGCCCGTCGATGCGCGCGCCCTCGTTGACGATGCGCTTGCGCACGACGTCCTTCTGCAGCGACCGGAACGCCTTTTTGATCTGACCGGCGCGATCGACGAACTTCCCGGGCGACTCGGGCGTGCCCGCGAGCTTCTCGACCACCTGGGCCTCGAGTTCGTGCGTGCGCTCCTCGCGAGCCGTCTTGTCGGCGATCTTCATCGCCTCTTCGACGTCGCCGCGGGCGGCCTCCTCGACCGCCGCGTAGACGTCGTCGTCGTAGTCCCTGTGGACCTCGTACGAGATCGTCTCGATCGGGCCGCGCGCTTCCTCGAAGGCCTTGCGCAGCTCGAGCTGCAGGTCGATCGACGCGCCGATCCAGCGCTTCGACGCCTCGAGGCCGTCGGCGATGAGCTCTTCGGTGATCTTCGGCGCGCCGTGCTCGTACAGCTCGCTGGTCGCTTCGGTGCCGCCGGCCTCGACCATCATGATCGCGATCTCGCCGGCATCGGTCCGCCTGCCGGCGACGACGAGCTCGAACGTCGACTCGTCACCCTCCTGGTACGTCGGGTGCGCGATCCACTCGCCGTGGTGGTGAGCCAACCGCACGGCGCCGATCGGGCCGTTGAACGGGATGCCCGAGACCGTCAACGCCGCCGACGCGCCGTTGATCGACGCGATGTCGTGCGGGTTCTCGAGGTCGGCGCCGAGGATCGTCGAGATGACCTGCACCTCGTTGCGGAACCCCTCGGGGAACGACGGCCGTAGGGGCCGGTCCGTGAGCCGGCAGGTGAGGATCGCCTGCTCTCCGGGACGTCCCTCCCGGCGGAAGAACGACCCCGGGATCTTGCCCGCGGCGTACATGCGCTCTTCGACGTCCACCGTCAGCGGGAAGAAGTCGATTCCTTCCCGCGGCTTGTCGGTGACGACCGTGGTGAGCACGGTGGTGTCGCCGATCTTGACGACGGCGGCGCCGTCGGCCATGGCGGCCAGACGCCCCGTCTCGAACGACATGGCCTTGCCGGCGTCGTTGACGACGCCCTCGACGCGAATCGCGCCATCCGCCTGTGTGGCAGGCATGGAACCTCTCTCCTGATGCGCTATTGGAGAGGGCATCCGGTTCTCAGTGGTCACGGTCCGGGTCAGACCCGGGCGGTGGCGACTGACAACCGACTGCCCTTGCTCGTCTTCTTCGTCCTTCGTGTCCCGCGCTAGCGGCGGAGGCCGAGCTTCGCGATGAGCGCTCGGTACCGCTCGACGTCGTTACGCCGGAGGTAGTCGAGCAACCGGCGCCGGCGGCCGACGAGCACGAGCAGTCCCCGGCGCGAGTGATGGTCCTTTGCGTGGACCTTCAAGTGCTCCGTGAGGTGGTTGATCCGCTCGGTGAGCAGCGCCACCTGCACCTCCGGCGAGCCGGTGTCGGTCTCGTGGAGGCGGTGCTCGGCGATCGTGGCCGTGGTGTCGGGCATGCAGCAGCTTCGGTCTTCGTGCTGATGTGGGAGCGCGCCAGCACATTGCCGACGCAGTCTCAGGTTACCACGGCGCTTCAGACGGCCAGGATGCGGCGGGTCGCTTCGACGTCGGCGTTCATCTGCTCGACGAGCGCCTCGGTGGAGTCGAACCGCTCTTGGCCACGGACCCACTCCCGGAAACGCACCTTCACCCGCTGCCCGTAGAGGTCGCCGTCGAAGTCGAGCACGTACGCCTCGACCAGGACGTCGCCGTCCTCGTAGAAGGTCGGACGGGTCCCGACCGAGATCGCCGCGGGACGCTCGACCTCGTCCTCGGTGACGAAGGTCCCCGCGTACACGCCGTCGGCGGGCAGGCAGATGCGTTCGGGGACGGTGAGGTTGGCGGTCGGCATGCCGAGATGCTCGGCGCCGCGCTGGTCGCCTCGCTCCACGACTCCCCTGACTTCGTGCGGCCGGCCCAGGAGGCGCGCCGCTTCGGCGACGTCGCCTTTGCCCAGGAGCTCGCGGATCCTGGTCGACGAGTACGGCACCGCTGTCGCGTCTCCCTCGACGGCGACCAGGCCGAGGCCGAGCACCTCGAAACCGAGCTCTGCGCCCATGCGCTCGAGCAACGGCACGTTGCCCCCGCGGCGGTGGCCGAAGTGGAAATCGGCTCCCACGACGACCAATCGAGCCCCGATCCCGTCGACGAGCACCTCGCGCACGAAGTCCTCCGCCGGTTCCTTGCTGCGCGCCTCATCGAAGGTGAGCACCCAGCACAGATCGAGGTCGCCCGTCGCGTCGAGGAGCTCGAGCCGCTGCTCGAGCGTCGTCAGCAGGCGTGGCGCGGACTCAGGGCGGACCACCTCCGCGGGGTGGCGGTCGAAGGTGACCAGCCCCGCCTCGAACCCCCGGGCGTCCGCGAGCTCGCGCACGAGGCGCAACACGGCCTGGTGGCCGAGGTGCACGCCGTCGTACGCGCCGATCGTGACGACTGCGCCGTCGGTCTGCACCGTGGCGAGGGCCGCCTCGTCGCTGCCGGTGACGATGCGCACCGGTCAGGTCGCCTCGACCGGCGCGAGGACCACCGCCGGTTTCACCGCGGCGCGGCGGCGCTCGTACACGGCGAGCAGCTCGCCGTCGGGCCCGACGACCGCGAACGGACCGGGCCCGGCGTTCGCGCCGGCGAACACCGCGGCCGGGAACGTGACACCGTGCGCGACTGCGCGGGCCTGCTCGGCGTCGATACTGACCTGCTCGAGGTCGCGCATGGCCGCGACGGGTGGCAGCACGGTCTTGTCGGGGTCCGCTTCGATGTCGGCGAGAGTACGGGCCTCGTCGAGCGTGAACGAGCCGATATGCAAGCGGCGGAGCTCACCGAGGTGCGCGACACCTCCGAGGCGCCCGCCGATGTCCGCGGCCAACGACCGCACGTACGTGCCGCTGCTGCACTCGACCAGGACAGTGGCAGCCGGGTACGGACCGGGCTCGAAGGCTTCGACATCGATGCGGTCGACGTGGACGCGGCGGGGTGCGCGCTCGACCTCCTCGCCTCGCCGCGCCAGCTCGTGGAGTCGCCGTCCGCCGACCTTCACCGCCGACACCATCGGCGGGAGTTGCTCGATCTCACCGAGGAACGCCGGCACGACCGCCTCGATGTCCGCCTGGTCGATCGGCATCGGTCGCCGGTCGACGACCTCCCCCGACGCGTCGAGGGTCGTGGTCGACACGCCGAACACGATTGTGGCGCGGTATCCCTTGCCGGTGTCCTGGAGGAAACGCAACAGCCGCGTCGCGCGTCCCAGCCCGACGAGGAGCACCCCGGTCGCGTCGGGATCGAGCGTCCCGGCGTGCCCGACCCGCCTCTGGCGATAGATCTTGCGGATCTTCGCCACGACGTCGTGCGACGTCCAGCCGGCGGGCTTGTCGACGACGATCACGCCGTGCGTGGCCATGAACGGCCGGTCAGCGCGCAATCGGAAGCTTGTGCTCGATCCGCCCCACGACCGTGTCGACGGTGTCGTCGGAACTGAAGCCGGCGGCGAAGCGATGGCCGCCACCGCCCTCGGACTCGGCGATGCTCCGGACGTCGACCTCACCGAGCGACCGCAGGCTCACGCGGACGGTCCCGTCGGCCTCCTCTTTGAGGACGCACGTAACCTCGGCCTCGGCCGTGCGGCGCAGGATGTCGATCAGGCCCTCGACCTCTTCGATCGTCACTTGATGCTTGGCGAGGTCGCCTTGCGTGACTGCGGTCCAGACGAAGCGCCGCTCGGGGACGAGGTGGGCGCGGTTCAGCGCGTCGCCGAGGAGCTTCAGGTACGCGAACCGGTGCTCCTCGAACAGCGTGCGACTCAGCCGCGAGACCGGGACGTCGTGTTGCACGAGCTCACGCGCCATGCTGAAGACGGCGGGCGTCGTGGTGTCGTACTGGAACCGGCCGGTGTCGCAGACGAGCGCGGCGTACAGGCACACCGCGGCGTCGCGGTTGAGCGGCAGCCCGAGCATGCGAACGAGCCGGTACACGAGCGAACCGCTGGCCGCCGCGTCCGGGTCGACCACATTGATCGAGCCGTACCTGTCGTTCGAGATGTGGTGGTCGATGACGATCAGCTCGGTGGCGGACTTGGCCGACTGCTCGAGGTCGCCCAGCCGGCCGAGCGCGCCACAGTCGAACGTGAGCATCACCGCCGGCTCACTCGGGAACTCGTGCGGCGGCGTCAGACAGTCCAGACCGGGGAGCTCGCGGTAGTGAGGCGCGACGACGAACGGCGTCGGGAACGACGCGACGCAGTTCGTACCGGCGCCGCGCAAGACGTGGAAGAGGCCGAGCATCGAGCCCAGGGCGTCGCCGTCGGGACTGACGTGGCACGCGAGTGCGACGTCGGGAGCACCGTGAATCGCACCAACGGCGCGATCGAATGCCCGGTCCACCTCCGTCGCGCTGGGCTGCGTCATTGCCCCTCCTGCCGGTGGAGCTCCCGGATGATGTCCTCGACTCGCTGGCCGGTCGTGATCGCGGGGTCTTCACGAAACGACAGCCGGGGCAGGTACTTGAGCCGAACTTGGTGACCCAACACCGTTCGCAAGTGCGACCCGGCGTGATGCAGCGCCTTGGAGGTCGCTTCGTGCTGCTCAGCCGGGCCGAGCACGGAATAGTAGACGGTGGCCTGGCGCAGATCGGGGCTGACCTCGACGCCGGTCAGCGTGACGAAGCCCAACCGGGGGTCCGACAGTCGCTCGAGCTCCTCGGCGAGGGTCTCGAGAACGACCTCGTTGACGCGTGCAGTCCGCGGGTACCGCCGCGGCGGCTGGCCCGGGCGCGCCACGTCAGCCGTCCTCCGGCTCGAGGTATGCAGTCGAGACATCCAACAGTTCGACATCCGGAGCGCCCGCAACGTAACGCTCGACCTGCTCGAGCACCCGTCGGAGCCGCCCGTCGCTCTCGGCGACGACCGCGACGGCGATGGCCGCCCGCTGCCACTGGTTCTGGTGGTCGACCTCCGCCACCGACAGCCGGTACTTGTGCCGGATCCCGTCGACGATCGGGCGGACCGCGCCGCGCTTCGCTTTCAGCGACCGGCTCTCGGGGACGTGGAGATCGAAGCAGACGGCGGCGGCGTGCACGACTCCATTGTGGCGGGCCGCCATCGAAATGTGGGCGTCAGATCCGGGGCGCGGTGGGGGCGGCCTTCGCCGTCAGGGCGGGACGAGGTCCCGATCCGGGCCGTATGTTCGCCTGTCAAGTTCCTCGGTCGGGAACGAGCAAGCCGCGAACCTCCTGGACCGGGTAGTCCTCGCTCGAGCGGAGGACGGCGCCCCCCATGGGCGTCGGACGAGGTGGGAGGCCGGGGCCGGTGAGGACGAAGTCGGCGCCCCAGCGGGCGGTGGCGACGATGCGGTACCGGCCCTTCGTCTCGTACACGTAACGGGCGGCAGGGTCGGATTCGGAGCCGGCGCGATCGGCGCGGGCCGTGCGGCCCTCCCCCATCTCGAAGACGACGTCCTGGACGCGCGCGGTGCCGGTGACAGTCCAGGGTCCGATGCTCGTGCTCACCTGGAGCTCTTCGGGGCCTTCGTACCAGAGCCACGTCTCGAGGCCGGTGAGGCCGGTCGGGCGCGGGTTGATGCCGATCTTGGGCGGCGGGATCTGGCGGAGCGCGGCGCGCCAGATCTCTCCGATGCTCGGCACCGGCGGCGGCGCCGGAGGTGCGGGTATGGAGCCATCAGGGTTCAGCGCGAGACACCGGACCTCTTGGTTGACGATTGCTCCGGAGAGGTCGGTGACGACGAGGGTGTGCAGCCAGCCCGGTTGCCCGAACCCGGCGTCGCAGCTGGGACCACGCCCGCCGAACACGCCTCCGGGCACCCACGTGTACTTGTACGGCGCCGGCCCGTTCGGATCCCCGGCGCTGGCCGTTCCGGCGCCACCGGTCTGCCCCGGAGCGATGATCCCGACGAAGAAGCTGTCGCCGCTCGTGCCGCCGCCCGCAGACGGTGGATTCTGGTCACCGCCCGCGGCCAGAGCGACCGATCCCGTACCCGTTACGAGTAGGACAACTAGCGCGGCGGCTATGACGCGATTCACGGCTGGACGGTCCCTCCGTCCGCAGGCGACCAGTCCGCGATACGCCAGTGACCATCACCGTCAGGCGCGAGCAATATTGACCATGTCTCCGGTCCCGAATGCA
>Ga0075421_100012403_pt1 | contig 10590 bp, 10 predicted proteins | sample SoiMetdeltSBSDD5_FD_75292 | JGI IMG/M metagenome (GOLD analysis project Ga0075421, IMG submission 75292) | Bulk soil microbial communities from a Populus tree surrounding site in Tennessee, USA - Soil MetaG P. deltoides SBSDD5 | ecosystem: Environmental > Terrestrial > Soil > Tree plantation... | reverse complement strand
TCAATGACGCGGGACACTTGCTTCGGGCGGCCGACCCACACCTCGACACCGGATCTGTCGTCGCCCTTCCCTCGCGGATGGGTGGGTGCCGCGACGACGTAGCCCTGCACGGCGAGCGCCATCGCCAGATCGCGGTGGAGCAAGGCCATGCCGCCGCCCCCATGCGAGACGACGATCACCCCAAAGGCCCCTGCCGCCACGGGGGCATTCTGGGCCACCGGCATCTCGAACGCGATGCGCCGACAGACGATCGCCGGCAAGCGACACAGCGAGAGCGAACTGGTCACGAAGAGAGGAGCGGGCGCCGCGGCGGTGGGATACCAGAGAGCGAGCGGGAATGACTCGCCAGTCACCGCGTCTTGCAGAGCGATCGTGCGGTAGCCGACGTTCCAAGACGGTGCGGCTTCCGCCGTCGAAGCGATGCAGAGAAGCAAGACTACGGACAGGAGGCGCACGCGACGCTGGAAGACTGCGGGCAACCTCATCCAGGTCTTACACGCATCACCGACGACCGCAGACCTCCATTTCCTGCCTTATTGCTGTGCGCCGAACGCTGGCGCTCAGCCGCGAGCGGCGCGATAGCCAGCTGTCCATCGGCCACGCCTGAGACGCGCCGCCCGTCGGTCTGTAGCGCCCTGTTGGGCGACAGGCACATCATTCGATCGGGCAGGTCAAAAACATTGAAACAATCGTGTCGTCAAGAAAGTGAGGGCTGGAGGCCGCGATCATAATCGTTGTTTTCTTATTCGATGCTGATTCAAGCTTGCGCTGCAATCCGACGACGCGTGGACTTAGACCCTTTGACAGCCGTGAGCCCTCCGGCACTTTAACGAGAAGACATCCGCCAGCCCTTCCGGTGATCTTAGTGACAATGGCCTCCCACTTTTCGGCACTTACGGTCTGGTTTCCGTTTATCGCCTCGATCTGCGTTCCACTTAGTGTGTCGCGAACAAAGCCTTCGAACTCATCCAAGTTCATCTTGGCGTAGTAGAGAACGCTCGCACCAACCTGCCGGGATTCGTCGATGTGACGCCGTAAGTCTGCTTTGGTCTTGTCGTTCACGCGACACCTCCCACCAATATGGAAACTCGGCGAACTTGGCGTCGCCCAACGGTCAGGCTGAGCGGCTGGCAGAGCCGGTCCGTTCAAGCCTGAGGTTATCCCGCCTGCGCTACCGCAATGGTCGCGTCGGCCGATGCGCAGCATTGGCTGCTCCAACTACCAAGACGCCAGTCTCCTGATCTCGGGTTCGCTCGATGAACGCACCTTGGAGCTCCTGGTCGTCGCGTAAGTCGTCGAAGTAACGTTTTGATGCGAAAACCAGGGCAGCGTAGAAGTCCTCTGCGTTGAGCACGGTGCGCCCGGCGGTTTGGGTCAGGTGCACGTGACCGTTGTGATGGGTAAGACTGTACGCGCCCGGTGAGAAGCCGTGTACCGCGGCGTTTCGCAATTCCACAGTGAGTCGCTCTGTGCGGGATGTGGCTCGGGAAAATAGCGCTGAACGAAGACCCGAAAGCGCTCACCGTTGCCTGCCTTCGGGCTTAGAAATCCACCAAGCGCCTCGATGGCGGTAAGGGAACAAATGAAGGAGAGGAACGCTCCGTCGTCATTCAGAAGGGAGGGCACTCCGCCTAGGTAAATGCGCGAGAAGTTTGCCGCTACATGCGCGATCAAGTCTTGGGTGGTCATACCCATCAATGAACCCCTGTTACTCGATCCTTGTCGGATAACGCCAGCGCTCAGCGGCCAGCGAAGCTGGTCCGCTGAAGCGGTTCGTTATCCGGCTGGTCACTGAATGAACTCATCGGCACGAACGAGGATTGATTGCGGTATCTGGAGCCCCAGTGCCTTCGCGGTTTTGAGATTGATAAGCAGTTCGTACTTATCGGACTGCTCGACTGGGATATCGCCAGGCTTGGTGCCTCTCAGAATCTTGTCGACATAGACTCCCGCGCGACGGAATTGTCTCGCCATGTCTGTCACATAGCTGAATAGCAGTCCTGTTCTCACGTATGGCTGGTAGGTCGTTGCCGTCGGTAACCGGTTCTTGGTGGCGAACTCCGCAAGCCGTTCGGAGTCACGCGGCGTGATCGGTAGTGGCCAAACGACAAGCGCTTCCGCACGTTGCTTCAGCACCGCCTCCAATGCTGCGTCGAGATCGGCCGAAGTCCGGAGCTCGACCCGCTGGGGCCTCACCCCCAAGATCTTGGCTGCGGCCGCCATCTGTTGATCGGGCAATGTCTGGCCTGGATTGCTCGAATCAATCAATACGCTGACCCGCGAGATCGACGGCGCGGCCTCCTTGAGCAGCTCGAGGTTCTTCTGAACCATCTCGGCGGCCAGCATCGACAAGCCGGTGACGTTCGCGCCGGGTCGCGCCAGGTTGCTGACGATTCCGCTGGCGACGGGATTGTCGATGTACACCATGACGATCGGGACGGTTGTCGTCGCCTGCTTGGCGGCCAGCGTCATTATGGTGCCCGTCGCTAGCAGGACATCGACCTTGAGCCGGACCAACTCGGCCACGAGGTCGGGATATCTGTCGGTCTTCCCCGGTGCACTTCGGCATTCAATGACGACGTTACGCCCTTCGACGTACCCCACGTCATGTAGACCCTGGCGGAATGGGCCCTTGAGGAATGGATCATCCGAGCATCCCAAATAGCTGAGATAGCCGATCCGATAGACCTTCGCCGCCTGTTGCGCCGCGGTGGTGAACGGCGCTGTCAGGAGGAGGCTGAGCACGAAGACGATCGTGGCGGCGCCTCGCAGGATTCGACCTCCTTCAGATTGTTCGGCGAGAAGCGCGTTCATCTCACGTTGTCCGGATAACGCCAGCTTCAGCGGCGGCACCGAGCGGTGCGAGGCGCCGTCCGTTACCAGCTGAAGTTCGACGCGTACCTGATCTTCGCTGACTTCATGGCGTGGCCTACTGTATGACCTCATCGGCCCGCAGCAGCAGGGACTGTGGCATCGTGAGCTCTAGCGCCTTCGCGGCTTTCATGTTGATCACCAGCTCGAACTTGGTGGGCTGGAAGATCGCCCGGTTTGGCGCCCTTGAGGATCTTGTCCACATACGTGGCCGCCCGCCGCCATAAGTCGTCGTAATTCGCGCCGTAGGACATCAAGCCGCCAGCGTCGGCAAACTCCCGAACCCAGTAGATTGCCGGCAGTCGGTTCTGGCTCGATAGCTCGACGATTCTTTTCCGGTGACTACCCAGCATCGGATCCCCGATGACGATCAGGGCCCCAGGACGCTCCGTCTTGATCGCCGTAAAGGCGCGGTCGATCTCGTCAGCTCTTTTGGCCTCGAAGGCGAGAAGAGTCACGGCCAATGTTGCGGCGGCGTCCTGGGTCAGCTTCAGCTGAGGTGGGTTCGAGGGGTTCGTCGGATTCAGTAACACGGCGACGCGGGATACCGAGGGGACCACCTCTCGGAGGAGTTCCAGCCGTTTGGCGACCACGCCGGTATTGAAGTCCGACAGCCCGGTGATGGTTCCGCCTGGCCGCGCCAGGCTTGCGACGAGCCCCATCCCGACGGGATCCGCGATAGCGGTCATGACGATCGGAGTGACACTACTCGCCTTCTTGGCCGCATGGGCTACCGGGGCGCCGGCCACGACGAAGACATCGACCTTGTGACGGACTAGCTCAGCTGCCAGCTCCGGAAGCCTGTCGAAGTCTCCTCCGGCATATCGCGGCTCGAGGACGATGTTCTTGCCTTCCAAGTAGCCCAACTCCCGCAAACCTTGGTGAAACGCGGCGACTCGCGTCCGTTCCCGCTCCACTGAGGAGGATGAGAGGTAACCGACCCGCCAGAGCTTTCCTGCCTGCTGCGCCTCGATGGCGAGCGGCACGGCGAGGAGAACGAGGACAGAGGCGAGGGTCGCGAGATACATCATCCACCTCGGATTCGGGTCCGGGGGAGCACCCACAGCCCTAGCGGAAAGAGCGGGTCCGTCAATCTCGCGTCCCCAATGGCGATGCCTACCGCCACTGCATGTCACGCGCCGATCCTCCGTTGTGCTGCGAACGCTCACGCTCAGCGGCCGGGGCGAGCATCGCGAGCTCCCGGTCCGTTGAAGTTCCCGTCAGCCTGTTGTCTGCCCAACTAGTATCATCCGGACCCGTATAGCACCTTGCGAGGTGCTGCTTTTTGCAGCGGATCCAATATCGATCGCGGCGCCGCCCATGTATCCAGTATCTGCGCTCGCCACCTATCGGCGGCGCTCGAAGTCGATGAACCCTCGCTCGACGTCCGTCGACACGAGCGTCACCTCGATGCGGTCTCCGACGTCGAGGCCCTGAAAGCCGCGCACCAGCCGCCCTTCGACGGGCGGCCGCGTGATGCGCACCCACGTGCCCTTGTCCGCCGCGCCGGTGACGAGCGCGTCGAAGCGCTCGCCGATCCGGCGCTCGAGCAGCAGCGCCGCCGCCGACTTGCGGACCTGGCGCTCGACCTTCGTCGCGTCGTCCTCCTGCTCGGTGCAGTGACGCGCCAGGCCGTCGAGTTCGTCGGCGCCGTACGCCGGCGCGCGGCCGGCGAGCGTGCTCTTGACGAGCCGCTCCGTGATCAGGTCGGGGAAGCGGCGGTTCGGCGCCGTCGAGTGGGTGTAGTCGCGCACGGCCAGCGCGAAGTGGCCCGCGGGCTCCCCGCCCGGGAGCTCCAGCGCGTATTCGCCCTTGCCGAGCAGCTTGACGGTCGCCAGGGAGAGATCGGGGAAGCGCTCGGGATCGGCATCGTGCCGGTGCACGAGGAACGCGGCCAATGCCGCCGCGTTCGGGGCGTCGGGCAAGCGCTCGCCATGCTCGGCGGCGAGCGCGACGATGCGGTCCCAGCGCTCGGGCGTGCGCAGCACACGGCGCAGCGACGCGACGCCGCGCGCCTCGAGAAAGCGCGCCGTCACGCCGTTGGCCGCGATCATGAAATCCTCGATGAGCTGCCGCGCGCGGTTCTCCTCGTCGGGCTGCAGGTCGGCGAGCGCGTCGCCATCGAACACGGCGCGCGCCTCCATCGTTTGCAATCCGAGCGCGCCGCGCCGGTGACGCTCAGCCTTGAGCACCTGCGCGGTCGCATCCTGCCGCCGCAAATTGGCGTCGAGGCCCTTCACGGCGGCGGCGGCCGGTGGCAGGGGGCCGCGGCCGTCCAGCCACGCCGCAATCGCGTTATAGGCGAGCTTCGCGCGATTGCGCACGCGCGCCCGGTAGATCTCGCCGCCGGCGACGGTGCCGTCAGCCCCGACCGCGATGTCGGCGACGATGGCCAGACGATCCTCGTCGGGATTGAGCGATGTGAGGTCCGTCGACAACCGCTCGGGCAGCATCGGGAAGACCTGTGCCGGCGTGTAGACCGACGTGGTGTTCTGGCGCGCGTGGGCATCGACGGCGGAGCCCTTGGTGACGGCGGCGTCGACGTCGGCGACCGCCACCAGCACGCGCGTCGCTGCCGTCGAGCCGTCGAGCACCACCGTCAGCTGGTCGAGATCGCGCGAATCGTCGTTGTCGATCGAGCACCACGGCAGGTCGCGCAGATCCCGCAGTGCCCGGTCACCGCCGTCGGACTGGCCGCGCAGCGACTCGGCTTCCGCGCGCGCCGCGGACGAAAAATCCGGCTCGAGACCGCGCTCGACCATCGCGCGGCGGGCGATCTCACGGAGGCGCTGGCGGGCGTTCGAGCGCAGGTGCATGAGCGCGCGTCCATGATAGCGTGTCGGCCATGACGCCGCGCACGGCCGAAGTCGTCATCTGCGGCGCCGGCATCGCCGGCATCGCAGCGGCGTACCATCTCACGCGCCAGGGCATCACCGACGTCGTCCTGGTCGACGAGCGCGCGCCGCTCTCGCTCACCAGCGACAAGTCCACCGAGTGCTACCGCAACCTCTGGCCTGGTCCGGGCGACGCGATGGTTGCCGCCATGAACCGCTCGATCGATCTGCTCGAGGAGCAGGCGCGCGAGAGCGGCAACATCTTCCGCATGAACCGGCGCGGCTACCTCTTCGCGAGCGCCGATCCCGCGAGCATTCCGCGCTTCATCAAGTCGGCGCACGAGGCCGCAGCGCTCGGCTCCGGTCCGGCGCGTGTCCATGACACGAACGCGAGTGACTATCACCCCGCGCCTGCCGATGGCTTGGAGAACCAGCCCGTCGGCATCGACGTGATCACCGATCGCACGCTCATCCGCCGTCACTTCCCGTACCTCGCCGACGACACCGTGGCGCTCTTTCACGGCCGGCGGTGCGGCTGGTTCAGCGGCCAGCAGCTCGGCATGCACATGCTCGAGCGCGCGCGGGACAAAGGCGTGCGCCTCGTCTCGGGCCGCGTGGAGAAGATCACGACCACCGGCGGGCGGGTGAGCGGCGTCACCGTGAACGGGACGACGCTTGCCACGCCGCGGGTGGTGAACGCGGCAGGGCCGTTCCTCGGCGCGGTCGGTCGGATGCTCGGCGTGGACATCCCGGTCTACTGCGAGCAGCACGCGAAGATCGCCTTTGCCGACACGCTGGGCGCCATGCCGCGAGAGGCGCCGCTGCTGATCTGGATCGATCCCGTGCGCATCGCGTGGACGGACGAGGAGCGCAGCGCGCTGGCGTCGAGTCGTCCCGACCTGCTCGAAGAGATCCCTACGGGCGCCCACGGGCGACCGGAAGGTGCGGGCGACAGTCCAATCGTGCTGCTGCTGTGGACGTATCACCTCGAACCGGTCGAGCCCACGTTTCCGATGGCATTCGATCCCGCCTACGCCGAGCTCACCATTCGCGGCATGGCGCGCATGGTCCCGGCATTCGCGCGTTACGCCGACCGGTTCCCGCGCGCGGTCGTGGACGGCGGCTATTACACGAAGACGCGCGAGAACCGCTTTCTCGCGGGGCCGCTGCCGGTCGAGGGCGCGTTCGTGTGCGGCGGGCTCGGCGGCTATGGGCTGATGGCGTCCAACGTCGCCGGCGAGCTCGTGGCGAGCCACGTGACGGGCCGCAGCCTGCCGCCGTACGCGTCGGCGTTCACGCTGGCGCGGTACGACGATCCCGCGTATCGCGCGCTGCTCGAGCGCTGGGGCGAGTCCGGCCAGTTGTAGCGCGAGCCACCGGACGCGGCGTGTCGCCGGAGTTTACAGTTCCCGCGAGACACGCTCTAAGCCGCGTCGCGCATCCCGCGATAAAGGCAAACGCTTTCTCATTGGCACTTCGATTGCCAGTGTCATAACGTATCCCGGCGCTGTTGAGGTCACGGCGGTACGCACTTGGACGAGGAGGCGACGCGCATGGTGACGGTCAAAGATCTGGAAGCCTTCGGCGACGGTTGGAATCGCCACGACGTCGATTTCATCATGACGTTCATGGCCGACGACTGCGTCTTCGAGACTACCGCGGGCAAGGACGTCTGTGGAACGCGCTACGAGGGACGCGAGCGCGTACGCGAGGCGTTCGCGCGCGTGTTCAAGATGTTCCCGGATGCGCATTTTGGTAACGCGCGCCACTTCGTGGCGGGCGACCGCGGCCTCTCCGAGTGGGTGTTCACGGCCACATCGGCCGACGGCAAGAAGATCGAGGTGAACGGGTGCGACGTGTTCACGTTCGGAAACGGCAAGATCACAAAGAAGGACTCGTTCTTCAAGAATCGGTTCGCATGAGCCGCCCCGCCCGCGCCGTCAAGGTCGTCGTCACTCCGGGCTCCGGGGCCGGCGCCGCGCGGCAGATCGCGCGCCGCCTCAGCCGGCTCCTCGGTCGGCGCCGCTGGCAGGCCGAGATGGAATCCTTTCACGACCTCGAGAGCCTGCGGCGGTGGGCTGAGAAGGCTGACGGCGACTTCAGTCACATCGTGTGCATCGGCGGCGACGCGACCCAGAGCGCGGCGGCCGCCGCGGCGATCCGGTCCGATGCCGCATTCGTCCCGGTGGCCGCGGGCTTCGGCAACCTCTTCGCCAGCGTCTTCGGCCTTCCCAATCGCGCCGAGGCTGTGATCGAGCTGCTCGAGCACGGCGAGCGGCGCCGCGTCGACGTCGGCGCCGTCGGCGACGAGCTCTTCCTGTCGCATCGCTCGTATGGGCTCCTCGAGCAGGTGCAGCAGGTCGCCGAGCGCGGCCGGCAACAGCCGAAGAACCGGATGCTGCGCTATCTCTGGTACTGGGGAGTGGGCCGGCGCTTTCTGTTCACCGCGCCGCTCGTCGGCTTTCAGGTCGAGGTCGACGGCGTGCGCGTCGCCGACGACGCGGTGCTTGTCACCGTGGCGAACGTCGAGACGTACCGCGGCTTCCTCAGCCTGACGCCGTCCGCGTCGCCGATCGACGGCATGTTCGACGTGTTCGTGATTCCGCGGGTCGGCAAGCTGCGGCTGGCGTGGCGGCTGGCCTCACTGCTGCTGCGGCTGCGCAGTCGCTGGAAGGGCGTGGGGCTCTACCGCGGCCGCCGCGTGGTCGTCACGACGCCGCGGCGTCGTGAGGTCCTACAAACCCGCCGGCGCGCGCTGCCGTTGCTGGTGCCGCCGGGCGCGCTGGAGGCGCTGCGCAACCGCACTCAGGAGGACGCTCCGCCCGTCGAGACTCCTGCCGAACGCGCGTCTTAGCTTCGCACGGACACCGCGCGCGCGCGGTCGCCGAGACGCATCACCAGCAGCACGATCAAGCCGACGACGATCCACACGGCCTGACGCGCGCGGCGCACGAAGCTGAACGCGAGCCCCGCCGCCGCGCCGAAGCCGAGCGCGCCGAACGCCGCGGCGTTGGCGCCCTCGAACGCGCCGAGGCTGGCGGGCACCATGAACGACGCGAAGCGCACGCCGGAGCCGATCGCCTCGATGACGCTCGCCGTCGGCACCGACGTCGTCACGCCCAGCAGCGCCAGCATCAGCGCCGCCTCGAGGCCACCCAGCAGCCAGCCGAGCGTGTGGAAGCCCGTCGAGGCCGCGAAGCGGCGCCACTCGTGACGGTAGTAATGGCGCAGCGCGGCGTCGAGCTTCTCGGCCGCTGAGGCGTCCGGCGTGACACCGGTCCACGCGAGCAGCCGCCCGCCGCGCCCGACCAGCCCGGAGATCTGCGCGGCGAAGAACCCGGCGACGGCGACGACCTCGATCACGAGCAGCCACAGCATGCCGCGCACCACTGGGCCCTGCACATCGAGCACCGTCCACGCGAGCACGATGCCGATCAGCAGGAAGATCGCCTGCGCGATGACGATCGTGGTCTTGGCGACGACGATCGAGGGCACGCTCTCGGCGTACTCGACGTCGCGGCGCACCAGCCAGGCTTTGACGGCTTCGCCGCCCACCGAGCCGAGCGCGGTCACGAGATTGAGCGCCTCGCCGGCGAGGCGCGCGCCGTAGAGTCGCCAGAACGAGGCGCGGTCCCGGGTGAAGGCGAAGCGCCAGCCGAGCGTGTCGACGGCCACGATGACGGCGTACGGCAGGCAGATGAGCAGGAACTGCCACCAGGCCAGCGTGCGCAGCGTGGTGACGATCGGCTCGGTACCGACCCGGTGGACCAGCACGACGAGCAGGATTGCGCCGGCGACGAAGAGCAGCGGTTTGACGAATCTCACGGTACATATCGTGGCATGACCCGGGAGGGTTCGCGCTATCGGCGGCTCGTGCACGCCCGGAAGCCCCGCTTGCTTTTGAGCGGCGCGCTCGCCTCACTTGCGGGCTACGTGGCGCTAGCCGTCCTCGCCGCCCACCAGCAGTTTTTCGCCGTCGACTACGGCACCCGGACGTGGATCCGGATGCTCCGCGAGGAGACGCCGTACCTGCCGATGGCGTTCGTGACCCAGCTCGGCGGTTTCCTCGGCCTCGTGCTGCTCATCGTCCTCGGGGTGGTGGTGCTGTTGTGGCGGCGGCAACACCGGTGGGCCATCGCGCTGCCCGCGCTGATGGCCGGTGCGGGCGCGCTGCAGGCCATCACCAAGTGGACGATCGGACGCGCCCGCCCCGACGAGTCGCCGTGGGGATTTCCCAGCGGCCACGTGCTGAGCCTCGTGGTGTTCTTCGGGCTCATGGTATGGCTCGTCGTGACGGCATCCCGTCGCCGGCGGCGGTGGCGCTTGCTCGCGAGCGTTCTCTGCGTCGTCACGGTCGCGATCGTCGCCTTCAGCCGGCTGTACCTCGACCGGCACTGGCTGTCGGACCTCGCGGGCGGGCTGACCATCGGGCTCGCGTACTTGCTGCTCGCGATCTGGGTGATCGAGGTCGTGACCGTCGATCGGACTATAATTCCGCCACGCCCCGGCTCGCCAGAGGAGCCGGGGATATAAAGGAGCGCGGCATGGGCCTGCTGGACGGCAAGGTGGCGGTGGTGACGGGCGCGGGCAGTGGTATCGGCCGCGCGGTGGCGCTCGGACTGGCCGGCGAGGGCGCCGCGGTCGTCGTCGGCGACTACGGCGTGAGCGTGGACGGGCGCGATCCCTCCAGCGCGCCCGCCGAGGCCGTGGTGCGGGAGATCGAGAAGACGGGCGGCCGCGCCGTTGCCAGCGCGGAGAACGTGGCGACGATGGCCGGCGGCAAGGCGATGGTCGACGCCGCCCTCAAGTCGTTCGGCGACCTGCACATCGTCGTGTGCTGCGCCGGCATTCTGCGCGAGCGCATGATCTTCAACATGACCGAGGA
>Ga0075421_100012402_pt1 | contig 10590 bp, 6 predicted proteins | sample SoiMetdeltSBSDD5_FD_75292 | JGI IMG/M metagenome (GOLD analysis project Ga0075421, IMG submission 75292) | Bulk soil microbial communities from a Populus tree surrounding site in Tennessee, USA - Soil MetaG P. deltoides SBSDD5 | ecosystem: Environmental > Terrestrial > Soil > Tree plantation... | reverse complement strand
CGTCAGTGTCATCGATACCGGCATTGGAATCAGTCCGGACCAGCGAGCGCGCCTTTTTCAATCCTTTACCCAGGCCGATAGTTCAACCACGCGGAAGTATGGCGGCACCGGCCTGGGTCTTGTGATCAGCCGGCGGCTCGCGCGACTCATGGGCGGCGACCTCACCGTCGAGAGCACGCCGGGCAAGGGATCGACCTTCATTTTCACGTCACGATTGGGGGTTGAGTCCCAGCCCGAGGCGCCGCCTCGTGTCGCCCCGGCGAACGTTACGGAGCGGCCGGTGCTCATCGTGGAAGACACCGAGAGCAGCCGCGATCTCCTCGAGACACTGCTGCGGGGCTGGTCCATTCCGCCCGTCTCGGTGGCTACCGCCGAAGAGGGCCTGGAGCTGTTGCAACGCCGCAACCGGAAAGGTGGAAGCGATCCGTTCGGCCTGGTGGTTCTCGACTGGATGCTTCCCGGCATGGATGGCCTCGATGCGGCGGCGCGAATCCGGGCGCGGGAGGAGACTCGAACGCTGCCGATCGTCCTGATCAGCGCGTATGCGGGGAAAGAAGAGGAGGCGCGCTGCGCCGAACTGGGCGTCAACGTCTTTCTGCCCAAGCCAATTACCGCCTCGTCGCTGTTCGACGCGATCGTGCAGTCGCAGGGCGCGCGAGTCCACGTCGCGCGTCGCGCGCTCGATGCGCCACTCGAGCGCGAGTTTGACGCGCACGTGTTGCTCGCCGAAGACAACGAGGCCAATCAAATGGTCGCCGTCGAGATTTTGTCGCGGCTTGGAATCGAACTCGACGTTGCGAATAACGGTCGCGAGGCGATCGACATGCTCCGGGCCGCGCCGCAAAGGTATGCGGCTATTTTGATGGACGTGCAGATGCCGGAGATGGATGGCCTGACGGCGACCAAGGAATTGCGCAGGAACAATTACAAGCTGCCGATTCTTGCGATGACCGCGAACGCGATGAAAGCGGACCTCGACGCGTGCCTCGCCGCAGGCATGGACGATCACGTCACCAAGCCGATTGAGCGGAAGGCACTGGTGGAGACGTTGCGACGCTGGTTGCCGCGGCGATCAGTATCCCCTTCGGCGGACCGGCCGTCAGCGCCGGTGAGAAGTGACGTACCAGCGCTCGAGGGTATCGACGTCGCGGGATCGCTTCAACGACTCGGTCTCGAGTTTGACAATCTCAAACGAATGCTGATCCGGTTTGCGGATTCGCTGGGCCCGATGTTGAACGCACTGCGCACGTCGGTGACCGCAGCGGACTACGCCGCAGTTGCCAGACACGCGCACGGGATCGCCGGGGCATCGGGCAATCTCGGGGCGGATGATCTTGGTGAGACAGCGAAAGCGCTCGAGCGGGCAGGGAATGCGCGTGCCCAGAATGTTTCGACGCTCGCTGCAGAACTGGAACTTCGGGCCGCCGTCGTTTTGCGGTCGATTGAGAGTCTGCGAACGAGCTCCGCCGACGTGACCGCGTCTCAACAGCCGTCGGTGCCAATCGAGGCTCGGCCAGTGTTGCTGCGTCTCCAGACGGCACTGGGCGACTTCGATCTCTCGGCCGCGAGCAGCGCATTGGCCGATCTCAACCGTGTCGCGGCGGGCGGCAACAGTCACGATCTTGCCCTTCTTCGAAATCACATCGATAGCTACGAGTACGATGAGGCGCGAACCCTCGTGACCCGGTTGCTCGAACAGATTGGTAGCCAGGTGTCGTGAGCGATCGAAAGGCTTACCTCGTCGCGCCTCTGACCGCCTCGGCGCTCATCGCACAGCAAGTCGGCGCAAACGCGATGCGCGATGGGCTGTTCCTGTCGCTGTTCAAGGTACAAAGCCTTCCTTACTTTATGGCCGCTGCGGCCGTGCTCGCGATTGCTGCGGCGCAGCTGTCGGGACGGCTGTTGACCCGGCTCGGACCGGCGCGCGTGGCTCCTGTCCTCATTGCCGTCAACGCTGCATTCTTTCTTGTCGAATGGGCGCTCCTCGGCGCTCAACCACGCGCCGCGGCGGTGCTGCTCTACCTGCACTCCGGTGTCATGGGGGGCATTGCGATCTCCTCTTTTTGGTCGCTGCTCAACGAGCGCTTCGATCCTCATTCGGCGAAGCCGCTGATGGCGCGTGTAGCGGGTGCGGCGACCTTCGGCGGCTTCATCGGCGGCGTGAGCGCCGAGCGAGTCACGGCCCTGCTGCCCGAGGGTAGCCTGCTTCCTTTGTTGGCGCTTCTCTGCGGTGCGTGTGCCGCGGGCGCCGTCACCGTTGGAAGAGGAGTGCCGGCAAACCGATCCGTCGCGGCCGACGATCCGGCCGGCGCGCGACCGTGGGCGCCGTTCCAGCAGCAACCCCTGTTGCGAAACCTCGCGGTGGTGATCGTGTTGGCGGCAATGCTCGGCGCGTTCGTTGACTTTCTGCTCAAGGCGGAGGCGGTCGCCTATTTCGGAGCGGGTCAACACCTGGTCCGCTTCTTCGGATTGTTCTACTCGGCAACCGGTCTCGCCGGCGTGCTGATCCAGGCGTCGCTCGGTCGCTTTGCATTGGAACGCTTGGGTCTCGGCGGTTCCGTGGCGAGCCATCCCGCCGTCGTCGGAGTGTTCGTGCTCCTGGGTTTCGTGATGCCGCCACCATGGCGGGGGATTCTTCCACGCGGGGTCGATGTGGTCGTCCGCAGTTCAACGTTCCGCGCCGGCTACGAGCTTCTCTACACGCCGTTGGCGGAATCGGCGAAGCGATCGGTCAAGTCGCTGATCGACGTCGCGTTTGATTCCGCGGGGAAAGGCGCAGGCGCGTTGTTGATTCTTCTCCTGGTTTCGATTGCGCCGTCCCACTCGTTCGCGGCGGTGAACCTGGCGGCGGCGATTGCGGCCGGTGGCGAGTTCCTCATTGCGCGGCAACTCCGGGCCGGATACGTCAACGCCCTGGAGGGTGGGCTGCGTCGTCGAGGTGAGCAGTTGGAGCAGGCCATCGAGTACTCCATGGCCGACTTTACTGTCGCTGGGACCATGACCGGACTCGACCGCGCCTCCGTTCTGCGAGCCCTTGGAACCAGTGAACCGGTTCGTCCACCCGCACCGGCCGCTGATCCGGTGATTGCTGCGATTGTCGAGTTGCGGTCCGGCGATCTCTTGCGGATTCGCGCCGTCCTCCGCGAGCCACCTCGCGATCCACTCGTCATCGGCGCGCTTGTGCCATTACTGTCGAGAGATGAAGTGGTCCGTACGGTTGTCACGGCACTGGAGAGATTTGGTGCGCGCGCGGCAGGCGAAATGGTGTCGGTGCTTCTCGATCCGGCAACACCGGATGTGATTCGGCGACGGTTGCCGCTTGCGCTCAAATCGTGTCCGTCGCCACTTGCGCGTGACGGACTCTTTGCCGGTCTCGAGGCGCCGAGCTTCGAGGTCCGGCTGCGCTGTGGACGGGCGCTGCTGGCGCTCACTGACGAACACCCCGACCTTCACCAGGCTTTCCCCGGTGCCCTGACGCTGGTCGACCGAGAGCTTGGTGGCGGCGGCGAAATACACCTGGTCAAGGAGCACGTGTTCAATCTTCTTGCGCTCGCGCTGGAACGGGAGCCGGTGCGGATCGCCGCCCGTGCTTTCAGCTCAGACGACGCATACGTACGCGGCACGGCGCTCGAGTATCTCGAAACCGTGCTGCCGCCAAGGATGTTTTCTGCGTTGCAGCCGCTGTTCATCGCCACGACCCCGTTGCCTCCTCGACGTCGCCCGGCAGCAGACGTGCGTGCCGATCTCCTGCGCGCGGGCGCGACGATGACGGTGAGTCTCGACGAGTTGCGCCGTCAGCTCGACTTGGCTTCGCGTGAGGAAACCTGAGCTTTTACCCGGATCCCGACAAGTAATCAAATGACGTAAGCTCAGAGTTGATACATGAACACGACGCCAGCCCCACCGGCCGTGGACGCTGACCGCATTTTGCTGGTTGATGACGACGCGACCAACCTCGACGTACTACGTCACACACTCGACGGACGAGGTTACCGGCTGTTTGTGACCCGCAACGGCGAGAGTGCGATTGATGTGGCGCGACGTGTCCACCCGCTACTGATCTTGCTCGATATCGTCATGCCAGGAATTGACGGGTACGAGACGTGCCGGCGTCTCAAGGCAGATCCTGAGACGCGTGAAGCCGCCGTGATCTTCTTGTCGTCTCTCGACGAGACCAAGGACAAGGTGCGCGGCCTCGAAGTCGGTGCGGTCGACTTCGTGTCAAAACCCTTTCAAAAGGACGAAGTGGTCGCGCGTGTCAATACGCACTTGACGGTGCAGCGATTGCGCCGGCAGCTCGAGACAAGGAATGCAGAGCTCGCGCGCGAACTGGCAGTGGCGCAGGAACTTCTCACCGACGCGCGCCGGAGAGTCGAAGGTCCTCTGCTTGGCGATAGCCCGGCAGTGCGAGCGTTGCGCGAATCAATCGAGCGGTATGCGGCTGATACAGAACTGGTGCTGCTGACCGGCCCGCAAGGTGCAGGTCACGAAGCCGCCGCCCGCGCGATACACCACACGTCAGCGCGCAGCCGTCATGCGTTCATTCATGTGAACTGCGCCATGCTGGCGCCGGGGCAGGATCCCGGCATCTTCAATCCGCCGGTGACAGCTTCGGAGCCGGGGGCGGGCCCGCCGCTGACGCTCCTGGAGATGGCCAGTCGAGGCACGCTCTACCTGGAAGAAATTCATCGGCTGGGCAGTGACCTGCAGGAGCGATTGGCTGCGGTACTCGAGTCGATCGAGGCCGCGCGTGAACCTCGAAACGCGAACGCGGCGGTGCCTGACATTCGCTTCATTGCCTACACGTCAGCGCCGCTGACTGCAGCGAGCGGATTTCACCCGAAGCTGCTCTCGCTTCTCGAACGCAGACCACTGCGTGTGCCATCACTCGCCGAACGTGCCGAGGACGTGTCGGCGATCGCGCTGTTCTTTCTTCGCCAGCACGCGCGGCGGGTTGGCGCGGTGGTCGAAGCAATTTCCGAGCATTCGATGAAGCGCCTGCGCAAGTACCGCTGGCCTGGTGACGTCGACGAGTTGCAGAGTGTAATCGAACGCGCCGTCACCTCGGCTCGCGAGCCGGTGCTGGAAATCGATCCAGCTCTCCTCGACGAGGGTTTGCCGCTTGGCCACTATCGGCTGATGGAGAAACTGGGCGAGGGCGGCATGGGCGAGGTATGGCGGGCCCGCCATCAACTGCTCGCACGGCCGTGCGCGATCAAACTGATCCGGCCGGAACTGCTGGGTGTCGGTAAGCGGGAGGCGGCAGTCGAGCGCTTCCGTCTGGAGGCGCAGACAATCGCGCGCCTGACGTCGCCGAACACGGTGCGGCTGTACGATTTTGGCGTCAGCGAGACGGGTGGTTTCTATTTCGTCATGGAACTGCTTACGGGCATGGATGTGTTTTCTTTGGTGCAGCGTTTTGGGCCGCTGCCGCCGGAGCGGGTCGTCTCCGTTCTGCGTCAGGCCTGTCGCTCTCTCGCCGAGGCGCATGCCGCTGGGGTTCTGCACCGCGACGTCAAACCCCACAATCTGTTTCTCTGCCGTCTCGGCGTCGAGTTCGATGTGCTCAAGGTGCTCGATTTCGGACTCGTCAAGTCGATCCACGAAGGCGCGGCCCAGATCACGGCCGACGGCGTCTTGACGGGGACGCCCGCCTATATGTCCCCCGAGCGCGTAACAGGCGGTCCCGCTGAGGAGCGCTCCGACATCTATGCGCTTGGTTGCGTCGCCTATTGGATGCTGACGGGCAAGACGGTCTTCACCGGCGAGCCGATGGCCGTCATGATCCACCACGCGCGCACGGCGCCGCAGCCGCCATCGAAGGTTTCCGGTGTCTCCATTCCCGATCGTCTCGAACAGATCGTGCTTGCGTGTCTCGAGAAAGCGGCGGATAAGCGTCCTTCGTCGGCCATTGATTTATGGCGTGAACTCGGGGAGGTGGCGCTCACGTCGTCATGGACTGCCGAACGCGCGGAACTCTGGTGGTGCGAGAATCTTCCCGAGCTCACTCGTCCGTCGCTTGGGACCGACTCCAGCGGGGAGTTGACCACTGCGCCGGTGCGATGACCACCGCGCCGCGACTATCGACGGGCGCGGCGCCCGATGTCGACGCGAAACTCTCCGACATTGTCTGCGAACCCGTCGTCGTTGACGCCGAGAAACAGATAACCTTCTGCAGGCATCTTGATGGTGACGCCGCTGCCGATCGCAAACGGCTGACCGGCGTTGCCGATCCGCCCGATCAACGCACCCGCGAGCACGTTCGGGAGGGGGGAACGCGGGGCCTTGCGACCGGACTTCGAACCAAACGGCGTGGCCACATCATTCGCATCTGCGCTCAGCTGAATCTCGCCATTCGCATTGAAACTCATTAGTTCATCTTTCTTGACCGAAATACCCGTGGCGGTCCATGCCTGCTTCGGCGACACCAGGAGGCCGCTCCCCGTCGCTGGCGCCAACGCGGAATTCGGAGGGTTCCCTGAGTCCGAACCGGCTGGCACGTTTGAGGGCCGCGCAAGAATGACACGAGCAATCTCGTTCGAGGAGATGTCGCGATCGCCCGACCGAGTCTTGATCGTCATGCGCAACGGAGAGCTGCCGCCGATGTCGACGAGCTGGCCGAAGACGTTCTCGCCGTTTTTCAACATCACCATCTGTCGCCCCCTGGGGACCTTCTCCCAGTCGGCATCACGCATTGTCCCCGCACCGAAATCGATGACCGCCACGTCATTGGCCGGAATCTGCCGATCGGTTCCGTTCACTTTCACGGTGAAGCCGACGCCACTCAAATCCATGAGCTCGCCTCTGATCGTCTCGCCCGAGCGCAGAGTGAGAATCGCGCGTTCTTGCGCGCGGCTGAATGAGGGAATCGCCAACAGCGCCAGTGCCGCAGCGAGAACTATTCGATTGAACATCGCACGCCTCCTGGTTCGTCTGCGCTACCAGTTTACCTGCGGCAGCCTGTCATAGGCTGCGGCGCTTTCGACTCGCGGGCGAGTCCCACAGGCGAAAGCCGCCGCGAATCGCGCTGCGGTTATCGCTGACGCGAACGCCTCGCGGCATCGACTTGAGTTTCTTCGTCTGCCCGCCACCAAGGACGACATAGTCAGCCTGCAGACCGGCGCGCAGAATTTCGACGACAGTGTGAACGTGGTGCGTCCATTTTTTGCGCCCCAGCCGCACCAGACCGCGAACGCCGACGTAGTCCTCGTACGTACGACCGCCGCGATACGGAAGGTGCGCCAGCTCGAGCGGCATGAGAACGCCGTCAGCCACGAACGCGGACCCGAGGCCCGTACCGAGTCCGAGGAACAGCATGCGTCCGCCCTCATACGCGCCGAGCGCCTGCATGGCCGCGTCGTTGATGATCTTCACGGGCACGCCGAACGCTTTCTCATAGTTGAAACGCCTCCAGCCGCCTCCAAGGTTGTGCGGTTCATGCACGGGTCGGCCGTCTTTGACGACGCCCGGGTAGCCAATCGAAACGGCGTCGTATTTCCAGCTTTCGACGGCCTTGCGGACTTCGGCGGCCATCCGCGCGGCCGTCATTGATTCGCCCGACGGAATCTTCAACGGCGTCCTGCGTGCGGCCAGGCAAATTTTGACGTTGGTGCCGCCGATGTCGACAACCAGAATGCGTTTCATGTTCTGGCGCTATTGTGACAGCTTCATCCGTGACCAGGCCCGGTTGATGCGATCGACCTGTGCCTGGATTTGCGCGATGCGCTTGAACTGTACCTCGCTCGCCTGCTGCAGCGCGTTGATGGCGCTGCGAAACTCATTGAGCATTATCGCCCGCTCATTCAGCGTGTCGATGATGCGGTTGTACTCCCCGCGCGTGACGTCCTTTCTGCTCAGGGGGGAACCACTCAGCCGGCGTGCCTTGGGAATTCGAGGTAACGATTTCGCGCGTTTTGCCACGTGTCCATCCGTTGTGAAGGAGCCGCAGGGATTGTGAAATCGTCCGGCAAGCTCAGCCATGCTGTCAAGCAGCCGACGGATGAGAAGATGTAAGGCGTTGCCAGTGGCGCCGCACACGGAGCGGCAGTCGCCCGAGGTGGTACCACGGTTGTTCGGCTTCCTGAAGGTGAACTACGAATGGGAGGGGACGACGACGCAGGGCCGCGAATTTCAGATCGCTGCGACGTTTCTCGTGCCGCCGCTCAAGATTGGGAAGCCCTGAAGGACGAAGTACGGACGGCAAGGACCGCTGTTCAGTGCGGCCCCTGCCTGGCGCACTCGGCGTCATTGCGTAATCGTAATTACTCGCAGGAACGTATTGTTCCCTTCGGAGGCCTCGGCCACAAGCGACGTCCCGTCGGCCACGGCGAAGAGGTAGTACGTCCCCGACAGGCCGCCAGGGATCGCGATCGACGTCGAGCCGGTGCTGGTCAGGCCGGCCGCCAACGCAGGGACATCGCGGCTGCCAAGCAGCTGATCGTTCGCGCTGAACAACACATCCGGCGACAGGTAAAACCGAATCACCGATGCGCCGGCATCGGCCGCACCAATATTCTTCACCGCGTAGCCGATCGTGACGTTAGAGCCGGCCGACACGCTGAACGGCGCCGTGAACGTGGCGACGCTGAGATCCGGTCCGACGAGGAGCGTGATATTGCGTGTGTTGTTGGTCTCCTGCGTCTCCGTAATCGTCCGACCGTCATCCGCATTGGCCAGCAGGTACCACGTGCCCGGCGCCACGGCCGGGATTGTCACGGTGGTCGTTCGTACGCTCGTCGCGCCCGGCGCGAGCGCTGGCACGGTTCGCGATCCGATCGGGAAGTCTGACGCATCGAGAAGCGCGTTGTTCGACAGGTAGAAGCCCGTCACCGACGCACCCGCATTACCCGTTCCGATGTTCTGCGTTGTCTCGGTCACATCGATCGACGACCCCGCTGCCGCTCTCGCCGGCGCGGTCGCTGACGTCACCGCGAGATCGGGACCGATGCGAAGGGACACAGTCCTGGTGTTGTTGGTTTCGTTGGATTCGGCGACGGCTGCCGGAGCATCAGCCATGGCAATCACGAAGTAAGAGCCGTCAGCGGTATTCGCCGGAATGGTGACACTGCTCGTTCCACTGCTCGACGTACTACCCGCCAGGGCCGGCACACTGCGGCTTTGCAGCAGCACGTCATTTACGTCGAGCGCGAAGTCGGTCGACAAGTAGAAACGCGTGACCGAGGCGGATGCGGCGCCGAGTCCCTGGTTCGAAGTCGTATCCGAGATCGTGATGGTGCTACCCGCACCGGCTGTCGCCGGCGCCGAGAGGCCCGTGAGCACGAGGTCGGCGCCGATCTGGATGAACCAGAAGCGCGTGTTGTTGAACTCGTTGATTTCCGACAAAGCGCCTGGACCGTCAGCCTTCGCAAACAGCGTGTACGCCCCGGGTGCGAGGGGATCTGGGAGAGTAATCGACGTGGTGGCGGTGTTCAACGCGCCAACGGCCAGCTCCGGAACGGTTCTCGTTCCGACCACCGGGTCGGCGGTCTCGAGCACGGAATTGCTCGAGAGGTAGAACGAGGTTGTAGACGGCGGCGCCGTTCCGCTGCCAGAGTTCTTTGTCGTGTCCGTCACCTGGATGACGAGGCCTGCCGCGCCCTGCGCGGGTACCGTGAGGCTCGTGACGCTAAGATCCGGCGCCACATCGTCGCTCACGATCGTGACGCTCCCCGACGAGGGCGTACCAATGATGTATGGGCCGCCGCTTCGCATCGTCAGTGTGACGGTCTCGTTATTTTCGAGCAACGCGTCGTCGATCGGTACGATCGGAACGACCACGTCGGCCGCGCCGGCCGGAATCGTCGCGGTCAGCGGCACGGCGATGTAGTCGGTTCCATTCAACGCGGTCCCCGCGATCGCGAACTGAATGGTCACCGGATCGCCCGACACGGCATTTCGGGTCAGTCGGAAGGTAGCGGATGCTGGGCCGGCCTCCGTTGCTGTCGGCGCGTCGACCGCGACGGTGACAACGGGCAAAGAGGGCGGAGCGATGCATCCGTCCGGGACCGTGAAGTCGGCGACGACAGAATTGAATCCGTGGTCGATCGTGTCCACTGCCGCAGCCCCCATGCCGCGAGCGGCGAACGATTCCCACAACCGGCAGAAATTCGCGCTGCGCGCACCAGCGGGATTGCGCAACCCGTCATCGACGATCATCGCATCCCGCATGTCGAGCATCGTGGGTGTCGGCGGCGCCAACTTGAGCCCATCGATATAGAGTTGATGAACTTCGTTGATGCCTGACCCTTCGCTTCCGCGAACCTGATCGATCCGGAACCGCTCGCGCAGATCCCAGAGCACGTTGGCCCAGATCTCGCCGTTCTCGTGAACCTCGCAGACGAGGCCATTTCGGCAAGTCCAGTCTGCGTAGGTCTTCGAGTTGACCGTGCGGAGACCCCCGGGACGCGCGTACTCCGCAAGCACCGTGTCGCCGTTGATGCTGTACGCAAAAAAATCGCCGCCCCCTTCACCCATTGCGCCGGCTTCGACACCGGTGAACCTGGAACTTACCCGGAGGCTGACGCCGTGATGGTATTCGTGGAGCACGATGTCGAAGTCGTAGTCGCCGTCCACGTCCGGGGTACCGTCGAA
>Ga0075421_100012401_pt1 | contig 10590 bp, 7 predicted proteins | sample SoiMetdeltSBSDD5_FD_75292 | JGI IMG/M metagenome (GOLD analysis project Ga0075421, IMG submission 75292) | Bulk soil microbial communities from a Populus tree surrounding site in Tennessee, USA - Soil MetaG P. deltoides SBSDD5 | ecosystem: Environmental > Terrestrial > Soil > Tree plantation... | reverse complement strand
AGAAGAGGCCGGGGGCGGAGAACCGGACATGGTGCGACGCGCTCGCTTACTGCGAGGGCCTGAGCTTCGCCGGCCACGACGACTGGCGCCTCCCGAACGTGCGCGAGCTCCTGAGCATCGTCGACTACGGCCGCACCGGCACACCCCTCGACCCCGTCTTCAGCCATTCCGGCTACCCGGTCTACTGGTCGTCCACTCCCCAGACCAACGACGCCCGCCAGGCCTGGACCGTGGGATTCCCTCCCGGGAACGGCGGCGGGACCATCTCGCCCGTGCTGAGGACCAACGACCGTCTGACGGTCCGCGCCGTGCGCACGGCTCCCTGACGCGAGAGCGCATCAATTCGACTCGGCGTCGCGACTTTACCTCTCCGACTCGATCTTCGCGCAGGCGTACATGAAGTGGTCCACGGGCTTCGCGAGCGCCTTCTCGATGTGCTCGCGCGCGGCCGGGTCCTTCTTCGCCTGGAGGTGCTTCGCCACGTAGAAGTGCGCGTAGAAGAGGTTCTCGTCGCGGCGCGTTCCGGTCGCGCCCGCCGAGGCCTGCTCGAGCACCGCTTCGATGGTCCCCCGGCCGGCGTAGAGATCGAGAAGCGCCGGGAAGGGCGGCCGCGTCTTCCTCTCGTAGGCCGGCAGGGCCTCGCGCGCCTTTTCCGCCCCGTCGCCGGCGGCCACGCAGAGGTAGCGCCACAGCCCGTTCTCGATGTCGAGCGGATCCACCCTGTGGTACGCGTCGAACTGCTCGCGCGCCTTCGTGGGATCCCCTGCATAGTAGAGCGCGAGACCTCTCTCCCAGCATGCATCCGAGGTGTGGGTCTGCCCGCCGGCCTGGATGGCCCTGTCGAACTCCTCCACGGAGGCGCGGAATTCCTTCCGGTGGAAGAGATCGATAGCCTTCGCGTGTAGGGTGGGGCCATCCTCCGGCGCCGCCGCCGGACGCGCCCCAGCCTCGTCCGGCTTCGAGGCCAGCAGGTGCCTGCGGAGGAACTCCACGGTCGCGGCCTCCTCGTAGTCGGTGTTCTCGCGCCGCGTGAAGCCGTGGCCCTCGTTCTGCGCGTAGAGCGTCCACACGGGATTGCCCGAGCGGCGCGCGCGCTCCACGATCTGCTCGGCCTCCGAAAGCGGGACGCGCGGGTCATTGGCTCCGTGGATGATCAGGAGGGCCGAGCGGATGGAATCCATGCGCTTGGCTGGGGAGATCTTCTCGAAGAACGACTGCATCGCCGGATCGCGCTCGTCCCCGTATTCGGCGCGCCGGAGCTCCCGGCGGTAGGCGCTCGTGTTCCGGAGGAGTGTGTTGAAATCCGAGACGCCGACGACGTCGACACCAGCCCGGATCCTCGATCCGAAGCGGACGAGCGACGCGAGCACCATGTAGCCTCCGTACGACCCCCCGACCACGGCCACGCGCGACGCGTCAAAGCGATCATCCCTCGATACCCAGTCGAGCAGGGCTCCGATGTCGCGGACGCTGTCCTCCCTGAGGACACCGTTGTCGAGGAGCGAGTACTTCTTCCCGTATCCCGTGGAGCCGCGGACGTTGGGAGTGATCACGGCGGCTCCCACCTCCCTCACGTAGTACTGGATCCGCGAGGAGTAGTTGGGTCTCACCTGGCTCTCGGGCCCACCGTGGATGATGACGATCACCGGGAGGCGTTTTCCCTCGTCCTCCCTGCGCGGAACGTAGATGAACGCGGGCACCTCGAGCTCGTCGAAGGACCGGTACCGGATGAGCTCGGGCTCGGTGAAGTCCTCCTCGCGGAACCCCGCCCTCTCGCTCAGGGTCCATCGTGTCAGGATGCCGCTTCCAAGGTCGTAGCCGTACGCCTCGGCGGGCGAGGATGCCCGGGCGAGCGTGAGACCCAGGCCGGCTGAATCGGGCGAGAACCGGAGGCCGGAGATCACGCACCTCCCCAGGCTGACCTCCACGCGGGCGGCGCGCGCCGCCTCGGCACCCTTCGACTCGAAGAGCTCGAGGTCGAGGATGAAGAGGCGGCTGAACCCATCCGCGTTCACGCTGAAGGCCGCCCTGCGGCCATCGCGGGAAACGTCGAGATCCTCGACGTCGTGCGGGAGATCGCCCGTGAGCCACTCCTCGCGGCCGGTGCCCGGGTCCATGCACACGAGCTCCCGGAACTGCCCACGCGCATCGCTCGCGTAGTACACCTTCCGCGAGCCCGGCCCGAACCGGGGCACGTCCCGGCTCACCCTCGTCGCGGGGACGGAGCGCACCGCCTCCTCGAGAGGAAGCGGCTTCCTCTCCCGCGATGCGATATCGAGGAGGTGGAGGCGCGCCTCGTTCGCGGAGAGGTAATGGAGGAGGAGAGCCCTCGAGCCATCCTGCGACCAGTCCTCCACGCTCCAGTTCTCCTCGGCGACCTCGAAGAGGAGCTCCGGCGTTGCACCCGCGCGATCGAGGTCGAGGAGGTAGAGATCCAGGTCGCGCCCGTTCCGCCGCGTCGAGTTGAAGGGAAGTCTTCGTCCTCCCCTGTCGGGAGGCCCGAAGACGTTTCGCGACTTCCCATCCGTGAGGCGCGTCGAAGGCTGCCCGGGGCCCGCGGAGATCTCTATCTGGAAGTTCTCGTCTCCGCCCGAGCCGACCTGGAAGACGATCTCGCCTCCCGGAAGGCAGCGGCCGCGGGTGACGGGCTCCTCGCCGCCCGTGATCCGGACCGGGGGCGCGCCTGCGGACGGGACGTGGTAGAGCCGGTGCAGGTTGTCGATGCGGCTCGAGACGAGAATCCCCCCCCGGGGGTGCCAGTCGACGAACGACGCGGTGCGTACTTCCTGATAGGGCTTCAGGCTCCGGAGGAGCTCCCTCGAGAGCTCGGGCACACCGTCGGTGCGGATGGCTGGCGGCTTCGGCGATTCCTCGCCCGGAACGGAAGCTGTAGTCGAGATCTGCGTGGTGATGATGATGGCGAGAATCCTCTTCATGGCGCTGACACTCCTCCTCCCCCACGGAGGCTCCCTCGATGGGCGGAAGAAGAGGGTACTTTCCGGTGGATCGCGCCGCAACGACTCCGCTCCCGGGCACGCCAAGTCCCGGGCAGCCGTCCGCGCAGACCCCCCCCCCCGAGATCAGGGCCGGCTCGAAGGCTGGGTGTGACCGCAAAGCGGCGCCGCCCGTTCACCGCTTTCCGCGGCGGCGCCCCTGACTACAATGATAGGGATGCGTTTGCGACATGCATCCATGCCACCCGCGCTCCTGGCCTGCGCGCTCATCGGGTCGCCATCGGCCCGGCTCGCCGCCGAGCCCGGCCGCGCCGCCGACCCCCCTCGGTTCGGGACGGACATCATGGCCGTGCTCTCCAGGGCGGGCTGCAATCAGGGGATCTGCCACGGGAACCGAAACGGGAAGGGCGGCTTCAAGCTCTCCCTCCGGGGCCAGGACCCACGCGCCGACTTCGTGGCGCTCACCCAGGATGCGGTCGGCCGGCGGCTCGACAGGGTGGATCCGGCAAGGAGCCTCATCCTGCGCAAGCCCACGCTCGCAATCCCTCACGAGGGCGGTCTCCGCTTCGATCCGGGGTCGGAGGAGTACGCCACGATCCGGTCCTGGATCGAGGGAGGGGCGCTCCCGGACCGCCCCGCCGACCCGCGTCTCGTCGCTCTCGAGGTCTCGCCCGGGGAGGAGCTCCTGATCGAACCATCGGAGGAGACCCGGATCACGGCGCGGGCGCGGTTCTCGGATGGGACGGCGCGAGATGTGACCGCCCAGGCCGTCTACGAACCCACCCATCCGATCGTCTCGATCGGGGGCGACGGCAGGGTCCGGAGAAGGAGCTTCGGGGAGACGACGGTCATCGTGCGCTACCTCGACCGCCAGGAGCCGGTGCGCCTGGCCTTCGTTCCCGCGCGTCCCGACTTCGTGTGGAGCGACCCTCCCCGTGAGAACTTCATCGATGACCACGTCTTCGCGAAGCTCCGCGCGCGCCGCCTCGCGCCGTCGCCTCCGGCGGATGACGCGGTCTTCCTCCGGCGTGTGCACCTCGATATAGCGGGGGTCCTTCCCACGGCCGAGGAGGTCGCCTCCTTCGAGGCCGACAGCCGTCCCGACAAGCGCAAGCTCGTCGTGGACAGACTCCTCGAACGCCCCGAGCTCGCGGACCTCTGGGCGCTCAAGTGGGCCGATCTCCTCCGCGTCGAGGAGCGGACGCTCGACCGCAAGGGAGTACACGCCTTCCACGGGTGGATCCGGAGCGCGATGGCGAGCGGAATGCCCCTCGACCGCTTCGCCCGCGAGCTGCTCTCCGCGCGGGGCAGCACCTACAAGGACCCGGCGACCAACTTCTACCGCGCCCACCGGGATCCCGCGACGCGGGGCGAGGCCGTCGCCCAGGTGTTCCTCGGGACGCGACTCCAGTGCGCGCGGTGCCACAACCATCCCTTCGACCGCTGGACGCAGGACGACTACCACGGCTGGGCCGCGGCCTTCGCCCCGGTGGGCTACAAGGTCCTCGAGAACCGACGCACCGACACGAACGACCAGCTCGAGTTCAAGGGCGAGCAGGTCGTTCATGGCGCCGGCGGAGGAAACGTCGTGAATCTCCGCACGGGAGAGGCCGCGAGGCCCCGCTTCCTCGGCGACCCCGACCGGCCCACGGATGGAGGGCTCGACGCGCTCGCGGCGTGGGTCACGTCTCCCGCGAACCGCCTCTTCGCGCGCGTGCAGGCGAACCGGATCTGGGCCCAGCTCCTCGGAAGGGGCATCGTGGAGCCTCCCGATGACTTCCGCGCGACGAATCCACCCTCCCACCCCGAGCTCCTCGATGCCCTCGCGGATGAGCTCGTCCGGAGCGGCTTCGACCTGCGGCACATGATCCGCCTCATCACGAGCTCGCGCACCTACGCCCTTTCCGCGGAGCCGGGCCCCGGCGGCGAGGAAGACCCCGCGAGCTTCTCGCACGCTCTCGTCCGGAGGCTCTCGGCGGAGCAGATTCTCGATTGCCAGTCCCAGGTCCTCGGAGTCCCGGCCGCCTTCGGCGGCTATCCGGCGGGCCTGCGCGCCTCCGAGCTTCCGGGAGCCATCTCGACGGGGCGGCGAGCGAGGGTCACGCCGGCCGAGAAGTTCCTCAGGACCTTCGGGAGGCCTCCACGCGCCATGACCTGCGAGTGCGAGCGCTCGGGAACGACGACCCTGAGCCAGGCGCTCCAGCTCGTGAGCGGGCCCGTGCTCCATGACCTCCTCGAGCGTTCGGGGAACAGGATCGACACGCTCCTTGCGGCCGGCAAGAAGGGGCGCGAGGCCATCGATGAGCTCTATCGCTCGGCCCTCTCCCGTCGCGCCGGGGAGGAGGAAGCCGCCATGGCGCTCGAGCACCTCGAGCTTGCTCCCGACCCGCGGGCCGCGCTCGAGGACATCTGCTGGAGCCTCCTGGCATCCCAGGAGTTCGTGCTCAGGAGATGAACCCGATACGAGAAACACATCAGGCTTGCGGGGGGTTCTCGGCGCAGCGGTTCGCCCGGCGGAGGCTCCTCGCCGCGGGAGGCCTCGGGCTCCTCGGATTGACGCTCCCGCGGCTGCTGCGCGCCGAGGCCGCGCCGGCAGCATCCCGGCCCAAGGCCCGCGCGAAGTCCGTGATCTTCCTCTTCCAGTTCGGCGGGCCGAGCCACATCGACATGTTCGACATGAAGCCGGATGCGCCGGAGGGCATCCGGGGCCCCTACCGCCCCATCCCGACGTCCGCCCCCGGAATCCTCGTCTCGGAGAGGCTCCCGAACGTGGCGCGCATCATGAACCGGGTCACCCTGGTCCGGAGCATGCATCACGAGATGAAGAACCACAACTCGGCGTCGTACTACGCGCTGACCGGGCATGCTCCGCCCGTGGACGATATCCGCCTGAGCGACACGATGGACCTCTTTCCTGCTTACGGCTCCGTGGCGAGCCTCCTCGGCGAGCCGCGCGATGATGTAAAGGATGCATCGGGAGGCGGACGCCGTCGCGAGATGCCGGCCTTCGTCTCGTACCCTCACGTGCTCAGGGACGGTTCCGTCACGCCCGGCCAGCACGCGAGCTTCCTCGGGAAGTCGCACGACCCGTTCTTCATCTCGGAGGATCCGAACAGCCCGAGCTTCCGCCTGCCGGAGCTGAGCTTGCCCTCGGACCTGCCGCTCTCGCGTCTCGAGAAGAGGCGGGAGATGCAGAAGCTGATCGACCGCCAGTCGAGGCTCCTCGAGTACTCCTCCGAGGCGCAGGGGCTCGACGCCTTTTACACGAAGGCTCTCGAGATGCTTCACTCGGAGGCCATCCGGAGCGCCTTCGACCTGTCCTCGGAGCCCGACTGGCTCCGGGACCGCTACGGCAGGCACACCTACGGTCAGGGCTGCCTCCTCGCGCGGCGGCTCGTCGAGGCCGGAACGAGGTTCGTGACGGTGTACTTCTCGGAATCCATCGGGGGCCAGAGCAAGGTGTCGGGAGGCTGGGACACGCACGGGTTCAACAACACCCGCATGTTTCCCATCATCGAAGCCTTGCACCTCCCGATCACCGACCAGACCCTTCCGGCTCTCATCGAGGACCTCGACCAACGGGGCCTTCTCGAGGACACGCTGGTCGTCTGGATGGGAGAGTTCGGCCGCACTCCGAAGCTGAACGGAAACGTGAGCCGGGATCACTGGCCCCAGTGCTACACGGCTCTCCTCGCCGGAGGCGGAGTCAAGCGGGGGCACGTGTACGGGGCATCCGACGGGCATGGATCCCGCCCCGCGAGCGATCCGGTTCGGCCGGATGACCTCGCAGCCACGATCTTCCACCTCCTGGGGATCGATCCCGCGACGGAGGTCCGCGGGCCGGGCGAGCGCCCCCTGCTCATCGCCGAAGGAGATCCCGTCCTGGATATCATCGCGTGATGACCCCTGCAGCGCGGGATGTTACGAGCCGATCTGGATGGGAAGCGGCGGCCTGCCGCGACAACCCGCGATAATGGAACGCGATCCGGCGAAAGCCATGAACCCGAGCTCAACCGTATTCGCCTCTGAATCCGATCCGCAGCTCCCACCGGTCCGCGAGGAGGGAGGCGCTTCTTACCCGCGCGCGCCCTCGAACGTCGAAGCGACGGGGATCGACGAGATGTCGCTTCGCGACCTCGCGCTCAAGTTCGCCTACTCGGTTCCCCAGCTCACGACGGAGTGGCTGGCCGAGCGGATACGCCTGCCGGTGGCGATAACGGAGGCCCTGTGCCAGGGCCTCCATCGCGACAGGCTGCTCGAGATACTCGGGCATTCGGGCCCGGGCTGCTACCGGTACGCCATCACGCAGCGGGGAGTCGAGCGCGCCGGCCGCCTCGTCGACATCTGCGCTTACGTCGGCCCCGCACCGGTCGCTCTCGACGCCTACACGCGCATGCTCGAGTGGCAGCTCGAGCAGAGACCTGCCATCCTCCCGAACGACATCGTCAAGGCTCTCGCCGACGTCGTGCTTGCCGAGGGCGATGAAGAGGTGATCGCGCTCGCGGTCTCATCGGGGCGAAGCCTCTTCCTCCACGGGCCCCCGGGGAACGGGAAGACGACGCTCGGAAGCCTCATCCACGCCACGGTCAAGGGGGACCTCTGGATCCCTCACTGCATCGAGGCCGAGAACAGCATCATCCAGCTCTACGATCCGGAGTGCCACAAGCTCTCCACGGACACCTCCGAGCCCCAGGACCTCGACCGGAGATGGGTGCGGATCCGCCCTCCCTTCGTCGTCGTCGGAGGAGAGCTCACCATCGAGCAGCTCGATCTCGTCTACAGCCCGGCCCATCGCTTCTATCACGCACCGCTTCACATCAAGGCCAACGGCGGCACGTACCTGATCGATGACTTCGGGCGCCAGCGCCTCGAGCCCAGGATGCTCATCAACCGGTGGATCATGCCTCTCGAGAGCTCGGAGGACCACCTGACGCTGCGAACGGGCCAGCAGATCCGTGTGCCCTTCCGCCAGATGATCATCGTGGCGACGAACCTCGACCCCGAGCGCGTGGTCGATCCTTCCTTCCTCCGGCGGATGGGCTACAGGCTCCTTCTCTCCAGCCCTACGCCCGAGCGCTTCGCGAAGATCGTCGAGAAGTACCTGGCCCGGGTGGGCGCGAAGGCCCCCCAGGAGCTCATCCCCGATCTGATCGCGAGATACAGGAGCGAGAAGAGGCCGATGCAAGCCTGCGAGGCCAGGGACCTCATCGAGAGGGCCAGGGACATCTGCCGCTTCCGGGAGCAGCCCTTCGACCTCTCGAAAGAAGTCATGGAGCTCGCGTGGCGGAGCTACTTCGGGCGGAAGGACGCGGAAGCGGCACGATCCGAATCCCGCCACGTCGGCTGATTGGCCTGCGGGACGGCTCGGATCAGCACACGATCCGGAGCAATCTCGAGTCGATCCCGGGAAGGGACTGGATCTCCCGCGCGAGCTTCTCGAGATCGCGGGCCTCGCCGCGGAGCGCCAGCCACAGACCTCCCTGGGTCTTCAGGGTGGACTCGAGATCCGCGGCTTCCTTGATCCCGAGCCCGGCATTCAGGAACGCCTTCGCCAGCGACTCCACCCCCTGGGCCCCTAGTGTCCTCGTGGACTTGGGACGGAAGAGGGGCCCGATGGCCCAGCAGCCCTCGAGGAGCAGCTTCGGCTCGGAAGCGAAGCGGCGGGCGAGCCAGGGCAGATCGGGCCTGTCCTCGACCGATGCGAGCGTGTTCGCGTTCATCTCGCCGTCGCGGATGAGACGCTTCTCGATGTCGAGGCCCCGCGCGATGATGCTGATCTCCTCGGGAGGCACTCCGGCTTCGCGAAGCTTGAGGACGACCGCTTCGGCGTCCCCGGGATCGTGCGTGAGGAGACTGAGCACGCAGCGCGCGGCAGGGTCTTCACCAGTGCCGGGGGCGCGTGCCTCGGCTTCCTTCGGATCCCGGCGCGGCGCGACGCTCATCCTCCGCGCGCCGGTCGCTGCATCTCGGCGGTCGGAGGCTCGCCGTCCTGCCCGTGAGGCCTGCAGATCGCGGCCAGCGTCTCGCTGACCTCGACGGAGGTCGTTCCGTTCTTCGCGGCCCCGACAGGCGTCAAGGCTCGAGCGATGTCGCTCAGGGAGACGACACCGCGGAGCCGGCGGCTCCCGTCGACCACGGGAAGCCTTCGGACCTGTCGGGTCTGGAGCGTCCTCTCCGCGGCGGCCAGCGGATCATCGGGGGAGCAGGTCCAGAGTTCGCGGCTCATCGCCAACTCGACGGGGATCTCGTGAAGGGGCTTCCCCTGGAAGTAAGCCGCCATGCAGATGTCCCGGTCCGTGATCATGGCGATCACCTTGCCCTCGCCGTCGACGACCGGCGCGCAGCCGCAATCGTTCTCCCAGAGGATGCGTGCGGCCTCGCGGCAGCTCTCCCCCTTTCGGCAGGACTTCACGTTCGAAGTGAGGATGTCCTTGACCTGCATAAGAGCTCCTTTCCTGGAGAATGTCGGTGACCGGATTCTCCTCTCGCGAGCGGGCCGGGGCAATCCCCCGCGAAAGCGGCGCGAGATCGAGGCCCGCTACCTGGCGAGGTCCGCCGGCTTCATTCCCTTCCGGAACCCGTCGAACTTGAAGGGGCTCGGTCTGTACTCCCCGACGATGGCGACGCTCGAGGCGGGGTCGATCTTCTCCTCCATGCCGAGCGCCCAGTAGCAAGCGTTCACGAGGAGCCGGCGCAGCCCCTCGCTCTCGAGGTCCTGGGATGCTCCGATCGTCGTCGTGAAGACTCTCGCGGTCTTCCCCGAAGGGGTCGCATGGGTCTTCGTCCACGCGATGGGCATCATGGGATCGTTCTTCTTTCCCGCGACGGGCGGGTCCTTCGGGCTCATGCCGGCGACCACCTGGCCCAGGACGAGAGGCTTCGAGTCTCCGGGGAGAGGAAGCCGGACCGCGTAGACGTCCGTGGGCCCCCAGATGTCCCGGACGCCGCGCAGGATGGGGTGGTCCTTCGCGCCCTCCGGGATGACGCCGCGCGTGCCCTCGGAGCCATGGTTCCCGTGATGGGCGATCCAGGTCTCGCCGAGGACCTGCCGGCCGAAGCCGCCCTCCCACTCCTTGCTCTGCCAGCCGAAGCGGGCGTACTTCGTTCCCGCGGCCGTGTCGAAGGCGTGCGTGGACGTGCGGATGCCGATGATGGGTTTCCCGGAGTCGGTGTAGTCCGCGATGAACCGCATCTGATCGTCCGGCAGCTTCCGGAAGCGCGTGAAGATGACCATGAGGTCCGCGGAGCGAAGCGCCTCGAGGCCGGGGATGTTGTCCTGCTTCCTGGGGTCGATCTCGCCGGTGGATGGATTCACCGCGAAGAGCACGGTGGAGCGGAAGCCGTGGTGACCGGAGAGGATCTTCGCGAGCTGGGGCAGGGCCTCCTCGGAGCGGTACTCCTCGTCGCCCGAGATGAGGACGATGTGCTTTCCCTTCCCGGGCCCTTCCTTGCCCTCGATGACGATCCAGGGCTGGGTGTCCAGAGCGGCCTGCGACGAAAGGCGCGCGCATGTGACGAGGAGGCCGGCAAGGAACGGGAGGGGAGCGGCGTTACGTTTCATGAACGCAGATTCTCCACGAGACCGAGGAGTCGATGAAGGGTCTCCTGACACCGCCTTCGGGGGGCCATTCCAATT
>Ga0075421_100012396_pt1 | contig 10593 bp, 10 predicted proteins | sample SoiMetdeltSBSDD5_FD_75292 | JGI IMG/M metagenome (GOLD analysis project Ga0075421, IMG submission 75292) | Bulk soil microbial communities from a Populus tree surrounding site in Tennessee, USA - Soil MetaG P. deltoides SBSDD5 | ecosystem: Environmental > Terrestrial > Soil > Tree plantation... | reverse complement strand
CGACCAGAGCCAGCGGCCAGCGGCGCGCAGCCGCGCCGCGCGCTCGCCGGTATCGCGCGTGGTGGCCCATGCCGCGCCGTGCTCGGCGAACGCTGCGCTATCGAACGTCGCCACGCATCCTCCCTGGCGGCCGCGGCTCCAAGCGCCCCCGGCAAGCGGTTATTGACCTCGCGCCTATCGGTAGCACACGAACACCCCGGTGCAACCCGCCCTGCAGTCGGGCGCAACCGGTTACCGGTCGCGGCTCGCGGCTGCTGGACGGTCGCGGGGCGCGCGCACGTCGCCGAGGCGCCCACTCCAAGCGAAGTCGGCGCGACAAAGGACGCGAAACGGAAGGGAGCTGCCCGTTCGGCTCCTCCTTGGCGTGCGCTAGCAAATCTCTGGCACATGCCAACAACAAACCGCCGTCAGACCAGTACGCGACGCGACCCGATAGGCAACCCAAACCGTCGCCGGGCGAAGGCTAATTCACACAGTTCGCCCGCACCGAGAACAAAAGTCTGGCAGGAACCAACAAAGCGTGCTGCCCCGCCGGCCTTTTGCCGGCGGCGGGCGGCGCCGTTCGAGCGGGCTCGGCATAATATCGAGGCACCGCGCTCTGGCGCCGGCGCGCGCGCTCACCTGCTCTCAGCTTAGTTGTCGGCTGCTGCCAAAGATTTGCGCGCGCACGCCAACACGCCAAAGGCCAATTGCGAGTAGGACGTATGTGCCCATTTAGGGCGCATGACCAAGGAAGACTATCGCGCCGTTCTCGCGGCACTTGGCCTGAGCCAAGTCGCCGCCGCCAAGGTGCTCGGCATCGCCGATCGCACCTCGCGTGCCTACGCGCTCGGCGAACGGCCCGTGCCGGAGCCGGTGGCGCTCGCCTTGCGGCTCTTGATGGAAAAGCAGCGCCAGAAACGGCGCGTCCGCGAAAGACAACAGAAGCAATGGCGTGGGCTGGCTCCTGCCGACACTCGCCGCCATCCGGTTCGCCGCTCCGCGCGCGGTGCTTTTGATCCAGTTCGCCGGGATTGGGAAACACAGAACTGACATAGGAGTGATCGGTGCAAACGATGCTCATCTTGACGCTGTTTGGGATCGTGATCGGCGCTGTCGGCGCGCTGCTTTTCAGCGAACCCCACGACACCAAAGCGGAACCAAAGGCGACGCGCGATGCTCGTTGAGGATCGTTGGCGCAATCAAGTTCCGGCCCAGCTTGCAAAGGTGCGCCGGGTTACGAGTTCGCAATCGCTGCCATCGATGCCCTTCTGGCAGCGACCGCCACCGCCGCGGCCGCAGCGTGCACGTCACGCTCCGTCGTTGGCGGTGGCACCATAACCAAAGAGTGCGTTCAGTCATTGACGGGCAATGAGGACGACCACGACGACTGCAACCTCAACGCGGTGCGGGCGACGCGACAAAAGAAGAAAAGCGCCCGCTCAACTGCCAGGTTCAAGACCAGCAAAAGGGGGAACAGGTGTGATTCCTGTCCTCATCCCGGAAGGACTCGCTGTCCCATTCATCTGCGTCGAAACAGGCTGCCCGAAGATACCCGTCCATGGTGGAACCGATGATCCGAGAGAAAATGGGGGAGCTGATCCGTACCCCGATGCAACTCCTGAGCTTGCTCGCGCGCTCGTTCGGGATGTGCGAGACCCCTTTACCGCCCCGTCGCACGGTCGGATCCAATTTCAAGGCGGCCGCGTCCGCTGGCTGCCAGGCGCGCGCCGCTGACGCCGAAGAGCTATTCGAGCGCCGGTTCCAGCAACTGGTTGTAGGTGGGTGGTCGTTCCGGGCCGCAACAGCCGTGGCGTTTGTCGAAGCCACGATTAATTCCACCCCATCTGGGTGGCTTCCCGGCGCGAGCGCCGAGTGTCCTTGACGCGGCCGCCTGGTGGGCTGACGAACAAAAGACGCCCGGCCCCGGCCCAACGTATTGCTAGGGTGGGGGCGCGCCGGACTTCATCGCAATGAAGGCGTACAACGCCGCCAGGGCTGCCGAGAGTGCGACAGCGATCGCCGCCACCTTGACGACCTCGGACCAGCTCATCCCGCGCGCTCCATCGCGCACCAATACCGTCGGACACCGATCGCAGTCTTGATCTGGATCAGTCCGCAGGGAGGCGGGTCGGGTATCATCCTGCGATAGTCGCTGCGAGCCCGCGTTGGTACCTGAGTGATTTTTCCCGTCTGAGCATCCCATCGTCGGCGCTGGCGGCCGCATGGCGCAGGCTGCTCCTGCTGTTTGCCATCTTCGTGCTCGGCGCCGGGTTCCCGGGCGTGATGTGGTTTGCGCTCACGCCGTGCAGGTGAGGCCCATGGACGAACGCGACCAGCTTGCCGTGGTAGACCGGCAGATGCGTGATACCCAGGCGATAGTTGATCGCCAGCAACGGCATATTGCGAGCTTGAAGGCGAAGGGCCGCAGCACCGCCAGCGCGGAGACGACTCTCGGCTTCTTTGTCAGGGCACTCAGAGCGCTCAAGGGCCGCCGGCAAAGGATGCTCGGCACCTTGCAGTCACAGCGTCCGACCACTGGCGACCGCGAGTGACGGAGCACGCACGCCGTGGCGCAGGGCCAAAAACGGGCCAATAGGCGCGGGCCCCCTGACCTAGTCGGGTGTGCCCCGACGGCTTCGCGAAATACCGGCGCGGCGCCTTGATCAGTGCCGCGCCGGCCAAATCCGGATCGCGGACGTTCCGCGCCAGCACAATTCCGCGACGCACGGCGCAACGAACGCGAGCGCAGGCGGCTCGGTGTCCAGCAGGCCAAGTCTGCTTTCGGGCTGACTGCACACGAGGGCAATGCCCCAATTGCGCCTAACTTACTTACGAACCTGCGTCCTCGCAAAAACAAGAAGAATTGTGCGTCGACCGGGTGCAACGCGAGCCGTGCGTCACTGCCCTGGCTCTGGGTCAGGGGCCAAGTTGTCCGTTTGTCAGGCGTGACACGTGGCGTAAGAACTTGGTTTCGGGAGAACACCATGGATCAACTGCGCCTTGATGGTGAGGAACGGTTGGCAGAGCGCGATGCCTGGCCACCGGACACCCGCTCTCCAGCACAATGCTTGCTCGGCGATCCGCCGATATGGCGGTCCGCACTTGCCGTTCGGCTCGCTTCCCCCATCGCCACTCCGAGGCCGCCAGGGCTGCTTCCTATGATCAGGGTCCGGGGAAACCTGGGTCTCAAGTAATTTAGAGCAGTCGTCGCTTGCGCTGAATCGCCTCTCCGGGGGAGAGATCGACCGTTCACGCGCGCGAATGACCGATCAGAACGTCAGGCCGCAGCCGAACACCTCGATGGAATAGAAATAAAGCTCGCCGTCGAGGCTGCGCGCGATGTTGCCGGCCTTGCGGAAGCCGTGCTGCTCGCCGGCGAACAGGAAAAACCCGACCCGCGTGCCGTTGCGGCGTAGCGCCTCGACCATGGTCTCGGTCTGGTTCGGCGGCACCACGGCATCCTCGTCGCCCTGGAAGAAGATCACCGGTTTCGAGATTCGATCGGCGTGATGCAGCGGCGAGCGTTCGCGGTAGAGCGCTTCCTGCTGCGGGTAAGGCCCGATCAGCCGGTCGAGATAGCGCGACTCGAACTTGTGGGTATCGCGCGCCAGCGCGGCCGCGTCGCTGACCCCGAAATGGCTGGCGCCGCCGGCGAAGAAATCGCGAAAGGCGAGCGAGGCGAGCGCGGTGTAGCCGCCGGCGCTGCCGCCGGTGATGACGCAACGCGCCGGATCGACCAGTTCTTGCTCGGCCAGATACTTGGCGCCGTTGACGCAATCATCGACGTCGACCACGCCCCAGTTGCCGTATAGGCGTTCGCGATAAGCGCGGCCATAGCCGGTCGAGCCGCCGTAATTGACGTCGAGCACGGCGATGCCCCGGCTGGTCCAGTATTGCGTGCGCAGCGAGAGTGCGCTCGAAGCGGCCGAGGTCGGGCCGCCGTGCACCTTTACCAGCAGCGGCGGCTTCTCGCCCGCGGGGGCGGCGTAGTCCGGGTTGAGCGGCGGATAGAACAGGCCGTGGGCGGTGTTGCCGCCGGTGGTGGGAAACTCGACGGAGTTCGCCATCGTCAGGTAGTGCGCGAGCCCAAGGTCGGGACGATCGAGCAGGTCGGTCGATTTCTTCAGCACGCGATGCGTGCCGGAAGCGAGGTCGAGCGCGACTACGCAGCCGGGGAAGGTCGGGGAGGCGGCCAGGAACACGACGCGGTCGCCTTCGGCCCGCACCGATCCGAACTCGGTGAACGGCAGATCGAGCGGACGCAAGGTCTTGTCGGGGAGGTCGAGCACCGCCAGGTGAGCGAGGCCGGCCTGCGCATAGGTGCACACGATCCGCGCCGGCCCGGCGAACGCATAGGTCGACATGCCGAACAGCCACTGCGCCTGACCGAACTCGGCGGAGCGCGGGGCAAGCCAATCGACGGCGCCGCCGGCGAGATCATGGCGGTAGAGATTCCACCAGCCGGAACGGTCGGAGACGAACACCAGCGCGGCGCCGTCGGGCGACCATTCCGGCTGGAATATCGATTCCGTCGGCCCGCCGGCGATCGCGCGCGGCGTGCCGGCAATCCGGCCGTCGGTGTCGAGGTTCGCGAGATAGAGCGTGGTGCCGTCCCACGGCATGTTGGGAAGGTCCCACGCCAGCCAGACGAGCTTGCTCCCGTCGGGTGAAAGCCGCGGCGAGGAGAAGAAGTCGTGGCCGCGCGCCAGCACGCGCCCGGCGTCGGCGCCCGCATGGGCGAGATCGACGGCGACCAGGGTGTTCTCCGGCAGTCCGTCGACGGTGTGGTCCTCGCGCACGCCGATCCACCGGTTCCGGTGTCGATCGATGAGGCCGTCGGCGAAGCGCCAGTCGTTCGGGCGCGGCGGCACCGCAGTCAGCGGCTCGGGCATGGCGGCGCCGGGCGGCTGGCGATAGAGCCGCCCGTCGGCGAAATGCGAGAAGTAAAGGGTGCCGTCCGCGACGGCCCAGGCTCCGCCGCCGTATTCATGCGCCCGCGTGCGTGCGTTGAACGGCGCCGGATTGACGTCGGCGGGCGCGGCGCCTTCGCGGCCCGCCCGCACCGCCACGTTGCGGCCCAGTTCCTGCGGGCGCCCCTCCACCCAGTAGATGTCACCGCCGTCGAGCCGCGGCTCGGAAAGCGTGATGGTCTGCGCGACGATCAGTTCCGACGTGATCGGCGATCTCCAGGCGCCGTGCGCGGCGGTTTTCGGCATCACATGTGCCCGATCCGCACCATCGCGCCGCCGTCCACCGGCAGCGCGACGCCGGTGATGAAGCCGGCCTCATCGGAGGCGAGGAACAGCGCCGCATTGGCGACGTCCCAGGCAGTGCCCATCTTGTGGCGCAGCGGCACGCGCGCGTCGCGCGCCGCGGCGACCTCGGCGCGATTCTTGCCGCTCGCGCGGACGCGGGTGTCGACCGCCATCGGCGTGTCCATCAACCCGGGAAGGATCACGTTGGCGCGCACGCCGTGCTCGGCATTCTGGATCGCAAGCTGCTGGGTGAACGCGATCATGGCCGCCTTCGATGCCTTGTAGGCGACGTTCGGATACTGCTCCCAGGCCGCGATCGAGGAGATGTTGATGATGACGCCGGAGCGCTGTGCCCGCATCACCGGCAGCACGTGCTTTGCCGCCATCACGGCGCCGCGCAGGTTGATCGCACAGATGCGGTCGAACGCCTCTTCCGTGATCTCGGTCACCGGCGCATCGCCGCCGGCGATGCTCACGCCGACGTTATAGTGCAGGATGTCGATGCGCCCCCAGCGCTCGCGCGCCGCCGCCGCCATGGCGGCGAGGGTGGGCTCCTGGGTGACGTCCGCCGCCAGCGGCACGCACTCGCCGTTGCGCTCCTGTGCCGCCATGGCGGCGGTTTCTTCCGCCGAGGCGAGCCGGTTGTCGACGGCCAGAACCCTCGCGCCCTCGCGCACGAAACGCAGCACCGTGGCGCGGCCGTTGCCCATGCCTTCGCCGGGACTTTGGCCGGCGCCGACGACGATCGCGATCTTGTCCTTGAGGCGCATGCCAAATCCCTGTACCGCTCGCTCAGCCGTGACTTTATCATCCCGCGGTCCGGACGCGAGACCGCCCGGATGCGAAGGAGCTGACCATGGCTTCGTTGACCGAGTGGAAGGTGCCGGCCGCCGTCCAGCCCAAGCCGCAGGATTACGGCTACGACCTGGAGCGCGCGCTTGCGGCCGTCGTCGCCCTGCGCGCCATCATCCCATCCGACGCCTTTACGGCCGAGACGCTCGGCACCGAGCGCGCCGGCAACGGCGTCCTGATCCGCGGCGACGGCCTCGTGCTCACGATCGGATATCTGGTCACCGAGGCCGAATCGGTCTGGCTGCATCTCAGCGACGGCCGCGCCGTCCCCGGCCACGTGCTCGCCTATGACCAGGCGACCGGCTTCGGCCTGGTGCAGGCGCTCGCCCGGCTCGAGCTGCCCGCCCTTGCGTTCGGCGATTCGAGCGCGGCGCAGCCGGGCGATTCCGTCGTGGTCGGCGGCGCCGGCGGTCGCGCGCGCTCGGTGGCGGCACAGATCGTCGGCAAGCAGGAGTTTGCCGGCTATTGGGAATACGTCCTCGACGAGGCGATCTTTACCGCGCCCGCCCACCCCAACTGGGGCGGCACGGCTATGATCGGGCGCGCCGGCGACCTCCTCGGCATCGGCTCGCTGCAGCTGCAGCGCGCGCAAGCCGGCGATCAGGGCGAGCACATGAACCTGATCGTGCCGATCGATCTCCTGAAACCGATCCTCGACGATCTGTTGGCTCACGGCCGCACCAGCGCCCCGCCGCGGCCCTGGCTTGGCCTCTATGCCACCGAGATCGAGCACCGGCTCGTCATCGTCGGGCTGGCGAGCCGCGGGCCGGCGCAGCGCGCCGACCTGCGTCAGGGCGACATCGTGGTGGCGGTCGCCGGCAGCGAGGTGAAAGACCTCGCCAGTTTGTTCCGCAAGGTCTGGTCGCTCGGCAACGCCGGCGTCGAGGTGCCGCTCACGATCTACCGTGACGGCCGCACGTTGCCGGTGCGGGTCGCCTCCGCCGACCGCAACCGGTTTCTCAGGATGCCGAGCCTGCATTGAATGATGCAGGTCGCGTAGCCCGGATGAGCGCAGCAAAATCCGGGGAACGCTCGTGCAAGTCATTCCCGCATGTCGCTGCGCTCATGCGGGCTACATCCCGCGCGCTGAGGCACGCATGACCGATCTCGCCTTCATGCCGCTTGCCGAGGCATCGCGCCGCATCCGTGCGCGCGAGATGTCGCCGGTCGACCTGACGCAGGCGCTGCTGGCTCGGATCGAACGGCTCGACCCTGCGATCAATGCCTTCCTGCTGGTGACGGCGGAGAGCGCGCTTGCCGAGGCCAAGACCGCTGAGGCCGAGATCGCGCGCGGACACTGGCGCGGCGCGCTGCACGGCATCCCGTACGCCGCCAAGGATTTGATCGATGTCGCCGGGCTTGCCACCACCTGCCACTCGAAACTGCGGCGCGACCATCGCGCGGCCGCCGACGCGGCCGTGATCGCGCAATTGCGCGCCGCCGGCGCCGTGCTTATCGGCAAGCTCGCGCTGCACGAGTTCGCCTATGGCGGGCCGGCCTTCGACCTGCCGTGGCCGCCGGCACGCAACCCATGGGATCGTACGCGGCATCCCGGCGGCTCCTCGAGCGGCTCGGGTGCGGCGCTGGCGGCCGGCTTGGTGCCGGCAACGCTCGGCACCGATACCGGCGGCTCGATCCGCAACCCGGCGACCGCCTGCGGCATCGTCGGCATGAAGCCGACCTTCGGCCTGGTGAGCTGCGCCGGCGTGTTCCCGCTCGCCGCTTCCCTCGACCACGTCGGCCCGATGACCCGCACGGTCGAGGACAATGCGCTCATGTTGCAGGCGATCGCCGGCTACGATCCGGCCGATCCCTACAGCGTGCGCGCGCCGCAGCAGGATTTCTGCGCCGACCTGCGGCGCGGCGTGAGCGGGCTGCGGATCGGGGTGATCGAGCACTTCTACAATGAGGACCTGATCGGCGACGCCGAGCATGTCGAGGCGCTGGAGGCGGCGTTCGAGGTGCTCGGCCGGCTCGGCGCGCAGGTGAGCCGCCTGGGGCTCGCGCCGCTGGAAGCGTGGCGGCACTGCGGGCGCACGATCCAGAACGCGGAATCCTACGCGCTGCACGAGCGCGATCTCACCGAGCGGCCGACCGAGTTCGCCGCGATCACGCGGCAGAAACTGATGCGCGGCGCGGGCATTACGGTCGGCCAGTACATCGCGGCGACCCGCACGCGCGCCGCGCTGCGCAACGCGTTCGCTGAGGCGACGCGCGATCTCGACGCGGTCGTGACCATATCGAGCCACGACCTGCCGTGCCGGATCGACGACGCCGACGCGGTGGCGCGGACCTACGAGCGCCAGGCCCGCATCGTATTCAACGTGACCGGCACCCCGGCGCTGGCGGTGCCGACCGGATTTTCCGCCGCCGGCGTTCCGCTCGGCATGCAGATCGCCGGCAAGGCCTTCGACGAGGCCATGCTCTACCGCATCGCGCATGCCTATTGCGAGGCGACCGGCTGGTGCGAGCGGCATCCGTCGCTGACGGTGCATGAGCCCGCGGCTGCGGCGTCGTGAGCTGAAGGTGCCCGGGCACCGCTGATCGCGCGCCTACGCGACATCGGCTATAAGCGAATCATGCGCACGACCACGCGGCGGCTTGCGGCCCTGCTGCTGTTTGTCGGCCTGAGCGCCGGCACCGCCGGCGCTGTGCCCTGCGGCGGCGATTTCGACCAATGGCTCGAGGCCTTCAAGCGCGAGGCGGCCGATAAGGGAATCTCGCAACGCACCATCGGAGCGGCGTTGGCCGGCGTCACCCCCGATCCGAAGGTGCTGTCGCTCGACCGCAACCAGCGCCATTTCAATCTTTCGTTCGAGGAGTTCGTGCAGCGCCGCGTCGGTGGCCGCATTCCCAAGGGCCAGCGCATGCTGCTCCAGCACGCCTCCATGCTCGCGCGCATCGAGGCGCAGTATGGCGTGCCGCCGGCGGTGCTGGTCGCGATCTGGGGGCTGGAGAGCGACTACGGTGCCAACACCGGCAACATGTCGGTGATCCGATCGCTGGCGACGCTGGCGCATGACTGCCGCCGCACCGACCGCTTCCAGGCCGAGCTGTTGGACGCGCTGCGCATCGTCGAGCGCGGCGACCTTTCGCCCGCCGAGATGCGCGGCGCCTGGGCGGGCGAGCTTGGGCAGACGCAGTTCCTGCCGTCCTCGTACATCAAGTTTGCGGTCGATTTCGACGGCAGCGGCCGCCGCGACCTGATCCGCAGCGTGCCGGACGTGCTGGCCTCGACCGCCAACTACCTGCGCAGCTATGGCTGGCGCCGCGGCCAGCCGTGGGGCGAGGGCACGCACAACTTCTCGGTCCTGCGCGAGTGGAACAAGTCGGAGGTCTATGCCCGCACCGTCGGCTATTTTGCCGAGCGGCTGGCGGAGGAGCGCTGACGCTTTGATCCCGCGATCTACTTGATCGCGACGATCTCCGCCTCGGCCCCGCCCACGGCGACGGTATCGCCGACTTCCTTGCCCATCAGCGCGCGCGCGAGCGGCGCCACGTAGGACAGCGTGCCGTGCGCGGGATCGGCTTCGTCCTCGCCGACGATACGATAGGTCTGCCCCCGGCCGTCGTCGCGCGCGATCGTCACCGTCGAGCCGAAATGGACCTGCACCGTATCCGGTGGCGGCGGGAGCACCTGGGCGCTGGCGCGGCGTGCTGCCCAGTAGCGCAGGTCGCGCGCCGCGCGGGCGAGGCTTGGGCGGTCGTCGGACGCCACCGCGGCGGCATGCTCCGCATGCGCACGATCGTGCGCGGCCTCGATCAGCGCCAGGCCTTCGGGCGTGACGAAGTTCGGATGCGGCGAGATCGGCCGAACGTGCTCCTCGATCTCGCGGCCGTCCTGCTCCTTGACGAAAGCGCGGCTCATGACCGCAGCAAGCTCCAGCCAAAACCTTGCGCCGTGACCCTCGGCAGCCTCATGGCGCGTCCTCGATCATTCTCTTTACATGAGCCAGGAAAACGCCTGTCTTTGATATCACGCTGTCTCGCGGCAGCCGCTCTTCCGTGTCGTCATAAGCCTCTTATCGATACTGTACCGCGAAGATCGTGTAATCTTCCAGATCCGAGAATTGACTGAGATCTTCGCCAGCCTTCTCCAAAATGCGGACGAGCACGCTCACGTCATGGGACTTGGGAAAAGTCAGATGCCGCACCGCTATCCACGCTTTGAGCCCCTTTTCAATTACTTGCTGGGCATGAAATCCGAATATCTCCTCCGCGAAGCTTTCGGTATCTTGCATATGCGCCAGTGCTTGATGGTCTTTGCTGGCCATCGCCCAAAGCTGCACGGCGTGGTCTTTGTCAGACTTCGCCATAGATAACGCGGCCTTCCCTCAGTGCCGAGGCAGCCGTGTGATTGGTTGTGTCTTTCCACGACCGAAACTCGTCCCGCGTGTACAAAATAATGTCCTTTGGAACTCCGCATATTTTGGAAATTGAACGATACAATCGTCCCAGCTCCTTGCGTCGACTCTCCCCGCTACGGAATTCATCCTTTCGAATG
>Ga0075421_100012393_pt1 | contig 10594 bp, 7 predicted proteins | sample SoiMetdeltSBSDD5_FD_75292 | JGI IMG/M metagenome (GOLD analysis project Ga0075421, IMG submission 75292) | Bulk soil microbial communities from a Populus tree surrounding site in Tennessee, USA - Soil MetaG P. deltoides SBSDD5 | ecosystem: Environmental > Terrestrial > Soil > Tree plantation... | reverse complement strand
GGTGCCCGTCGGTCGAGATCGTGCTCGTGCCGGCAGCGGTGCAGGGCGATTCGGCGCCGGAATCGCTCTGCTATGCGCTGGATCAGGTTGCCCGCTGGGGCGCTGCGGACGTAGTGATCATCGGTCGCGGTGGTGGCGCACGAGAAGATCTGCGTGCGTTCAACGACGAGCGCGTCGCGCGCGCCCTCGCGGCATGCCCCATTCCCACGATCTCGGCGGTCGGTCACGAGATCGATGTCTCGATCTGCGACCTCGTCGCGGATGTGCGGGCACCAACGCCGTCCGCGGCGGCTGAAGCTGCCGTTCCCGTTCAGGCAGAGCTGCGCGAGCGCGTTCGCGTCGTTGCGGCGACGCTGACCGAGCTCGCGGCCGGGCACGTGACGCGCTCGCGCCGGCTGGCGGACGAGACTGTCTGCCGGATCGAGGACGCTGCCGTTAGGCGTATCGATCGCCGTCGCCTGGCGCTGGAGGCAACGGCCGGTCGCCTGCACGCGCTCAGCCCGTTGGCCACCCTCGATCGCGGCTATGCGATCGCGCGTAACTCCGCCGGCCGCACCATCCGTTCGATCGAGTCCGTGCGCGGCGGCGACGCCGTCGACATCGTCTTCCGCGATGGCACCGCGAGCGCGGAGATCATCGACGTTGCCCGAGGCATGCCTTCTCCCACTCCCGAGCCCTCCGCCGTCAGCCGCGAGCCATGAGCTTCGAGAAGAGCATGGAGCGCCTCGAGGAGATCGCGGCGCGTCTGGAAAGTCAGGATCTCGAGCTCGATGCGGCGCTGGAACTCTTCGAGGAGGGGATTGCGGAGCTGCGATCCGCCTCGGCGTCGCTTGCGAAGGCCGAGACGCGACTCAAGCAGCTCCGGGAGGCGGCCGACGGCGTTTTCCGCGTCGACGACCTACGTGGCTGACCTTCTCGCACCGAGCTCCCCCATAGACCGGCACGCCATCGACGAGACGCTTGCGGGGTTCTGCGGGTCCGAACTTGGCGCGATCGAACCTCGCGTTGCGAACGCCATCCGGTACAGCCTCCTCGGTGAGGGGAAGCGGCTGCGTGCGCTGCTCGTCGCGTCCGCCTATGCGGCGGCGGGCGGAAGCGGCGACTGCCGCGTTTTGGCGGCCGCGATCGAGGTGGTCCACGCGTACTCCCTCATCCACGACGATCTCCCGTGCATGGACGACGATGATGTCCGGCGAGGTCGCCCGACCGTCCACCGCGTGTTCGGCGTTTCCGTCGCCGCGGCGGCGGGGCTCGCCATGGTGCCGCTCGCCGCTCGGTGCGCGTATCGCGGTGGTGTCGCGGTCGGGTTGCCGCCGGTCGCTGCGTCGGACATTGTTCGGGAACTGATGAGAGCCGCCGGAGCCGGAGGTATGATCGGTGGTCAACTGCTCGACCTCGAGGCCGAGGGGGTCGCGCTTCCCCTCGAGTCGCTCGAGCAGGTTCATCGGTCGAAGACTGGCGCGCTGATCAAGGCGGCTGCACGAATCGGTGGAATGGCCGCCCGCGCCGCCGAAGCGGCCCTCGACGCCCTCGAGCATTACGGCTCGTCCATCGGGCTCGCGTTTCAGATCATGGACGACGTGCTCGACGTGACGGCGACGAGCGATGAGCTTGGAAAGACAGCCGGGCGTGACGCCGCCCTGCGGAAGAGCACATACCCTGCGTTGCTGGGTGCAGAGGGCGCGCGACAGCGAGCGCACGCGCTGGTCGCGGAGGCGACCGCCGCGCTCCGCGACGCGCACCTCCTGACGCCGAGTCTCGAGTCCATCGCGCAGTACGTTGTCGCGCGCCGATCGTGAAGTGAGCGACGATGAAGCCGCTCCTGAATACCACACGCTCATGATTCTCCTCGACCGCATTCACTCGACCTCGGACCTGAAGACGCTGAGCCGCGAGGAGCTCGCCGCCCTCGCGGCCGAGATGCGCGGGCGCCTCATCGACGTATGCTCGCGTACGGGCGGGCATATCGGAGCCGGGCTAGGTGTGGTCGAGCTCACGATCGCGCTCCATTACGTCTTCGACACGCCGCGCGACCAGCTCGTCTGGGATGTCGGGCACCAGGGGTACCCGCACAAGATCCTCACGGGCCGGAACGACCGCCTCGAGACGCTCCGCCAGGAGAGCGGCCTCTCGGGGTTTCTCAAACGCGCCGAGAGCGAGTACGACGTCTTCGGCGCCGGGCACGCTGGCACGGCGATCTCCGCCGCGCTCGGCGTCGCGGTCGGTCGGGATCTCCGCGACGAGCATTTCAAGGTGATTGCCGTCCTGGGCGATGGAGCCCTCACGTGCGGACTCGCGTACGAGGGGCTCAACAACGCCGGCGCGTCGGACCGAGACATCATCGTCGTCCTGAACGACAACGACATGTCGATCGCGCCTAACGTTGGAGCGATCTCGAAGTACCTGAACTCGGTGCAGCGTAATCCGCTCTACAACCGTCTGCGGTCGAAGATCGGCGAGGTCGCGGACCACCTGAGCGACCACGGGCCAAGCGTCCTGGCCAGCGCCGGCGCGATCGTGCGGAAATGGGAAGAGAGCGTGAAGGCGTTCCTCACGCCCGGCGTGCTCTTCGAGGAGCTCGGCTTCCGGTATTTCGGGCCCATCGACGGCCACGACATCGACGCGCTCGTGGATACGTTAGGCGCCGTGCGACCCATGGCCGGGCCGCGGCTCGTGCACGTCGTGACCCAGAAGGGCAAGGGATTCCCCGCCGGTGAGCGGGGCGCAGGCGCCGCCGAGAAATGGCACGCGCTCCCACCGGGGCACGATCCACTCACCGGTGACCAGATCAGCGCGGCGGGCGGCCCGCCGCCGTACACGAAGGTGTTCGGGGAAGGGCTCGCCGCGCTCATGGCCGAGCGCACCGAGGTCGTGTGCATCACGGCGGCGATGCCGAGCGGGACAGGCACGGCTTCGGTAGCGAAGGCCCACCCGAAACGGTTCTTCGACGTTGGCATCGCCGAAGGGCACGCCGTGACGTTCGCCGCCGGACTGGCCACGCGCGGGCTGCGGCCGGTCGTCGCGATCTACTCGACGTTTCTCCAGCGGGCGTACGACAACATCATTCACGACGTCGCGATCCAGCATCTGCCGGTCGTGTTCTGTATGGACCGCGCGGGGCTCGTCGGTGAAGACGGTGAGACCCACATGGGCCTCTACGACATCGCGTACATGCTCGCCGTGCCTGGCATGACCGTCGTCGCACCGAAGGATGGCCGCGAGCTTCTCGCGCTGCTGCGCACCGCGCTCGCGCACGAGGCTGGTCCCACGGCGCTGCGGTACCCGCGCGCGGCCGTCCCGAGTCTGGTACCACCCATCGGCGAGATCGAAGCAGTCCCGTTCGGTACGTGGGAGGTCGTACGCCCCGTTCGCGGCGGGGCCGAAGTGGCCATCCTCGCGGTTGGGACAATGGTGCTCCCCGCGCTCGACGCAGCGAAGTCGCTCGCTGCCGAAGGGCTCGAAGTGACCGTGGTGAACTGCCGGTTCCTCAAACCATGCGACGAGCTCACACTCGCGGCGGTGATGTCAGAGCACCGCAAGCTGCTTGTGGTGGAGGAGGGGACCGTCGTGAACGGCTTCGGGGCAAACATGGCTTCGGTCGCTCAGCGGCTCGACCCGGACGTTCGAGTTGCCGTTCACGCCGTACCAGATCGCGTGATCTACGCGGCGCCCCGCGCGCGCCAGCTGGCGTCGTGTGGCCTCGACGCGGCCGGCATCGCGGCCCGCGTGCGCGCCCTGCACGAAAGCGAGGCCCTCACCGGGTGATTCGCCTCGGAGTCGTAGGCCACCGCGGGTACGACGGCCTCGCCAATATCGTTGGGAACGTGTGTCGATTGGCGAACGAGCTCGAGCTCGAGCCGCTGTTCGAGCCCGATCTGCTCGATGTTGCCCCCGGCGCCGGTTCGCTCGAGGCCGACACGGAGATCGACGCGCTGCTCACGCTGGGCGGCGACGGGACCCTCCTCCGGGGCGCGCGCCTGCTCGCGGGCCGCCCAGTACCGATCCTTGGAGTCAATCTCGGACGGCTTGGGTTCCTAACGAGCTGTGGACGCGACGAGACGGATCTCGCGCTTCGCCGGCTTGCGGCCGGCGACTATCTGGCTGAGCGCCGGATGCAGCTCGAGGCTCGTGCGATCGATAGCGCGGATGGCGTGCGAAAACGCTGGTTCGCGCTCAACGACGTCGTGCTTCACAAGGGTGGGTTCGCCCGCGTCGTCCACCTGAACGTCGTCGCGAGCGGTGATCCCGTTGGGACCTACGCGGCCGACGGCATCGTGTTCTCGACGCCGACGGGGTCTACCGCGTACAGCCTCTCCGCCGGCGGACCGGTCGTGATGCCGACCCTGGAGTCGATCCTCCTCACGCCGATCTCGCCGCACACGCTCGCGATCCGTCCGCTCGTTCTCGCGGCCGATCTCGAGATTCGCGTCCATGCTGATGACGGCCCCGAGGAGCTGCTCGTTACGGTCGACGGTCAGGTTGGTACCACGTTCTCCGTCGGTGAGACGCTGGCCGTCCGGCGGGCAGATCGTTATGCGTTGATCGTGCGCTTTCCCGGGTCGTCCTTCTTCTCCGTCCTGACACGCAAGCTCGGGTGGGGCGGGCTCGCCGATCGCGACTGAACGGCCGCGTGCTGACCGAGCTCCGGATCAAGAACTTCGCGATCATCGAATCGCTCGCGCTTCCACTCGCCCCGGGCTTCAATGTGCTTTCGGGCGAGACGGGCGCTGGGAAGTCCATCATCGTCGGCGCGCTCGGCCTGTTGCTCGGTGAGCGCGCGAGCGGCGATCTGATTCGAACCGGCGCCGATCGCGCCGTCGTGGAGGGTGTGTTCGACATTCGTGCCCACGAGTCCGTTGCAGCGACGCTGGACGAGCGGGGCATCGATGTCGATGACGACACCGTTGTTCTGCGGCGAGAGATCGCCGCCTCCGGCCGAGCGAGAGCGTGGGTGAATGGAACCACCGTGACCGCTGGTGTCCTCGCGGAGATCGGTCGGCTCCTCGTAAACCTCCACGGACAACACGAAGCGCAAACGCTGCTCGACCCTGAGGCACAGCGTTCCATCCTGGATGCGTTCGGCGGCGCGACCGAGCAGGCGGCGGCGATGCGTTCCGCCCATGACGCGCTCGCCACGGTTCGGAAGGAAATTCACACGCTCGAGTCGCGCCGAGCTGACGCGGAGCGCCGCGCCGACTACCTGCGTCACGTCGTCAACGAGATCGATGCGGCGCGCCTTGTCGCGGGCGAGGAAGAACGGCTCGAAGAGGAAGCACGGCGACTCGACCACGCCGAAGAGCTGCGCTCGCTCGCGCAGGGGGTGATGAACGCACTGGAGGGCGATGAGGAGGCCGTGCTGCACCGCCTCGCGTCCGTCCAACGCGCGCTGGCGACCATTCAGCGTATCGATCCGTCGCTCGCGCGACTCCAGGAGATTCTGGATGCCGCGTTCTACGGGCTCGAGGAACTGTCACGCGAGCTCGTCGCGTATGAAGCCGGCATTGAGCTCGATCCAGAGCGGCTCGCGGAAGTCGAGCGGCGGCGCGACCTCATCTTCCGGCTCACCAAGAAATACGGGCCCGGCCTCGGCGATGTTCTCGAGACGGCGCAGCGTGCGCGCGCCGAGCTCGATCTCGTGGACTCGGCCGCGTTCGACATCCGCCAACTCAGGGAACGAGAGCGCGACGCGGCATCACGTGTCGGTGAAGTCGCGGCGACGCTGACCGGGCTTCGCGGCGCTGCGGCCGACCGCCTCGCACGCGCGGTGGACGAAGTGCTTCCCGACCTCGGTATCCCCGACGGACGCTTCTCCGTCGTCCTCTCTCCGCGTTCCGAGATCGGGCCGTCCGGGGCAGAAGACGTCGAGTTCCGCGTTGCGCTCAACGTCGGGCACGACGCTCGTCCGCTCGCGCGCGTCGCGTCAGGCGGCGAGCTGTCCCGTGTGATGCTCGCGCTGAAGACGATTCTTGCGCGGCTCGACCATGTCCCGACGCTCGTCTTCGACGAAGTCGACGCGGGAATCGGTGGCCGCGTCGGTCTGCAGGTCGGCGAGACGATGCGGCGGGTCGCCGCCCACCATCAGGTATTCGCGATCTCGCACCTCCCGCAGATCGCCGCGCGCGCGCACCACCACATTCTCGTGTCGAAGGGAGCGCGGGCGGGCGTCACGACCGCCGACACACACGTCCTCGAAGGCGCCGAGCGGGTGCTTGAGATTGCCAGGATGTTGGGCGGCGACCCGGAGAGCGACGTAAGCCAGGCGCACGCCCGAGAGCTGCTCGCAACCGCCGCCGTGCCGGAAGCTGCCCGCCCGCCGCGACGTTCAAAGCGACGTTAGGCGTTGGGCGCGTAGCGCGCGGCGCCGGCGTCCACCGGCAGCGCCATTGAGCAGCGGTCGAGCACGAGCGTGCGGCCGCAGCGAATGCTGTGCTCAGCGCGGCCGGAGAGGTGCCCCGAAGAGGCGCGTGTAGAACCGCACCTGCACCTGCGACGAGAATCCCTTGGGCGCATAGTCCGACCCGCTCAGCGACTGGGTGTGCAGGAAGTGCACCTCGAGCGGTAGCCGCGCGCGTCCGCGGTCGTACGCTCGGAGCGTCGAGAAGGAAAGCCCGGCACCGACGACCTGCTGTGTTTGTTCCGTGTCGACGCCTAACAAGCTGGCGTCGAGCGACACCGGAAGACTGTCGGGGCCCTGCACGGTGAACACCCCGGCGTAGGTGTCCTCACCCTTGCGGCGGTAGCTCCATTGCGCCGACAACGACAGGTAGTCGTTATAGACGTACCGGGGCGTGGCCTCGAGCACGAGATAGTCGCCAAGGTCGCGGTTGACCTGTTGCTCGCGATACGCCATGAGGTAGGGATTGCGCGGGACGTTTGGGATGCGCAGCGGCAACTGGTCCTCCCTCTGGACGCCGTAGCGGGCAATGGCCGACATCCAGAACCGTCGTGCCAACACCACGTCGGCGTAAGCGCTCGCCTCGACGTCGGTCTGGCCATCCCCCGTGCCGACGTCGACGAGGTCGTCCGGTCGATCGACCTGTCCCGTGCCGAATCGCACCAGCCCGCCGACAGCGAAACGAAAGCCACGGCCACTGGACGCCCGGGCGCGCTCCGGCGACCCGAACGTGTCGATGATCAGGAGCTTGGCGCCCACTTCCACATCCCCGATGTGGCTTCGCTCGACGACGCCGAGTGGTGCGATCTCGAGCTCACGCCCGAGCAATTCCTGTGTCTGCGACGACGTGATCGGCACCTGGGCGGGGAAGGGCGTGTCCCAGGCCGAGAGCTGCGGAATGTAGGCCTTGAACGCAGTGTTGAGCGAGGCGACTCGACCCGCGATCGCCGCCTGCAATCCGCTGTTGCTCGTCGGGACGAAGAGGCGGCCGAGTGAGGTATCGGCACCTATGCCGTACGTCCGTGCGACCCCGGCGGCGAACCTTTGCGCCTCGAGCACGAGTGCCTCGACGCGTACGCGGTCGGCGCACACCCGATCGCCCGGGTTCGACGCGCACCCCTGCAGTCTGGTCGCCAGCTCCTGCGAGGCGCGGTAGAGCGAGTCCACGAGCCTGCGATTCTGTGCGGCCGCCGGGCTCGCGAGCGTTGCGAGCGCGGGGTTGAGCCCAATGTTCGCCGGATGCGCCGTGATGTCGCGCGGGTTCGCCTCGAACACCACCTCCGAGATCGTATGCTCGTACGGCAATCGCCCTGACAGCTGAATTCGCGACGTCAGGCCGAGATCGATCATGAACGCAGTTCGCGCCACGCGTGCGCGATAATCCGTTCTGATCGGGCCTAGCGTAACGGTCGCTGTCGGCTGCTGAGCCAGGACGCGCAACGCGTTCTCGATCGGGCGCAGGGTTTCGATCTGAATGATGCCGAGGGAATCAGGGGATAGCGGGGCACCCAGCGTCTCCAGCTCTCCGCCCGGTTGAAACACCTGGTTGTAGCTGGACCACGTCACCTGCGCGCCGACTCGGGCCGTGCCGCGACGCACGACCGTCGCGTCGTCGCCAGCGCCGAGTACTCGCTGAGCGTTGGAGACCCGCGGCGCACTGGCAATGAGCGCGGCGAACGTCGGCGCCGCATATGAGCGTATCCACCTGCGAAGGAAGCGTGATCGCACGTCGTGAGGCACTGTGTGAATGCGTACGGCGGCGAAACGCGCGCCGGTCGCCCACCCGGTGGCGGCCGGTTATGATGGGTGGGTACGAATGCTCACACAACATCACTACCTCGTGTCCACAACGCCACTCCCCTCGATTCCCTGGCTGCGTACGGGCAACCACTGGCTGTCCCTCCCGTGCATTCACCCGGCGGACGGGTCCGTGCACGCCATCGGCATGCTCCACCGAGGCGCGCGCGCGGCAGTCGAGTTCGCGGGCGGACCGGATTTCGCCGAGGGCAGCGCGCCACCGCTCGCCCGCCTGACGTTCGCGGTCAATGGCACGCAGATCCCGCTCGCACGCACGAGCCTTGCCTGGGAACGGGCGATGGAGTGGCTGCCGACGTTCACGGCCGCCGCTGATGGGCTCGTGGTGCGCGGCACCGTATTCGCGCCGTACGGGCGCGATGCAGATACCGCTGGCGTGGTCTACGCCGTCGCAGTGGAGAACCGCGGTAGCGCTGACATCGATCTCGCAGTCACGCTCGATGGTACGCTCGGCTATCGCCAACTGCGGGTCCGAACACCCCGCGCGTTCGAGGACGCGCACTCCGCGATGCCGGCGCCTGACGACATCGTCGTGCTGAAGGGCGCGGCACTCCCGGGTCTCGTCGCCCTCGCGGTCGGGAGCGACGCCACCGCACACGTCGACGTCGGCACGGCAAGTCCCGCCACGTACGCGATCCGACGCGACCTCCGGATCGCAGCCGGTCACCACGCTGATGTCGCGTTCTACATGGCCGCCGGTCCCGAACAGGATGGCGCGCACGCGACGGTCTCGGTCATGCGCCGCCGCGGGTGGCGCGAACTGCTTTCGGCAACACGCGACGCGCTTCGCGACCTGGAACAGACGACCGGACACGATTCGCTCGATCGGCTGATCAACCGGAACCTGCTCCTCGCCTACTTCTATGGCGTCGGCCGAGCACTCGATGACGCGCATTTCTACCTGGTGCGCACGCGGACCCCGTGGCATGGTCGCGGCGTGACCTTCCGCGAGTGGGAGTCCCTCACATGGACACTGCCGGCCGTGCAGCTAGCCGACGCCTCGCTCGCCCGCGAGCTCATCCTTCGCGCGTGTGAAGTCCACGGCTATACGCCGGGGAGCGGCGTCCGCTACCTCGATGGCACGCTCTTCGAGCCGGGGTTCTGCCTCGAAGCGGCGGCCTCGTACGCGCTCGCGGTAGACCGCTACATCCGTGAGACGAACGACGACCAGATCGTCGAAGAGCCGGTCCTCGCGGACACGCTGTACGTCGCGGCCGACGATCTCGCTGCGCGGCGCGACCAGCAGCTTCCGCTCTACTCCACCGAGGTCGTGCCGAGCGGCAAGCCCGCGCCGCTACCCTACACGCTGCACGGGAACGCCGTAGTCGCCCAGGCGCTGGACGTCTTGCGACGCACGCTCGACGAGCAAACCGCGCGCGACGTCCAGGATCCGGAGAGTGTGCGCGCCGCGCTGAAACGCCATTTCGCTCGGGAGAAGGACGGGAAGCCGATTTACGCATCCGCCATCGATATGAACGGCAACGCCGTCATCGAGGACGACCCGCTGGCGTCCATACACTGGCTACCCGTGTATGACGTGGTCGATCGAAACGAGTCCACGTACCGTCGAACGGTCCGAGCGGCGGCGGTGGATCACCGCTTCCTCGTGCAACAGTGTGCGCGCCTCCTCGGGCCGGATGCCGGCGAAGTCATGCGGTGGATTCGCCGCGCACCACTCGACGACGGCTTCGCCGCGGAACAGGTGGATCCCGAGGGGCGCGCGGAGGCGAACGGTGGGGACGCCTCGGTCGCCGGGCTCCTCGCCCACACGTTGTGGTACGCCGTACACGCGCTCGGCGTGTCACCGTGACGCGGCGCGCTTGTCGCTCGCCGAGTGCCCGGGTATACTAGGTTTGCACGCGGGAATAGCTCAGTTGGTAGAGCACAACCTTGCCAAGGTTGGGGTCGCGGGTTCGAGTCCCGTTTCCCGCTTTCGAGGGGCTGGTGGCCAGCCGTGAGACGCGATCTCGCGGCGCCCGAACATCGTCGTGAATGCTCCGGGAGCGGTGTCTGCCGCTCCCGTCTGCTTTGGGAGCCACGACGTCGGACCGGTCGCGGCGGCCACGGCGGTTCCTCGGCGCCGGGATGGCGAAAGCGGTAGACGCGCGAGACTTAAAATCTTGTGGGGGTAACCCCATCCGGGTTCGAGTCCCGGTCCCGGCATTCGCGCACCGTCGACGGTGACTCGTTAGGGTGATCGGCTGGAGGTATCGGGCGGCGCGGGCGCCTTCGTCATCGTGTCCGCTCTCCGGGACGCCGGGTCGGTGGGCGTGAATTTCGGGAGCCCCTGCGGCATCCATCCGGGCACCACTTCGACAGTGCCCGCCCTCATCCGGCGCCGCGCACCGGCGCGTCGAATGCTGTCCCGTGCGACGCTGTCGGCGG
>Ga0075421_100012392_pt1 | contig 10594 bp, 8 predicted proteins | sample SoiMetdeltSBSDD5_FD_75292 | JGI IMG/M metagenome (GOLD analysis project Ga0075421, IMG submission 75292) | Bulk soil microbial communities from a Populus tree surrounding site in Tennessee, USA - Soil MetaG P. deltoides SBSDD5 | ecosystem: Environmental > Terrestrial > Soil > Tree plantation... | reverse complement strand
AAGCACAGCACATAGGTAGGTACTTTTAAGTCTTTGATTTCATTGTGGATTTTTATAGTGATCCATCAGAAACTCCTTTTGTGCATGTTGTTGTGGAAACAACGTAAGGAGCCCCCGATGGATCATGGACAACTTAGCATGGTCGCTGACAAGTTCCAATGGGTGTTTTCCGAAGTCCTGCTCAACGCTTGTGGCACAGCCGCAAAGTTTTGTCGGCGCAGGCGTGTCATCACGCCGTTTCGCTTGAGTCTGGCGCTGACGGCGACCTGTGCCAGCCAGCGTGTCGCAACCCTGGCGGATTTCCACCGCGGCTTCCATGCGTTGTTTGACACCACGATTACCTACAAAGCCTTCTATAACCAATTGGCGAAGTCCCACTTTGCCACATGCATGGGCACCATGGCCTCGCGGCTCATCGGCGAAATGACCCTCAAAGTACTTGGGTTCAAAAAGGGCCGGGCCTTTGCCGAGTTTCGCCACATCGTCATTCAGGATGGTAGCTCGTTTGCTATTCATGACGCCTTGCGCGAGGTGTTTCCCGGACGCTTCAAAGTCATCAAGCCCGCCGCCGTCGAACTCCATACCACCATGGACTTGCTCTGTGATGCCCCGACGACTGTGGTCTTGACACCTGACACCGCCAGTGAACAGCCGTTCTTACCCGAGCCAGCCGCGCTGTGGGACAGTGTGCTGTTGGCTGATCGGGGCTATCTCGACTTACACTCTATGCACCGCGTTCTGGACGCGGGTGGCTTCTTTATCATCCGAGCTAAAGCTGGCATGAATCCGCAGGTCGTCGAGGCGTGGCGCGAAGACGGCTTACGACTGCGTTCGCTTCGTAACAAGGCAAGGTAACTGGCAAAGGTATGCCGAAGGTCGTGGAAACGGAAATCGCTCAACCTTGCCCGTTTACGAGCAGTGTCCCAAGCTCTCCAGAGGGTAGTTTGAGGAAACAAGCGAGGTCCATGACGTTCGCGTTCTTGCAACACTTTCTTGGTAATGTCAGGCATAGGGACGGACCTTACTCGCCCGTTTTTCGTATGCCAGAACGTAATCAGTCCTCTATTGAAATCCACATCTTCCCAACGTAACCGCAGAATTTCCTTGTACCTTCCTCCTGTTGTCAAGGCCGTGAATACGACAGCGTAAAGGCTAGGACTGTGGCTAGCTTTACATGAGGCTAGAAGCCTTGTCCTCTCGTCATCATTTAAAATGCGGATATGACGCTTGGGGATATGGAAACGATCTACCTTCGGGACCTTGGGTATCCATTCCCACCTACGCATAGCTGTTGTGAGAAGGGCAGAGAGGTGAGCATTGTAGGCATTCTGTGTTGCAGGAGCTACAGGGAGCTTTGCTAGCTCTCCAGAGATTAAGGACGTGTCGATATCGAAGAGATAGACCCTTCCAAGGCGCTTTTCCCACCAGGCAAGGACTTGACGTTTCTTCTCAGCAGTGCTCGATTTGTATCTGGGTAAATTCTCTGTCGCGTATCTAGCTATCGCTTCTGACAGCGTGTGTTTTGCCCTTTCCGGGAAAAAGCGCCGCTCAATAAGCGCAGCTTCAGTCTTCTGTGCCCAGTCAACCGCGTCTTGACGTTTGGAAAATGTGGCGGAAAGCGCCTTGTGCCCCTTCCGCCTTATCTGTGCTCGATAGGTTCCTTCAGGACTCTTAATAATAGTAGCTATGGCACCATCCTTGTGCACCGAAATTGCACCGATTTTGCTCGGTGAAACCCGGAACACAAGGAGCGGCGATACCACTGGCTCAAGCGTTGCTGAAATTGACGTTTCTGCTGCCCGTCAAGTGCCACGGCGGTCGTCCTGACTACCGTTCCTCACCAAAGTTTCTCAAGTCTTCTGGACCCTCTTTGGTCGCTACGACGCCCTCACCCTGCACCATCTTGCGGATCTCCTCCACCACTTCCGGGTTAGCGAGGGTGGTGACATCACCAATGTTCATAGTGTTGGAGATCGACGCCAGGACACGACGCATAATCTTACCAGAGCGCGTCTTGGGCATATCCGGCACGATGTATACGTGCTTGGGTCTGGCAATTGGACCAATGATGGTCTCAATGGCCCGCACCACCTTTTGCTCAACGGCCTGGTCGGCTGCTACACCAGGCTTGAGGGACACGTACATGTCAGGAACCCGCCCGCGCAAATCATCAGCAACGGGGACTACGGCCGCTTCCGCGATTTCCTCGACAGTAAGACTGGCCGACTCCAGCTCCTTCGTGCCTAACCGGTGGCCGGCCACGTTGATGACATCATCGACGCGGCCCAAAATGCGATAGTAGCCATCTTGCGCCTGCATGGCGCCATCGCCAGTGAAATAGGGCCAGTCACGCCAGTCCTTACTGTTGGGGTTTTTGCAATACTTGGCAAAGTATGTTGCGACAAAGCGCTGCCGGTCGCCCCAGATGGTCTGGAAGGTCCCGGGCCACGGGTTCCGGATACAAATGTTCCCAGCTTTTCCTGACCCCGCCGGGAGTTCATTGCCGTTCTCATCGTAGATGACCGGATGAATACCCGGCATGGCGGGTCCAGCACTGCCAGGCTTCATGGGTTGCAGGGCCGGCATGGTACTACAGAGAAAGCCACCCGTCTCCGTCTGCCACCAGGTATCCACAATCACCGCCTGCCCCTTGCCTACGACCTTGTGGTACCAGAGCCACACCTCTGGTTCGATGGGCTCACCCACCGTGGTCATGTGCTTGAAGCGGTAGTTATATTTCGGCGGCTCCTCTGGTCCGGCTTTACGCAGCATGCGGATCGTCGTGGGGGCCGTGTGGAAGATATTGACATCGAGACGCTCGGCGATGCGCCAGGCACGCCCCGCATCCGGGTAAGTAGGCACGCCTTCGTACATCACCGTGGTGGCGGCGAGGGAGAGCGGACCGTACACGATGTACGAGTGCCCCGTGATCCAGCCGATATCAGCCATGCACCAGTAGACATCCTCAGGATGAATGTCCTGGACAAATTTGGAGGTGCCTGCGACATAGGACAGATACCCACCGATGCCATGCTGGCAGCCCTTAGGACGCCCCGTGGTGCCACTAGTGTACATCAGGAAGAGGGGTGCTTCCGCTGGCATGGGCACGGGAGCGATTCTTTTCCCGGCAAAATCCTGTAACACGTCGTTCACGAAATAATCACGCCCATCGACCATTGGCGTCGCCGAGCCATAGCGCCCAGGATAACGCCGCCACACCAGCACTTTGTCGACCGTCTGCCCTTCTTTCTCTGCCGTTTGCACGGCAGCATCAGCCTTTTCCTTATGATCGAGCAGCGTGCCGTTTCTGTAATAGCTGTCCATGGTGACCAACACACGACTCCTCGAGTCGGCAATGCGTTCGCCGCAGGACTGCCCGCTGAATCCGCCAAAGACGACGGAGTGAATGGCCCCCAATCTGGCGCAAGCGAGCATGGTGATGGGCAGTTCCGGCACCATGGGCATATGAATTGTGACGCGATCGCCTGCCTTGATCCCAGCAAAATCGCGCAGCAGCGCCGCCATCTCGTTCACCCGTATATACAGTTCCTGATACGTCAGGGCCACATGCGGTTCGTCCTCCGGTTCCGGGACATAGACGATGGCCGCTTTATTTTTATAGCGCGCTAAATGGCGATCTACACAGTTGTAGGCGGCGTTGATTTTGCCCCCGACAAACCATTTCCAGCACGGGGCATCACTCGTATCCAGAGTCGTATGCCAGTACTGATACCAGCTCAGTAAATCGGCGTATTCCTTAAAATACTCGGGGAAATGCTCTAAACTAAACCGCTCATAGATCTGCGGGTCCGTCATATTGGCCTGCGCAATGAATGGCGCTGGGGGGTAAATATACTCTTCTTCCCTCCAGTGCACGGCAATCTGCGCTTCACTCAGCTCGAGCGTCTCTTGTGCCTCGCTCATGCCCCACCCTCCTTGACTGGAGACCTTTTAGATAGTCATGTCACTCGTTAACACTTGCAAGCGTGTTTGTCGGCCAGGCTATTCTTCATAACATACCAGACGGCACAGGGCAAGTAGGAAGCGGATGGAGGTGTAGTTCCCAGTCGATGAAGATAGTTGTTGCTCAATTGGATTTCCTTCCTTATTGGTGTATTCTCCAACTCCATGTATGCCGCCCATGAGGTATGCTACCCATGAGGCGGAACACTGTGAAGGATCGACTTGGTCATGAAATCTATCTGACTGATGAACGCTGGCACCATATTTGTGAAGAACATCCGGAAATGCAGCGTTACAGAAGGCGGGTTCTGGAGACGGTGCGCAGCGGGAGAAGGTTGCAGGATTCAGCCAGGCCTGATGTGTATCTTTATTATCGAGATTACAGCGATTTTCTACACAGCAACACGACCTTGGTGGTGGTCGTCCGCTTTGGCTTTGATCACGCCGGGGCAGAGAATAATTTTATTTTAACTGCTTACCAGATTCGTCGGCGTAGGAGGGAAGACCGATGAGGCCCATCCGTATCACTTACGACCCAGAAGGAGACATTCTCTACATTACATTTGGGCATCCTACTGAGGCTACGGGATATCAGCTTTCTGACCAGATTCTGCTACGAGTCAACCCGCAGACCCAGGAGGTTGCAGGATTGACTATCCGTAATTTTTCTGTGCACACCAATACCACTCAAGAGATTCCTCTACCAGAGCTAGATGAGGACCCCGCGGTCAGACCCCTATTGTTGCAGCTCCTCAGTTCCTCCCCCGTGACTCACTTTCTCCATGTGGTCAAGGGGGCACAAGGGCTTAGCGTCAGGCTGCTCCATCCTTCTTTACAAGAAGCGGTCGTTGGGTAGTTAGCAGTTGTGCAGGGACTGGTCTCATAGAAGATTTTCCACCTTATCGTTATCGCTCCACCTGCGCCAGCGCCGATCCCGCTGCGGGAAGCCAGAAGGTCATGTCCATGGCACGGTACAGCTCGATGGCGGTGGCGAGCGCGGTGCGGGCCAGGGCATCACGGCCTGTCTGACTGTACAGCGTGCCGAGACCGTGGTGGCAGTGCGCCTGCAGCGGGCGCATGCCGAGTGCCTCGGCCAGAGCGAGGGCGTGCCGATAGTGGGCTTCGGCTTGCTCGATATCAGGAGACTCGCGATGTGTAGCGATATCGCCGAGCAGGCGCAGGACATACGCCTCGTTGCCTCGTTCCTGGTGCTCGCGGGTGAGCGCCAGGGCGCGCTCGGCGATGGTGTGGGCCACTCCCAGGCAGCCAGCCCGCATTTGCGCCTCCCCCAGGGAGAGACGACAGAGCGTCTCAAAGTACGCTACTTCCATTGTAGTGGCCTGTTCCGTCGCCTGCGAGAGCAGTGGCACGGCATCTGCGGCGCGTCCGGCAAGAGAGTATGCTTCCCCCAAGGCCGCAGCCACTCTGGGGAAGTAGAATGGAAGGTCTGCGTCTTGACAGATGCCTATAGCCCGCTCAAGCAGGGGGAACGCCCTAGGGAGGTCGCCGTGACGGAGGGTCAGCAGGCCGAGCCCCCAAAAGGCATACATCAGGCTACCAGGGTGAGCCACGGCCTCGGCAATCCGGAGCCCTTCTTCGCCGAGGGCGGTACCCTCGGTAAACGTACCCAGTTCAGCATGGCACATAGCAAGTTGAGCAAGGGATTGCGCGGCCGGCAGGACGGGGAGGCCAAAGCGCTCGTGGCGCCGCTCCCCGTCGAGAGACGCCACGGTCTGCCCGAAGCAGGCTATTGCCTGCCGATAGTCGCCTTGGGTGTAGTAAGCAGTGCCGAGGAAGCGGTTCGCCAGCGCGTGCGGGACGACTTCCCCACTGGTTGTGGCGAGTACGAGGGCACGCTGAGCCACAGCGATGGCCTGGTCATACGCGCCCGTCTGGTAGAAATAATTCGACAGAAAGCCGAAGAGCTGTGCTAGCCGGTAAGGGTCGTCGAGGGTCTCGGCTAGGGCCTCGGCCTCGCGCAGCAGCACCAGGATACGCCCGAAATCGCCCAATGCCTGCAACGCTGTGCGGAGAGCAAGTCGGAGATCAATGGCCTGTGCGCATGTGTCACGCGTTTCTGGCAGATGTGAAAGGGCACTGATGGCCTGCTCGAAGCATCCTACGGCCTCACGATGCGCCGAGCGTGCGAGAGCACGTTGCCCTGCCCGCTGCCAATACGGCAGAGCCTGGGCATGCAGGCTAGCGGCGGTGTAATGCTGGGCTAACACTTCTGGCTGCGTCTCGGCAGTTTCCGGGAAGCGCTCGGCCAATACCTGGGCAATCCGCTGATGGTACTGCTGCCGTGTACTCCGGAGCAGCGACTCATAGGCCGCATCCTGCATCAGAGCATGCTTGAACGTGTAAGTCGCCTGGGGCGGGAGTCCCCGCTGCGACACGACCTCCGCCGCCACCAACTGCGCCAGCGCCACCTGGAGGGTCGCGGCGTCCAGGGGTGCGACGGTTTGCACGACGTCATAGGCAAACGTGCGCCCAATCGTAGCCCCCAATTGCGCTACCACTTTCGCCGCCGCCAGGCGATCCAGCCGCGCCAGGAGGGCATCATGCAAGGTGGCGGGGATCGCCAGGGGTGGCAGCGGGCCATGCAGCGTATAACGGTCCGCCTGTTCTTCCAGCAGCCCGGACGCCAGCACCGTCTTGGTCAGCTCTTCCACAAACAAAGGCACACCATCGGTCTTGCGCATCACCTCCTGGAGCACTGCCGGGGGGAACGCTTTGTCACCGACCACATGTGCCACCAGACGCCCTATCTCGGCTGGGGCCAACCGCCGCAGCGTGAGAGTGGTGCAGTGGGCTAACATCGCCCACGGTGGGTGAAACTCGGGACGTGCCGTCAGGACGAGACAGATGCGCCTCTGGGCGCACTGCTCAATGAGGAGGCTCAGCAGCTCCAGGGTGGAGGGATCGACCCAGTGCAGGTCTTCCACGATGAGCAGGACCGGGTGCTGCTGCGCTTCCGCGTGCAGCCAGGTAAGGAGGGTCTCCAGCGTTTGCTGGCGCTGCCGTTGCGGTGTCAGGGTGAGGGATGTATAGGAGGCAGGCAGGGGGAGAGACAGCAGCGCCGCCAGCAGCGGCACGGCCTCGGGTAGCGCTATACCCGACGCGGTCAGCGTGGCTTCCAGGGTGCGCAGTTGCTCGGCTGGCGCAGCCTCATAAGGCTCCCGCAGCAGGCGCTGCAGATGGTCGATGACGGGGTAGAGGGCGCTCTGCTGGTGGTAGGGCGACCCGCGCCATTCAATCCGGGTGTAGGACGCAGAGCTCATGTGCTCTTTCAGCACCTGTGCCAGGCGGGATTTGCCAATGCCGGCTTCGCCGCTGAGTAACACCACCTGGCCTATACCTGTAGTGGTCTGGTCCCAGCGCCGCTGCAGGAGTCCCACTTCTTCGTCGCGGCCGACAAGTGGGGTCAGGCCACGCGGCGTGACGACGTCGAGCCGGGTCTGCGCCCCGCTCTCCTGCAGGACCTGATAGACCTGGAGTGGCTGAGTCAAGCCTTTGAGCGCCTGCGCCCCGAGCGGCTGACACACAAAATAGCCGTGCACCAGGTGGGCGGTCGCCTCGCTGATGACGACCGTATCCTGGGCTGCCAGGCCCTGAAGTCGTGCCGCAATGTTCGGCGTCCGCCTGCCACTGCGTGGGCAGAGGGCGCCCAGCTTAACGGGCGCCCTTCCCCCAGGGCGAGCTGCTCCTGCCGCCCGCCACTGCCGATTTCGCCGACCACCACCAGCCCGGTGTGGATGCCGAGCCGCACGGCCAGGCGAACGCCGTGTTCCTGCTCCAGACGCGTATTCAACGTCCCCATGGCCTCAATCATCCCAAGCCCACTGCGGACGGCCCGCTGGACAGTGTCTTCATGGGCTTGGGGATAGCCAAAGTACACTAGCAAGCCATCGCCGAGGTTCTGGGCAATGTGGCCGTCAAAGCGCTGGATGACCTCAGCACAGGTGGCTTGATAGGCTCGTACCACGGTGCGGAGGTCTTCCGGATCGAGTTGACTCGCCAGCGCTGTCGAGTCCACCAGATCACAGAACAGGACAGTGAGATGGCGGCGTTCGGCGTCAGGAGACGGCGGCGCGGTTGGTGCAGGGAGGCTCGGCGTGCGTGGCGTGTCAGAGGTGCCGGGCAGTGTCTCCGGCTGGGCAGCAGGGGCCGTAGTGCGTGGGGACACGTCCGTACCGCCAATCCACACTAGTACTGCCCCATCTTCATCCACCGCGAGCCGTTGGCCCTCGATGAGTTCGGCCTTTAAGTCCTCCAGATAGTCGTCATCTATGTTGAACTGGCGTTTAAGCGCGTGATATGTCAAGCGCCCGCGGCGCTGCAGGAGGGCAATTGCTTGATCGAGTATCTCCTCAAAGGTCACCGCTGACCCTCCACCGACTGCAAGGCAGGATACAGGTCCGAGAGTATGGATACCTTCTGAGCCCATTTATACCGCAAAGAACCAGCCAAGGAAAGCAGGAAGTATGAAGCGTGCGACTTGCTAGCAGCCCGGAGTTGCTCAGTGGACCTCTACAGGCTATGATTTCTCCCACGAATGGTTTTGTACCTGCCGTATCGTCTCCCTTCTCGCATGCTAGATTCTCCATGTTGCCACAGAGCACAGAGGGACATAGGGTGTGGGTATACTTCTTTTGAGGGAAGCCCTCCCGCGCACGCGAGAGAAAGACATCACATACAGGATCACGCATGGACGTTTCACATATCCGCAATTTCAGTATCATCGCCCACATTGATCATGGCAAATCGACCCTGGCCGATCGCCTGTTAGAACTGACGGCAACGCTGTCGCCGCAGCAGATGCAAGACCAGGTGCTGGACAATATGGACCTGGAACGCGAGCGCGGCATCACTATCAAGGCACACGCGGTGCGTATGCATTACCGAGCCAGTGATGGTCAGGAATATGTCCTTAACCTCATCGACACACCGGGGCATGTCGATTTTACGTATGAGGTCTCACGTAGCTTAGCGGCGTGTGAGGGTGCGCTGCTGGTAGTGGACACGACCCAGGGTGTTGAGGCCCAGACGGTGAGTAACCTGTTTCTCGCCCTGGAACATGACCTGGCTATCATTCCCGTACTCAATAAGATCGACATGCCGGCCGCTCAGGTGGAGGCTGTGCAGCGTCAGGTCATTGATTTGATGGGCGGGACGCCGGACGACATGCTCCTGGTTAGCGCCAAGCAGGGCATTGGCATCGAAGAGGTCCTGGAGGCCATTGTGACGCGCATCCCGCCGCCCTCAGGCTCGCCTGACGCGCCCTTACGGGCGCTGATCTTTGACTCGCTCTATGACCACTACCGTGGCGTCATCTGCTTCGTGCGGGTGGTGGATGGCACTCTGCGCAAGGGCATGAAGGTGCGTTTCTATGCCACAGGCCGGGAGTACGAAGTCGAGGAAGTCGGTATTCTGCGCCTGCAGCGGTTGGAGACACCCTCACTGAGTGCCGGGGAAGTCGGGTACCTCATCGCTGGGGTCCGTGTGCTGACCGACGCCCGCGTCGGTGATACGGTGATAGAGGCACAGCGGGCGCAGCAGGTCACGCCCCTGCCGGGCTATCGTCCCCTCAAACCCATGGTTTTTAGCGGCCTTTATCCTGTAGATTCCGAGGACTACGACAGTCTGCGCCATGCGCTCGAACGTCTCCGCCTCAACGACGCGGCGTTTTCCTTTGAGCCGGAAACTTCAGTGGCCCTTGGCTTTGGCTTCCGTTGTGGCTACCTGGGGCTGCTGCACATGGAAATCGTCCAGGAGCGCCTCGAACGTGAGCATAACCTTGAGATCATTACCACTGTGCCCAATGTACGCTATGAGGTGGTGAAACACGATGGCACCGTGGTGGATGTGGAGAACCCTGCTGCTCTGCCGGCCGCCAATGCGATCGCGGAAATCCGCGAGCCCATCCTGTCCGCCCAGGTGCTCGTCCCGGCCGAATATATCGGCGCTATCATGCAACTGTTCAACGAGCGGCGCGGGGTGTATCTGAATACCGAGTACCTCAACGCCAGCCGAGCCCTGCTGCATTACGAGCTGCCGCTGGCCGAGATCGTCACGGACTTTTACGACCGCCTGAAGTCGGTGTCGCGTGGCTATGCCTCATTCGACTATGAACCCAAAACTATGCGTGCGGCTGACCTGGTGAAGCTCGATATTCTCATCAATGGCGATCCCACAGATGCCCTCTCAGCCATCATCCACCGTGACAAGGCCTACGACTGGGGACGCGAGTTGTGCCACCGCCTCAAAGACCTCATCCCGCGGCAGATGTTCGAGGTCGTCATCCAGGCCGCCATTGGCAGCCGTATTATCGCGCGCGAAGTCGTACGGGCCTTCCGCAAGAACGTCGTGGCCAAATGCTATGGCGGCGACATCACGCGCAAGCGTAAGCTGTTGAGTCGGCAGAAGGAAGGCAAGAAGCGCATGAAACAACTGGGCAAGGTGGAGATTCCGCAGGAAGCGTTTCTGGCGGCGCTGAAGATCGAGACATGAGCTATCCATCGCAAACGTTCGGCCTCTATGTGCATATCCCGTTCTGCCCGCAGCGCTGCCCGTATTGTGCCTTCACCGTTCTGACCGGGCACACGGCCTTTTATGACCGCTACGTCGAGGC
>Ga0075421_100012391_pt1 | contig 10595 bp, 19 predicted proteins | sample SoiMetdeltSBSDD5_FD_75292 | JGI IMG/M metagenome (GOLD analysis project Ga0075421, IMG submission 75292) | Bulk soil microbial communities from a Populus tree surrounding site in Tennessee, USA - Soil MetaG P. deltoides SBSDD5 | ecosystem: Environmental > Terrestrial > Soil > Tree plantation... | reverse complement strand
ACGGTGGCCGTGACGATGTTGGAGGTCCGGGCCGCGGCGGAGGACGCGATATCCACGAACAGGTTGTTGGTCGGCCCGCCGAAGCTCAGGTCGTACGGCGACACCGTGCCGGTCCCGGAGCTGGCGTCATCGGCCACGACCTGGCGGTAGGTGATCTGGGTCGCGGAGACCGTCTCGATCGGAAAGCGGCCGTTGTAGCTGCTGTCCTGGACGCCCACGGTGACGAGCTGGCCGACCTCAAGCCGGTGGTTCGCGCCGACGGTCAAGGTGACCACGTTCGTGGTCCTGGAGCCGCTGGTGACCGTGCGGGCGCCGAGGTCGGTCGACGAGCCGTTGGCGGTGAAGTTGGCCGGGTTGCCGTCGGTAGTGGCGCTCCACACCCCCACGTTCTGGATGCTGGCGATCCCGAACGCAGTGTCGTGCCACACCGTGGCGCCGCGACGCTTCCCGTCCGCCCCGAGCTGGGCTCGATGTACGAACCCATGTTGAGGCTGACCCGCGCCCGTGATCGTGGGACCGCCCCACCAGAGCCCGTACATCTCACTGTCGGCCCATCCCTCGGTGCCGGGGATCAGCCACCAGTCCCGGCGGGTGCTGGTGGACGCCGAGCCGTTTACCCCGTGGCCCCAGGCGATGCCGTCGACCACGAACAGGGTCGTGTCTGTGATGCCGCTCCCGGCGTCGGTGGACAGCGGCCAGTGGCTCCAGCCGGCGATGTTCTCCTGGCGCCAGCGGACCTCACGGCCGGCGCGGTGGGCGGCTAGGACCGTGTCGCTGACCCGCTCGTTGTCGTCGACATCGAAGGCCCGTCCCTCGCTGATGAGGATCGCGTTCGCCACGGGGTAGCCGCCCTGTCGAAGTCGTCCGGCCTAGCGCCCGCGCTTGGCCAAGCCCTTGGCGATCAGCGCCTTCTGGCCGACGCCTGGCCCGTAGGCGACGCGCTCGCTCCGCCGGTAGACCACGGGGCGGGCGGAGAAGCCGGCGTTGTGTACCGGCTCTGGCGTGCTCAGCTCGCGGATCCTGGCCTGGGCGGCCTTGTCGTACGCCGACCAGCGGGCTTCTAGTTCGGGGCTCATTTCACCTCCTCAGGCCGTCGAGTGGTGGCGGGGACCGACGATCCGGCCGAAATCGGGATCGATCCGAAGGGAGCGGTCGACGGCCTGGAGCACCGTGTCGGCGTCGTGGTAGCCGTCATGCAGGCGGAGCCGGATGTCCTGGGGGACACGGCGCCAGTGACCGGCGCAGAGGATCAACTGCTCGCCGAAGATGTGGCCGCCGGTCACCTCGTCCACCGGTAGGTCGCACCCGTCGACCGTGCAGACGGGGCGGGTGTCGGGTTCGGGCTCATCGTGCGGCATGGCGGCCAGCAACCTGGCCCGCTCCCCGAGATCGGTCCGGCGCCAATGGGCGCGGCACTTGGGCAGCCGGTCGATCGGATGCCGACAGCCGCGCTCGGGGCAGATCGTCAACCCCGGTGCTCCTCATGCCAGCGCTGCGGGTCGTAGATCGCCTGGGCGTGGCGTGGGTCCTGGGGGTCGGCGGCGGCGGCGATCACGTCTTCGAGAGCCCGGGCGCCGGCGACCTCGCGGCGCAAGCCCTGGCGACGTGCGTCGTGGAACTTCTCGTACGCACCGGTCCAGAGCGGCGTCTTGGGTTCGGCCCCCGGGGGCACGGAGTCGCCGCGTAGGTCGGCCAGCCGCGCCTTGGCGGCCAGCTCCTCGGGAGTCAGACGATCGTTCGGACCCTCGATGATGTCGGCGGCCTCTCGCAGGGTCTTCCCCTGCGCGAGCAGTTCAGCGAGACGCTGGGTATCAACGGGCATCACGGGTTAGCTCCTTCGCGATGCGCTTCGCGGTGATCCGCTGGCGCAGGTCGTCGGGGGGGCGGCGGTCGATGGTCTTGAACCAGCTCGCCTGGATCTCGTCGGCGTCGTCGAGCGGGCCGTCGTAGGCCGAAGCGAACATCTCGCCGAGCGTCGTGTGCATCGGGATGCCGGCGCGGTACATGCGGACCTCGCGCTCCAGCTCGTCGGCGACTGCGGCTCGCTGCTCCACCCGCGCTCGGTGCGCGGCCTCGTCGGCGGCCCGGCGGAGGTCGGCCTCGATCTCGGCGGCCCGGGTCTCGATGTCGCCGCTGTCAGGGAGGGTCATCGGACCGAGGCCTCGGTCAGGTCGCGCAGGGAACCGTCACCCACGAGCGCGCCGACTGCCTCGGCCAGGAAGGTCGTCCACGCGGTCTTGATGGCCTCGGAGGACAGCTCGCCCGTGTAGCTGCTGGCGAAGGATCGGCCCGTCGAACCGTCGAGCTGTTCGGCGCCAAGGGCTCGGAGGAAGGCGATCTCGCGACGCAGGGGCTCGATGAGGTGAGACGTCCGCTCGTAGTCGGCACGGAGCTGGGCGTGCGCCCGCCGGAAGTGATTCGGCGCCGTCGCCCACTCCAAGGGCTCGGTCAATGGCACTCCTTGGGTCCTTCGCTGCCGAAATGGAGGAATGTCGGCAGGGTGGATCTCGCTCACTCCGTCACCCGTCGCCTGATGGCGACCGCTCGCCGGTCGGAGGCATCGGCGAGGTGGGTAGTCGGCCAGCGCTCCAGCTCGCCCCTCCGTCGAGGGGGCCGTGAGACCACCACCAGCTCGCCTCCCCGTCGAAAGGGCCAGTCATGGCGCCGTGTGCATCAGTCTACGCCGAACGACCATGTGAGGTCATGGGGGACACGTTCGCCACTGTCGCGGTCGCGGCCACCACGTCGCTGTTGGACGAAATTGGAGAACTGCTCGCGGCCGATCGCAGGTCTAGGCGAAGCCGCGACGCTCGGCCTCGGCGACCAGGTCTCGGCGGAACTGCGCCGTGATGGTCTCGGCCACCTGGCCGTCGGCGTCCACCAGCTCGGCCACCCAGCGCCCGCCCGCCACCTGGCGAACGTTGCTCAGCTCGTAGCCGGACGGCGGAGCTGGCGTAGGTCGGGACTCCTCACGTCTGGGTGCGTCCACCAAACGCTCGACCGCTCGACGGACCAGCCAGTTACGGGACCGGGCGTGGCGTTCAGCCAAGGCGTCCAACTTCGCTACCAGCTCGGCGGGCATCACGACGGAGAACCGGTGTGAAGAAGTGTTGCTCATTCACACAACCCTATGTGTTAGGAGATGTCATCAGATCACAGCAAGTAGCACCCCCGCTCTGAAGACAGCAGTGACGTTCCTATGGAGGTCCCCCCACCCCTGGCACATCCCCCGGGTCGGCGTGCGGGCCGATCGACCTGGGTCGAGGACATAGGCCCAGCGTCCCCGGAGAGCCCTCTCTGAGCTTCTCTGAGCCTCTCGACCGGCCTGGCGGCTCTCTCTGTGCCTGCGGCCCGTCTGAGCCCATCTGAGCCGCTGTCGTAGAACGCCGTGGGCTTCGGCAACGAGCCGCGAGCCGCGGTCATCTCGACGGTTTGGTACCGCTTCTGCTCGACGGTCGCTATGAGGGTGCGATACGATGCCGCTAATCAACAGAAGCGGTACTAAGACCGCAAGGAGAGTGACCCCCGCGCTGCGCCAACAGCCGGGGGTCCGGCCCAGGAGGAAAGGACCCTCATGGACGACACGAAGGCTACGCGAGCGATGCTCGCCCAGGCTCGCTACCTCGGCGCCGATGCTGCGCTGGCCGCGGCGACGTGGCTGGAGATGAGCGAACCGGACGCGAGGTCCTGGCTCACCGACGTCGACCCGATGGTGATCGACCGCTACCCAGAGCCCACGCTCTCGGGCGAGTTCACCGACGACCCGACACCGATGAGCCTGGCTGTCGAGATCACGGGCCATCTCCAGTGCGCAGAGCTGCGTGACGCTCTGGCTGACGCGTGGGAGAACGGCCGAGATCTCGTCTGGTCGGACGCGGTGTCGGCCCACGCCCTGCGAGTGCTGGGCAAGGTCGACGCGGCGTGCGACCTGGAGCGCCACACCGAGGCGAAGGTGGCCGAGCTGCGCAAGGCGGCCGAGCGATGACCGTGGCCACGCTGCGCCAGTACGGCCGCTCGACCTGGGGTGTCTGGCCACCGCCCGTCGTCACCGCGATCCGCGAGCGGCGCGCCTTCATCGCGGGAGCCTTGCGGGGCGAGACCGGCGACTACCTGCCGTCCAACCCGGGACGACTGGAGGGCAAGGCGCTCGCCCAGTGGCGCGACGACCTGCCAGACATCGCCTACGTGGTGTGGAGCTACTCCACGCCCATCGGCTGGCAGCTCCACGGCGGCGCGTGGGTGGTACCGGACGAGTCCTACTCGTTGACGACCACGCGCCATCAACGGTTCGTCCACCTGGCCAGCAACGGGGCGACGCCATGAACCGGCGGGAGGCGATCGCCTACCTGACGACCGACGCGGACACGGGCGAGGACACGGGCGACCTTCGGGTGCCCTGCTCCCGCTACGGGGCCAACGGTGCAGAGTGCGCGCCCGTGGCGTGGCGCCTGGCCTGCCTGGTCGCTCGGGAGACCGGCGAGGCGATCACGACCGACCAGCTCGACGACGCGATGTCGCTGGTCGTCAACGACCACGGCGACGTGGCCTACGTCATCCGCACCTACGGGCGGAGGCAGTACCGCTAGCGCTTGCCCACGGTGCCCTGGTCACCCCCGCCAGGGCATTCGTGATGTTGGCACTGGCGACAACCGAAGGGAGCACAGAGGCAATGGCAGACAACGAGAACCCACGACGGGCTGCGAAGCCCGTGGGAGGGGGAAATCGGCTGAGGGTTACGGATGGCGAATCGGCGACAGGCGGACCGCCGACCAACCGCGGTCGCAGGCTCCCACCCGAACCGCTGACACCCGGCGAGGTACGCCAACTCCTGGCCGCATCCTCGAACCGCTACCCGAGCGGCATCCGCCTGCGGGCCATGATCGGGGTCATGTACGGCGCCGGGCTGCGGCTGGCCGAGACCCTGGACTTGTACCCCCGGGACGTGGACACCGCCAAGGGCACGGTGCGGGTCGCGGTGGGCAAGGGCGGCAAGTACCGCACGGTGGGCATCGACCCGTACTCCTGCGCACTGGTCGACCGGTGGATCGACCGTCGGGCCAAGCTCGGGCTGAACGGCCGGTCGCCGCTGTTCAGCACCTACGAACGGGGCGAGATGCGCCAGAACTTCGGCCAGCGGTTGTCGCCCCGCTACGTCAGGGCCGCTCTGGCCCGGTTGGGCCGCAAGGCCGGGTTGGACAAGCGGGTCCATCCCCACGGGCTGCGTCACTCGTTGGCTTCGGACATGGCAGACCGGGGTTTCAACACCCACGACATCCAGGCGCAGCTCGGGCACGGCTCGTTGGCCACCACCGACCGCTACATCCGACGACTGCGGCCGACTGGGCTCATCGAGGCCATGCGGGAACGGGACTGGAGCGAGTAATCACGGCGACAACGCTCGTTCTCCGCAGGAATTGCGAAGAATTCTTAGCGAGCTCGGGGGTGGGGGGCGTTGTGTGGCGTTGTCAGGTGTCGGTGGCGGGGATGGGGTAGGTGGCGATGCTGCCGCAGTCCGCGCATCGGTGGCGTACGGGGAGGTAGGTGCGTCGGCTGCTGGGCTTGTGGGCTTTGGGGAGCTTCATCTCCCAGCGCTTGCGGCGGGGGTTGTACCTGGCCTGGACGTCTAGGGCTGTTCTCGCCCGGTCGAGGCTTCGGGCTGGGATGCCTTGGGCTCGGGCTTTGGCCTCGACGTTGGTGCTCGGGTACCACCGGTCGACGGTCAGCGTGTTCAGCAGGTACTCCATCGCCGGGGTGACGATCGTCTTCCTGGGCATCAGTGGTTTTCGACGTCGCGGATACCGCGGAGGACCTCGTCCACGGTCAGCCCGAAGTGGTTCGCGACGACCTGGGTCAGGGTCGACGCGGTCAGCGCGATCTCGATGCTCACGTAGTTCTGGATCACCGGGTGCTCCTCCAGCACGAGCCCAGCGGCCCGTAAGCCCGTCTCGTCGTCGAGCGCGTAGGCGGCGATGATCTCCGCGGCGATGGCGCGGGCGCTGACACTCGGCGCGCTGGGCTCGTCGGCCATCATCCGAACCGCCCACCGCACGCGTAGTGATAGCTGCCCGCGGGGAACCAGCCGGGCGTTTCGCACCTGGAGCACCGCGTCATGCCGTCTCCTCGTGACTCCGGCCTCCGCTCGGGCTCAGTGTCGGCCGGTTCTGGCTCTTGGAGCCCGCCGGAGTCGGTGCCACGACGGCCCGGTCGCCCGCGGTCTTCTGTGGGTCCGGGGGGCCAGTCCCGGCCACACGTCGGGCACCCCTTCGGTGGTAGCTGCCAGTACCACGGTCCAGACATCGCGATGCGGATGGGCTTGCCGCCCATGCGCCTGAAGGCGCGATAGGCCCGGTTGTGGCCGATGCCGATGTTGGACATCTCCACGTCGATCTCGGGGACTGCCATCGGCCCGTCGGCCAGCAGCTCGGCCAGGCGTTGGGCTGGGGTCATGGACGCGTCCGGGGTTGGCTCGCTGTAGCTGCTCATCGGTCCACTCACTCTCCGTGGTTATAAACGGGCAGCGGTTCTGGGGTTACGTGCCCAATTCCGAACTTGGGCACGTAAGGCGCCGAATCGGGGTGTTTGTCCTGGTGAGAGCCCTGTGGCTTATGTGCCCTCCTATCTGGGCACGTAACCAGAGGGCACGTAAGGGGCAGCACCCAGCGTGACGGTCGGCCGTGGGTGTCGTCGTCCCGTGTCACCTGAACATTCAGGCGCTCCCGAGCTATGCGGAGCACCTTGGTGGAGTGCCCCTCGTCCCTCGCGGCCTTGACGACATCCCGCTTGGACATCTCGCCGTCGCTGAGCATCGAGTGCAGCCACTGGATGGCCTCCTCGGTCGCGCTGCGGTCCTGGACCGAGCCCGGCAGGATGCTGTTCGGGTCGATGCCATATTCCTGGCCGAGGATGGCGACCCGGGCGGTGTCGATGTCCTTCCCGCCGTCCGGGTGCGGCAGGTACACCTTCTCGGGCTTGAACCTGATGGCCGAGACCTCGCTGTCGCCGACCAGGTTCGTCTTGCCGAGCACGCACACCCTCTCGTCAGGGTTCTGCGGATGGCTGCCGACGCCGAGCACCGAGCGCACCGACGTGGTGAACCCGACCGAGCCGACAACGAGGCGCAGCAGGTCCCTGATGTCGGACTTGTTGAAATGGCCGAGCCCCAGCGCCCCGCAGCGCAGTTGTTGGGAGAGCACGGCCAGCTTGGCCACGGACGCCTGCACCTCGGCCTTGCGGTGGGTGTCGGTGCCCGACAGGTGGCTGTCGAGTGGATCCAGCACGATCAGGGCGACGGTCCGGCCCTGGGCGTTCAGCTTCCCGGCTGCGGAGCGCAGCGCATCGGTGTCGACGTTGACGCTGAACACACCGCCCTCGCCGATGTCCACGAAGTGGAACCTGGACAGGTCGGCGCCCGCTGCCTTGAGCCGCGGGTTGACGACCGACTTACGGTCATCCTCCGACCCGATGTAGATGACGTCCGAGGGTCGACCCTGCCACTCGCCGGGCAGGTCGCCACGTGACAGGCGTGCAGCCAGCCAGCACACCAGGAGGGTCTTACCGAACCCTTCCCGACCGGCCAGGAGAGTGGTCCCGCCCACCGGGATGCGGTGGTTCCACACCCAGTGGACTCGGTCGATGCCGATCTCCGACGCCGGGGTCAGGCGCAGGCCCGTGGGCTCACGGATGGGCTCGGCTGGTTCGTCGAGGGGTACCAGGTCGTCGAGCTGGCCACCTAGAGCGAGGTGCTGGGCGATGTCCTTGGACCCCTCGGGGGGTTGGCAGACCCGCACCCCACACCCGGCGGCCCGCAGCTTGCTGGCTACGTCGTGGGTGTGGGCGATGCCGGGCTTGTCCCGGTCTGCGACAACGACGACGTCCTGGTACCCGGCGAGGGTCGGCGTGTACGCGTCAAGCCACTTGCCGGCCCCGCCGGGGTTGGTGGTCGCCACCTCCCCGGCGGTCTCGACCGCTAGGACGTCCTTCTCGCCCTCGACGACGTAGATCGTGCGGCCCTGGGCCTTGGCGTCCAACACCTGGGGGAGCCGGAACAGCACCCTCCTCGCGCCCTGGAGGTTCCACACCCAGCCGCCGCGCCCATCGGGCCGACGCTGACGGAACATCTTCGGCTGGTAGCGCACCACCTCGAACAGCAGCTTCCCGGCGTCGTTGGTGTAGGCGTAGGTGGTCTCGATGGTCGGCTTGCCGTCGCCGTTCGACTTCGGCACATCGAACAGGTCGGCCATCGAGAGCCCGAGCGCCGTGACGACGTCCTCCTGGCTGCACCCGGCGTGGCAGTGCACGAGGACGCCGTCGTCGGTGGCCTTGATGCTCAGCGAGGGGTTGTGGTCGTCGTGGGCCGGGCAGCGCCAGGAGCCGTTGCGGCCAGGCCCCACCCGTTGGGTGAGCGCGTGGCACACCCTGTCGTAGGCGGCGTCCCGGATCATCGCTCGACCTCGACGAGACGGTCGTAGGCGCGGGCGACACGGCGTCCGGTCCACACGACGAGTCGGTTGGCCAGGCGGTCAACCTGCCACCAGGTCCGCAGCAGACGACGCCGATACCACGGCCGGACGCTCATCGCTGGGCCGCCACGGTGGTCCGGTACATCGCCATCAGCGCGCCGGTCAGCGATGTGCTGATGTGGGTCGGCATCACCTGCTGGGGGGCCGTAACCTCGGTGGTGGCTGAGACCTCGCCCCCCTGGCTGCGCTGGCTGGGGGGGCGGTCCGTTCGGGGGTCACCCATCGGGCGCCACCCCCTCGTGGTCGTCCAGGTTCCGCAGGAACCGGACGAGGTCCTCCCGGAGGATCAGCCGCCGGCTGCCGAGCTTGCGACTCGGCAACTGCCCCGACGCCACCAGTTCCCACACGAGGCGCTCCCCCACGCCGATCGCGGCGGCGGTCTCGGCGACGCTGTAGGCCAGCCTGTCCCCGCTCACGCCGGGGCTCGCTTGGCGGACTCACCCCCGTTCAGGCCAGCGGTCGGGGTCTCGTCGTCGTCGGGAAACCCGTTTAGTGACCACGGCGGGTACTGGCCGTGGTCATCAGGCAGGGCATGACGGATCAGGTGCTCGAACAGCACCCTACGGATGAACATGCCGACCGAACGGCCTTCCGCATCAGCGATGCGGTGGACCTGGTCGAACTCCTCGCGGGACACCCGAAGGTGCAGGTCGTGGGGTGCTGGAGTCGGGGGACGACTCATTTGGAGGTTTCTCCTCTTACTCGGTTGTAGGTCATCCCCTTTCTGCCTACAAGGATAGGCGCACGTCGCGCCGGTGGCAACCGGTGAACATACGCCCTGTTCAGCGCCCCTAAACCATCTCTAGCTCAGGTTCCCGCTTGTCTTCTGGCTGAGCTTCTGGCAGAGTGAGCCCACCAGAGACGAAGTGAGCCCGGCGGGTGCGGTAACACCCCCGGGCTCTGGATCACAGGAGGCAGTAGCTCCCATGACCGAGGACAGCATGGCCCGAGAGGGCAAGCGTGTGCGGGCGTTCCATCCCCGCACGACCCTGGAGGACTCAATGACCCCCGAGAAGGTCCGCCAGGACCGGCTGCGCCGCATGGCCGAGCGCCAGGGGCTGGTGCTCCACAAGTCCCGGCGTCGCGACCCCCGGGCCTACGACTACGGCGCCTACTGGCTGATGGACGCAGCCACCAACGCCATCGTGTTCGGCGAGCCCAGCGTGCGCAGCGTCATCACCGATCTCGACCAGATCGAGCGCTACCTGGAGGGCGACCGATGAAGCGCCGCGGCAAGGGCGAGGGCTCCATCTTCCAGGAGTGCGTGCGCAAGGGTTCGACCCACCCGGCCGACCATCGCGCCTGCGTGCGGCGATGGATCGGGCAGATCGACAACGGGACCTACCCCACCGGCAAGCGCCGCTACGCCCGGGTGGTGCGCGGCACGCAGGCCGAGGTCGTCCAGGCTCTGCGCGACCTGCGGTCCCGCGACGTGATCCCCGACCGCAGGGTGACCGTCGCTGCCTGGCTGCGCTACTGGCTGGACCACGGTCTGCGGGGCGCCCAGCCGATCACGGTGAAGACCTACCACAACATCGTGGAAAGCCAGTTGATCCCCCGCATCGGCCGGCACCGCCTGGCGGACCTGACCACGTTGCACGTCTCGGCGATGCTCGACGCCATGGCGGCCGAGGGCAGAGCGGTTAGCTACCAGCGGGCCACGTGGGCGCGGCTGAACCAGGCGCTGCGCTTCGCCCAGGCCCAGGAACCGCCGCTGATCGCCCGCAACGTCGCCGCCCTCGCCGGGGGGCCGAAGGGGAGCCGGGCCGGCAAGCTCGACGACGCCCTGCCCCGCGACGAGCGCGACGCCGTGTTGGCCGCGGCGTCCGGGGACCGCTTCGAGGCTGTGGCCGTGCTCGGGCTGCGGCTCGGGCTGCGGATCGGCGAGGTCGTCGCGCTGCGGTGGGCCGACGTCGACTTCGAGCGCGGTGAGATCCACATTCGGCGCTCGAAGACCACGGCCGGCGTGCGGACCTTGCCGCTGATCGACGACGTGGCTCCCGCGCTGCGGTCCCGCCGGGCGCACCAGAACCGCGAGCGGCTGGCAGCGGGGCCGCTGTGGGAGGACACGGACGC
>Ga0075421_100012386_pt1 | contig 10597 bp, 9 predicted proteins | sample SoiMetdeltSBSDD5_FD_75292 | JGI IMG/M metagenome (GOLD analysis project Ga0075421, IMG submission 75292) | Bulk soil microbial communities from a Populus tree surrounding site in Tennessee, USA - Soil MetaG P. deltoides SBSDD5 | ecosystem: Environmental > Terrestrial > Soil > Tree plantation... | reverse complement strand
GCTCGCCCGAGGCCTACTACGGCATGATGCTGCCGCTCGAGCGCGGCCAGCGCATCGACCGCGAGCAGATTCTCCGCAAGCTGGTCGAGATCCAGTACGAGCGCAACGACCACGACTTCAACCGCGGCGTGTTCCGGGTCCGCGGCGACATCGTCGAGGTGTATCCGTCGTACGAGGATCAGGCGCTGCGCATCGAGCTCTTCGGCGACGAAGTCGACGAGCTGATCACCTTCGATCCGCTCACCGGGAAGACGATCCGCCGCAACGACAAGGTCGCGATCTATCCCAAGACGCACTTCGTCACCTCGCGCGATCGGACGAAGCAGGCGGTCGAGACGATCAAGGCGGAGCTGACCTGGCGCCGGGACGTGCTCGAGAAGGAAGGCAAGGTCCTCGAAGCCCACCGTTTGCACCAGCGGACGATGTTCGATCTCGAGATGATCAAGGAGATCGGCTACTGCCACGGCATCGAGAACTACGCCCGGCACCTGACGGGCCGCCAGCCGGGCGAGCCGCCGCCGACGCTGCTCGACTACCTGCCGTCGGACGCGCTCGTGATCGTCGACGAGAGCCACCAGACGGTGCCGCAGATTCGCGGCATGTATCACGGCGACCGGTCGCGCAAGGAAGTGCTGGTCGCCTACGGCTTCCGGCTGCCGTCGGCGCTCGACAACCGGCCGCTGAACTTCGAGGAATGGGAGCGCCGCGTCGGGCAGACGCTGTTCGTCTCGGCGACCCCCGGACCGTACGAGCTGCATCATTCCGGCGGCGCCGTGGTCGAGCAGATCATCCGTCCGACGGGCCTGCTCGATCCGGTCATCGACGTCCGGCCCGTGCGCGGCCAGATCGACGACCTCCTGGGCGAGATTCGCGATCGCACCAGCCGCAGCGAGCGCGTGCTGGTGACGACGCTGACCAAGCGGATGGCGGAGGACCTGACCCAGTACTACCAGGAGCTCGGCGTACGGGTCCGCTACCTGCACTCCGACATCGAAACGCTGGAGCGCATCCAGATCCTCCGCGACCTGCGCCGCGGCGAGTTCGACGTGCTGGTCGGCATCAACCTGCTGCGCGAAGGGCTCGACCTGCCGGAAGTGTCGCTGGTCGCGATTCTCGACGCCGACAAGGAAGGGTTCCTGCGCTCGGGCGGCTCGCTGATTCAGACCGTCGGCCGGGCGGCCCGAAACGTCAACGGCCGCGCGATCATGTATGCCGACACCGTCACCGATTCGATGCGCCACGCCATCGGCGAGACCGATCGGCGGCGGGCGATCCAGGAAGCGTACAATCAGGAGCACGGCATCACGCCGGCGTCGATCGTCAAGAGCATCGACGAGGTGATGAGCAGCGTCTACGAAAGGGACTACGTGACGGTCTCGGCCAGCGAGCAGGACCAGTTCCGCACGCACGGCGAGCTCGAGGCCCACGTCGCCGATCTGCGCGTGCAGATGAAGGCGGCGGCGGCCAACCTCGAGTTCGAGAAGGCGGCCGCGCTTCGCGACCGCATCAAGCAGCTTCGCGGCCGCGAGCTCGGTCTGGCCGGGAGCCGGCCCTGACCGTGACCGGACGATTCGTCGAATTCACGAAATCCGCGCTCCTCGAGGTTCAGGAGTACGTCTTCCTCGTCGGCAAGTTCTTCCGCGGCCTGGTGACCCGGCCGTTCTACTACCGCGACGTCATCGAGCAGTTCGAGGCGATTGGCGTCGGCTCGCTCACCGTCGTCCTCCTCACCGGCATGTTCACGGGCATGGTGCTGGCGCTGCAGTCGGGGTTCACCCTCGATCAGTTCGGCGCCCGCTCGATGGTCGGCCGGCTCGTCAGCGCCTCGATCGTCAAGGAGCTCGGGCCGGTGCTCACCGGCCTGATGGTGGCGGGGCGCGTCGGGTCGGGCATCGCCGCCGAGCTCGGCTCGATGATGGTGACCGACCAGATTGCCGCGCTGCGGGCGCTCGGTACCGATCCGGTCCGCAAGCTCGTGGTGCCACGCATTCTCGCCGGTCTGATCATGGTGCCGCTGCTCACGATCATCGCCAGCGGCATCGGCATGGTGGGCGGCTGGATCGTGACCACGACCCTGCTGCGCGTCGCGTCGTCGGTCTACTGGAACGCGGTCGTCCAGGGCCTCTACATCCAGGACGTCTGGATGGGGCTGATCAAGCCGTTCTTCCTCGGCTTCACGATCGTCAGCATCGGCTGCCACGTCGGGCTGCGCACGACCGGCGGCACGCAGGGCGTCGGCCGGTCGACGACCAACGCCGTCGTCGCCAGCTCGGTGGCGGTGATCGCCGTCGACTACCTGGTGACGCAGTTCCTGATCGTGCTGATGTACTGATGGCCAGAGGCGACGCCGTCCCACGTCCGGCGCTGCTCGACGAGGCGCTCGGCCCGAGCGGGCCGATCATCGTCCTCGACGGTGTCTGGCTGGCGTTCGACGAGAAGGAGATTCTGAAGGACGTCAGCTTCACGCTGCAGACCGGCCACACGAAGATCATCCTCGGCGCCAGCGGCGCCGGGAAGTCGACGATCCTCAGGCTGATTCTCGGGCTGCTGAAGCCCGACCGCGGCCGCATTTTCGTGAACGGCGAGCAGGTCGATCGGATGACCGAGGACGAGATGATGACCGTCCGCACCGATCTCGGCATGGTGTTCCAGGAAGGGGCGCTCTTCGATTCGCTGACGGTCCGCGAGAACGTGGGCTATAAGCTGTACGAGGAGCTGCGCTGGCCGATCGAGAAGGCCGACGAGCGGGTACGCGAAGTGCTGGGATTCATCGGCCTCGGCGACTTCATCGATCGCATGCCCGGCGAGCTGTCCGGCGGCCAGCGGCGGCGCGTCGCGATCGCGCGCGCGATGGCGGCGAAGCCGAGGATCCTGCTCTACGACGAAGCCACCACCGGCCTCGATCCGATCACGGCGCTGACCGTGGACGAGGAGATCGTGAAGCTGCGGGATCTGGAGGGTGTCAGCTCGATTCTCGTCACCCACCAGCTGCGCGATGCGTTCTTCGTCGCGGAGCACACGGCCGTGCGGCGCGACGCGGAGCTGGTGTTCGATCGCGCGGCCGGACGGAAGGCGGCCGAGGCCGAGTTCATCATCCTGCGCGAGGGCCGCATTGCCTTCGAAGGCACCGCCGGCGAAGTGCGGGCGATTGCGGCGAAGGACGAGTACATTCACGCGTTTCTGTCGTAGGCCTCGCATGCGCGAACGAGCGATAGCGAGTAAGCCACGCGAGCGGCGCGGGCATGGGGCCCCCGCTAGCGAGCGTGTAGGGGAGTCCGAGGGGCGAAGCCCCTCGGGAACAACATGCCACGAACCCGTTCACTTGCCTGGTCGGAGCTGAAGATCGGCATCGTCGCCGTGGTCGCGCTCGCGCTGACGGTCCTCATCATCGTCAGCGTCGGCGGCGCCGCCGGGTTTTCCTGGCAGCGCTACGAACTCAAGACCCGGTTCTCGGATGTGAAAGGGTTGAAGAGCGGCGCGGTCGTCCGCGTCGCCGGCGTCGAAGTCGGCAAGGTGACGGAGGTCGCGCTCGCCGACGCCGAGGTGGAGGTCGTGCTGGAAGTGAAGAAGGGCAACGAGAAGCGCATCACCACGGAGTCGCGCGCGTCGATCGGATCGCTGAGCCTGCTCGGCGAGCCGGTCATCGACGTCAGTCCGGCCACCTCCGGCACGCCGCTCAAGAGCGGCGACACGATCCCGTCGGTGCCGCCCAGGGGCGAGCTCGCGGACACGATGGAAGAGGCGAAGGTGTCGCTGGAGCAGCTGTCGGCGATCCTGCAGGACGTTCGCAGCGGCAAGGGCTCGATCGGCAAGCTGTTCACGACCGACGACCTGCACAAGGAGCTGACCGCGCTGCTGGTTGCCGCCGAGGGGGTCGCCAGCGGCATCCGTCAGGGCCGGGGCACGCTGGGCAGGTTCGCGAACGATCCTGAGGCCTACAACCGCCTCAACGCGTCGCTGGGGGACCTGCAGGAACTGACCCGCGGCATTCGCGCCGGCGAGGGCAGCATCGGCAGGCTGCTCAAGGACGAGGCCTTCGCCAAGTCGCTGACCGCGACCACGGCCAATTTCGAGACGCTCTCGGGCCGCCTGAATCGCAACGACAACACGATGGGCAAGCTCCTCACCGAGAAGGAGCTCTACGACCGGATCAATTCAGTGCTGGCTCGGCTGGACACGCTGGCCGCCGACATGCGGAACCCCAACGGCTCGCTGGGCCAGCTCCTGCAGAACAAAGAATTGTATGAGAACATTAGTGGCGCCGCGAAAGAGGCGCGCGAGCTGATCGCCAACATCAAGAAGGATCCCAAGAAGTATCTGAACGTTCGAGTCAGCATCTTCTAAGCAGAGAGAGGACGCGATGGCGAGAGACGACGGGGGAATCGCGGGGACCATCGTGGTGAGCTTCGTCCTGGGCGCGTTGACCGGCGCCGCGGTGGCTCTGCTGCTCGCCCCGGCCAGCGGCGAGGAGACCCGTCGGTTCCTCGGCGAGAAGGCCAAGGAAGGGCGCGACCGCGCGTCGGACGCGGCGCGGCAGAGCCGCGAGTTCATCAACCGCCAGCGGGACACCTTGTCGACCGCGATCGAGCGCGGCAAGGATGCCTACTTCCAGGCGCGCAGCGGCGAGACGGGTCCCGGCGGCGGGGAGAGTCTGTGACCTCGAGCGAGCTGTTCCTGGCGGTGATCGCGCTGTCGACGCTGATCATGGCGCTCGTCCAGGTCGGCGCGATCATCGCCATCCTCAAGATCGCCCGGCAGACGCAGCAGGCCGTCAGCGACCTGCAGCGCGACGTCAAACCGCTGATTGCCAAGGCGACCGCGGTCGCGGACGAGGCGACGCGGACGGCGACCCTGGTCACCGCGCAGACGCAGAAGATCGACCGGCTGCTCACCGACTTCACCGTCCGCTTCGATCAGACCTCGGCCGTCGTGCAGCAGGCGATCATCACGCCGGCGCGCGAGGGCATGGCCATCGTCGCCGCGCTCAAGGCCGGACTGGCGGCGCTGCAGGGCCTGCGCGACCGGTCCCGCCAGGGCCGCGGCGCCGAGGAGGAAGACCCCCTCTTCATCGGCTGACGCCGCGCCGGAGGCCGGCGGCATTGACGCCGTCAGTTCCGGGATGGTAGAAGGAGTCATCTTTCAGCCGAGGTGCTCATGGTGACTTCCGTGCGTATGTGCGTCGCGGGCGTGGCGATCGCTTGTGCGGCCGCGTTCCCGGCGTCGTCGTCCCTCCGGGCCGCGGAAGCCGCCGGCGGCCAGGCCCCCAAATCCGCCGCCGCCGCCAAAGAGCTGACGCAGGTGCTCGAGAGTGCCAAGCTCGACGCGATTGCGGCGGCCGACCCGTCGGAGCCCGGCGCGTTCGTCGCCGCGCTCTACATCGCGGGTTCGCAGCTGCTGGTCGTAGCGGCCAAGTACTCCGCGCCGACGCTGCTCACGGCCAAGCTGAAAACCAAGGAGTACCGCGACATCTACGTCGATCTCAGTTCGGCGGCGATCGCCGGCACGAAGGTCTTCCTCATCGACATGAACTGCGACGGACTGATGTCGAAGCCGGATGGCGACGCCGTGCCCGACAGCTGGGAGGCGGACAAGGTGTCGGTCTCGTTCGACGGCGACTGGAAGAAGGCCAAGCTGTCGGAAGCCGACTACATGAAGACCTACTCGACCGTCGACGAGCGCTACGCGCGGATTCTCGCGCTGCTGACGACGCAAGCCAAGCAGTGAGGCTGGAAGCCTATTTCCTGTAGCCCTGCCACAGCCACTCGAGCGCTTCCGGCAGCGTGTTCGCCACGACTGCGGGATCGGTGTGCCGCGAATCCTGCGAGTAGACGTACTGATACTTGTAGCCCTTGGCCTTCAGCGCCGCCGCCATCCGATCGTTCGCGAGCACCCAGTTGTGCCACGTGTCTTCCTGATCCCAGTAGCGGTTGTCGCGCTCGCTGACGTGCATCCAGATCCGGATCGGCTTGGCCGGACTGTTGGGAATGAACGTCGCGTGGTACTCCCACGCGCCGCGCGGCGAGTCGGGATTGAGCGGTGACTGCTGGTTCACGAACGTGCCCGAGTACGAGAGCACCTTGCGGTACAGCTCGGGGTGGAACCAGGCCATCGTGAACGCGCACGCCGCGCCCGAACTGCCGCCCATGGTCGCGCGGCCCTCGGGATCGGTCGTGAAAACGATCCGATAGTCGCGCGCGACGCGCGGCAGCACTTCCGTTTCGATGAAGCTCGTGTAGACGCCGGACACGGTGTCGTACTCGAGCCCGCGCTGGCTGCCCTGGGCATCCCCCCCGCCGTTGTGGACCATCACCGCAATCATCACCGGCACGCGCTTCTCGTGAATCAGGTTGTCGAGGATCGGCGGGATCCGGTCGCGGTAGTTGGCCGACAACCCGTCCTGCACGACGATGAACGGGGCTGGTGTTCCGGGGACGTACTGCGCGGGGACGTAGACCGCGACACGGCGTGCGTAGGGCACGACTTCGCCCGGCCGGTTGCGCGCGATGCCGGGATAGATCTTGCTCTCGGTCGAACTCATCGTGAATTCGTGGAGCGTGCCGTGCGGGACGCCGTCGCGGACGGTCCGTTCGGGCGCCGGCGCGTAGGGCGATCCGATGACGAAGTTGCCGTCCTTGTCCGGCGTCGGGCGCGCGGTCAGCGGCGGCGTCGGCAGGAGCGGCGTGCGAGGAGGCGCAGTCGTCCCGCGTCCGGCACCGGTTTGTGACGATCCTGTGACCGGCGGCTGGGCCGATTGGGCGGTCAGGGATGCCGCCATCGTGATGACCATCAACATCGGGCTGACCAGGAACTTCCGCATATCTCCTCGCGTCTCCTCAGGTTTGCGGGCTTGACTCGCCGTCGCGCAGCAGGCGAGACATTCTACTCTCTGAGATAATCAGGCCACTAAGGCGTCCGAGGTGTCTATCTATACGATGCCGGTGACGGTTGTAGGAGCCTTGCGGCGGCTTGCGCGCCGGCTGGCCATCGGTCTGTTCCTGGACGTGTGGCCGGCATGGGCGGCCGCGAGCCTCCTGCTTGCGGGCCTCGTCACTTTGGTGTGCCGCGTGTTCCTTCCGGCGGCCTCGCCACGTTTGCCGTGGCTCTGGCTGGCGCCCGCCGTCGCGGCGCTTCCCGCGCTTCTGATCTGCTACCGCCGGTTCTACAGCTCCGCCGACATCGTCGCGCTGGCCGACTCGTTGACCGGCGGGAGGGGAACCCTGCTCGCGCTCTTCGAGACCGGCGACACGGCATGGCGCGACTCGGATCTCGCCGCACGCTCGTACGCGCTGTCGCTCCCGCGGCTGCGACCGTGGCGCAGGATGGCTCCCGCGTTTCCAGCGGCGGCATTCATGGCCGCGGCATTCTGGGTCCCACAGCGCGTGCCCCAGCCAGCCGATACGCTGCTCGCGAACGAGATCGCCGGTCGTCTCGAAGCCACGCTGACGGAGTTGAAGCAGGAGCAGCTGGTCACCGCCGCCGAAGAAGAACGTCTGGACCTGGAGATCGAACGCATCAGGCGCAGTGCCGAGCGCCGCGTCGACGCGTCGTCGTGGGAAGCGGTGGACGCACTGCGGGACAGGATCGCGGCCGGCGTGTCCGAGAAGCAGAACGCCCTCGAGTGGGCCGAAGAGAGCCTCGCGCGCTATGACGCCGCGTCGAAGGCTGCCGGCGCCGGCGAGGTCGCGGGGGCGCAAGCGGCCGAATTGACGAAGGCGCTGGAACGGCTCGAGCAGCACGGGCTGCTTCGCGGCGCGCCCGAAGACGTGCAGCGGCTGCTCAAAGGGGGCAAGCTTCCAACCGACGCCGCCTCGCTGAAAGCGCTCATGATCTCGCTGTCGAAACACCTGCGCGACGCGAACGGGCGCATCGCCGCGCTCTCGCAGCTCGGCAAGACCCCGGGCCGGTTCGATCCTTCGGAGTTTCCAATCGCGTCCGAGGCGTCACCGGATGGCGACGGCCGTCCGGGAAGCGGGGCCGTGACCCGCGGCCGGGCCGACGCGGATCTCACATGGGGCAAGGAGACCGCACCGCTCGATCGATTCAAGGAAAAGGCGCTCCCGCCGGGCGCGCCGCGCAGTCCCGACGACTGGGCTCCGGTCGTCGAGATGCCGGGTGCACCGGACGCGGCCCCGGTACTGAGCTCGCCGTCCGCCGCCCGCCAGTATGCGGCGGTAGCCGGCCAGAGCGCCTGGCGCCGCACGCTCGCGCCGCGACACCAGAGCGCCGTCAAGAGGTATTTCGAGAAGTGAGCCATACATGACTGGAGACGAGCGGGAACTCCTCAAGCCCGAGCGCATCGCCGATGGCCAGGTGAAGGTCGCGCGGGTGGTCGGCGAGCTGCGCCGCGTCATTCTCGGCAAGGAACAGGCGATCGACGAGATCGTTGCCGCGCTGCTCGCTCGAGGCCATGTCCTGCTCGAGGGGCTGCCCGGCCTCGGCAAGACCGAGCTCGTCAAGGCGCTCTCGCGTCTCCTGTCGCTCGACTTCCGCCGCATCCAGTTCACACCCGATCTGCTGCCGACCGACATCACCGGGAGCCACATCCTCCAGGAGCGCGACGGCCGCAAGGAATTCGTGTTTCATCCCGGCCCGGTGTTCACCAACGTCCTTCTCGCCGACGAGATCAACCGCGCGTCGCCGAAGACGCAGGCGGCGCTCCTCGAAGCGATGCAGGAGCACCGCGTGACGACGTTCGGCGAGACGCGGCCGCTGCCCGATCCGTTCTTCGTGCTGGCGACGCAGAATCCAATCGAGCTGGAGGGCACGTATCCGCTTCCCGAAGCGCAGCTCGATCGATTCATGTTCAAGGTGGAGATCGCCGGTGTCGAACGCTCGGTGCTCGAGGAGATCCTCGTCACGCGCGTGCACGGCGAGCCGCCGCCGCTCGAGGCCGTGCTCTCAGCCAGCGAGCTGCGCGATCTCTTCTCGCTGGTGGACGCGATCTTCCTGCCGCGCGCGGTCGCCAACTACATCGCGAGGGTCGTGGCGGCCTCGCATCCAACCAGCGCGGATGCCCCCGAATCGGTGCGGACGTTCGTGAAGCACGGCAGCTCGCCGCGCGCGGCGATCGCCATCGGCGCCGCTTCGCGGGGACTGGCGCTGCTGCGCGGCAAACCGCACGTCGGGTTCGACGACGTGCGGCGGATTGCGGCGCCAGCCATGGCCCATCGGCTGGTACTCGACTACTCGGCCAGGCTCGAGGGCTGGGACGGCAGACGCGTGGTCGCGGCCCTGCTCGAGGCCGTGCCCGAAATCGAGCGGGGGCTGCCGCAAACGCTGGAAGCGAGGTAGATGTGGCTGGCACAGGTGTGACCGCGCGCGTCAGGAAATGGCCGGCCGCCCTGACGTGCCTCGCCCTCGTCCTCGCAGGCGCAACCACGACCGCCCACGCCTCGGGCGAATACCGGACGCTCGAGGTCGAATCACTCAGGATCGAGTTCGATTCCGAATGGGCGATGCGGACGGCCCCCGGCTATCTTCCGGTCCGCGTCGACATCACCAACCTCGGCGACGCGCGAGTCATCGAGATCTACGGCCAGGGCACGCGGTTCTTCAGGTCCTCGAGAACCATGGTCGCTGGAGGGACGGAAGTCAGCCAGAGCGTGCGGCTGGCGCGCGGCGACCGAGTACGGCTCACGATCTCCGTGCCCATCTTCGGCACCAACGAGAACATCCGCTTCGAGATCCGCGAGAACGGCAGGACGCTCGAGCGTCTCAACTACGCGGGATTCCAGAGCGGCAGCCCGCCAGCCGATGCCTCGGCGCTGATTGTGGCCGATCGCGCGACCGCGACCGGAGCGGCGATGGGGAGTTGGGCGAGGAGCATGGGCGGCGCCCCATCGGGAACGACCTCCTTCGTCGCCGGCGGACGTGGCGGATCGACTGTCGTCGCCACGGGTCGGATTGTCGCTTCCGGGTCGATGCCGCCGATCGACTTCGTGCTGCCGCCCTCGCGTCTCCCGACGAACTGGCTGGGGTACACGTCGCTGCGCGCGGTAGTGATCGGCCCGGCGGAGTGGGAGCAGCTGAGCGACGTGCAGAAGAACGCTCTGCTGACGTGGACTGCCTGCGGCGGCGACCTGTTCTTCGTCGATGGCGAGCTGAGCACCCTGATGCCGAACGCGCCGGCGGGCGAGGGGACGGTCCGCGCGTACTTCTTCGGCCGCATCCATCGGCCGACGTCGGCGTCGATCGCGGCAACCGGGCTGACCCCGGTCCTGGCGAACGCGCAGAAGCTGCAGGACTCGAACCTGGCGCTGCCGGCCAACACCGCCCGCGATTGGGGCGTGATCTCGGCGCGCGGATTTCGATTGCCGATCCCCGGCGTCGCCGGCATTCCCGCCCGCGCCTACATGTCGATCCTCCTCGTCTTCAGCGTCATCATCGGCCCGGCGAACTACTGGTTCCTGCGGCGCAACCGCCAGCAGGTGCTCCTGGTGCTCACGGCGCCCCTGATCTCCGCGGTGTTCATCGTGCTGCTCGCCGGATACGTCCTTGCCGGCGAGGGGATCGGCGTCCGCGGGCGAGTCGCCAGTTTCACGATGCTGGATCAGGTCAGGAGCCAGGCCGTGACGCGGAGCAGCATGTCGCTCTACGC
>Ga0075421_100012383_pt1 | contig 10599 bp, 8 predicted proteins | sample SoiMetdeltSBSDD5_FD_75292 | JGI IMG/M metagenome (GOLD analysis project Ga0075421, IMG submission 75292) | Bulk soil microbial communities from a Populus tree surrounding site in Tennessee, USA - Soil MetaG P. deltoides SBSDD5 | ecosystem: Environmental > Terrestrial > Soil > Tree plantation... | reverse complement strand
CCAGCCAGAATGCTGCGAATGACGCGTTCCTGAATCGGACGGAAGCTGTCATAGCCCCAATACCGGCGCAGCGGTCCCAGCAGGTCGAATTCAGGGATCAAGCTACGATTGTAGCGCCGCTTGAAGCCGCTACGGGTCGAACAGATCACCATGTTTCGACCATTCGCAAACGGGAAAATGCACGAGCACTTGAACGTCGTCGAGGTGCGAATCGCTACGCTCGCAGCTTCAGTCCTAGCGCTGAACCTTAGGTGAACTACTTGACGCGATCCAGGATCGCGATATCCGATGAATCCCGCACTGTTTGAGGCCACACTATGGTTGCGCCGTCAAACGATACGGTGAACCCGGCCCAAACCCCGGCGCTGTCAGAAATACGGTAGAGAGGGCGCGTCGTTCTCGTGTCGTAGCGATACATCATGACGTCATACGGCGCTCCGGGCGTGACAAAGTAGATGCCATCCCGAGATACGGCCCAGCGGGTGTCGCGCCCGCCATCGGTAACCCTACTCTCGACGCCACCGTCGGAAGGAACGCTCCAAACTCCTAGCTGCGGACGCTCCTTGACGAAGTAGAGAAGCCTTCCATCCGGAGATTCGAAACCCTCTCTGGCGCCGGCTCGCGTGATTTGTCGCGCCGCGCCGCCGGTCGAGTGCATCTTCCAAATTTCATCGCGGCCGGAACGGTTGGAGCGAAAATAAATCCATTCGCCGTCCCTGGAAAAGCTTGCACGACCCTCGTCGGAGGACTCGTGCGTGAGGGGTCTGATCTCGCGGGTGTCAAGATTCGCCAGGAACACTTCCCGGCTTTCCCCTTCGCGAGACGTGAACGCAAGGCGGCGCCCATCCGGCGACCAGCGCGGCGAGTCGGTGTAGGAACCAGAAAGAAAAGTGATCTGACGCGCCCGGCCGTCAGGCTCGCAGATCCAGATGTTGCTCGATCCGCCCCGTGTCGAAGAAAAGGCGATCTGGCTGCCATCTGGTGAGAGTTGCGCCTGCCAGTCGAAGCGGGTCGAAGCGCACACGGGCGAAGGCTTCCCTTCCGGACCTTGTGCGCTCTTCAATTGCATCAAGTTGACCGACCTCGTTATCGAATGATGGGCGATTCGAAAACCAGCGTCGCCCGACACCTTAGCAGCGGATGGCCATACGCTTTCGTCGATCACTCCTGCAATCCTTTGTGGGGGACGAGATCCGAAGGCGGAAACGCGCCAAAGCGTGTTGAGCGCAGACATTCGGCTGGAGGAGAACAGGATGTCTTCGCCGTGCGGAGTCCAGGTCAGACCATAGATCGCCGCCCGGTCAGAAGTAAGGCGCCGCGCTGCTCCGCCTTCGAGCGACGTAACATACAAATCCGCTTCAAACCCGGTGGACCAACGAACAAAGGCCAGCGACCGGCCGTCGGGTGAAACATCCGCTATGGTGTCGCCGACGATATTCGAGGGGGGGTCGGTAAGCTGTCGCCGTGTCCGTGTATCCAAGGGCACGAGATGGAGGGCAAGTGGCTCGGACGAAGAGCGCCGGTCGACGACTATCAGGCTCTTGCTATCGGCTGCCCACGTCACCCAATTGACTTCGCCAAGAGAGGACAGTCCGCCATTGATCACGCCAGCGATCCGCCGCTCCTGGCCGCCCACTGCCGGGATGGTGTAGATATCGATATCATTCCCGTTGCGGCGAGCGAATGCGATCAAAGCTCCGTCGGGTGACCAACGCGGCCATCGGTCGTCGGCTTGGTAGCTGGTAAGGCGGCGCTCGTCACCTCCGTCAACAGGCTTAATGTAGAGTGGATTGCCCGTTCGACCGTCCTTTCCGCTGGTGATGTAAACGACAGATCGGCCATCGGGAGACACCCTCACCTGTTTTGCGACGCCGCTTGTCGCCAGGAAGAAGCTAGTTCCGGGCGCCGGCTCCCTCAGCGAGCGGCCTCCTATCAGCCAACCCGCCCCGGCGATTGCCAGAAGAATAACCGCCGCGGACGGCCAGATCCATTCACGATTCCTGCGCGGCGGCTGGACACCGGACGCTGGCTGAGAACCGCGAGTCGCTCGCCATGCGTCGAGTTCGTCAGGAAAGGCATAGACCGTGCCGAGCGACTGATGGGTGTGCCGGCGAACGGGCAGTCCCTCCTCCTTCTCCCACCTCTGAACAGTGGTGACTCCTTTGCCAAGGTAGCCGGCGATTTCCTTCCAGGATTCCAGTGTTCGGCGCCCTGTAGCGGCGTTCTTCGGCGACATGTCAGACCAGATTACACCAGTCAGGTAGTCCAGAGTACACCAAAGTACACCAAATTAGGGTACGTCACGGATGGAGCGCATTAGAGTTTGCTGGATTGGCGTCCGTGGCCCTATGATCGGGTTTCGCGAACTGCACAGGCGCTTGCAAAGCAGATGCGTACCCCGCACTGTGCAAACGTGCTGGTTTTCCGTCGCCGGAATCGCCGCGGGAGAACTGGGTGCAAAGGAATCTTCGGAGGAGTTTAGTTTGAGTATGAAAAGAGAAGCAGTGTACACGAGACTTTGCAGTTTCTGGGCGGCGGTGTGCGTATGGGTCCTGATTTCCGCCTCCGCCGCACAAGCAACCACAATTCTTTCGGTGTCGGGCCCCAACAGCGGGGAGATTGCGGTCCAATTGTTTTTTAACCAACAGGCTTCCGCGGTTGGATTCCTAACTTCAATTGACTACATCAATGTCGATATATCGATTTCGCTCACCTCATTCTCCGCAGTCGGCGAATGGGATTTGGATTCCTACATCACTACCCAAATTGGACCAGGAACCACTATTGCGGACGAGATCGCCAATGCTTCACAGCATGTCTCCATTCCGTCATCTCCATTCAGCCCCCCACTCTTAATTACGCCATATACACTGTTTTCAGGGTTGACACTTCCAGCAGGAACCTACTATCTGACAGTCAGAGGAACGTACGTCTCTGGTGGAAGCGCAGGTTGGATCGCCTCTCCAAATGCCGACCTTAATGTGGTTGCCGATACAGGCGCATCGATCGTGGCGGCAAATCTGGGAGGCATTGTCATAGATCCCTACCCCCCCGCAAGTCTGTTTTTAGATTCCTCGTCTGGTACGAACGGATCGGGTCTTTGGTTCACGGTTACGGGCGATGCCGTGGAGGGGGTCCCTGAGCCTTACACGATTGCCCTGTGCTTCGGCGGCCTTTTGGTGCTGGTTGGGGGGCAACTGCGCCGTCGTCGCCATTAAGACGCGTCCTCGCAACTATGCCCTCGCTTGGACAAAGGTCAGAACAACGACTTACCCCAGATTCGTTTTCTACGCGGCGCCGGCTTCGAGACTTTCCTGATACACAGCGACGATCTTCCGCAGCGCCTCAACATCCTGCTTTCGAACGTTGCTGAGCGGAGGCCGCACGGGCCCCGCCGGCATCCCGAGCATCTCCATCGCTTCCTTCATAACCGCCACTTCGTAACCCTTCATCCGCTCGCGAAGCGCATAAAGCGGGTGAACGTACTTCGCCATCAGCGCATTGAGCCGCTTGAAATCGCGAGCCATGCCTGCTTCGGCCAGTGCCAGCGAAACCTTCGGAGCAATATTCGAAATGCTCGACGTGTACGCCTGCACGCCGATCGCGAAATACTCCGGAACACAGTCGTCACCCAGTCCGCCGAACCAGGCCAGCCTGTCGCCGACCTCGTCCATAATGCGCTGGTACTTGCGCGCCACGCCCTGCCCGTCCTTCCACCCGGCCAGCGTCGGGACGCGGTCCGCGAGCTGCGACACCATCTGCGGCGTGAATACGGCCCAATCGCGGCTATATACGAACAGCGGCAGACCGCTCGCCTTGCCGATCGCCTGATAGTAGTCGAACAAGCCGCCTTCTGGAGCATTGATGTAGTACGGCGGAAGCGCCAGCAGCAAGTCCGCGCCCGCCTTCTCCACCTTGCGCGCGATCTCGGCGCCGACAGCCGCGTTGTAACCAGTCCCGGCCACGACGGGCATCTTGCCGCCGGTCGCCTGAACCGTGACCCGGACGACCTGCTCAATCTCGTCAACGGTCAGCGAATAGAGCTCGCCGGTGCCGCCCGCCGCCACGATCGCGCAGAAAGGATTCTGCACCATCTCCGCCACATTTCGTTCGAGCGCGGCCAGGTCGAGCGACAAGTCTTTCTTAAACGGCGTGACCGGAAATCCGAACACACCTTTCAAACGATCACGCACGTCTTTAGCTGTCATAAGTCCCTACCAACGCGGTAAAACTCTCTTCCAATTCGGATCCACGTGCTTGCGCATTTCGGCTTCATCATCGCGCTTGCGGAACGGAATTTTCTGGTATCGCTCGCGGCCGCGGGCTACCTGGTCGTAATCGAGTTCGACACCGAGTCCGGGCTTATCGGGAATCCGCACCGCGCCATTAGAAAACTTAATGCGCCCGCCGGTGACCACCTCATCCTGCGCCGTCTGCCACGGATAGTGCGTATCGCAGGCAAAGGTCAGATGCGGGGAAGCCGCCGCCACGTGCGTCATGGCCATCAGACTCACGCCGAGATGACTGTTCGAGTGCATCGAAAGCCCCATTCCCAGCACCTCGCACAGATGCGATAGCGACTGCACCTGCCGCATGCCACCCCAATAATGCGGATCGGAAAGCACAATCTGGACTGCATCCAGTTTCTGCGCCGCCGGAACGTCCGCGAAACAAGTCACCGCGACGTTGCTCGCCAGCGGCGTGTCGATTCCCTCAGCCATCAAGGTGCGCCGCACCTGCGCCATTCCTTCGAGCGAAGCGCATGGATCTTCGAGGTACCCGCCGCCGGAAAGCTCCTCCTTAAGCGCTCTACCCACTCGAAGCGAAGTTTCAACCGACCACGCGCAGTTCGGATCGATTCGCAACGGATACGTCGCGCCGAACTCCTGGCGCAATGCTCGAATCGTCGCCACTTCCGTATCCGGATCGAGCACGCCGCCCTTGAGCTTGATTTCCCGGAAGCCGTACTGGGCGATCATCTGCTTGGTTTCACGCACCGTCGCTTCCGGTGTCAGGACTTCGCCGTATTCATCCTCGCGGGCATCGTCGCCCACGCCGCCGCCCCCTCCATGCTTGTAGAAAAGGTAAGCCGAAAAACCGACCTCGTCGCGAGCCCGACCTCCGATCACGTCGCAGACCGGCTTACCAACCGCTTTGCCGATCAGATCGAGACTGGCGATTTCGAGCGCTGCGAATGTGCGCGAAGCCTGGTCGAGCGGATTCTCGCCCGGCACCAGATATGTCTGTGTACGATCGCCACCAGCCCCATTCGTGGCCGCGCCCGAAACATTCCGGTACAACCGCGAAAGCTGGAATGGATCCTTGCCGATGATCTGAGCCCGCGCCGCTTCGAGCCCCGCCAGCGGACCGTCGCCGCCATACGTTTCACTGATCCCGGTCAGCCCATCTGTAGTCACCAGCTCCACGATCGTCCGCAAAGCGAACGGAGCGTGCAAGCCATAGGAGCTGCGCAGCGGCGGATCGGCGATCGCGATCGGGTGCAGCTTCAGTTCCTTGATGATCATGTGGTTGAGTTTGCGAAACGAGGATTCTACTTGCGGCCGCCGCGGCGGGGGTGCTTGAGCGCCGACTGGCGAATCTTCGCCTTCTTCCTCTTCGGCTTTGTGATGATGAACGTGCCGCTCCCCTGGTACACCGCTTTATAGAGTTCTTTTTGTTCTGCCAACGAATTCTCCTTAATTTCCGATCGATTGGAACAACCATTGTATCCTGAAAGATCGAATGCCCGCCTCCTGCTCGACAGGGTTTCTCCGCGTCCTCGCCTTGGTTTGCGCTATCGCCGCGAGCTCCGCGCAGACTCCGTCTGAGGATCGCCGCCAGATTTTTCGAGAGATCGAGACCAGCCTTCAGGTCCTGCAGGACATCACCGGACTGCAGGCTCGAAAACGCATCAACTACGACTTGATCACGCGGGACAAGGTCAACCAGTTCCTCAAAGACAGAGTGAAGGAGGCCGTCAAGCCCGAGGAGTTGCGCGCTGAGGAGCTGACCCTAAAAAAACTCGGATTCGTGCCGCCCGAGTTCGATCTTGCGAAATCGACAATCGATCTGCTCACTGAACAAGCCGCCGCGTTCTACGACTATCACCGGAAAAAGCTTTTCCTCACCGACTGGGCGCCGTCGGCGATGCAGCAATCGGCGCTGGTCCATGAGCTGGCTCACGCTTTGGCCGATCAGAACTTCCGCCTCGAGCGCTTCATCAAGGAGGCCGGCAAGAGCGATGACAGCGGTCTCGCCCGCATGGCCGTCATGGAAGGCCAGGCGACGTGGTTAATGACCGAAGTCCTCGCCCGAAACGCCGGACAGTCGCTGGCGACTAACCCGGCGCTGCTCGAATCCGTCAACACGGTCGCCGAAGGCGCCGCTCAATTTCCGATCTTCAACAGTGTTCCACTCTACCTGCGCGAAACGCTGGTCTTCCCCTACACCGAAGGAGCCCGTTTCCAGAACGCCGTTTTCCGCCGCATGGGCAAGGACGGATTCACCGAAGTGTTCCGCAGGCCTCCGACGACATCCCAGCAGATCCTCCATCCGGCCAAGTATTTCGACCGTGTTGAGCCGGAGATACCCGCCTTCCCTCCGCTGACGCTTGGCAAGGGATACAAGGATCTGTCCGAGGGTATGCTCGGCGAGCTCGATCACGCCATTCTGATCCGCCAATACGGGACGGCGGCGCAGGCCGATGCGATTGCGCCTCACTGGAAGGCTGGCCGCTACTCGCTCGTTGAAAACCGATCCCGCGCGCATATCGTCCTGCGATACGTGTCGGATTGGGATTCCCTCGACAGCGCGCGCGATTTCTTTCACTTCTACAAACAAGTGCTACGCAAAAAATGGAAAATCATGGAAATCGCCGGCGAGAGCGCTGGTGAAATCTCCGGAACCGGCGACGATGGCGCCTTTATCGTGAAGCTGATCGGAAGCCAGGTATCGAGTACCGAAGGACTTGCTGTAAAATAGGTATTCGACCTAGGAGAGCCCTTGATTCGCTCCATTCTGGCTTCCGTCCTCTTTCTGAGCACAGTTGCGTTCGCCGGTGTCGTGCCCCGTCCGGCTCCGGCTTTTGTGGTTAATCTGACGCCTTCCGGGCAAATTACACCCCAGCAGTACAGGGGTAAGGTTGTGATTTTGAACTTCATTATCACCACCTGTCCGCACTGCCAGCAAGTGACGCAATTCCTAAACGGATTGCAAAAGGAGTACGCGGTTCGAGGTCTGCAGATCCTGTCCGTCGCGTTTACCGACAATGACATGGCCAAGACGCAGGTGCCTGGCTTCATTAAGCAGTATCAGCCACCGTATCCCGTCGGATACACGACCCGGACCGATGTGCTCAACTTCCTCGGCCGCCCCGCGAATGAAGAGATGTACGTGCCGGTGAGTGTATTTATCGATCGAAAAGGCATCATAAGGGCGGAATATATGGGTGACAATCCATTTTTTCAGAACTACCAGAAGAACATTCGTGCGCAGGTCGAGGAGCTTTTGAAACCACCAGCCCCGGCGACGAAAGTCAAGCCTAACCCCAAGAAGAAAGTGTCGTAGCGATTCCACCTAAGTTACGTAACAACATGCCTTAGCCTCCCTTAAGGCTCTTTTTTATATAGACAAGATGGAAGTTGGGATGATACACTCACGGAAGTTCTTGGGATAGCTCTACGTAGCACTTCGGGGAAATATTTTTGACGATTGGAAAAATTAGCTCACTTGGAGGAAACAGTTGGTGAAAAAATTTCTGATGCTGTCGGCGTTGGCGCTCGGAATTTCAAGCGTCGGAAGCGCCTCGATTATCGTCACGTTTGACAGCACCGTTGCTGGTACATGGACATGGAATGTTGATGTGGAGACGGCGAGTGAGGTTCGCACCGGCGACTTCTTCACTATCTATGATCTGCAAGGATTCGACGGCAGTTCTGCTCATGGCGAGCCGGGTGGTTGGACTTGGTCCGCCCAGCTAATCGGAATCACACCGAATCTTGTGAATCCTTTTGACGATCCGGGTGCATTCAATGTCACCTGGACGTACTCGGGAACAACGGTCGTCGGCCCCAGTGACCTAGGATCGTTTTCGATTTTCTCGACAGCGGGTGGGTCCCGCGTTGACGCCTATTCCGCTTCTGGCCATGCGCCAAGTGATATTGGTGACCCTGGCAGTCAGCAAAATGTCGGTCTGACCTTGGTCCCGGGCGACGCGGTTCCGGAGCCCTCTAGCGTGATTCTATTTGGCGCCGGTTTGGCCGCGCTCGTCGTTGGCGCACGTCGGCGAAGCAGAGCCTAATTCTTTCCGATTAATCCTAACGGGCAACTGGTTTAGGCCAGTTGCCCGTTTTGTTTTGCAAAACCCACAACCGGGGGAGCGGCGCATTTATGGTAAACTGAGGTTTACACCCCCTTTAAAACCGTGATATCCGTTAGCAATTTGAGCATGCGCTTCGGCGCCAAAATACTGTTCGAAGACGTTTCCACAGCCTTCCTGGCAGGACGGCGCTATGGGCTCAGTGGTCCCAACGGCTCCGGCAAGACCACGTTCATGAAGCTTCTGACCGGCGAGATAGAGCCCCAGAAAGGCAACGTCGTCCGTCCCAAGCGTCTGGGCGTCTTGAGGCAGGATCAATTCGCCTTTGACACTTTTCGTGTAGTGGACACGGTCATCATGGGCAACCGTCCGCTCTGGGACGCTCTAGCCGAGCGCGAGGACATCTACGCCAAGCCCGACATGACTCAGGACGACGGAATGCGGCTCGGCGAGCTGGAAGGCATCGTCGCCGAGAATGACGGCTATACGGCGGAGAGCGACGCAGCCGTGCTGCTCGACGGACTCGACATCCCGGAAAATCTGCACGACCGTAAAATGAGCGAGCTTCAGGGCGGACAAAAAGTGCGCGTGCTGCTGGCGCAGGCTCTGTTCGGGAGTCCGGAAGCTCTGCTGCTCGACGAGCCGACCAACCACCTCGACCTGGAATCGATTCACTGGCTGCAGCATTTTCTTGATCGCTACCAGGGCACCGTGATCGTCATCTCGCACGACCGCCACTTCCTCAACAGCGTTTGCACGCACGTCGCCGACATCGATTATCAGACGATCATCACCTACACCGGCGGCTATGACGACATGGTGCTGGCCAAGACGCAGATCCGGTCGCGCATCGAGAGCGACAATGCGCAACGGGAGAAAAAGATCGCCCAGCTCAACGAATTCATCGCCCGCTTTTCAGCCGGCACGCGATCGAGCCAGGTGATGTCCCGCAAGAAGGAAGTCGAACGGCTGCAGACCAGCGACCTGGCGCGATCGAACATCCAGCGCCCCTTTATCCGTTTCGAGATGAAGCGCCCATCGGGACGGCATGCGCTGGAAGTTCGCGGCGTCTCGAAGTCGTATGCAGACCAGTCCGTCATTCGCGACTTCACCGCCAGTATCGCGCGCGGCGAGAAAATCGCGCTGATGGGGCGCAACGGCGTGGGAAAGACTACGCTCGTGCGGTCCCTGGTTGCGGGAGCTCCTGGAGTGGTCGACGAGCCGTTTGCGATTGACACCGGATCGATCGAGTGGGGGCATGAGGTCTCGGTAGGATACTTCAGCCAGGATCACCGCTCGTCGATCGAACCGGGCATGACCGTGTTCGACTGGTTGCGGCAGTTCGACCCGGCCGCAGGCAATGAAGAGCTCCGCGGACTGCTTGGCAAAATGCTATTCAGCGGCGAAGAAGGCATGAAAATGACCCAGGCGCTATCGGGTGGCGAGGGGGCCAGACTCCTTTTCTGCAAGCTCATGCTGCAGCAGCCGAACGTGCTCGTCTTCGACGAACCCACCAACCATCTGGACCTGGAATCCATCAACGCGCTGAACATCGCGCTGCAGAAATACCCAGGGACGGTATTTCTGGTGACTCACGACGAGGACCTCATCGAAGAGGTCGCCACCCGCATCTGGCATTTCGATCACGGAAAGATCGAAGATTTCAAAGGCGCGTACGAAGAGTACTTAACCTGCGCCTAAGGAATGGTGGCCCCTCTGGGATTCGAACCCAGACCTGACTCGTTTTGAGCGAGCTGCATCTGCCAATTGTGCGAAGGGGCCTTTGGTGGGCGCCGCGTGATTTGAACACGCACTCCCCCAAAGGGGAACTGATTTTACAGACCAGCGCAGCTAACCGTATCTGCCTGACGCCCGTGGAGCGCGCGGGGAGAATCGAACTCCCGATGAACCGAGTTGCAGTCGGTCGCCTTGCCGTCTTGGCTACGCGTGCGTAGTTGGCGGAAGGGAGGAGATTCGAACTCCTATGTCCGAAGACGCCGGTTTTCGGGACCGGTGGGCTACCAGGTTGCCCATCCCTTCCGTATGTCAAAGATCAATGGTGGCCGAGGAGAGACTCGAACTCTCACGCGCGAAGGCACTGGTTTCTAAGACCAGCGTGTCTCCCAAATTCCACCACTCGGCCATTTTGGCGGAAGAGGCGCGACTCGAACGCGCATGCCCGAAGGCAGCAGAATAGCGGTCTGCTGGGCTACCAGTTACCCAACTCTTCCAAACTAAAATTTACAGGGAATACAAACTTGATGATAACGACGAGGTACTAC
>Ga0075421_100012380_pt1 | contig 10600 bp, 4 predicted proteins | sample SoiMetdeltSBSDD5_FD_75292 | JGI IMG/M metagenome (GOLD analysis project Ga0075421, IMG submission 75292) | Bulk soil microbial communities from a Populus tree surrounding site in Tennessee, USA - Soil MetaG P. deltoides SBSDD5 | ecosystem: Environmental > Terrestrial > Soil > Tree plantation... | reverse complement strand
CTCGCTGGACGTGAAGGACGGGAAGGCCACGGTCAAGGTCTCCCGCCGCGACACGATCAACGGCTCGATCGTGAGCAGCTTTCCGCAGACCTTCCAGCTCGCCAAGGAGACGGCGGGGTGGTTGATCCAGGATATCGGCCGCTAGGCTGGATCGGCTCAACGTACGGGAACGGGAACGGGCACGGAGAGGGGATCCGCTTTCCCGTCTCCGCCTCCGTTCCCGTCCGTTTGGCGATTACGTGTCTACTTGCCCGGACAATCCCCGCTGATGTAGCCGAGCGCCTTCAGCCGTTCGCAGGTGTCCTTGTCCATCGACATGACGTGGTGTCCCGACGCCAGGGTCAGCCACACGTGGACGCCGGGCTTGCCTTCCGCCGGGGGCGCGAAGATGTTCTCCGCCCGCTCCTTCTCCGTCTCGATCTCCGGGAGCTTGAAGGGCACCTCCGCGGGGTGGATGCCTTCCTGGGCGATGTACACGTCGTTTGGCGAGAGCGGTCTTCCGTCGCGCGTCCCTTCCAGCCAGACGGGCGCGCCCTGGGGACGCAGGCCGAACGCGAGCTCCCGAAGATGTCCGGCTTTGGGCGTCACGGTCACGATGAGCTTGCGGCCGTTGCCGTCCAGGTCGTGGCGATCGTTCGTGCCGAAGCCCACCGCCTGCACGCCTTCGATCCAGCCGCCGGTCTTGAACAGCATCTGATAGGTCCCGGGCGCTTCGAAGCGCACCGTGTAGCGGAAGGGGTTCGGCACCATGGCCGCCTCGACCCCGGCCTTGAGCAGCCGCACCCTCTCCCGATTCAGCTCGATCAGGTTCTGCTGCTCTTTCGGGTCCTGGCGCAGGTCGAAGTACAGCTCGTCCTCCTCGGGGCTGAACCGGCGGATGTACTTGTCCTTGCCCGTCCGCATCCCGTGGGCGACGAAGCCGCGGTGGCTGATCTCCGAGACCGCGGGCGGCTCCGGCGCGCCGCCCGCGACGACCGCCTGAAGGGGGTGTCCGCTGATCACGGGCGCGGGGGGAACGGGCAGCCCGAAGTGTTCCAGGACGGTGGGCAGTACGTCCAGGCTCTGCACCTGCTGCGTGACGCGCTTCCCTCCGTCCGTCTGTCCCGGGAACTTCACGATCATCGGGACGCGGATGAGCTCGTCGAACACGCTGCGCCCGTGCAGCCACTTGCCGTGGTCCTCGAACTCCTCGCCGTGATCGGCCATGAAGACGATGAGGGCGCGGTCGTAGAGGCCGCGCGCCTTCAGCTCCTGGATGAAGCGGCCGAACTCCTGGTCGCCGTAGGCGATCTCCCCGTCGTATTGCGCGACCAGGCGGTCGCGGTCCAGCGGCTCCTTGAAGTCGTAGCGCGGGTCCTGCCCCGTGTGATCGGGCGTCGGGTGCGGCTCGTACTTCTGGTCGAACGGCGCGGGCGGCGTGTAGGGGACGTGCGGGTCCATGGTGTGCACGTACAGGAAGTTCGGGAAGCCGCGGCGCTCGTCGAGCCATTCCAGGCCCGTGTCCACGACCGGGCCCGCTTCGACCACCTTCGAAACCCGGTTGCCCGCGCCATGCAGGCCCGCGAAGAACTCGAATCCCTGGTCGAAGTTCGTGCCCGCCGAGTAGATGACGGAGTTCGCGACGGCGGCGCCTGTCGCCAGCCCGCGCGCCTGCAGCATCTCGGCCAGGGTGACGAGCCCGGGATCGAGGCTGTCGCGGAGCTGGACGGCGCGATGGCGCCCCGGGAGCAGCGACGTCATGAGGGACGCCACCGCCGGCTTGGTCCAGGAGGCGGCGGAGATGGCCTGGTCGAACACGACGGCGTCCCGGGCGAAGGCGGCGAGATGGGGCGTGGTGTCGCGTCCGTACCCGTAGGGCGTGGTGTGATCGGCGCGCAGCGTGTCCACGAGGTAGACGATCGCGATCGGCGCGCGGTCGTCGGAGACCGTGATCCCGGGATCCGCCCAAAACGCCTGGCGGGCGTCTTCGTCGCTCTCGAACCCCCGCGTCTCGAAGACGAGCTCGCGGCCGCGGCCGGCATGGGGGGCGAGGTCCAGGTCCACCGCCTGCCACTTGCGATGCGCGGGCCGCGAGAGGGGATCGAGGAGGCTGGTCCAGATCGTCTCGTCCTTGCCGGCCTTCACCACCTTCACCACGAACTCGATGCCCGGCTTTTCGTGGCGCTCGGGCGGGATGCCGCAGGCGAAGGTCAGATGGGCGCCCTTCGGGATGTCGACCGCGAACCGATAGCGGCTGGGGGGGGAGGCGTTCAGTGTGGTGCGGACGACGTCGTTGATGCGGATGCTCTTGCCCGTCTGGCCCTCGACCCAGGCGGCGTCACGGCCGCCCACCTGGGCTTCCAGGCGGGCCGGACCGGCGTGCAGGAGATCGAGAGGCCGCGCGGGTGGGGAGCAAGCGGCGCAGCAGACGGCGATCACCGCCGCGGCGACTCCCCAGGTGTTGCGCAGCACTGGCCTCCCGGCGCGGCGCTGCGCGCCGCGCAAAGGTTCCAGTTCTAGCATGGCGGAGCGATCAAGAGATAACCGGCCGACCTCGGCCACAACCTCTTTGCGCTAACCGCGTCGATCGATCTTCCTGGCTGTTGTTGTTCTTTTTTCTACGCCCGATCCAGCCTCTCTCTCACCCGCCGCAGCAGCGCGTCCGGGGTGAACGGCTTGTGGATGAGGTCGGTGCCCGGCTCGAGCACGCCGTGGCGGGCGATCGCTTCCGCGGTGTACCCGGAGGCGAAGAGGACGCGCAGTCCCGGGCGCTCCGCGCTCAGCGCCGTCGCCACCTCGCGGCCGCCCATTCCGGGCATCACGACGTCGGTGAGGAGCAGGTCGATGGGGCCGGTGTGGGCGCGGCTCACGCGCAGCGCCTCCGCCCCGCTCGAGGCCGACAGCACCTTGTACCCGCTCTCGGAGAGCACCTCCTGGAGCAGGCCGCGTACGGCGTCCTCGTCCTCGACGAGCAGGATCGTCTCCGACCCCGCGGGGGCGGCCGTGCCCTCGGCCGCGGGGGCGGGAGCGGCCGGCGTCGCGTCCTCCACCTCCGGGAGCCAGATGCGGAACGTGGTGCCGCGGCCGGCCGCGCTTTCGACCGCGATGTGCCCGCCGCTCTGCTTGACGATGCCGTAGGCCGTGGCCAGCCCGAGCCCCGTGCCCTTGCCCTTCTCCTTGGTGCTGAAGAACGGCTCGAACAGGCGGCTCATGGTCTCCGGCGCCATGCCCACGCCGTTGTCCGAGACGTCGAGGCGGACGTGCCGGCCCGGCTTGAGGCCCGGCTGCTCCCGCGCCAATTCGGCGTCCACCACGACGTCGCGCATGACGATGGCCAGCCGTCCGCCCCGCGGCATGGCGTCGCGCGCGTTGACGGCCAGGTTCACGATCACCTGCTCCATCTGGCCGCGGTCGGCTTTCACCTGCCCCTTGGACCGCCCCACGTCGGTCACGAGCTCGATGTCCTCGCCGATGAGGCGCTCGAGCATGGTGTGCAGCTCGGAGACCACGCCGCCCAGGTCCATCACCCGGGGCTGCAGGACCTGCTTGCGGCTGAAGGTGAGGAGCTGGCGGGTGAGGTTCGCCGCGCGCTCCGCCGCCGTGCGGATCTGCTCCAGGTTGCGCGTCACCGCCGCCGGATCGCCCGCCCGCGAGAGGGTGAGCGTCGTGTAGCCGAGCATGACCGCGAGCAGGTTGTTGAAGTCGTGGGCGATGCCGCCGGCCAGGCGGCCCACCGCCTCCATCTTCTGCGACTGGCGGAGCTGCTCCTCCAGGACGTGGCGCTCGGTCACGTCGCGCGCGCTCATGACGAGGGCGCGGATGGCCGGGTTGTTCCGATGGCTGACCACGATCGACTCCAGGACCCGCCACGTGCCGTCCCGATGCTGCATCCGGTAGGTGGCGGTCACGGGCTGGCCGGGCTGGGCCAGCGCGGCCTCGAGCTTCGGCCGCATCCCGGCCGCGTCCTCCGCGTTCATGAAGTCCAGCGCGCTGCGGCCGACCAGCTCCTCCGGCGCGCGGCCGAGGATCCGGCGCACGGGGCCGCTCACGTACTTGAAACGCCCGTCCGGGTCGACGAGCGCGGTCACGTCGGAGCCGTTCTCCACCAGCGCGCGGAAGCGCTCTTCGCGCGCGCGCAGCGCCTTCTCGGCCCGGCGGCGCTCCTGGAAGAGGCCCAGCTGCCGGCCCACGGCGACCAGGCGCGTGCGCAGCTCCTGGTCGTCGGCGCGGCGCGCGCGCGCGTACAGCTCGATGATGCCCAGGCATTCGCGCCCCACCAGCACCGGAATGGCGGCCAGCGAGACCATGCCCCGCTTGGCGGCCAGCCCCATGCGCGGGAACGTCGCGCCCCTGGTCAGGTCCTCGACCCACAGGGCCTCGCCCGTCCGCGAGACGCGGCCCACCAGGCCCGTGCCCACCGGGAAGAAGACGTCGCCCTCCAGCGCTTCCAGCTCCGGGGCCTGCACGCCGGGGGCGCGCCACAGGCTCACGCAGCGGACCGCGCCCACGTTGTCGTCGCGCATCCAGATCGTGCCCAGGTCCCAGCCGTGCGCGGTGCACAGGGTCTCCAGGAGAGGCCCCGCCGCCTCGGCCAGGCTGGCCGACTCGGAGAGGATGCGCAGGGTCGCGTGCTCCGCCGCCTGCTCGCGCTCGATGCGCTTGCGCTCGCTGATGTCGCGCATGTAGACGGTGTAGACCTTGACCCCGCGGTCGAGGGCGGCCGTGACCGCCAGCTCCACCGGCACCTCGCGTCCGTCCGCGCGCAAGGCGATCGTCTCCGTCCGGCGGTTGAGGCCGAGGTCGTCCACTCCGGGCTGGCGACGGAGGAAGCCGAGGCGATGCGATTCGCGCAGCCGCGGGGGGACGATGGTCTCGGAGGCCGGGCGGCCGATCACTTCGGCCTTCCGGTAGCCGAAGGTCTCCTCGGCCGCGCTGTTGAACTCGCGGATGCGGCCCTCCTGGTCGAGGACCAGGATGGAGTCGAGGGCGGAGTCGAGGATGGCGGACTCCCGCGCGCTGAGGGCGCGGAGCTCGGCCTCGAACTCGCTCGTCTCCTGCTCGGCGTTGAGGCTGCGCCGCGGGCGCCGGCGGCCGTCCACGAAGGCGGCGATGCGCTCGCGTCCGTCCGCGCGCAGCACGACGAACTCGACGCCCGACCGGTGTGACTCCACCTCGGCCACCTCGCGCACCACGCGGCCGATGGCGTGGACCTCGGAGAGGTCGCGAGGCAGCCGGAACGACAGGTCGAAGCGCGTGCCCACGGGCAGGGGCTCCGCCGTCTCCAGGAGCATGCCGTTCGCGCTCACGTTGAGCATCACGCCCTCGATGGGCTCGGGGTCGGCGGAGCGCCGCGACCACACGGTGAGACGCACGGGGATCCGCGTCGACCGGCGGCGGGGCACGCGCAGGAGGCGGTCGAGCCGGGCGTCCCAGATCTCGGGGTCGACGGGCGTGGGCAGGACGATGTTCGCCCCCGCCGCGCGCAGCGATTCGCCCTGTTCCAGAGAGTCGAGCGGGCACAGCGCGGCCAGCGCGCTGTTGCGCGTCGCCGCGTCCGCGCGCAGCCGCCGCAGCCACTCGCCCGCGACGACCGGCTCGATCCCGCCCACCACGAACATGGTGGCGTGCCGCACGCGCGCGACCTCGATCGCGGCCTCGACCGTCGTCACCATGACCCGCTGGACGTCCGAGCGCCACAACACGGTCAGGCCCAGGTCCCCGCTCACGTCGACCGGAGAGATCACCACCACGAACGTCCGGTCGGCCGGGCTCGGATTCTCCGTCGCCCCTGAAGCCTGCATTGCCATCATCACGGCGATCTCCTTGTCCCTTGGTGACGTCACGCGAGGCCCTGTACAGCAACGCGCGTACCGGAGACGTCGCCGAAGCCCTCAGCTCACATCCCCTGGAGACGCTGATGTTTAGGTCGTTGGGGCCACCTGGGCGCGAGCCGGAAAGACCCTCGTCCGGGTGGCGGAGTTCCCGATCGCCGGGCGGTGTTCCCGAACCGTCATGTCGTGCTAACGTCGCCGCCAACCGATGGTGAGCTCCAGCGCGGCGGTCCCCGATGGCCTCGACGGGATCGGGCGCCGCCTCGCCCTGCTGACCCTGGCCGCTCTCGTCGTCCGGCTGGCCTTCGTCCTGCTCGAGCCGGCCACCCATCCCGTGGGGGACGAGCGGACGTGGACGGATTGGGCGCTCAACCTCTGCAGCGCGCGCGTCCATTTCTCGCCGCTGCGAATCCACCTCATCTTCTATCCGCCCGTCTATCCCTATTTCCTCGCCGTGCTCTACGGCCTCACGGGCACGTTCGAGACCGCGCGCTGGACGCAGGCGGCGCTGGGAGCGCTCCTCGTCCCGGCCGTCGGCCTGGCCGGGGCGCGCGCCTTCTCGCCGCGCGCCGGCCTGTGGGCGGCGGCGGTGGCGGCGCTGTATCCCGAGCTCGTCTGGTTCTCCGTGCACTTCTGGTCGGAGACGGTGTTCATGGTCCTGCTGTGGTGGGGGATCGAGCGGCTGCTGGCCGCGGACGCGGCGGACGGACCGGGGCGCGCGGTGGCCGCGGGCGCGCTGTGGGGGCTGGCCATCCTCACGCGCGAGACCGTCCTCTATTTCGTCCCCCTCGCCGCCCTGTGGCTGGCCACACGGCCGGGAAGCGGCGCGCGGGTGCGCGCGGCCGCGTTCCTCGCCGCCTCTCTTCTCGTGGTCGCGCCCTGGACGTATCGCAACTGGCTCGAGTTCCACGCCTTCGTGCCCGTCTCCACCGCCGGAGGTCAGAACCTCTTCCAGGGCAACGCGCTCATCGAGCGCGACAAGACGTACGAGATGGTGGACGCCGTGCAGGGCCGCGTCGCGCAATACCGTTACGCGATGCGCATGGGCCTGCAGGCCATCCGGGACCGCCAGCCCTGGTGGATCTTCGAGAAGCTGCGCGACGAGATGCCCCGGTTCTGGGAAGCGGACAGCCTCGTGCTCGTGCACATCAAGCGCGGCGCCTACGGCCCCGTCGCGCCCGCCCTGGCCGTGGGCGTGGCCGTGGTCGTTCTCGCGCCCTACGTCGGCGTCCTCGCCCTCGCCGCGCTGGGAGCGACGCGCCTGCGCTGGTCACGCCCCACCGTCCTGCTCGTCGCGCTGCTCGGGTACTACAACCTGCTCCACGTGGTGACGCACGGGTTCGCGCGCTACCGGCTTCCCGTGATGCCGGTGGTGTTCCTGGTGGCCGGGGTCGGGTGGACGGCCTGGCGGGAGGGCGAGCTGGCGCGGATGAGCGTCCGTGCGCGCGCCACCGCGGCGGGGATGGCGGCCGTGCTCACCCTGATCCTGATCCCGAGCTTCCGGCTCAACCTCGAGCACCCCGCCTTCGGGCTGACGGACACGGGCGGGCCTCCGGGCGCGGACGCCCCCTCGCCGTGAGCGCCCGGCGCTGGGAGCTGCCGCTGGCCATCGTGATCGGCGTCGTGGTCCGCTATCCGTTCTGGGTCGAAGCGGAGAAGACGCCGGTGGACGGAGACACCGCCATCATCGGCCTCATGGCGCGTCACCCGGCTTCCAGCGTGACGATGTGGGGCCAACCCTACGGCTCGCCCGTGGAGGCGTGGATCGCCGCGCCGCTGTTCGCGATGCTCCGGCCGGACTCGTCGACCCTGCGGCTCGCCTACTTCCTGCTCGGGCTGGGCCTCATTCCGGCCGCCTACGAGCTCGCGCGACGGCTCGATCCGCGCGCCGGCCTGCCCGCCGCTGTCCTCATGGCCTGTCCCTCTCCCTACTTCCTTCTGCTGGCCGCTCGTCCGCCGCCGATGTATCCGTCCGCGCTCCTCCTCGGCGCCGGTGTGCTGGTGCTCGCGTTCGGGCTGGGAGCACGGGTGGCGGGAGGAGGGTCCGCCCGCGTCGGCTTCGTGGTCTGGGGCGCTCTCGCCGGCCTCGCGCTGTGGACACATCTCATGACGGCGACGGCCGTGGCCGCCGGCGCGTGGTGGCTGTGGCGTGCCGCGGCCGGACGCCGCGCCGTGCTGTGGCCCGCCGCGGTCGCGCTTGTCCTGGCCAGCGCGCCCTCGTGGGGACGGGCCCTCGCCGATCCGCAGGCGCTCGAGATGGTGAGCGTGTCCGGACGTCGCGCGGGGTTCGGCGAGCACCTCGCGGGGACGCTGGCGGGCTTGCACGAAGCGATCGGCGGTCTCCTGGGCACGCACGTGCCGCTCGTCGCGGACGACCCCGAGCACGTCGTCGAGGCGCCGGGGCTGGCGGCCGCGGTCGCCGTGCTGGTCTACGGAATCACCTTCGTCCTCGCCGCCCGCCGGGCCTGGCGATCCTCTCCCGGCGACGCGAGTGGCGTGGCCCGTGCCCGCCTGCTCCTGCTGGCCGCGGGTCTGACCGTCCTCGCGTTTCCCTTTCCCCTCCGGTCGTCTCCGGCTTCCCTCCGCTTCCTCACGCCCGCCTATCTGCCCGTCGTCGTCCTCGCGACGTGGGTGGCGATCGCCGCCGGCGGGCGGCGGCGCGCCTGGACGGTCGTGCTCCTGCTCGCGGCCGCCCACGTCACGACCTCGGCGCGCCTGCTCGACGCCTGGCGCGTCGCCGACCGCGCCGCGCCGCCCTTTCGCCTCGTGGACCTCGGCCCCGTGCGCGCGAGGCTCGAGGCGCGCAACCTGCATCATGCCTACGCGTCGTACGGGCCGGCCTATCGCATGACCTTCGAATCGGGCGAGCGCATCGTGGCCTCGCAGCCCTGGAACGAGCGTTTCCTCCACCATCCGCTGCCCTATCTCGACGAGGTGCGCTTCGCGAAGGACGTGGCCTGGGTCCTCACACCCGACGTGCCGTCCGACCTGCCCGCGCCGCCCGCCTTCGAGGACGCGCTCACGCGCGCGGGCGGCCGCTGGCGGCGCGAGGACGTGGGGCGGGCCGCCCTCTACGACGGCTTCGTCCCTCCCTTCGCCCCGACCGTCGAGCCGCTCGTCTCCGCCGGTCCCGCCGGCGACGGCGATCCGGCGACGCTCCTGCGACCGAGTCCCACCGATCCCACGACCTTCACCCTCCAGCCCCCGCGCGCGCTCGACGCGGTGACGCTCCTTTCCGCGGCCGCCGGCGAGCGCTTGCCGCGGAGCATGGACGTCGCGGTGAGCGCGGACGGCATCACGTTCGAGACGGTGGCGCGCCGCCGGCGCCGCGGGGAGCGCGAGGATCTGCGCTGGGTGAACGGCCATCCGCAATACGTGCTCGACCACGACCTCGTCGCCGTACCGCTGGCCGGGCAGGTGGTGGCGGCGGTGCGCATCGTGCCCGTGCTGTCGAGCGATCCCTGGACGCTCGGCGAGGTCCTCCTCCACCCGGCCACCGCGCCGGCCGCGCGCGGCGGCTGGGACGAATGGCTCGATCCGCATCTGTCCTGGAGGGAGCGCGCGCGAGCGCTCGATGCCCAGCGGCGCCGCGACCGCGAGGACTGGTACTACCGCTGGATGCTGGCGGCGCGGCGGCGCTGAGCGGCCGCCTCCGCGACGTGCGCGTAGGCGGCTTCCACCTTCTGGGCGTAGCGGCGCGGGCTGTACTCGCGGTCGATCAGGGTCCGTCCGCGCGCCGCGCGTCGTGCCGCCTCTTCCGGCTGGCTCAGCACGGCGCGGATGCCCGCGGCCAGCGCGTCCGGCGTCGCCTCCACCAGCCAGGAGTTCGTGTCGTCGAGGACCTGCGTATGGCTCAGGATGCGCGTGGCCAGGAGGGGCCGGCCGGAGGCGAGGTACGTGTAGACCTTGAAAGGCGTGTTGACGCCCTGGCGCCGCGGGGAGGCCACGACGTCGGCCAGGGCCAGGAAGCGAGGCAGCTCGGCCGGTGGACGTTTCCCCGCGAACACGCAGCGATCGGGGACGCCCGCGGCCGCGGCGCGCGCCCGCGCGGCGTCGATCTCACCCGGCTCCCCGCCCATGAACACGAACTGCGCCTCGGGCACGGACGCGGCCGCGTCCACCAGCAGGTCGACTCCCTGGTAGTGCTCGAAGTTGCCGGAGTAGAGGACGACGGGGCGCGCGTCGAGCCCCAGCCCGGCGCGCAGGGCGGCGACTTCGTCCGGCGCGGGCGCAGTGGCGTCGACGAGCGGCGGGTCCTCGACCTGGAAGACGGCAGCGCCGGGCATGCGCGCCCGCACGCCTTCGGTGAGGCTCGAGCACACGGTGATCACGGCGGCGGCGTGGCGCAGGGCATGCCGCTCCAGCGCGGCCGCCGCCCAGGGCAGCGGGCCCCGGCGCGCGAAGCCGGACTCGCGCAGCTGGTCGGGGATGGACGAGTCGACGTCCACGACCAGGGGCAGGCCGAGGACACGGGCAAGCGGCGCGGCCAGATGGGCGGCCTCTTCGACCGCATGCACCACGTCGAAGCGGCCGGCCAGCATCCTCCACGCGGCCTGGGCCATGAACGGCACGTCGAGCAGGAGCTTGGCCAGCGACGCCCCGGGGCGGACGTGCCCGACGGGCAGGCGCAGGCTGCGACGATGGTCCAGGCCCGGGACGTCGACGGGCGTCCCCTGGGCGAAGGTGAGCAGCTCGACGTGGTGTCCGGCCGCGACGAGCGCGCGCACCATGGCCAGCACGGCCAGCGGCGTGCCCCGCACCTCGAAGAAGGGCTGGGGCGCGAGGAACAG
>Ga0075421_100012378_pt1 | contig 10600 bp, 10 predicted proteins | sample SoiMetdeltSBSDD5_FD_75292 | JGI IMG/M metagenome (GOLD analysis project Ga0075421, IMG submission 75292) | Bulk soil microbial communities from a Populus tree surrounding site in Tennessee, USA - Soil MetaG P. deltoides SBSDD5 | ecosystem: Environmental > Terrestrial > Soil > Tree plantation... | reverse complement strand
TGACCGGCATCTTCTACAACAAGGGCGAGGTGTGCGCGGCCGGCTCGCGGCTGTTCCTCGAGTCATCGATCCACGATCAGTTCATGAGCAAGCTCACCGATCGCGTGAAGGGGCTGACCGTGGGCGACCCGATGGACAAGGCCACGCGCATGGGCCCCGTCGTCTCGAAGGCGCAGATGGAGACGGTGCTGTCCTACATCGAGTCGGGCAAGCAGGAGGGGGCCAAGCTCGTCGCCGGCGGCGCGCGGGCGAGCGTCGGCAACGGCAAAGGCTATTTCATCCAGCCGACGATCTTCGACGAGGTCCGCAACACGATGAAGATCGCGCGCGAGGAGATCTTCGGCCCCGTGCTCTCGGTCATTCCGTTCAAGTCGCTCGACGAAGGGCTGGCCGAGGGCAACAACACCACCTACGGGTTGGCGGCAGCCGTGTGGACGCGCGACGTGGCCAAGGCCATGCGAGCGGCCCAGTCGATCCGCGCGGGGACGGTCTGGGTGAACGCCTACAACCTGTTCGATGCCGCGCTTCCGTTTGGCGGCTTCAAGGAATCGGGATTCGGCCGTGAGATGGGCGCGGCGGGACTGGAACACTACACCGAGGTCAAGACGGTCTGGGTCGACCTGTCCTGATCGACCTTCATTGACGGGGCCGGCGCCGCCCGCGCCTGTTCGGAGCGGGCGGCGCCGCGCGTCTCACGCCTTGCGGACGTTCGCCGCCTGCAGACCTTTTGGGCCACGCGTCACTTCGAACTCCACGCGGTCACCCTCGACGAGGCTCTTGAAGCCCTGCGCCTGGATCGCGCTGTAGTGCACGAAGACGTCCTCGCCACCCTCCTGGGTGATGAAGCCAAAGCCCTTCGCATCGTTAAACCACTTCACAGTACCGGTCGCCATGTCTGCTGTTCCTTCCGGAGCGTCGTGCGCTCCTGTTGATCCGACCACGAGGGTCGGGGGTTGCGAGCTTTGCGTCAATTCCGCGGCACGGGGTGGCCGAGATGCCGCTCAATGGCGCGCAGCTGGTCCCGCTCCTCGGGCGCGGCGAAGCTCGACGCCTGCCCGGTCGCCTCGGCACGCGCAGTGCGGCCGATGCGGTGGATGTAATCCTCCGCTGTGTGCGGAAGGTCGAAGTTGACGACGTGCGCGATGTCCGGGACGTCGATACCGCGCGCGGCGATGTCGGTGGCCACCAGCACGCGGTAGCGGCCGGCGCGGAAGCCGTCCAAGGCCTCCCGGCGCTGCGACATCGTGCGGTCGGCGTGCAGCCGCGTGACGCGATGGCCGGCGGCCGCCACTGCGCGGGTCACTCGGTCGGCGCGATGCTTGGTGCGCGTGAACACGAGCGTCTGGCCCGGCTCCTGGCCGAGCAGCCGGAGCAGTAGCGGCGTCTTCTGATGGCTGTCGGTCGTGTAGAGACGCTGGCTGACCGCTGCCACGGGCTTGGCCATGGCGCCGACTTCCACACGCTCGGGTCGCGAAAGGTGGCGGCGCACCAGCCGCTCGACGCTCTCGGGCATGGTCGCCGAGAAGCACAGCGTCTGGCGATCGAGCGGCGTGAGCGCGAGGACGCGCGTCACTTGCGGCTCGAACCCCATGTCGAGCATGCGGTCGGCCTCGTCGAGCACGACGATGCGCACAGAGGCGAGCGTCGCCGTGCGGCGCTCGAGATGATCGATGAGGCGTCCCGGCGTAGCCACGATGACGTCGGGTCGTCGCGCGAGCGCGGCCAGCTGCGGACCCATGGCGTCGCCACCGATGAGGGCTACCGTGCGGACGCCGCGCGCGGCGCCGAGCATCGCGAACGTGTCGGCAGTCTGCAGCGCGAGCTCCCGCGTGGGCGCCAGCACGAGCGCTCGCGCTCCGGCGGCGGCTCGCGCGGCGCACAGCCGCTCGATCGTGGGAATGGCGAACGCGGCCGTCTTGCCGGTGCCCGTCTGCGCGCAGCCGATGAGGTCTCGGCCTTCGAGCGCGATGCCGATGGTGCGCGCCTGGATTGGCGTCGGAATGGTGTAGCCGGCGCGCGCGATGGCGTCGAGCATGGGCGCGCTGAGGTGCATCTCGTTGAACGAACGGATCATGAAAATCGTTTACCTTTCTCGCTGTTTGATCTGAGGCTTCTACCTGGTAGGCACTACGAAGAGCACCCGGGCCCGTCGGCGGGCCCGGGCGGAAGCGACAGGGGTAGGCGCTAAACCTTGCGGACGTTCGCTGCCTGAAGACCCTTCGGGCCGCGGGTCACTTCGAACTCGACCCGATCACCTTCGGCCAGGGACTTGAAGCCCTGAGCCTGGATGGCGCTGTAGTGGACGAAGACGTCCTCGCCGCCTTCTTGCGTGATGAAGCCGTAACCCTTCGCATCGTTGAACCACTTCACCTGTCCCTGTGCCATTCCTTCTGACCTCTCTCTTCGGGGGTCTTCAGCCCCTGCGTGCGCCCGCGGGAATCGCGGGGTCGCCTGCCGATATTGGCAGGCAAGCTACAAAAAAAAGCGCCGCGCGACCCTCGGGTCCGCGCGGCGTGTGTCTCGATTCGTCAATCTCACGACTCCTGTGACCTAAAACCGCGGCAAGAATTACATGAGGCAGGGGACCTGTCAATCGAATTCTGGCGGGGCGGCGTAATGCGTCACGTTCAGTCTACCAACCGCGTCAAGGGCTGCGAGCCGTTTCGCGTCCCGAGCCAGCCGGGGACGGCCATCGAGAAGCGCCCGGCCGTGCCGCCCGCCACGAGGATGTGAAGTTCTCCGACACCCGGGAACTTACTGACGAGGGCGTCCGGCGCGGGAGGGTGCTTGCCGAAGCGCAGGTTCGTCCCCTCGCCGTGCGCATCGTCGGGCAGCAGCGTTCGGTACGGAACGCGAATCGTTTCGTAGAGATAGCGCGCGAGATCGTCGCGGCTCCAGCCGTCGTCGGCGAATGTGCGGGCGTGCTCCGGACCGATGAGCAGCATCGTGTGCGAATACAGCGGGAAGTGCTTGCTGTTCCAGAGTCCCGCCATGGACCAGCCGAGCGAGCCGGCGAGGCTCTTGGCCGTCCGGCTGGCGTGATCGGAGATGCCGTGCGGCGCCTCGCCGGCGAACAGCGTCACTGCGCTCGAGCCCGGCGGCAGGCCCCGCGCGACGTGATAGGGCGGCCACGGGCTGGCTTCCTCGTGCTCACCGATGCAGTACGTATAGCGCCCGGGATGGCCGAACGTCGACATCGAGAGCTCCCCCGGCCGCGCACCGCCAACGTTGATCATCAGGAGCCGGAGGGTGCGCCCGATCGTCGCGTTGGCGCGATATCCCGGCCCGAAGACACCGAACGAGGAATTCAGCTGGATGTGTCCGCGCACGGGGCCGTGCACGACGATGAGCGGCGCGGAGAAGTGTGTGGACGTCGCGACGCCGTGCAGATTGAACGCGGGATCGCACGCGCATTCGGCGGCCGCGATCACCACGGGCAAGTACTCGGGACGGCACCCGGCCATCACCGCGTTGATGGCGACCTTCTCGATGGTCACGCGACCGTAGTTCGGCGGCATCTCGCCGAGCAGCTCGTCGCGCGCGCGGCGAGTTGCGGCGAGCATCGCCTCCACGCGCTCGCGTGTGGGCGGCACGACCGGCAGCCCGTCGGTCACGCCCTTGTCGAACCAGAGCTCGAACTCGTCCATGTAATTGGGGGACCCCTACGGCTTCCCCCAAACCCCCTCTCTCGCTCGGCGCGCCCCGATCCCCTACGGCTTCCCCCAAACCCCCTCGTTCACTGGTGGTGCTGCCGCGGCGGCGCCGTGGCGCGCCTCGGTTCGTATCTCGGGACTTCGCGGCGGGCGCCCCGGGCGCCGCGCTCACCGTAGCAGATATACTCGCCGCGTAGACATGACGCCCCCGGACATCCTCGACGCGCTCATCGAGGCTCACTGACGTGCACCCGTGGCATGACGTCGAGCTGGGTGATCACATCGAGCGCCATTTTCGCGCGATCATCGAGATCCCCAAGGGCTCGAAGGTGAAGTACGAGCTCGACAAACGCACCGGCCTGCTGTGGCTCGATCGAGTCTTGCACTCGGCCGTGCACTATCCGGCGAACTACGGCTTCCTGCCGCAGACCTATTGTGATGACGGCGATCCGCTCGACGTGCTCGTGCTCGGCCAGGAGCCGGTGTTGCCGTTGTGCATTCTCCGCGCGCGGGCGATCGGCGTGCTCACCATGCGCGACGAAAAAGGCCAGGACGACAAGATCATCGCCGTCCACGTCGACGACCCCGAGTACGCCGACTACGGCGACATCGACCAGCTGCCCCAACATCGATTGCGCGAGCTGGAGCGGTTCTTTCTCGACTACAAAGTCCTCGAGCAGAAGACTGTCGAGGTCGAGCGGTTTCGCGGCCGACCCGAAGCCGAACAGGTAATTCGTGACGCGATCAAGCTTTACGACCAGTCGTTCCGCCGAGCTCCGGACGCCGTTCGACGCCGTCCGGACGGCACATCGCGCGACGAGCCTCAGAGTCCCTGACGCCGCGATGACGCTGCATGTCTTCCCACGCCCGGCCGCTTGCCGCCGACGGGGTGACGGCTGACGTCACGACCGGTGCCATTCTGGACGAAACAATTGGCAGGAACGGCGCGGCAGCGGAGCGTCAATCGCGGCTCGCAACGGGGTCCCATATCGCCGGATCTGGTCGCCGGATGCGCTCGCGCGCGGCGTCCACAACGCGCTGAAAGTGTGTTCCTTTTCAGAGTCTCGCGGGTGGCTGAACTCTCGTCAGAACTGCTCTAAATTGCTGGAAAAGCAGACTTTTCCCCCAGCCGTGGCACGGACTGTGCTAATGTACCGACACTCTCGCGGGCCTGAACCAAGTACAGAAAAAACGGAGAGCCGATGTTCTACAACCTTCTGGCCGGGATGTTCTCGAATGACCTTGCGGTGGATCTGGGAACGGCGAACACGCTCGTCTATGTCCGCGGCGAGGGAATCGTGCTCAACGAGCCGTCAATCGTCGCGATCCACCAGGCGGATCATTCCGTGCTGGCCGTCGGACACGAGGCGAAGGCGATGCTCGGTCGCACGCCGGGCAACATCGTCGCCATCCGGCCGCTCAAGGACGGTGTGATCGCCGACTTCGACGTCACCGAGAAGATGCTGCATTACTTCATCTCCAAGGTGCATCGGCGGCGCACCCTCGTGCGGCCGCGCATCGTCGTCGGCGTCCCGTCGGGGATCACGCAGGTGGAAAAGCGCGCGGTCCGCGACTCCGCCATGCAGGCGGGCGCGCGTGAGGTCTACCTGATCGAAGAGCCGATGGCGGCAGCGATCGGGGCCGGCCTGCCGATCCAGGAGCCGGGCGGCAACATGATCGTGGACATCGGCGGCGGCACGACGGAGGTCGCCGTCATTTCGCTCTCGGGCATCGTCTACTCGAAGTCCGTGCGCATCGCCGGCGACGAGATGGACGAGGCCATCGTGCAGTACATCAAGAAGCACTACAACCTGCTCGTCGGTGAGCGCCGTGCGGAGGAGATCAAGGTGACCCTCGGCTCGGCGTACCCGATGGGTGGCGAGCGGCGGACGATGGAAGTCAAGGGGCGTGACCTGATCGACGGCATTCCGAAGACGATCGTGATCACCGACGAGGAGATCCGTGAGGCCTTGCGGGAGCCGGTGATGACGATCGTCGAGACCGTTCGCACCTGCCTCGAGCGCACGCCGCCAGAGCTTGCGGCCGATATCGTGGACAAGGGCATCGTCATCACGGGCGGCGGGGCGCTGCTGCGAGGTCTCGACCACCTGTTGCGGCAGGAAACGAACCTGCCCGTGGCGCCGGGCGAAGACCCGCTGTCATGTGTCGCGCTCGGAACGGGGAAGGTGCTGGACGAGCTCGATCTGTTGAAGAAGGTCGCGATCCCCGCGTAGCCAGCAGGAAGTTTCCAGGGGGTCGACGTGAGGATTCGCGCACTGGCGCTGCTCGGCATCGTCGCCGGCGTCTGCCTGGTGCTGCTCACGCTGCAGATGCGCGGCGGCGCGGGCGCCGCCTCCGAGGCGGTCGCCCTCCTCACGACGCCCGTGCAAACCGTGCTCGCGCGCATCAACCGCGCCACCCTCGGTGTCTGGGGCACGTACCGCGACTGGAAGAACGTCCGCAGCGAGAATCGACGACTGCGCGAAGAGACGCAGCGGCTGCGTGTCGAATCGCTGCGCGTCAACGAGACCGATGCCGAGAATCAGCGCCTGCGTCGCCTCCTCGCGCTCAAGCAGTCGCTCCCGCTCGAGACCATGGCCGGCGAGATCATCGCGCGCGAGTGGGGCGGCTGGGTGCGCGCGCTCACGGTCAATCGCGGCCGTGGCGACTCGGTGGCGCGTCTCACCGCGGTCATCGCCCCCGACGGGCTGGTCGGCCGCATCATCGACGTGCGCACCGGGTCCTCGATCGTGCAGGTGCTGACCGATCCCGCCTCCAACGTCGGCGCGCACGTGGTGCGCACGCGTACCCCGGGCATCATCGAGGGCGAGCCTCGCGGCACGCTGCGCTTCAAGTACATGGCGCGCGACGGCGGCGGGCTGCGCGTGGGCGACATGGTCGTGACGTCGGGGCTCGGCGGGCTCTTTCCGGGCGGGATCCCCATCGGCCGCGTGCGCACGATCGACGATCGCGGCGCGGCGCTGTTCAGCTACGCGCAGGTGACGCCGGCCGTCGACTTCGCGCGCATCGACGAGGTGCTGCTGCTGACCGGCGGCGCCGTGCGCGACGTCGCCGCGTCGTTCAAGAGTGACGGCTGATGCGCACCTTCCTCGCGATCGCGGTGCTCGGTGGCGGCGTGGCGCACGCGACCGTCGGCTCTGCGCTGCGCATCGCGGACGTGGCGCCGGACATCCCGCTCATCGTGGTCGTGCTGCTGGCGCTGCGCCGCGGACCCGAGTTCGGCTGTGGCGCGGGCTTCGTGGCCGGGCTGCTGCAAGATGCGGCGACGGGCGGGCTGCTCGGCGTGCAGGCGTTGACGAAGTCCGTCGTCGGCTTCGTGATCGGCGTCGTCGGGAGCCGGCTGCGGGTCAGCCAGCCCCTCGTGCAGGTGCCGGGGCTCGTGCTCCTGTCGGTGCTGGAAGGGCTCGCACGGTTCGGCCTCTTGCAGATGTTCCACTTCCCAGCGCCGTTCGGCGAGCTGATGACGTACGTGGTGCTGCCGCAGGCCCTCTACAACGGGTTCCTCGGCGCTGCCCTGGTCTTTGCGCTGGCGTGGGCGGAGACGTATAAGGACCGCACACCGTGAACAACTGGACCGGGCCCGGCTATCGCGGCAGTGTTCCCCGCCGCGACCCCACGTACCAGCGGATCGTCGCGATGTCGATCGCGGTGATGGCGGCGCTGATGGTCATCGTCTGCCAGCTCTGGTACCTGCAGGTGCTCGAAGGCGGGCGCTTCCAGGAAGCCTCGGACAAGAACCGCATCCGTATCCGACCCATCGCGGCCCCACGCGGCATCCTCTATGACCGCAACGGGCTGCCGCTCGTGGACAACCGCCCGGCCTTCACGCTGTCGCTCATCCCGCGAGAGCTCGAGCGTGACACCGACAAGCGCGACGCGACGCTCGGACGTCTGGCCGCGCTGCTGCAGATTCCGTTCGAGGAGCTGCAGGATGCCGTGGCGAAGGTCTCGCCCGATTCGTTCCTGCCGGTCCGGATCCGCCGCGGGCTGTCCATCGCCGAGATGCAGAAGGTCGAGGAGTGGAAGCTCGAGCTGCCCGGCGTGATCGTCGAGGTCGAGCCGCAGCGCGTATATCCCACGAGCCGCTTCGCCGCGCACCTGCTCGGGTACGTGCGCGAAGCCAACGACGATCAGCTCAAGCAGGGCCGCTATCGCCGGGGCGACATGGTGGGCCAGACCGGCCTCGAGCGGCTCCTCGACGAGTTCCTGCGCGGCAAGGACGGCGGCGAGCGGATCGAAGTCGATGCGATGGGCCGGCCCGTGCGGCTCGTGCAGTCGACGGAGCCGCATCCCGGCGCGCAGGTCGTGACGACGATCAACCGCCGCATCCAGGAAGTCGCCGAAAAGCTGATGGAGGGCAAGACGGGCGCGGTCGTGGTCATGGACCCGCGCAACGGCGACGTCCTCGCGATGGTGTCCACGCCGGCCTTCGAGATCGATCGCTTCACCGGCACGATCGATCGCGACGCATGGCTGCGCGTCATGAAGGATCCCGACTTCCCGCTGCTCAACCGCACGATCCAGAGCCAGTACCCGCCGGGCTCGGTGTTCAAGATGGTGCTCACCGCCGCGGGGCTGCAGGAGGGCACGCTCACGCCCGCCGATCGTGTCTTCTGCCAGGGCGAGTTTCCGTTCGGCGGTCGCACCTTCAGAGACTGGAAGCCGGAAGGGCACGGTACCGTCGATCTCATGGCCGCGGTCGCGCAGTCCTGCGACATCTTCTTCTACGGCGCGGGCCTCAAAGTCGGCGCGCCCGCCATCATGAAATACGGCGCCGCCTTCGGCTTCGGCACCGCCACCGGCATCGAGCTCGGCAGCGAGAAGTTCGGTCTGCTGCCGCACGCGAAGTCACCGCGCCGCGGCAAGCCGCCGGTGTGGCACCCGGGCGAGACGGTGAACATGTCGATCGGCCAGGGCCAGCTGCTGGTGACGCCGATGCAGGTCGCGCGCTTCATGTCGGCCATCGCCAACGGCGGCGTGCTCTGGAAGCCGCGGATCGTGCAGCGCATCGAGCGGCCCGAGCGCGGCGTCGTCTGGAGCGACGCGGGCAGCGTCAACGGTCACGTCGAGCTCAATCCGGCCGTGTGGGCGTTCCTGCGACAGAGCATGTGGGCGGTCGTGAACACGCCGAACGGCACGGGCCTGGCCGCCCGGATTCCGGGCCTCGACATCGTGGGCAAGACCGGGACGGCACAGACGGTGGCGAACTCGAAGTCGGAGAAGGGGCAGGACCATGCCTGGTTCGCCTCCTTCGCGCCCGCGCGGGATCCCGAGGTCGTGATCGTCGTGCTGGTCGAGCGCGGCGGCCACGGCGGCTCGGTGGCCGCGCCGATCGCGCGGCAGATCTACAACGCGATCTTCTTCGAGAAAGTCGCCAGCCTCGACATCAGCGGCTAGACTCTCTGCATGAGCGTGCTGGGCGGCATCGACCGGCGGCTGCTGCAGAACGTCGACTGGCCGCTGCTGGGAGCCATGGGGGGCCTGGTCGTCCTGAGCGCGACGACGCTGGCCAGCCTGCACATCGGGCGGGCCGGCGGCAACGTCGCCTTCCGGCAGCTCGCCTGGTTCATGCTCGGCCTGTGCGCCCTCGTCCTCGTCGCCTCGATCGATTACCGGCGTCTGGTCAGACTGGCGCCGTTGTTCTTCGTGCTCGGGCTCTTCGGGCTTGCCTCGGTCTTCGTGATGGGCCGAACGGTCTCCGGCGCGCGGCGCTGGATCCCGCTCGGGCCGATGACCGTGCAGCCCTCGGAAATCTTCAAGATCTGTTTCGTGCTGATGGCTACCTGGGTGCTGACCTCCCGCTGGGCGCAGCCCGTGGGTAAAGCGACGCTGGCGCTGACGGTCCCGATCCTCGTCGTGCCGGTGCTGCTGATCGTCAAGCAGCCGGACCTCGGCACCGCTCTGCTGCTGCTTCCCGTGATGACGGCCCTTCTCGTGGGCGCCGGGATCCGCTTGCGCCTGCTCGGCGGCGTCGCGCTGGCCGGGCTGTGCGCGCTGCCCCTGGTGTGGTTTCTCGCGATGAAGGAATACCAACGCGAACGCATACTCGTGTTCCTGGATCCGTTCCGCGATCCCCTCGGGAGCGCGTACAACGTCATTCAGGCCAAGATCGCCATCGGTTCAGGACAGCTCCTGGGCAAGGGTGTCGCCGGCGCCACGCAGAGCCGGCTGGCCTTTCTCCCGGAGCGTCACACGGATTTCATTTTCGCCGTGTTCGCCGAGACGTGGGGGTTCGTCGGGTGCCTGGTGCTGCTCACGTGCTACGCGCTGCTGTTGCTCCGCGGCTTCGACATCGCCGCGTCGGCGCGTGAGCCGGTGGGCCGGTTGATCGCGCTCGGGGTGACGGCCCTGTTCGCGACCCAGGTGCTCGTGAACGTTGGAATGGTCACCGGCCTCCTGCCCGTGGTGGGCGTGCCGCTGCCGCTGATGAGCTATGGCGGCACGTCCATGCTGGTCTCACTGACCGCGCTCGGGCTCCTGCTCTCCGTGCGGATGCGGCAGTTCCAATGAGACGCGCTCAGCCACCGAGGCATCGCAAGAGCGCGCCCAAGGGGTGCTGCCGTGAGCAAGCGCATCGTGGTCAACGCGGGCCCGATCGAGACCCGCGTCGCCGTTCAGGAAGGTAATCTCCTCACCGATCTGTATCTCGAGCGGCATCGTCGGCGCTCGATCGTGGGGAGTGTGTACAAGGGCACCGTCACCAACGTGCTGCCCGGCATGCAGGCCGCCTTCGTCAACATCGGCCTCGCCAAGGACGCGTTCCTCTACGCGGGCGACTACACGGCGAGCCGCGGTGTCGATGCCGCGCCGCCGGTGCCGGAGACGGTCGCGGACGAGGAAGAGGACGCCGACGTCGAGGTCGACGAGGCCGAGCCACCGCGCCGCGAGGCCATGGCGCCGATCGAGCAGGTCCTGAGCCGCGGGCA
>Ga0075421_100012377_pt1 | contig 10600 bp, 9 predicted proteins | sample SoiMetdeltSBSDD5_FD_75292 | JGI IMG/M metagenome (GOLD analysis project Ga0075421, IMG submission 75292) | Bulk soil microbial communities from a Populus tree surrounding site in Tennessee, USA - Soil MetaG P. deltoides SBSDD5 | ecosystem: Environmental > Terrestrial > Soil > Tree plantation... | reverse complement strand
CGTCGAAAGAGTAAAAGTGGACGTCGGGCGACGTAGTGCTGGGGTTCTTGATCGTGCCGGTAGCGGTGACGAATCCCCCTGCACCCACTTCAAGTTTCTGCGGGTTATGGAAGTCGCCGGCGAGCGCCGTGCTGGCGCCGAAGGCGGTCGCTATGGCCATTGCCAAGAGCGTGCGTTGAATCATTCCCTGTTTGTTCATATGCCACTCCTCTTCTTTCATTAGTTCTCGTCACGGCCACCGACGTCTTCTCGGTGACTCCCTGCGTGCGCAATCATTAGGCGCGTTGCGCGGAAGGGGTGTCGATGAACAAGTGCGCACACTTCATGACCGTCGCCGCCGCCCGTCCCGGCAAGTGAGCCGTTTGTCGGGCACATGGTCCAAGACGGTGACGCAGATCACGCCGCGACAAGCTTCGTCACTTGACAAGAAATGTCAGAGCGAGTGTCGAAAATCGGCAGTTGCGAGGAGACGGTGCTGGTGGCCCGACTCGAACGGGCGACCTACTGATTACGAATCAGTTGCTCTACCAACTGAGCTACACCAGCGCGGGGAGAGGCGATTATAGCGTCCGGGTGACGGCGCCGTGATGCGCTTCACGGATCGCGCGCCCAGCCACACCGCTTATCCCCAATTCCAGCCGCCGGTCGCCGTAGTTGGCGCCCCGCCCGCGGTCTTCTTAGGATGCCTGGAAAACAAGGGAGGCAGCATGCGGGTGGCTCGGGGTCGGGGTTTCACGCTCATCGAGTTAATGATCGTGGTCGCGGTGGTCGGCATCCTGGCCGCCGTCGCGTATCCGTCATACCAGAACTATCTCCGTAAGGGCGCCCGCGCCGCAGCGCAGGCATCGATGATGCAGATCGCTGACCGCCAAGCGGCCTATCTGCTCGATGCGCGCACCTACGCGGTCGGGGCCACGGCGATCACCGCGCTCAACATCACCGTCCCGCCCGACGTAACCGCCAAATACACGGTCGCGGTCACTGCCGCGGACGGCACGGACACGCCGAGCACGCCGCCGAGCTTTACGGTCAAGGCGACGCCGTTCGGCCGTCAGTCGCCAGACGGCGAGCTCACGCTGACGCACACGGGCGCCAAGACCCGCGCGGGGCAGTCCGGATGGTAGGGACCCGCCTCTTCGTCCGCTCCGCGCGCGGCTTCACGCTGCCGGAGCTCCTCATCGCGATCGCGGTGCTGGCTATCCTGCTCGGCGTCGGCGTGCCGAGCTTCACCCAGTTCGTTCGCGATCAGCGCGTAAAGACGGTGAGCTTCGAGCTGTTCTCGACGCTGGTGCAAGCGCGCAGCGAGGCGATTACGCGCAACGGGAGCGTCACCGTCACGCCGGTGAGCTCGGCCTGGACCAATGGCTGGACGGTGACCGATGCCGGCGGAACCGTGATCCGCACCGCGGGCGCCGTATCCAACGTCACTATTGCCGGCCCCACTAGCGTCGTGTTTCGCGGCAGCGGCCGGCTGAACGCGGCGAGCACGCCGACCTTCGAGCTCAACGCAAGCGGCAGCGGGATCACCACCCGCTGCATCAGCATCGACCTGAGCGGCCGGCCGATCAGCAAGGCGGCGACATGTTCATGACCCGCAGAATCTCCATGCCGCGCAAGGTGCGCGGCGTCAGCATGCTCGAGGTGCTGGTGGCGATCTTCATCCTGACCGTCGGCCTGCTCGGCACCGCGAGCATGCAGGCTCAGATGCAGACCACGCAGGTCGAGTCCTATCAGCGCGCGCAGGCCATCGTGCTGCTCCAGGACATGGTCGACCGCGTGAACGCCAACCGCAAGGACGTGGCGAACTATGTCGCCGCCGACCTGGGGCTGAGCGCGCAGGATTGCAGCGTCCCGACCACCGTGGCCGGCAAGGACGTGTGCGAATGGAATAACGCCCTCTTCGGCGCGGCCGAGATGAAGGGCACCCAGACCCTGGGTGCGATGACCGGCGCGCGCGGCTGCATCACCAATCCGGTGGCCACCATGCCGCGCGAAGTGATCGTGGCGGTGGTCTGGCAGGGCTTGCGGCCCACGGTCGCGCCCGGCTCCACCACCTGCGGCCAGAACCAGTACGGCGCCGGCGACACGCAGCGGCGCGCGATGATCGCGCGCATCACGATCGGCTGCCTGGAAAACAACCCGACCACCGGCCTCTGCGTGACGCCATGACCAGCCGACGCCTGCAACAAGGACTCTCCCTGATCGAGCTGATGGTGTCGATCACGCTCGGGCTCATGATTCTCTCCGGGGTGATGGTGGTTTTCGTGAATGCGAGCGCCGCGCGCAACGAGGTCGAGCGCACCAGCCGCCAGATCGAGAACGGCCGCTATGCCTCCGATCTGCTCACCGAGGACCTGCGGCTGGCGGGCTTCTACGGCGAGATGACCGCCGCGGCGGTCACGCCGCCGGGCGCGCTGCCGGCGGACCCTTGCTCCCTTGACGCTGCCGACTGGCGCTCATGGGTGCCGATCCACCTGCAAGGCTACGACGACGCCGGCTTCGCCTCGGCCAACTGCGCCCTCACCAACCTGAAGGCAAATACCGACGTCCTGATCGTGCGGCGCGCACGCAGCTGCATCGCCGGTGTCGGCGGCTGCGATCCCATCGCCGCCGGCAAGCCCTACGCGCAGGTCTCCCTCTGCCCGAATCAGGTGGCGCCGAGCTACCGGCTGGGCCTCGAGGGCACCGAAACCTTCGACATGCAAAAGAAGAACTGCCTGACGACGGCGCTCGCCAGCAAACGCGAGTACCTGGTGCGCATCTATTTCATCGCCACCGACAACGGCGCCGGCCAGAACATCCCGACCCTCAAGCGCCTCGAGCTGACCGGATCGGGCTGGACTACGGTGCCGCTGGTCGAAGGCATCGAGGAGCTGCAACTGCACTACGGGCTCGATACGAATGGGGACGGCCAACCCGACATTTACGTCGCAAATCCCAGCGACCACCCGTCCGGCTGCACCGGCACCTGCCCGCGGGACAACTGGATGAACGTCGTTACGGTGCAGTTTCACCTGCTCGCCCGCAATCTCGAGGTCTCGCCGGGCTACACCGATACCAAGAAATACGTTCTCGGCAAGGACGCGGCCGGAGCGAACATCGAGCGCACGCCGGGCGGCGCTTATCGCAGGCACGTCTACACCGGCCTGGTCAGGCTCGCGAACCCTGCGGGCAGAAGGGATACCCCATGAGCGCAGGAATGCACAATCAACGCGGCGCGACGCTCATAGTCGCGCTCATCATGCTGGTGCTGCTCACGCTGTTCGCGCTGAGCTCGTTCAGCACTGCAAATACCAATCTGAAGGTCGTCGGGAACATGCAGCAAAAGACCGAGGCGCTGCACGCCACGCAGCAGGCGATCGAGACCGTAATCAGCACGCCGCTCTTCATCACCAATCCGGCGAACGCGGTGGCCGCGCCCTGCGGCGCCGCCAACACGCTTTGCACCGACGTCACGGGCGACGGGGTCGCCGATTTCACCACCAACCTGGTCGGCCCCGACTATCCCACCGGGCCGCACCAACCCACCTGCGTCACGGTACGGGTCATCAAGAACCAGGACCTGGTCCTGACCAATGCCGAGGACCTGGGCTGCGCCGCCGCCCAGCAGTCGGGCGCCGCAGGAATCGCGGGCGCGCTGACCGGGGATTCACTTTGCGCGAATACCGTCTGGGAGATCCGCGCGCGCACCACGAGCAGCAGCAGCGCCGCGAGCGTGATCGTAACGCAGGGCGTCGGCGTGCGCGTGAGCGCCGACGCCGCAGGCACTTCCTGCTAGGAGCACTGCCATGAAGAAACCGACCTTCTTCCCGAGAACGCTGCTCGTCGCCGCGATCACCTGTGCGCCGGCGAGCCTGGTGAACGCCGAGGATATCGACCTGTTCGTCAGCGCGGCGACTTCGGGCACGAACAACAACCCCAACGTGCTCATCATCCTCGACAACAGCACGAACTGGAACTCCAACAACCAGCACTGGATCGGTGCGAACGGCGAGAATCCTTTCAAGCAGGGGCAATCGGAGCTCCGCGCCCTGCGCACGGTCGCCCTGGAGGCCACCGATCAGATCAACCTCGGGCTGATGATGTTCAGGCCCGGAGGCGGTACCAATTTGGATGGCGCTTACATCCGTTCCGCCGTCCGGACGATGGATAGCACCAACAAGACGAACCTGGCCGACATGATCGGCACTTCCACCTGCGTTGACGGACTGGCCGCGAACGGCACGCCGAAGTGCATCTTCAAGAACTTCAGCACCAACAATCCGGAGATGATCAACGTCGGCAACATCGATTACGGCGCCGCGATGTTCGAAGCGTTCAAGTACTTTGGCGGCTGCACCAGCCCGGCCAATGCGCAAAGCAGCGTCTGCAAGTCCGGCGCCGATCTCGCGCGGACCAAATTCGGCAAGCAGCGTTACCACGGCGCCGCGAGTATCAGCGGTTCGGATGCGCGCATCTTCGACCAGGCCGCTTACACCGACGGCAGCATGACGTCCTATATTCCGCCGGCCGGCACGGCGAACAGCTGCGCGAAGAACTACGTCATCATCATCGGCAACAGCTTCCCGAAGGACGATGTCGCCGGCTCGCCGCTCTCCAACGTCGAGGGCCAGACTGCCCAGCTGTCGATGCCGCAATTCAACACCGTCAAGGACAAGGTTATCGGCACGCAGTGCGGCACGGGGAACACCGCCACGCAGAGAAAAGCGAGTTGCGAGGCGGCCATTCCGACGAGCCTGAAAACTGCGAATCCCGCGCAGAGCTATGTCTGCATCAACGAACGCGTCGACGCCGCATGCACGGGCGGCGGCCCGAACCCGAGGCTGTTCGACGTGCAGGCGATCAACCTGGACGTCTGGGCCGTCGTTGCGACCGGCGAGTCCGCGGTTCCCCCCGCCAACAAGGCGCGCATGAGCGACGAGTGGGCCCGGTACCTGTTCACCACCGACGTCGGCGAAGCCGCCGGCTTCCAGAACGTCATTACGTACACGATCGACGTGTTCAAGGACCAGCAGGACCAGGATCAGACGGCCCTGCTTTTCAGCATGGCCAAATACGGCGGGGGACGCTACTTCCAGGCCTCCTCGGAAGAGGCGATTCTGCGGGCGCTGCGCGACATCATGATCGAGATCCAGTCGGTCAACACCGTGTTCGCCTCCGCCAGCCTTCCGATCAACGCGACCAACCGCTCGCAGAACGAGAACCAGGTCTACATCGGCATGTTCCGTCCCGACCCCGCTGCGCGGCCGCGCTGGTACGGCAACCTCAAGCGCTACCAGATCGCCAAGTTCGGCCAGGACTTCAAGCTCGGCGATGCGAGCAACCCGGTGCTGGAAGCAGTATCCACCTCGGGTAGGGGCTTCATCGCGCCCTGCGCGAAGAGCTTCTGGACCACCGACACTACGTCCTTCAACAAGCTGACGGCGCCTCCCACGGACACTTCCTACTGGAACTTCTCCGACCCGACGGGCACGCACATCGGCACTTGCACGACTGCCGGCACCAGCCTGTTTTCGGACTCGCCCGACGGGCCGCAGGTGGAAAAAGGCGCCACCGCGCAGGTGGTCCGGCTCGGCAACGACCCTTCGGGCACGGCGGATTTCCTGGAGCATCGCACGATCTACACTTGCCGCAATACCGGCGCGATCTCGTGCAACACCGCCCCGACGACGATGCACACCTTTAACAACACGGTCGTCGACCAGGCCGCGACCGGGTCGTTCGACAGCCTCGAGCACGACGACATTATCAACTTCACGCGCGGCCTGGACGTGTGGGATGAGAACTCCCGCCTCTCCAACACCGACGTGCGGCCGACCGTCCATGGCGACGTGGCGCATTCACGCCCGCTGCCCGTCAACTACGGTGGAACCACCGGCGTCGTGCTGTATTACGGCGCGAACGACGGTAGCTTCCGCGCCGTTTCCGGCGAGAACGGCCGGGAGCTGTGGTCGTTCATCGCGCCCGAGCACCACGGCAAGCTGAAACGCCTGTACGAAAACGGCATTTTCGGCACGGGATTGATCAGCTATCCGCCCACGCCGGCGGCCGGCTCCGAGTCGAAGGGCTACTTCTTCGACGGCTCGGCGGGCCTGTTCCAGAATGCGGATAACAGCCGCATCTGGGTATTCCCTTCGATGCGCCGCGGCGGCCGCATGCTCTACGGATTCGACGTGACCAACCCCAGCGCGCCGCTCATGAAATGGCGCGTCGGCTGCGCGAATTCCGACCTGGCGAACACCTCGAGCTGCATCGACGCGACCGGCGCGGCTTCCACGGCGTTCGGGCAACTGGGACAGACATGGTCCACGCCAACGGTTGCGCGCATCCGTGGCTACTCGAGTGATCCCAATCGTCCGGTGGTGATCGTCGGCGGCGGTTACGACACCTGCGACGACCAGGACGCCAAGCCGAATACCGCGTGCAGCTCGCCGTATGTGCGCCGCGGCAACCGGGTGTTCGTGCTCGACGGCGATAGCGGTGTTCTCATTGCGTCCTTTGCGACCGACGGCAGCGTGCCGGCCGATGTCACTGTGGTCGACCGCAATTTCGACGGCATGGTGGACCATGCCTACGTTGCCGATACCGCGGGCGGAATCTATCGCATCGACTTCGTCACCCCGGCGGATCCGAACGTGGCGCTCGCCCCCGGCTCCTGGACGATCACCAAGATCGGCCAGACAGCCAGCGCGGACGCGCGCAAGTTCCTCTTTTCGCCCGCGGCGCTGCCGACCACGGGCAAGGTCTACCTGGCGCTGGCCTCGGGCGACCGCGAGCGGCCGTTGATCATCAACTACCCGTACCCTGTAACCGCCTCAGCCGGGGTGCTGAATCGCGCCTACATGCTGGTCGACAACTTTGCCACCACAGGCTTGCCGGTCAACCTGGACGACACCACGGTGATGCAGGACTTCAGCTCGGGATCGACTTGCACCACGCCGTCGGCGGAGGCATCGAGCAAGAAAGGCTGGTACATCAACCTCAACGCGGCGAGCACGACCGGCCCGACCACCAACATGGGCGAGCAGGGCGTGACCTCGAGCCTGATATTCGGCGGCCTGATCTTTTTCAGCACCAACCGCCCGGTACCGACGCCGGCTGGCGCGTGCGCGCAGGAGCTCGGCGAAGCGCGCGGCTACGCGCTCAACCTGTTGAACGCCTCCGGCGCGGCGGACACCCTGAACATCTGCGGCGGCTCGCGCTCGCAGACCTTCGTCGGTGGCGGACTGCCCCCCTCGCCGGTGACCGGCACGGTGCCGGTGGGCGACCAGATGGTCACCGTGATGATCGGCGGCGTGCAGCGCGGCGGCGGCGCGAGCACCTCGATCGGTGCGCAGCGCGTCTCGCCGACAATCACGCAGCGGCGCGCGCGCCTCTACTGGTACACCGACGGGGACAAGTAAGCGCTAGCGCGGCGCGCGGGCCAGCTCGCGCGGCAGCGTGAAGACCACGCGCTCGGTGATGCCGGGAAGCACGCGCACGCTTTCCGCGCCGAGCGCCTTCAGCCGCGCGAGCAGTTCGTCGACCAGGACCTGGGGCGCCGAGGCGCCAGCGGTGACGCCGATACGGCCCTTGCCAGCGATCCACTCCGGCTTGAGGTCGGCCGCCCGGTCCACCATGTAGGCCTGCGCGCCCATGTGCTGCGCCACTTCACGCAGCCGGTTCGAGTTGGAGCTGTTGGGCGAGCCCACCACGATCACCACGTCGCATTGCGGCGCCATGAACTTGACCGCGTCCTGGCGGTTCTGGGTCGCGTAGCAGATGTCGTCCTTCTTCGGACCGCGGATCGACGGGAAGCGCGCCCTCAGGGCCGCGACGATGGCCTTCGCGTCGTCGATGGAGAGCGTGGTCTGCGTGACGTAAGCGAGCTTCGCGGGCGAAGCCACCTCGAGCTTCGCCACGTCCGCGACGGTCTCGACCAGGTGCATGCCGCGCGTCGCCTGCCCCATCGTGCCCTCGGTCTCGGGGTGGCCGCGGTGGCCGATCATCACGACCTCGTGGCCTTCGCGCAGCATGCGCATCACCTCGATGTGCACCTTGGTCACCAGCGGGCAGGTCGCGTCGAACACCTTCAGCCCGCGGAGTTCGGCGTCGGCGCGCACCTGCTTCGACACGCCGTGCGCGCTGAAGATCACGGTGGCGCCCGTCGGCACCTCGTCCAGCTCCTCGACGAACACCGCGCCCTTGGCGCGCAGGTCGTCGACCACGTACTTGTTGTGCACGATCTCGTGGCGCACGTAGATCGGCGCACCGTGCAGCTCGAGGGCGCGCTCCACGGTCTCGATCGCGCGCTCGACACCGGCGCAGAAACCTCTGGGGTTGGCGAGCAATACGTCCATGGCGCTATTTTCGCATGCGGTAAGCGGCGTCGAATGCGGCCTCGAGCCGGGGATGCGCCCCGCGCAAGCCGTCGACCACGCGCTTCGCCCAGTCGAAGTACTCCCGGCGCCGGGCGAGATCCCAGCTCGCGGGCGGGCGCTCGGCCACGTCGCGCAGGTTGCAAATCTTGTCGGCGAGCTTCACCAGCTTCGCTTCCGGCGACAGGGCCGCGGCATGCTCGACCTGCAGCCGCTTGCGCTCGGCCTTCGCGAGCGCTTGGTCGTCGGTCACCTCGGCCACGATGCGCGCGATGCGCGGGCCGAAGACCGCTTCGAGCTCCTGAGGCGTGGTGTCCGTGTCTTCGACCGTGTCGTGCAGCAGCGCCGCGCACAGCACTTCCACGTCGCTCACGCCGCCTTCGTTCACCAGCACGTCGGCGAGCGCGATCGGATGGTTGATGTAGGGCGACGCCTCCGGGTCCTTGCGACGCTGGTCGCGATGCTTGTGCGCGGCGAAGGCGAGCGCCTTAAGAAGGAGCGCTAGCCCGCTTTTCATGGTGCGCGAAGCCGTCGAGGATCAGCAGCAGCGCGCCGATCGTGATCGCCGAATCGGCGACGTTGAACGCCGGCCAGTGCGGCCAGCGCTCGAGCAGGTAGAAGTCGAGATAGTCGACCACGCAGCCGAAGCGCATGCGGTCGATGACGTTGCCGAGCGCGCCGCCCACGATCAGCGCCAGGCTGGCGCAGAACAGGCGCTTGCCGGGATTGCGCACGATCAGCGTGCCGCACAGGACGGCCGCGACGAGCGCGAACACGATGAAGAGCGGCGTCTGCCAACCGGGCGCGTCGGCGAGGAAGCTGAACGCGGCGCCCTTGTTGCACACCAGCACCAGGTTGAAGAACGCGGTGACTTCGACGCGCGGCGCGCGGTCGGCGAAGTAGCCGAGCACCGCCCATTTCGCCAGCTGGTCCGCAGCGACGATGGCCGCGGACAGCGCGAACCAGCGCCAGCTGCTAGACAACATGGCTGCTAGACATATTTGCGCTTCTCGCCCGGTCCGCCGAGGTTGCTCTGGCAGCGGGCGCAGAGCCCTTCGCCGTTGACGTCGGGCAGGTAGTGCCAGCAACGCTCGCACTTGCGGTGCTCACTCGCCTTGACCTTCACCTGCAGCTCGTTCGAGGGAGAGACCTGGGCGGCCGAGGTGATCATCAGGAATTTGAGCTCGTTCTCGAGGCTCGCGAGCAGCTCGTAATCGCCTTGCGCCGCCGCAATGTCGACCTCGGCCTGCAGCGAAGCGCCGACCTTGTCGGCCGCGCGCAGGTCCTCGATCTCTTTTCGCACCGGGTTGCGCAGCTCGCGCAGGCGGCCCCACTTCACGAGCAGCGCGGCGCCATCGGCAGGCGCCGGCACCTCGTGCCAGGTGTGGAAGAAGACGCTGTCGTCTCTCTTGCCGGAAAACAGCTGCCACAGCTCCTCGGCGGTGAACGACAGGATCGGCGCCATCAGGCGCACCAGGCTGTGCGTGATGTGCCAGAGCGACGTCTGCGCCGAGCGCCGCGCAGGCGAATCGGCGCCGCAGGTGTAGAGGCGGTCCTTCAATACATCGAGGTAGAACGCGCCCAGATCTTCCGAGCAGAACGCCTGCAGCTTCTGGGCGACGAGGTGGAACTGGTAGCGGCCATAGTCCGCAACCGCCTCTTTCTGCATCTGCGAGGTCATCGCGAGCGCGTAACGGTCGATCTCGACCAGCTTCTCGACCTGCAGCGCGTGCTTCGCAGGATCGAAATCCGAGGTATTAGCGAGCAGGAAGCGCAGGGTGTTACGGATGCGACGATAGCTCTCGACCACGCGCTTGAGGATCTCGTCCGAGATCGACAGCTCGCCCGAATAGTCGGTGCTCGCCACCCAGAGTCGCAGGATTTCGGCGCCGAGAGTGCCCGAGATCTTCTGGGGCGCCATCACATTGCCGAGCGACTTCGACATCTTGCGGCCGTCGCCGGCTACGACGAAGCCGTGGGTAAGCAGGCTGCGGTAAGGCGGGTGCCCGTCGAGCATGCACGCCGTAAGCAGCGAGGAGTGGAACCAGCCCCGGTGCTGGTCCGAGCCCTCCAGGTACATGTCGGCTGGATAGCTCGACTCTTCCTTGTGCGAGTGGCGCAGCACGGTGAAGTGCGTGCTGCCGGAGTCGAACCAGACGTCCAGCGTGTCGCGGCTCTTTTCATAGGAAGAACTTTCAGCACCAAGAAGTTCTTCGGCCGTGACGGCCTGCCATGCTTCGATG
>Ga0075421_100012376_pt1 | contig 10601 bp, 11 predicted proteins | sample SoiMetdeltSBSDD5_FD_75292 | JGI IMG/M metagenome (GOLD analysis project Ga0075421, IMG submission 75292) | Bulk soil microbial communities from a Populus tree surrounding site in Tennessee, USA - Soil MetaG P. deltoides SBSDD5 | ecosystem: Environmental > Terrestrial > Soil > Tree plantation... | reverse complement strand
GCCTTTGCCTACCGACAAAAATTCCGCAAGGATTTCGTTATCAATCTGATTGGTTATCGCCGCTATGGACACAACGAGGGCGATGAACCACGCTTTACGCAACCGGTCATGTATAAGAAAATCGACGCGCATCCCCCAATCAGACAGTTATGGGCTGAAAAATTAGAAAAGGATGGATTGATCTCACAAGGTGAAGCTGACGATCTTCTACAATCCCATCTAAAGGAATTGCAGGAAGCAAATGATCAACTGGACGCAGAAAAGGCCCTGGTGGAACCCGTACCTCAGCCACCTCCGCGCGGCGCGGCGCAAAAGGTCAAGACCGCTATTACCCTCAAGCGTCTCAAAGAACTGAATCGATTCCTGATGGAATTCCCCAAGGACTTTCACCTGAATCCCAAACTGGTGAGGGCCGTGGAACGAAGGCGGACATTATTTGATAAATCGGATGATGGAAAGATCGATTGGGCTACTGCTGAAGAGTTAGCTTTCGCTTCGATCCTTGAAGATGGCACGCCGATCCGGCTGACAGGTCAGGATAGCGCACGGGGAACCTTCAGCCAGCGACATGCAGTTTTCTACGATGTTGAAAATAATAAACCTCACATCCCATTACAAACCATTCCTCAATCTACTGCTGCATTTGAAGTCCTCAACAGTCCATTGAGCGAGCCCGGCGCAATTGGCTTTGAAGTTGGCTATAACATTATGGCACCTGAGCGGCTGGTAATTTGGGAAGCGCAATATGGAGACTTCATCAATAACGCGCAAGGGGTTCTGGACGAGTTCCTGCTTTCGAGCCGCGCGAAATGGGGATTGACCCCTTCTCTCGTCTTGTTGTTACCACACGGAAACGAAGGCCAGGGACCCGATCACTCCAGCGCCCGCATCGAACGGTTCCTGGGGCTGGCTGCTGAGATCAATGTCCGCATTGCTTATCCGTCTACGGCAGCTCAATATTTTCATTTGTTGCGGCGACAGGCACTGCTTCTTAAAACGGATCCTCTGCCGCTGGTTGTCTTTACTCCAAAAGGATTATTAAGACACCCGCTTACGGCCTCATCAGCAAATGAATTTACTACAGGCAATTGGCAGCGCGTGATCGATGACGCAAATTTGCCGGGGAAGAAAACGGCAGTAAAAAACCTGATCTTATGCAGCGGACGAATCTATGTAGACCTTGTGACCAGTCCGCTTCGCAAGGAACACTCTGAAAGCGCAATTGCCCGGGTTGAACAGCTTTATCCATTGCCAAAACAGGAATTGGAGGAATTGCTGGCAGACTATCCCACCCTTGAGAGGTTAATCTGGGTACAGGAAGAACCCCTCAACATGGGTGCATGGAATTACCTTCGCCCTCGCTTGCGCCAACTGATGGATGATCGCCTGCCGTTACATTACGTGGGTAGACCTGAAAGCTCAAGCCCGGCAGAAGGCTCTTCCACCCTATATCGCATCAATCAACAGTCATTGATTGAGCACGCCTTCAAGCCTGAATCGCAGGCACGTACATCCAGTGTAGTGAAGGAAAGAGGTTGATATGGCAATAAAAATTGTGGTCCCGGAATTGGGTGAATCTGTGCTGGAGGCTACCGTCTCGCGTTGGCTTAAGAAGCCCGGTGATTTCGTCAATGTGGGTGATGTACTTGTAGAATTGGAGACCGATAAAGTAAACCTGGAGGTGGGCGCGAAGGGATCTGGCGTTTTGCAAAAAATCGAGGTGCCTGAAGGGAAAGATGTTAAGGTAGGTGATGTGTTGGGAATGATCGAAGAGAAGGCTGAAGAACCAAAACCATCCTCTACAGAGCCTGAACCCGCAGTTGCAGAAACGAAAGAGGCAGAAAAAGAAAGGGAACCAGCAACAGCCACATCCGGCAAAGATGGCCGCGAGATGCGTCAGACGGCGCCCCAGGTCACACCGGTAGCATCGCGCCTGGCGCGCGCAAATGATGTGGACATCAGCAAAATATCCGGCACAGGCAGTGAAGGTCGTGTGACCAAGGCAGACGTGGAGCTATTTCTTGAAGGGCAGGGAACACCAACAGAAAACGAGAAGCAGCCCCAGGCCGAGTCCCCATCAGGGATGATATCAGAACCGAAGCTTGTTGAGTCTGCAAGTGAATCTCCATCCGCGTCCGCGCAGCGACGCGAAGAACGGATGCGAATGTCGCGTAGACGTCGCACCATCGCCCAGCGTTTGCTGGAAGCAAAACAAAACACGGCGATGCTGACCACGTTCAATGAAATTGATATGGGCGCCGTCATGGATCTGCGGAGCCGGCGCAATGAAGAGTTTCAGAAACGCTTTGGAATTAAACTCGGGTTCACTTCCTTTTTTGTCAAAGCCGCAGTGAGCGCGTTAAAAACGTTCCCACAGATCAATGCTGAGATCGATGGCGAAGATATCGTGCTCAAGCATTATTATGATATCGGCATGGCAGTCGGCTCATCAGAGGGATTGGTCGTTCCGGTGATACGCAATGCCGACCAGCTTTCATTTGCAGAAATTGAAAAACAGGTGAAGGACTTTGTTGCAAAAACTGATCAAGGCAAATTATCCATTGAGGATTTGCGCGGCGGCACATTTACGATCACAAATGGTGGGGTATTTGGTTCCCTGCTTAGCACACCAATTCTGAATCCACCGCAGGTTGGGATTCTGGGTTTACACAAAATTGAAGAACGGCCAATCGTACAAAACGGTCAAATTGTAATCCGCCCCATGATGTACGTGGCGCTTAGTTATGACCACCGCATTGTGGATGGGCGCGAGGCTGTTCAGTTTTTGGTTCATATCAAGCAACTAATAGAGGACCCAGCCTGGATGTTGGTGGAAGGATAATCAATTAGCGTATCAACTCTATTCCATGAAAAAGTCTTCCCCTTGATGAACTTTTTCAATTGCTTGATGTAACCACTCTGCTATATTGTCCTTTGGCACGAAGCCATGCGCTCCAACAGCAGCTGCTTGCCTGGAGATAAAACTTCCTGCATATGTGGACATTAGAATCACACGCGTGGGTACCGATAAGGCAGCAACCTGCTTTGTGGCGTGCAAACCATCCAACACAGGCATTTGGATATCCATCACCAACACGTCAGGTTGCAGGTGCTTAACGCAATCCACTGCCTCCTGCCCATTGCTTGTCTCACAGACGATTTCTATATCTTTGGAAATACTTAGCAACAGCCGAAGAGCCAGTCGCAGCTCTGTATGATCATCGGCGATCGCAACACGTATTATGGAATAGGCTTTACTGCTATATAGGAGGAAACCTGGACGATCTGGCACCCAGTCAACGGCCCCAAGCGCAGTAGCCTGCAGCAGGGTTGCCTTTTGCTGAGAGAATATGTCTACTCTTCTATTCTTGAATATTGCTGTACGCATCTCTGGCCTTTGGAGATAAATAACGTTCACCCTGATGAACGCGTCGGATGGCCTCTACCACATAATCATCTATTTCATCTTTGTGCATAAAGCCATTCACACCGCTGAGGAATGAACGTTGAATCAAGTTAGGCTCGAGATGCATGGAAATGACCAAAATAGCGGCAGTTAATCCCTGGTCCCGAAAGCGCGCTGTGGCATGCGCGCTATCAGTGGGCGGCAAGTAATCATTCATGATGATTACGTCCGGTCGCAATGTCGTGGCACGCTCCAACGCATCATTGAGATCCGGTGCTTCGTCCACCACATTTATATCCTCCGCATGCCCCAAATACAGACGGATCACATCCCGCAGGAGTTTAAAGTCGTCCGCAATGAGGACGCGAATCATACTGGTTTCAGTCACATTTATATTTTAGCGCAATTTACTCTGCCATATATGAGTCACAGCTCTATCCTTCACGAAGATGACTCTGGATTAATCAATTTTTTGAACCATTTAGAAGCCGTACCAAGTTAAGGACTAAATCAAGGCAGTAGTGATTTCAATTTCAAGCCCATCGCGCAAGAGATTCGAAACAGGGCTGCTCTTATCCGCCTCCATAACCATTTTGTTGAAGGTGGCTTCATCGATATCTGGCACCTCACCGCGCACGTGCAGATACATATTTGTGATTTCCTGACCTCCATTTTTTGAGGTCATGGTGCATGTTGCAGTGGTCTCAGTCTGTACAGGCCGGTAACCATTTCGTTTGAGCATATCCGCGACAGCCATACTGATACAGGCTGCATGAGCGGCGGCAATTAATTCTTCCGGGTTCGCCCCTGTTTCGTCCTCAAAACGGGTTCCATTGCTATAGGGGAGTTCAAAGAGTGCTTTACTCTCCGTGCTGATCAATCCACTGCCTGTTTTCAGATCACCGGTCCAGAGCACGCCTGCTTTTCTATCTTTGCTATTGTTTTCCGTCATTCGATTTATTTTCCTTTCTTAAGCGCTCATCTGCAACCGTAGGGGTTTCTGATGGATCAGGCATTGATCAACGCTTCCTTCTTCTCAGTGAGCGTTTTGATCAATTCGTCATAAGGTTTCACAAAATTATCCACGCCTTCATCCAGTAATTGTTGAGTCACCTCTTCAAGATTGATTCCCAATTCTGCCAGGTCATTCAACTGGGCGCGCGCTTCATCCAAGTCACTTTCAAGAGTCAGCGCAACTGCGCCATGATCGAGAAACGCTTCCAGTGTTTTCGGCGGAATCGTATTCACAGTATTTGGACCAATCAGATTTTCTACATACATTACATCTGAATAGTCTGGATTCTTTGTACCCGTGCTACCGTAGAGGACACGTTGCAACCGCGCGCCCTTCTCCTCTAATCGCTGCCAGCGCTCGGTGAGAAAAGCATCCTTGAAGTGTTGGTAAACAATTTTCGCATTGGCGATGCCGATCCGGCCCTTGAGCGCGTCTGCCTTTGGAGTCTTAAATGCCTCCAGCATCGGGTCCACTTTGGTATCCAGCCGGCTTACAAAGATCGATGCCACTGAAGCAATTTGCTGGAGGTTATATACGTTGGCTGCTCGTTTTTCCATTGCGGAAATAAAGGCCTCGGCAATCTGATCATATTGCCCCAGAGAAAACATTAACGTCACATTGATGTTGATGCCTTCTTCTGTCAATTCCTGAAATGCCATCACTCCTTCCGGGGTAGCTGGGACTTTGATCATGATGTTTGGCCGATCCACGGTCGCGAATAAACGAGTCGCTTCATTGATCGTTCCCTGCCTGTCATGCGCGAGATGTGGATTCACTTCCAGGCTGAAAAAGCCGTCTGCTCCGTCAGTTTCTTCGAATACAGGCCGTAATATATCTGCGGCCATCCGGCTGTCCTCCACAGCCAATCCTTCGTAGAGCTCCTCTGCCGATTTACCTGCTTCTGCGAGTTGTTGTATTTGAACATCGTACTCATTGCCCTCGCTGATCGCTTTGTGAAAAATGGCGGGGTTGGAGGTGACTCCTCGCAGGCCCCGGTATACATAGGTTTGCAGCCCACCAGACGTGATCAACTCCCGGTCGATATAATCCAACCAGACAGATTGACCCAACTCAGCCAAGGTATGTAATTTAGTGTGTGACATAAGCTTTCTCCTTGCCGTGAAAGATTTGGAGCATAACATAGCATATATGGATTATTTGCAATATGCATCAATATATAGAGAAAAGATACAATTTTGGATATATCTAAGTACGACTTTGGCGATTGCTCCGATTAAAACCCTTTGACGTATAATTACGCCACTGAACAAAATGGTCGAACAACACGAACACCATATCAACCTTTTGCTAGTGAATGAAACTCGTTTGATGGGGAATGTAATTGCAGCAGCACTGGAAGGGGAACCGGATATCCATGTCCTGGCCTGCGTTACAAACATAGACGATGCACTGCAAGTTGTTCGGGAAAAAGATGTAGATGTAGCCCTGGTCAGCACCCGCCTGCCAGATCAGGGCGCGATCAAACTGACCAATGCCATCACGGAATTCAAACCCTCCACAAAAGTCCTGGCGCTCGGGCTGACCGAAGAAAAACAGCACGTATTACGCTATGTGGAAGCCGGTGCAACAGGTTATGTATTGAAAGACGACTCATTGGAAGGCTTGATTGAAACGATCCGCGCTGCTCGAGAGGGAAAAGTCTTCGTTTCTCCAAAAATCGCTGCAGCCATCATGGAACGGCTTTCAAATCTGGCGCGTTTGTTTTCTGATGTCGAGAGCAGCGTTACGGACACAACTCAGTTAACGTCCCGTGAACTTGAAGTTCTAAAATTAATTGGTGAGGGGCAAACCAATCAACAGATCGCCGAACATCTAGTAATCGAAGTCGGCACAGTTAAAAATCACGTCCACAACATTCTGGATAAACTCCATGTCAGCAGCCGAGGGGAAGCAGCTGCATATCTGGCTTTTATTAAGAAATAATCAACTCGTCGGCGATTTTCCGACCGAAGCAATCCCCTCGTTACAGGTGGAGATTGCTTCGCCACTACGCGGCTCGCAATGACAAACATAATAAAAAAAGCCCCGTCGTTGGCAGGGTTCGATCCTTCCCGTTCAGGGACTGATGCGGGACTTTGTAATCTGTATCCGAATTTGTATCCCCATAATATGACTATGCACATAGAACTTTAACCCTGCTGGTGATATTCTATTCTGCAAGAAGATTTCGTTAAAAGACCAATTTCATTATGTCGACACAAAGGATCATTCTCGTAAACTGCTCACGGCTGCTGCGTGACATGCTTCTTACTGTCATGTATAGGGCAGATCATCTTAAGATGGTACAGCAAGTTGACAGCTATGAAACGTTGCCTGCTGCAATTGAAACGTCTGAAGCGGAATGGGTGGTCATGCCTCTGCTCCCTGATAAAAATATTCCTGGCTGGGTAGATCATTACATTGCAAAACATCCATCCATGAGATTTCTTGCCATCTTTCTTGGAAGCAACAAAGTCAAACTTAAGTGGTTGGGATATGAAGAGGATTTGGAAGACTTATCATTGACAGGCTTGATCCATATACTCGAAGGCCACCCACAGCGCGTGTAAGACGCCGGACATCCCAATTCGCAGATTTATATCCAAATCTGTATCTTCTAAATGGATTGGGATATATGGGCATTTTAGAGTCTCTGTGCTATATGATATCAAGAACATTTATAGAAAGGACAATCAGCGATGAACGGATTTCGCCTTGGAAGATTTTTTGGAATTGATCTTCATATCGACTGGAGCTGGCTATTAATATTTGCTTTGGTTAGCTGGAGTCTAAACTCGATGTTTCGTGAAATTCATCCTGAATGGACGGTGTTGGCACAATGGGGCCTGGCACTATTGGGCGCCTTGCTTTTCTTTATCTCGGTATTGGCGCACGAACTGGCACATTCAATCGTAGCAAGGGCGCGCGGCATTCCTGTCAAAAATATCACATTGTTTTTATTTGGTGGTGTCTCTAACATTCAGAAGGAACCGACTTCACCTATGACCGAACTGATGATCGCCATCGTCGGGCCATTAACCAGTTTTCTGCTGGGTGGGATATTTTTGGTTCTTGGGATTGGAGGTGCTGCTTTAAGTGACATCTCGATGACCAGCCCCACGGGATTGCTCCCTCAACTAGGACCTCTCAATACAATGTTCATGTGGTTGGGGTCGGTAAATATACTGTTGGGAATTTTCAATCTGATCCCGGGCTTCCCCCTGGATGGCGGGCGAGTCCTTCGGTCCATCCTGTGGGCAATTACAGATGATGTGGTCAAAGCGACCCGATGGGCTTCTGTTGTAGGTCAGATAATTGCGTGGCTGTTGATGCTGGCAGGCGTATTCATGCTGTTCGGTGTACAAGTCCCATTGCTGGGTGGTGGAATCGCAAACGGAATGTGGATCATATTTATAGGCTGGTTCCTGCAGAACGCAGCTGTCCAAAATTACCAGAAAGCCGTGGTGCAGGATATTCTGGGAAATGTGCCTGTTGAGAAAATCATGAATCCAGAAGTACCTGTTGTCCCAGCAGATATTAAAGTAGATGACCTGGTAGAAAAGCATATTATGAAAACAGACAATCAGGCCTTTATCGTTTTCGATGAAGATAAGATGGTCGGACTGGTAAGTATCGATGATGTACGCAAGTTATCCAACGAGGAGCGGCAAAATGAGACAGTCAGAGACATCATGACGCCTTCAAAGGAGTTGGTCGTGGTTGCCCCAAATGAGAATGCGGCAGAAGCATTGGACCGGTTACAAAACCGAAAGATTCGTCAATTGCCAGTGGTAAACGGAAACAGGATTGTCGGTCTGTTGCGCCGCAAGGATATCCTACGCTGGCTGGAATTGCAGTCACAAACAGGATAGAAAATATTTCCTAATTAAAACAAAAGGAGTAATAAACATGAACAACCCAACATCAACTTATGTTCAGCAAGAAGTACAGACAGCGCTCATGCAGGATCAGCTTACCGGTGAGTATGGCATTGAAGTGTTGGACAGCAATGGGGTTATTACCCTGAAAGGAGTAGTTCCATCACGTGAGGTGAGTGAGCGGGCCGAAACAATTGCACGAGACGTAGATGGAGTTCAAGGCGTGATCAACGAATTGGAGCTTGGTCTCTTCTAGGCAAAAGCTTAGAACATGTGCAAGAGCAATACCTGCGCTTGTGATCACAAGCGCAGGTATTTATTAAGATGTAGTTAGTTTCTCATCAAAGATGCTTGTAACTCCAGGCACTTTGAGAATGACCGGACTCAGCTATCCCTGAGGATGATATTCAGGTAAGCGCTCTAATAGACGAGACTCAACAGCCAAGTGAACCTCATCATCACTTACTTTATCCAACCAATAGGCAGGGATAATCTTTCTCTCTCTTACCAATAAACCACTGGAAATCACCACATGTGTAACGCGATCTTCCTTCGGGTCGGTGATCAGTGTTTCAATACTCCCGATATGGTCACCATCCTGCGAGATCACCTTCGCGCCTTCTGCCAGGGCAACCATCCCCTCCGGTATATTTTTCTCTGTCTTTTTCACATAATAAGCCTGAGGATAAAAGGCGGCCGGGTATCTTCCAGCAGCCGCACCCCAATCAATCGGTGGGTACCAATACACGGAATTCGAAGCTTGCTCATCCGGCAGAACGTAGTGAGTCTCTTCATATTCGGGAAATTCATCCAGATGTTCTTTGGAGCCTTGCAATGTTATACGATCCTCCGTAACAGAGCCAACCAGGTCCATGGGGATAACTTTATCTTCTGTAAAGAGGAATCCCTCTTTTACAACAATATGTGTGACTTCTTTGGTCTTTGGATCCATCACCACACGATGAAGCGTACCAATCTTTTCGGTATCACTAGAATAAACGTCTACTCCACTTTTGAATAACATTTTCTCTTCTCCTTTATGCAAGTGATCTTGTACATGAGTATATGAGGATAGGTTAATTAACCTATCCATGCGTCCAAATATACATGGAGGTACGGCTTGCGATATATTTGTATATCACTCTCAAGAAATTATCAATACATGATTTCCCCACGTCGAATGGCGGCAAACCCGAATATCTGCTGATTCTATTTTCCCATGACTGCCTGACTGTGGGCACGGAGTGAAGAGAGGCGTTGCCGTAACTTTGCCAGAATGGCTTCGCCTTTTTCGATCCGTTCACGCTCGGAACGGACATAACGAACGTAGGGCATCACACCCTCCTTCAGTCGCGAGACAGCATTTTGAGACTCCTTGGTGAACTGAATCGTAAGGGTATCGAGCAGCCTTGTCCGGAGATCCGTCATCTTTTCCCTGAAACTATCCTTGGCTTGTTTGCGCTTATAGGGAATCACAAAAATTCCCAGGATCGCCAATGTGCCAGCCGCAAGTATGCCAGTGATATCCAGGCTGGTAGAGAGCACCGCTGCTGTGACCAAGGCCCCCAGTCCCACTGCGCCAACTTCCAGTAGAGCAGTCTGTGCTACCGCTGTCTCCACATGTGCAGCCAGTGCGCTTGCTTCCTTATCGCGATCATATGTATCAACGACGCGCTGGACAGTCTTCCCCATTGAGTCTATCAATTCGCGGCGGCGTATTTCGCGCGGTTCGATGCCCGCGCCGACAATATGATCGATATTGATCGCCTGACGCCGCTGGACGTACGTCATCACGCGCTGCCACTCCTGCAAGTCTCTTTGTACGAGCCAATCGATCAGACGTTGGACCTGCTCTTCGATCTGCTTCGGAACGTCCACCAGTACCTTCTTCTCGAATTCGGCCCTCACTTTATCTCCGCGCATTAACTGCTGAATGTTCGTAAGACGCATTGTGTTATCGAAGAAATCAAGACCGCGCTGCTCGAGCCTGTAGAGGATATTCTCGACCTCTGCCAGGCGCGGCGTAAGCTCACTTTTCAAGTCGCGCTCGTAATCGCTAATGGTTGTCTCTAACGCGGCTGCAGTTTTCTGATCTTCTTTTATATCTTCGGATTGGTCATTGATCGTCTGCCCGGCCAGGGTGACCAAATTCTCTGCTACGCCCAACGGGTTGTTGAATTTAAGTCGAAGGCGCGCCGTGTCATCGAGTGTGGCGGTAATGTATCTATCCAGATCGTCGAGGCGGCTGGCAGAGCGCAAGCGTTTGCTCTCCTCCGAGTCAGATTCCGAAAGAGAGCGTTGG
>Ga0075421_100012373_pt1 | contig 10602 bp, 7 predicted proteins | sample SoiMetdeltSBSDD5_FD_75292 | JGI IMG/M metagenome (GOLD analysis project Ga0075421, IMG submission 75292) | Bulk soil microbial communities from a Populus tree surrounding site in Tennessee, USA - Soil MetaG P. deltoides SBSDD5 | ecosystem: Environmental > Terrestrial > Soil > Tree plantation... | reverse complement strand
AGCCTCTATTTTAATATGCGGATTGGCGGATGCAATACGAGTTCTAGGTCACAAACAGAGATGAAGCTGAATCTTTAAGGGGATTCGATTGTTTCTCTTGAAACACTGACCCTATACTCATGTTCACTATCAATTTGTCACAAATGCGAGGCGAGATGAATCTGCCAGCGTGGGAAGAAGTCGAGCATACCGCCGATTGGTCGCTGCGGGTGCGCGGGGCCGATCTGCGGAGCCTGTTCGAAAATGCGGCGTGCGGCATGGTTAGCTTGCTCGGAGATGCCAAGCCGACTGAGATCACGTTCCACCGCGTGATTGAAGTCAGCGCCATCGATACCGAATCGCTGCTGGTCGAATGGCTCACCGAACTGCTCTATATTCTCGAAGAGGATTTGATCTTCTCGGAGATCAATGTGAAGCAGATTGAAGGAAACACGCTGATCGGGGAAGTGAGCGGCGGGCCACCGGATCAACCGCCCATGAAAATCATTAAGGCGGTGACATATCACTTGCTCGAAATCCGTCCCACAGACACGGGTTATGAAACCGTACTTGTTTTCGACGTATAACACAGAAATGGATCAAAGATGGCAGTTCACAAGCAAAACATGAAGCGGATTTCCGAATTCCTGTGGGAGATTCCAGCTACGTACCGCCACGATATGAAAGTCCCAGCGCGGCTGTATGCCAGCGATGCAATCCTTGAGGCGGCTTTGCAAGATGCGTCAGTGGAGCAACTCATTAACACGGCGACCCTGCCGGGGCTTGTCGGCTATGCGTTGACGATGCCAGATATTCATCAAGGGTACGGCTTCCCAATCGGTGGAGTTGTCGCATCGACTACCAAAGAGGGCGTCATTTCACCTGGCGGGGTTGGATTCGATATAAATTGCGGGGTTCGGGTGCTGACGAGCAATCTCAGCTACGATGACCTTGAGCCGCATCTGGCAACATTGGCGACGACTCTGTACCGCAACTGCCCGACCGGAGTTGGGAAAGGCGGCGGGATCGATCTGGATGCTAAGGACTTCGATGCTCTGCTGCGCGAGGGTTCGGAGTGGGCATTGGAGAACGGATTCGCCGAGCCGCAGGATGTACAGCGAACGGAAGAACAAGGGCGGCTCAAGGCGGCTGATCCGACAAAGGTCAGCAAGCGGGCAATCGAACGCGGGATTACTCAGGTAGGGACACTTGGTGCAGGCAACCACTTCATCGAGTTAGATCGCGTCGATGCGATCTACGATGAAGAGGCGGCCCAGGCGATGGGCCTCGCCGATGGGAACATTGTCGCCCAGATTCACTGCGGGTCACGCGGGTTCGGGCATCAGGTGTGCACCGATTATGTGCGTGACTTCCAATCTGCCGCGCAGAAGTACGGCATCCATCTCGTGGATCGTCAGTTGATCTGCGCGCCATTCAACTCGCCAGAGGGTCAGGCATACTTCGGCGCAATGTGCGCCGCCGCAAACTATGCGTTTGTGAACCGTCAGGTGCTGGCACACGATATTCGGCAGAGCTTTAAGCAGGTGCTCAAGAAGACTAGCCTCGATTACCGTCTGACTCAGGTTTACGACATCGCGCATAACATGGCGAAGGTTGAGCAGCATGAGGTCGATGGCAAGCGGGTCGAGGTCGTCGTGCATCGCAAGGGCGCGACTCGCGCGTTCGGCCCCGGCTTCGAGGGCCTGCCAGAGGAGTACCGGGAGATCGGACAGCCCGTGTTAGTTCCCGGTTCGATGGGCACGGCAAGCTGGATTCTCACTGGCACACTGGGCAGCATGGAACAGAGCTTTGGCAGCACCTGTCACGGAGCAGGCCGTACGATGAGCCGCAGCAAGGCCAAACAGACAATCCTCGGCAACAAGCTCAAGAGCGAGCTTCAAAGTGAAGGCATCGAAGTGCGGGCCGGCAGTATGCCCGGTCTTGCAGAAGAAGCCCCACAAGCCTACAAGGACGTAGATGAAGTTGTCCGTGTCGTGACCGGGGCAGGTATCGCGCGGAAGGTGGCACGGATCGTGCCTGTGGCAGTGATCAAAGGGTAATGATGTGATCTGGGTAAGGTAGTATACGCTTACATCTGGACCTGTTGATCAAGATATGCTTTACACATCTCTATTGTTCGAACAGTTGTGGATATCGCCTCTGCAACTGCTGTCGCTCTCGCTGTGCTGCACACCCAGGAGCTTCCTCTCCCCGGTCTGTACATTACAAGATTCAGGAGGAATTGAGGAATCAGGGGGTAAAACCATATCACTTCGTGGTATATTCCCCAACGCGAAATCTGCGTTTGGGGAGTATTATTTTGCGGGTATGCTATGTATCAAGCCAAGCGGTGAGCGCTGATGGCTGGGGGCGCTATACCGTCGAAGTGGCTGCCGGGGCAAGAGAACGCGGTATCGAGCCTGTTTTGGTCACAGCGCGGAACGATCTGGATGCCCGGTTGGAAGGGGTAGAGCATCACCCGATTTTGCCGCCTCTGTTCGCAGGGCGGCTGACTACCTTCCGTACACTGTTGAAAGCCCCTGCATTACGTAAAATTCTGAAAACGTGTGACCTTGTGCACTGCATTGTAGAGCCTTACACGCCGCTTGTGGCACTCGCCAAGCCGCGACGAATGCCGTTTGTACTTTCCGTGTTCGGGACGTGGGCTATTCGCCCATTGGAACGTACATCGACGCGGCTGCTGTTCGCACCTGCGTTCAAGAGCGCGGATGTGATCCTGAGCATCAGTGGATTTACACGCGATTGGATGGCACGGTTGATCGACTTGCCGCGCGTCGAAGTGCTGCCAGGTGGTGTTAACTCGGAACGGTATGAAACTCCAGTGGAAGCGGATTTACCGGAGTGGATAGGACACGAGCCTATGGTGGTCAGCATGGGGGCGGTCAAGCCGCGTAAGGGACAGCACATCGCGCTCGAAGCGGTAGCCATAGCTCGCCAGAAAGTGCCAAATCTGCATTACGCGATGGCAGGGAGTCTAACGGTTGCGCCTGCATTTGTGGCTCGGCTCAAGGCGCGGGCTGCCGACCTAGGTATTCAGGATTACGTGCATTTCCTCGGACTGCTGCCACCCTACGGCGCGCTGACTGCATGGTATCAACAGACGGATGTGTTCATTTTGCCGTCGGTGAGTCAGGGAAGCAGCTTCGAAGGTCTCGGTTTCGTGTATCTGGAAGCGGGTGCGGCGGGGACGCCCTCTATCGGAACGCTGGACTGCGGTGCAATGGAAGCCATTATTGATGGAGAGACGGGCTTGCTTGTACCGCAGGATGATCCGCAGGCTACCGCCGATGCATTAGTCAAGATTTTGTGCGACGACAGTCTGCGGAAGCGGATGGGGCAGGCCGCGCGGGAACAAGCTCGGCGGCTGTCCTGGGATAATCTAGTGGATCGGGTAGTTGAGATTTATCGGGAGATGGCTGATAGCGAATAGCTGATGGCAACGGCAAAACAGCAAATCAGCCAGTCAGCAAACGACAGCAGCAAAAACGGCGAATGAATTGCCCAACGTGTTAGCGGATGGTAATGGGCTGCGGAAGGATTAAGAAATCCGTTCCATCGTTCAAGAGAACACGCTGGCCTGTGAGCGGATCGTACCACCCGACCTGCACCGCGTAATCACCTGCTGGAGCATGAGGTTTAATCAAAATCTGGTAGTCGTCCTTGACCACTTCGCCGGGGGACCAACCCGTCGTGGGGCGCGCACCGCGCGCCGGAATCTGATCCTGCTGCCCCACGATATTCCCCGACTCATCGACAATATGGACGAATACAGTCAGGCTCTGATTGAGGTCAGCTTGAGGCTGCCAGTAAAGGGTTAAGTTCAAAGCATCGCCCGCCGCAATTCGCGTTTTGCCGATAGTGTAGCCTGCCAGCTTGATCTGATTCTGCCAGAGCGCATCAGTGGAAAGAGCATTATTGGGAAGCTCAGTAGTGCGTGGCGGGGTCGTGACCCGCATCTGGCCGATGGATATGGGGCTTCCAACTGAAGTTTGGTGTGCATCGAGCAATTGGACGCGAATCTCGTAGTCGCCAGCATCCAGCCGACCGGGTACGTGCAGCACATGAATACCTTTCCAAACATCGCCGCGCTGCCAGAGATCAGCGCTGTAGCCCGCAACTAATGGGATGGCGGGTGAGGTGCCTTTCTGATCGCCAGCTTTCACCCATTGAAGCTGTGCGCTGTATGCTTGTCCTGGAATCCCCTGCGCGCGCCAGAACCAGATCAGCGAGAAGGGTTGGCCGACTTCGCTCTCCTCCGGCAGAGTACCGACCCACGCAAGAGTCAGTGCGGGGTTAAACTCCTTATCGATCTTCACGGCAGAGGATGGAGCATCCGTCGAAGCGGGCCATCGAGGGTGGATGACTTCGAGGGAACCGATCTGTATGGTGACGCCAGTGGAATTATCTGCCGCATCAAAAGCGTCGAGGTTGCGCTGCGCATCAGGAGAATAGAGGGCGGCGTGGATCAGATAGGTTCCGGGGGGCGTTCCGGGAGGCACGGTCAGGGCAAGGCGCTCCTGCACATACAGCCCCGCAACCCACTGAGAAGTCGGGAGATCGCCGGGATGCTGGGAGCCAATCTGTGTGAGGACGTTGCCTTCTGGATCACGCAGATAGATCACGCTCGAATAATTCTCTTTGATGGTTTCGCCGCTTAACTGCCAGTAGAGCGCCATCCGCACCGTATCGCCAGATGCAATGCGGCGTGGAGTTATATCGAATCCTAGCAAAGTAATCTGATGGTTGAAGCTGGCCTGGACGGGCGTTTCGAGGCCTGCGTCGAGGCCCTGCGCGAAGCGGGCACGCTTGATCGGCGTTTGGGCGTCGTCAATCCATAGCGATTGCAAAGCAAAGACTCCGACAGCTGCAACTGCGACCGCAAAGATCAGCCAGTGAACGGGCAAGGTTTCCCTAGGACGATCTGGTTCAGCTTCAAGCCAGGTACGCTTCGGTAGAAAGAAGAGTGTGGCAATTAGGAGGGCAGCGAACAGGGCGCTTCCGATCATTGCGCCGAGGCGGAGAGGGGTCGGGCCAAAGCCGAGAATGAGCGTGTGATTGCCGGGAGGGACAACGACACTCACATAACCCTGCGGGCCAGCAGGCTCTACTCTTGCCAGCATGCCATCGAGTTCCGCCCACCAGCCGGGGAAGTAGAGCCAATCGAAATACAGGGTTGTCTGCTTATGAGCGTTGAAGATGAGTGTGCCGCCCATCGCACGCCAAAGCGTGCCATTGAGTGTGACATCGGCGTTGGGCTGCAAGCGGGGGATCACCTCACTTTGGGCATAGAGACCAAGAAGGCGCTCGGAATCAGGTAGCTGGGTCGTCCATATAGGTACATATTCGCCTGCTGCTGTGCCCGCAATCCAGCCAGTCTGCCGCTCGAAGTTCTGGGCATCGACGATGGTTCGGGCGGGTGGATCGGAGATGTAGGCTCCATAGAGCCAGGGTAAGGAGTAGAGGATCAGGATAGCGGCTATGAGACCGATCCAGAGAGATACAGCCCAAGTTGGGGGAGTGTGTTCTTTCGGAACTAGATTGTCAACCGCAGTTTTGCCCTCACCTCCTCGCCGCGACTCATTGCCTCGCGCCGCCTGCGATGTCTTAATATCAGGAGATGTTTTATGAGTGGCGGCTGGGGAGAGAGGAGCCACAATCTTCGTGCTCAAAGGGAAGATAAACCGGGCAGATAGAGCCGCTCCGATCCCGGCCCAGAGTGCAAGGATCAGACTGATGGGGCCGAGCAGCCGCCAGGGGAATTGAATGAAATTCATGAGTGGCATGACTTCCCAGATCAATGTGGAAGCCCGCGTTGTCAGGAACAGCAGCACAATAAGCATCCCACCGGAAAGGGCCAATAACCCACGAAGCCGCTTGCGTTCCTCCTCTGGGAGGAGGCCGGGCCAGAGAATGATCCCCGCCGCCGCTCCCGTCAACAGCAATTGAGGCCAGCTCAGTGTGCGGCGCACCGGGGAATGAAGCTGCGTGAGGTCGGCGGTAAGGGGAAAAGCAAAGGTATCGAATAAGGATTGGAAATTGTTGTGAAAATCGAGGTTAGCGACTCCGTAGGTCACGCGCTCGATGTGGACATACCTAGTTTCGATCAGAGCAGGGAGCCAGAAGAAGGCGGTCAAGCCGAGGGCGAAGAGTCCGGCTAAACCTAACCGGACAAAGGCACGTCGGGGATCAGGACTAATCCACCACAGGTAGGCAGAATAGGCGGTCAGGATGGGCATTGCGTAGAGGGCGGTGATGTTGTGGGTGATGATCAATGCGCCGAGCGTGACTGCGGCCAATACGAGATCGCTACGATGACCTCTCACCGCGAGCCGCCAAAAGGCCCAGAGAGTCCAGGGAAGAATCGCTAGGGCGGCGAACTCGGCAACTGCGCCTCGGCGGGGCCAATCGTAAAGCAGATAGGGCACGTAACTGTAAGCAACTGCCGCGACAATCCCTGCGACAGGGCCGCCCCATGCTCGGCCTAACAGGTATGCTCCGAGTGAGGCAAGCAAGGCATAGAGCATCATGGCGATCAGGAGAGCGCTCAGGAAGCGGAGGCCGATCAGATGAAGTAATTCGGGGACATAGAGCGAGAGCGGGGCATAGTAGTTAAAAACGGGAGCGCCGTAGCCAAACAGGAATCCCGGCACGTAGCGCGGCCAAATATCGCCATGCTGGATCGCGTGATCAAGGGCAACGAGGCGGTAGAGATGCAGCAGACCATCGGGTGTAGCGGGCATCAAGCCGTAAGTCAGTGGGTGGATGGCGCTGAGAACGATCAGGATCAGCACTAAGCCGATCCCGGCCACCTTGCCAGCCTTCGAAGTTGATAGGTGGTTCCAAAGCGTTTGAAGTGTGTCCATGAAAGGAGATATTAGGAGGTAGACCCGGCGATGTCTTCTTCCATCACCTCAGCGAACATCGTGATCGCATCCGGCCCAGCAAAATCAAGAAGCATGTTACCCGATATGACACCTGCCGGAGAGATCAGAGCGGTTTCCAATGCGTTCCGATCATCGAAGGTTAGCTCGACTACATCGCGGTAGTGAACCATACCATCCGGGGCCGAATAAACATTGCTGACCGTTTTGCGCCGGACTCCGGGAAGGGACTCAAGGGACATCAGAAACTCGTTGTAGCGCTCCTCGTAGTGGGGCGGGCGCTGACCTGCGCGGAAGAGGACAATCAGCTTGACCATGCGGCGAGTGACCTTAGAGGATAGTACTAATCAGAGCTATACCGAGTAAACCGCAAAATAGGGCGAATTGCTACAGAGCACTACGCCTGCATGAACTTGCAGATTGCGGCGGCGCGGGCGTCCCAGGTGTAATGCTGAACATCTTGCGCGGCGCGTTCCGCTAAGCGTGTGGCAAGCGCTGAATCATCGCGGAGGCGGCGCAGGGCGGCGGTCAGTGCCGATACATCGCTGGGGGGCGTTAACAAGCCATTCTCGCCATCGCGGATGATTTCGGCGGTGGAAGGTAAGTCTGTGGCAACGATGGGGTTACCTGAGGCCATGTACTCGAACAGCTTCATTGGGGAAGCATAGTAGGCAAAATGCTCCGTCCAGGGGAAGGGCATGGTGCAGACATCGAAGGTACGCAGATAGCCGGGAACTTCGGCGGCGGGGACTTGCCCCACATACAGGATCGTCTTAGCAGGAAGGCCAGCCTCGCGGAGCTGCACACGAATTTCTTCGACATACTCATCTGGGCCCCCAACTAGCCCAAGCCGGATCAGGCGCATATCCTGATCTTGTGCAAGAGCAATGGTTGCTTCAATGAGATCGCTCAGGCCTTTATCCATACCGAGGGTGTGAAAGCGGCCCATATAGCCAATCACAAAGGCATCTTCAGGCCAGCCGATCTTGCGCCGCCACTCGGTGCGAGTGCCATTCAAAGCAAAGCGGGCGGCCCGGAACCCATCATGGGCAACGATGATCCGGTTCGGGGGTACACCAATTGCTTCATAGCGCTGACGCAACTGATTTGTGATGACGATAAATCCGCCGATGCGCTTCGCCAGCCAGCGCCGGATGCACAGCCCGATTGCTGTGGCAGGGTAGGTGTGCACCTCGAAGTACAGGTGCTTCGCTCGGCGGGGCCACAGCGCACCAATCAGAGCCAGGGGCATCGGGTCACGGGAGTAAATCAGGACATCATGCGCTCTGGCAAGACGAGCAAGCAGGGCAATTGTAAACGTCCATGTGGCAAGCAGAGCGGCGAAACTCGTCCACGCTCTGGCGATACGCCCCGGCAAACGCTCGGCTACTGGATATACATCGAGGCAAGGTAGACGCTCGGTGGCGAAATTCCGAGTTACTCCATAGTATGCCCAAATATCATCGGTGCGGAGGGCAGGTGGGTTGCGGCGATTGGGATACAGGAGTGTGACCTCTGCGCCGTTCGCGGCAAATGCCTCGCACATCTGCACGATCTGGAAGGGGTGCGCCTTCTCACTGGGAATGCGCGCGTTGGCAGGGTAGATCAGCTTCACGCAAGCGCCTCCAGCAGTTTGCGGCCTAATGCTTTCTCATTGAATTCCGCTTCCATGCACGTGCGTCCGGCGGTTCCAAGTACTGCCCGCTTGATAGGATCGGATGCAAGCTGGGTGATCGCGTTTGCAAGTGCGATGGGATCACCGGGAGTGACAGCGATGAGGTGCTGATCGGGGGTAAACATCTCGCGCAAGGCGGGCGAATCGGCGGAAATAACCGCTTTGCCGAGGGCAAGGGTCTGATAGACTTTATTGGGGACAACGCGCTGGGCCTTATCTGTCGTGCCGAAGATACCCAGGCAAATATCTGCCTGAGCAATAAGGACTGGCAAATCGGATGGCGGTACTGAATTCAGAAAATCGACGTTCTTCAGTTCAAGAACGGATGCTAAAGTTTGCATTTGTTGATAAGTCTGCCCTCGCCCGATGATCTGGAAGCGAATATCGGAGTGATCGGCAAGCTGGTGAGCGGCATGGAGGATGGTATCGATGCCGTGCAAGGGAATGTATGTGCCATAGAATGAGACTAGTAGCCCGTCTGCTGAATGTGCGGGAGTAGAAGTCTCGAACCATTCTTGTGATGCCCCGACCGGAGTCACGCGGAATTTGCTATGGCGTGCGCCAAAGGCGGATGCGAAATGGTCCGCGTGCTGGGCGGTATCGACTAACATAAGATTGGCGAGGCGAACCGCAAGCCAATCGATCCACCAGTAGCGGAGAGCAGACAGCGATCCGGGGCGCGCCACTCCTCGATCATGAACAGCAGAATCGTAGATGGAGGTGAAGGCATCGATCACCAGCCGCTTATCTGATCGACGAGCGAGCCACCAAGCGAACGGAGCGAGAGATTGGTTGAACTCGGCCAAGAGGATTACGTCGCATTGATCGGCAAGCTGGCGGAACTGATCTCCGAGAACGTGCGCTCGCTGACGTGTGTTGAGTTTCGGAGAGACACGACACTCAATTACCTGTGAGCCATTGAGTTCAAGACCACGCCGTAGAATCAGGTTGCGTGGGTAGATTGGATCATAGGCCCCAAGATAGCAGACTCGTAGGGCGGTCATTTGCGTCTGACCTTTTCGAAGACGCCAACTAAGCGATCTATGAGGCCATTTAGATCGTAATCGGCGCGAACACGATCTGCGAGGCGAGTACCAAGTTCCGTACGCTGGTTAGCTGGGGTGTTGAGCACTCCTGCAAGTTTGTCGGCAATCTTCGACGGATCAAGATTTTCAGCCCAGAGCAGTTCAGCATCATCGGCCAGCAGAGGAAGAAACGTCTCATTTCGAACGACGGTAGGTACTCCGCTTGCCATGCTTTCGAGCACGACTTTATCCGCGCCCCCTGTCGGACAAAGATTCACCGTCACGGTTGCGCGGCGATAGAGATCGGGGATTTGTTTATGAGGTATAGGACCAAGAAACTCAATTAGATTTGAAACACCGCAGTCGTGGGCTAGGGTTTTCAGGGACTCGGCATAGGTTTCGCTATTCTGCGGAGTTGGGCCCCCAGCGATTGCGACTTTGACATCATTGAAGCCGGGGCGTGAAATGAGATTAGCGGTTGCTTCGATCAGGGCCTCGTAGTGTTTGATCGGTGAGAGCCGCCCTACTGCGACAATCAGCCGGTCAAAAAAAGGGGACTCGACGGGATGGAACTGGGAGAGATCAATGCCGTGCCCTAGAACGGTCACTTTGCGGCTGGGCATGGTAAAACTCTCTGGGGACGCGGCCACAATCCGCTTGGCAAAACTGTGTACGAGTCGAAGTTCGGCGGTGACCTGTCTGTGCGTATACCACTGCACTACGGGGATACGGAACAACATCGCCCAAGGCGCGGCGACCAGCGTATAGCGTGGGATCATGTGGCCGAAAATCACATCGACATCGCGGATAATCGGCGCGATGGCTCGGTGAAAGTTCAGGAATTCGGCACGGCGGCCTGCGCCGCGCTCTTTGCCCATCGAGGAAACACGCACGTTGGAGGGTAGATCAATGCGGCCCTGTTCAAGGCAGATTACGTCTACTTGATCGATATGGGGATGCTGGGCCAGCCTTTCGATCCAAGTATGGGCGAACCCCGCCAACCAATCATCGTGATCTACAC
>Ga0075421_100012371_pt1 | contig 10603 bp, 5 predicted proteins | sample SoiMetdeltSBSDD5_FD_75292 | JGI IMG/M metagenome (GOLD analysis project Ga0075421, IMG submission 75292) | Bulk soil microbial communities from a Populus tree surrounding site in Tennessee, USA - Soil MetaG P. deltoides SBSDD5 | ecosystem: Environmental > Terrestrial > Soil > Tree plantation... | reverse complement strand
GTGTCGGCGACCACACCGATCACCTCGAGGTCCTTCCATTCGGACCATTGAATGCGGTGACCGATCGCCGAGGCGTTCGGGAAATGCTGTCGCGCAAACGTGTGGTTGACGATGACCTTGGTGGCCATCGCCGACCAGTCGTCGTCGCGGAACTCGCGGCCTTCGACGACCGGTATGCGCAGCGTTTTGAAATAGTCGGGCGACACGCGCCGGTAGCTGATTTCCGATTCCTCGGTCGCGGCCAGCCGTCCATCGATGGTGAGTGGATAGAAACCGATCGGCGATCCGGTCACGGCGTAGTCGGCTGCTGACACAGCCTGGACGTCGGGCAGGCCTCTCAACGCGGCGGACAGCTCGCGATAGAAGTCGTGATGTGACTGACGTGTCGGATAACGGCTCTTGGGCAGCGAAACCTCGAACGACACCACATCACGTGCGTCGAAGCCGAGGTCGACCGAGACCAGCCGGACGAAGCTGTTCACGAGAAGCCCGCCACCGACAAGGAGCACGACCGCCGCAGCGATTTCGCCGACAACCAGCAGGCTCGATGGCCGAAGCCGAGCGCCAGGCACGGCGCCGAAGCTGTACGCCGCCGGAGCGTGGAACTGGTTCAGCACACTGGCTCGTGCGACTCGAAGCGCGGACAGCAGTCCCACGACCAGCCCAGTCACGACCGAGAGCGCCAGCGAGAACCCAAGCACGATCCCATCGACGTGGATGTCGCGGAGTCGCGGGAAGATGTGGGGCGGCAGCGTCCGCAACGCACTCGTCAACGCAAACGCCAGCAGACAGCCAAGCGCGCCGCCGATAACGGAGAGGACGATGGCCTCGGCGATGCCTTCGCGAACGAGGCGTCCTCGACTCGCGCCGAGGGCCATGCGGACGGCCAGCTCGCGACGCCGTCCGGCTGCGCGCGTGAGCAGCAGATTCACGACGTTGACGCACGCGATGAGCAGCACGAGCACGATGCCGAGCTGAAAAATAAGAAGCGCCGGCCTCGTGCGTTGCGCCATTTCGACGCGTTCGTTCACGAGTTCGACTGGCAGCACCTTGCCGTTGGGCATCGGTCCTATCAGCGAACGCACTTCAGCCAGAGCGCGCTCGTAGGTCACGCCCGGCTTCAGAACGGCGTGGGCCTCGATGATGCTGAATTCAGTGCTGCTCGAACGGGCGGGCTCGAAGCGTCGGCCGGGAATCCAAAACTCCGGCGCGTCCTCGATCTCACCAGCCGAGTTCCTGCTCATCGACTGCCCAGCGAGCGGCGGAAAAGCAAATGACTCCGGCATGACACCGACGACTCGCGTTGGCACGTCCTCCAGCGTGATGCGCGTGCCGACGATGTCCTCGCGCCCGCCGAAGTGCGTCCGCCACGTTCGATAGCTGAGGACGACAACCGGCTCGGCGCCGGGTTCGTTGTCGCCGGGGCGGAGGACACGACCACGAAGCGGCTGTGCCCCGACACCTTCGAACAATCCCGGCAGCACGCCGGCGCCGTTCAGGCGTGTAGGAATCGGAATGTCGGTGATCGTGCGGCGAGCCGGTCCAAAGATTCCAACAGCCGAAAGCGTTGTCGCGTGCTCCTGCAGGTTGAAGAATTGCCCGAACGTCAATCCGCCGCGGTGTGTGCCCCCGTCGCCGTTATCCAGCAGCTGAACGATCTGGACGAGCCGATCGGCCTGAGGAAAGGGCAGCGGCCTGTACAGCACACCATAGACCACGCTGAAGACCGTCGTCGTTGCGCCGATCCCAAGTGCCAGCGTGAGCACTGCAACGGCGGCGAACCCCGGGCTGCGGCCGAGTCCGCGAATCGCGATCCGAACGTCGCGCAGCAGCGATTCCATCATTCGCTCCTCAAGGCTTCGACCGGGTTGAGGCGCATCGCGCGACGGCCCGGAATCAGGCACGCCACGAGCGCGACGCCGACGAGCAGCGCGATTGCAGTGCCGAGTGTGATGGGATCGGTGCCCTCCACGCGAGTGATCGCGACGGGCACAGCACGCGAGACGGACACGGATCCGGCGATCCCAATTGCCAGGCCCGTGGCGATCTGCCACGATGCGCTACGCGTCACCAGCCACCAGACGTGGCGAGCCTGCGCGCCAAGCGCGACGCGCACGCCGATCTCACGCGTGCGCTGCGCGACGGAGTACGCCGTGACAGCGTAGAGACCGACGGTCGCGAGGATCAGCGCGATGATCGCGAAGATGCCGAACATCGATCCGAAGACACGCTGCGCCCAGCGTTGTTTGTAGATGAAGTCGTCGAGCCGCTGAACTTCGTACACGGGCAGATCGGGATCGATCGCCCGGAGTTGATCGCGAAGCAAAGAGGCCGCCAGCGCAGGGTCCGACGGACTGCGCACGAGCAGGTTGGTGTTCGACACGACGTTGAACGCGAGCGGCACGTACACCACCGGATCGAATCCGCCGTCCTGCGGCGGACGCTGACGAACGTTCTGGACGACCGCGATGATAGTCATCCAGTCCTGTCCGCCGTCGCCACCACTACTTCCGCCAATGATGCGAACGCGTCTCCCGATCGGATCGGTATCACCGAGATACATGTCAGCGAAGCGCTCGTTCACGATCGCGGCGCCGCGGCCGAGGCTACCATCGTCTGCCGTGAATGCTCGTCCCTGCGCGATCCGTGCACCGAGTACGGCGAAGTAGTTGGCGCCGATTGTCACGACAGTGGCTCGAGGCCTCGCCGCAGGGGAGGATTCCGGCTGGCCGGCGATTGCCATCTGTCTCGATGCACCGCCGATGATCGGCACCGCGTTTGTCAGCGTCGCGCGTAGCACCGGCGTTGAATCGATACGGTCCTCGAGCTGACGATAGAAGGCGAGGCGGCGTTCGGGAGCGTCGTATGCGGGCGAGGGCAGGTCGATGCGCATGCGCACCAGGCTCGCCGTGTCGACGCCTGCCTTCATCGTTGACAGCACGAGCACGTTGCGCACCAGGATACCGGCGCCGGTCAGGAGCACAAGCGTGAGCGCGAGTTGCCCGGCGACGAGCACCCCGCTCCAGCGGCGCGCGCGCCGGCTGCCAACGCTGCCGCGTGCGGCTTCGTTGAGCACGTCGGTCAGATTCGGCTTCGAGGTATAGAGCGCCGGCATGAGGCCAAACACGATCGACGTCCCAAGGCAGACCGATGCCAGGAAGCCGAAGACGCGCCAGTCCATCGCGAAGTGCAGCCAGTACGGCGGGTCGGTCTGCGACGCTGTGGCCCAGAACAGACGAATCGCGCCCAGCGAGAGCAACAGACCGACAACGCCCGCGACCGCGGCGAGGATCAGACTCTCTACCAACAGCTGCCGGACGATTCGCCACCGGCTCGCGCCCATCGACATCCGCACCGAGACTTCGCGAGCGCGCGACGCCGCGCGCGAGAGGAGGAGATTGGCGACATTGGCGCAGGCGATCAACAGCACGAACGCGACGGCGCCCATCATCGAGGCGAGCAGCGGCCGGATCGGCCCGCCGATGCCCATGCGCATGACTCCGGTTCCGCCCTCGACGTTGGCATTGGTCGCCGGATACTGTGCCGCGAGCACGGCGGTGATGCGCTGAAGGTCGGCATCGGCCTGCTGTGCCGTGATACCAGGTTTGAGCTTGCCGAATGCGCGGAAGTTGCGGTTCTCGCGGTTGCTCTTGCTCACGGGGTCGAGCGCCGCCATCGGTGTCCACACGACCGAGCGCTGGGGGAACAGAAATCCTTCCGGCATCACGCCGACGACGACGGACTCGACGCCGTTGACGCGAATGGCACGTCCGATCACGTCGGCGCTCGACTCGTAGCGATTCCGCCAGACGTCATAGCCGATCAGGACCACCGGTTCGGCCCCGTCGCGATCGTCCTCGGGCCGGAAATCTCTGCCCACCACTGGTCGCGCGCCGAGCAGGCTGAACGTATTGGCTGAGACGAACGCGCCCAGAAAGCGCTCCGGCGCATGCGTCTCGTCGGCGACGTTCATGCCGTTCTCGACGAAGATGCCGATGCCTTCGAACACCTGCGCCGCCGCCTGCCAATCGCGCGCCTCGGGATACGACACGTCGGCGAGCGGCACCTGCGCACCTGGCCGGGTCTTCACGCCCACCGCAACGATGCGATCGGGATCGTTGAAGGGAAGATCGCGCAGCAGAACGCCGTTGACGATGGTGAAGACGGTGTTGTTGGCTGCGATGCCCAGCGCGAGCGCCGCGACGGCGGCGAGCGTGAACCACGTGTCCTTCAGGAGCAGGCGCGCCGCAAGGCGAACATCATTCCAGAAGGTCACGGAGCTCTCCGTTCGCCTCAGTTCAGATCGATGTACCCGTCGCGCAGCTTGATGATGCGGCTGCCGTAGGACGCATTGCTCTCGGAATGCGTGACCTGCACGATGGTCGTGCCCTGGTCGTTCAGCTGCTTGAACAGTTCCATGATTTCCTGGCCCTGCGACGAGTGCAGGTTGCCAGTCGGCTCGTCGGCGAGGATGACCTGCGGGTTGGCGACGATCGCGCGCGCCACACCCACGAGCTGCTGCTGGCCGCCCGAGAGCTGATTCGGATAAAGGTCCTTCTTGGCGACGATGCCGAAGCGATCGAGCACGTTGGCGACGATGCCCTGGCGTTCCGACTTGCGCACGTCGCGATAGGAGAGCGGCAGCTCGATGTTCTCGTAGACCGTCAGGTTGTCGAGCAGGTGATAGCTCTGGAACACGAACCCGATGTGGCGCTTCTGCAGCGCGGCGCGCTCCTTCGCCGGCAGTGCGTGAATCGGGTGACCCATCAGGTGGTACTCACCGCTCCAGGCGCTGTCGTGCATGCCGAGGATGTGCAGCAGCGTCGACTTGCCCGCGCCGGACGGGCCCATGATGGAGACGAACTCGCCGGGCTTGATATCAATCGCGATGCGCCGCAGCACGAAGCTTTGCCCGGCACCAACCGGAAACGACTTCTCGATGCCGCGCAGGGACATGAGCGGCTGGTTGCCGCTGGGCTCCCACGGAGCGTCGGTCAGGGCGGACGAGGACGAGCGTTTGAAGAGCATGTCAGATGGCCTCTGATATCAAGCTGCGTGCCGCGCAACAGCTTAGGGAATTCGTGCAATTTTACTGTGGTTTTGTTCGATGGCGGGAACAATCGTCCCAGAAACGGACACCAGCAACTTCCAACTACCAATTCCCAAATCCCAACGCTCTGCGGCGGGCGCTCTTGGCATTGGGAGTTGGGAGTTGGAAGTGGTTGGGAGTTGGAGGTTGGGAATTGGGCGTTAGAGCGCGCAGCGCTCTACTTCACGGGCGCTCGAGCCTTGAGTTCCTCCACCCAGTTGAGCACGGTGTGGATGCGCGGGTTCTCCGGAGCGGTCCCGGCCGCCTGCGTAGCGGGGAACACCATCACCAGTTCCCGCCCGTTTGGCAGGATGTCGTATTCCCTGAAGTTCACCACGGGCAGGAACCCTTGAATCGACAGGGCTTTCTCACTCGTGAACGCAGGGACCGGTTGTGTGGTGATGGCCACCGCGTTCAGCTTGGGAACGTTGCCCTCCGTCGCGTTGAGCCGGTAGAGCAACTCGCGACCGCCCGGCACCCAGATCGGCCATGCACCGCCGGTCTGCGAGATCTCATACTTCACACCCGTTGCCGGATAAGGCTGGATGTAGATGGCGAATCGCGTCGCGGGACTGTTGGCATCCGGTCCCGCGTTGCTGGCATACGCGACCCACTTGCCGTCGGGCGAGAACTCCGCGCCGAACTCGTTGGAGTTCGGCAGATCGTAAAAGACCTCGGGCCTTCTCTCACTGGCATCGAGGCGCATCGTCCACAGCCCCCAGGAGGCCGCTCCCAGACCGCGCACGTTCGCGAACGACAGAACCTTGCCGTCGGGTGAAAACGACTGGGGATAGTGGACGGATCCGTCTTGGGCGGTCGTCAGACGTTCGGGCAGGCCGCTTCCGTCCGCCAATTGCCAGTAGATTCCGGACGCTTTCTCCCTGTCGGAGCCATAGGCAATCCGCTTCCCGTCGGGCGTCCAGACCGGCCGCGAGTTATTGCCCTCCTGCGTGAGGCGACGGATTGCGGACGTGCCCGCGAGGTCGTAGACCCACACAACGTTCTGGCCACCCGCCGTGATCGTTTCGACTGCGATGCTACGGCCGTTGGGCGACACTCGCGGGTTGCGGTAGTTGGCCTTGGGCAGATCCAGCAGCCGCACGCCGCCACTCCGGTCGGCGATGCCGAGCGTGGTTTCCGGCGTTGCGGCGGCGGTCACGGTGTTCAGATAGACCAGATCTCCCCGATCCGACAGACCGTAGTTCGCAGTGCCCGTGTTCGTCGCTGCGGCGGCCGCGCGCTGAACACCATTCACGATCGCGACCGGCCCACCCACGGTTTCGAGCCGGTCCAGATCGAACGCGATCGCGTACAGGACGTTACCCACCGCGTACACGAGATGCCCGGTTGTGACGTACCTGGCGTCGCTTCCTCCGCGGATCAGCACCTTGGGCTGACCGCCTGGCTCCTGCGCGATCACTTCGGCCTGATCCCAGCGTGTGGCACCGGCGACACGGGTCAGCGTGTAGAGGATCGTCTTTCCGTCGGGCAAAAGGGACGGACCGTGCACCAGGTCGCCGGACTTGGTCGCAATCACCAACTCCGGTGAACCGCCGTTGGCCGACACGCGCTTGATGCCATCGGGCTGCCCGAAGAGAATCTGACCGTCGCGTCCCCACGTCGCCCCGAATGGGTTGACGGCAGGGCCAATCGTCACTGGCGCTCCACCACTGATCGCAATCTTCTGCAGCGCCGTCGCCTCGTTCGACCAGAACGCCAGCCATTGGCCGTCTGGAGAAAAGAAGGGCGTCGTCAGCCCAGACTCGGTTCCCGGGACAAGGCGCGACGTGAGCGTGTCCATCGAGCGCAGAAACACGCCGGTCGGCGTGTTGTAGGCGAAGTGACGTCCGTCCGGCGAAAACGCCAACACTGGACGCCCCGTCCCGCGGAACCCTGGGTTCTGCGGAACCTCGAATAGGAAGCGCACGAGTGGTCTGGGCTCAGGAGCAGGGTCGGGCTTCAGCATCCACGCCCCGGCCGCCGCCACGATCGCCGCGGCCGCTGCGTACGGCAGGGCCGCCATCACACTCGGCTTTGGCGTCGAGGCCACGCTCGCCGCCGGAGCGAGACCTTCGTTCGGGTTGGCGAGAATGCGCTCGAGCTCAACGCGCAGGTCGCCGATCGCCTGCCATCGTCGCTTCGGGTTCTTCTCGAGACAGCGTTGAAGCGCCTCTTTGAGGCGTGGAGGGATCGTCGGCGGTAACTCGGCGAACTCGGGCTCTCGCACGAGCACGGACGCCAGGATGTCGGACACCAGATCACCGCGAAACGTCGAGCGTCCGGTCAGCATCTCGAAGAGCACGCACCCGAATGCCCAGATGTCCGCGCGGTGATCGACTGCCTGTCCGCGCGCCTGCTCGGGAGCCATATACGCCGCGGTCCCGAGGATGATGCCCTGCGCGGTCGCCGCCATGCTCAACGTCGGCGAGTTGCCGACGTCGCCGGCCTCCGCCTGCCAGGCTTTCGCAAAGCCAAAGTCGAGCACCTTCACTTTGCCGTCAGCGGTCACCTTGATGTTGGCGGGTTTCAGATCGCGGTGCACGATGCCCTTCTCGTGCGCGGCTTCAATCGCTTCCGCGATCTGGAGAGACAGCCCGAGTGCCTCCGACATCGATAAGGGGCCGCGCTTCAACAGGTCCGCGAGCGTCTCACCATCGACGAGCTCGAGGACCAGAAACCGTGTGCCCGCCGAGGCTTCCAGGCCGTAGATCGCTGCAATGTGGGGATGATTCGGCGATGCAAGGACCTTGGCTTCACGCTCGAAGCGTGACAGACGATCGACATCCGCGGAGAACTCCGGGGGCAGCGTCTTGATCGCCACGTCGCGTCCAAGGCGCGTGTCCGATGCTCGCCACACCTCTCCCATCCCGCCCTTGCCAAGCAGGAGGCTGACTTCATAGTTTCCGAGAGTCGCACCACGTGAGAGAGACAGGGCCATGAGCGTCCGTTACGCGAACGTGATAACGAGCAGCGAGACGTCGTCTTCCAGTGGACCGGGCGCAGCCACTTCCCGTACGGCGTTGTAGACCCGTTCGGCCTTCGAGACCTTCGTGACGTCCGGCGTGCCGTTTGATCCTGGTTGCAGGAGCAACGGCAGAAGGTCATCCAACGCCCACCGCTGCTGATCCTTGGTGACGATCTCGAACAGACCATCACTGAACAGGTACAACGAGCTTTCCTCGGGAACGGGCGTTTGTTCGGTCGGATACGTCATCTTGGGAAAAGCCCCGATCATCAGCGCCGGGGATCCGATGGGACGCGACTCCTGTCGATCTGCCGGTACGAGATACGCCGGATGATGGCCGGCGGAGCCATAGGTGAGCACGCGATCGTCAGTGCGATACACGCCGTACCACATCGTCAACATCAACCCGTTATGGCTCTCCATCTGAAACATGTCATTGAGGTTCGCCAGCACCTCAGACGGGTTTCTGAAGTCCACGTTGGGCAGCGCCCGTTGGCGAAGCACGTTCAACACCGTCACCGAGTGCATCGCGGAGCCAACGCCGTGTCCCGAGACATCGACGAGGTAGAAGACAAACGTTGTCGGGTCGAGCCAGTAATACCCGAACGCGTCGCCGCCGAGTTGAGACGAGGGGACGAAGCTCCACTCAGCGAGCACGGGGCCAGTGTGAATGGGAGCCGGCAGCAGCGACTGCACGTACTTCCTCGCTTTGAGGAGGTCGCGGTCCATCTCCTGGCTCCGCTGCACGTCCTTACGGCTGCGTCTCTCGTACCTCAGGGCGTGCGCGCCCATTCGGAGGATGTTGCCTTCTCGGAGCGTCGTTCGGGACGCTACGCGCGTGGCGTCGACAAACGTCCCGTTCGTTGATTTAAGGTCCTCGACAATCGCCTTGCCGTTGACGACGCGGACCATCGCGTGGACGCGAGAGATGCCTGTGTCCGGAAACACCATCGTGGCTTGCTTGGCGTCACGACCTATCGTGAGCGCGGCGCTATCCAGCTCGATCCGCTTCCCTGGCTCACTTCCTTCTACGACCACAAGGTAGTGGCCGATGTCGTCGTCGGCGCCAGCCTTTGGGAACAGGGGGCCGGCGGAAAAAATCGTTCCTTCGAACTCGTCGTCTTTTAGAGGCACGTCGCTCCTGACGGGTAAGCTCAGCATTCTACTCGGAGTCTCACGCCGGAACGAGACTCACATAGGCACGCGCGTTGCTCTAAGGCAGGGCATGCGTGGCATCGCTCTGGCTGTATCGATCCTACTGATTCCGGCCACCGCGTTGACAGCGCAAGCGCAGCAGCTTGTGACAACGGACGAACAGATGGACGTGCCTGATCTCATCCGCGCCTGGCGCCACAAAGGGCCAGCGCCACCCAGTGACCCTGACCAAAGGATGATCGTCGCCGCGCCGATCATCGGCTCGAATCCATCCTCAGGCTTCCTCTTCGGCGCCGCAGCCCAGGTGGCCGTCGTTCGTGGCGATCCGTTGACGACCCGCATCACGTCCGGCATCGCAAGCCTGTCGTTCTCGACGAAGAAACATGTGCTGTTCAACGTGCGGTTCGACAGCTTCAGCGACAGCAATCGGTGGTTCCTGAAAGGCGACAATCGCTTCCAAAACACCTCGCAGGACATCTATGGCTTTGGCACGGCCACACCGGGGTCGGCGGCGGTAAACAGCGACTACATATTCGTGCGAGTCCACGAGACCGTCTATCGCCACCTGGGGCATGACGTCTATGTCGGCGGAGGGGTTCTGTTCGACTCGCACACGGGCGTCGAACCGGCGGAGGAGTCGGATCCCAATTGGTCCTCGTCACCGTACATCTCATACAGCCAGCAGAACGACCTGCCGACGGACAGCCAGCAATCGGCCGGCTTCAGCGTCAACGTGCTCCTGAATCGGCGCGACAGTGACATCAACGCGCAGCGTGGTTGGAGAGTGGATTCGCGGTATCGCGCGTCGTTCAGCGGATTCCTGAGCGCGGACTCGTCGTGGCAGGGGCTGGATGTCGATGCTCGCGCGTACGTCCCGCTCGACGCAGACAGTCGCCATCGGATCGCATTCTGGAGTTACGCCAGCGTTGTGACGACGGGCGTGGCGCCGTATTTTGATGTACCCGCGACCGTCATGGACACGTACGGACGCTCTGCGCGCGGGTACCAGGAAGGCCGCTACCGTGGTGAACAGCTCGTGTACGGCGAAGCCGAGTATCGAGGTCTGCTCATGCGCAACGGTTTGCTCGGTGTTGTCGCCTTTGCGACGATGACGACGGTGTCCAACGATCAGACTGGAGAAGCGTTGTTCGACTCGGTCGCGCCCTCGGCGGGCGGCGGGCTGCGTCTCCTGCTCAACAAACGCTCGCGAACCAACCTGTGCCTCGACTTCGCCTGGGGCAAGGACGGGGCCAGCGGGGTGTACCTGGCGATCCAGGAGGCGTTCTGACTCCCAGCTCCTATCTGTCCCAGGGGAACTTCGCGTCCGGCGGATTGGCGTAGCGCTTCATCGCCAGCGTCAGCTTCGCGCCCGCACCCGGCGCGAGCTGCACCGT
>Ga0075421_100012369_pt1 | contig 10603 bp, 5 predicted proteins | sample SoiMetdeltSBSDD5_FD_75292 | JGI IMG/M metagenome (GOLD analysis project Ga0075421, IMG submission 75292) | Bulk soil microbial communities from a Populus tree surrounding site in Tennessee, USA - Soil MetaG P. deltoides SBSDD5 | ecosystem: Environmental > Terrestrial > Soil > Tree plantation... | reverse complement strand
AGTCGACCACGCCGTGGACGAGCGCATGCGCGAGCCGTTTTTCGACGCCGGCCTCGCGCCAGCCCAGGTCGTGCTCCTGCCGCGTTCCGCTCCCCTTGACCGTTTCCGCCAGCTGCACCAGGCGCTCGGTGGCATCGGGCCGCCGGTTGAAGAGGACGTCCTCGACATGCTCCAGCAGGTTCGCGGGGATGTCCTCGTAGACCACCAGCTGCCCGGCATTGACGATCCCCATGTCCATGCCGGCTTTGATCGCATGGAACAGGAACGCCGAATGAATGGCTTCGCGGACGACGTCGTTGCCGCGGAAGGAGAAAGAGAGGTTGCTGACGCCGCCGCTGATCTTCACGCCCGGACAGGTCGCCTTGATGATCCGGGTGGCCTCGATGAAATTGACGCCGTAGTTGTTGTGCTCCTCGAGCCCTGTCGCGATCGCCAGGATGTTCGGGTCGAAGATGATGTCGAGCGGATCGAAGCCGGCCTTGTCCACGAGCAGCCGATAGGCGCGCTGGCAGATTTCCACCTTGCGCTCCACCGTGTCGGCCTGGCCGCGCTCGTCGAACGCCATCACGACGACGGCGGCGCCATACCGGCGTACCAGCCGGGCCTTATGCAGGAAATCGTCTTCCCCTTCCTTCAGGCTGATGGAGTTGGCGATCGCCTTGCCCTGAACGCACTTGAGGCCAGCCTCGATCACCGACCACTTCGAACTGTCGACCATGATCGGCAGGCGTGCGATCTCCGGCTCTGTCGCGATGATGTTCAGGAAGGTCGTCATCGCAGCTTCCGAATCGAGCATCCCTTCGTCCATGTTGACGTCGAGGATGTTCGCGCCGCCGCGCACCTGGCCGAGCGCGACGTCGACCGCCTCGGTGAACTGGCTGCCGGTGATCAGCCGCGCAAAGCGCTTCGAGCCGGTGACGTTGGTCCGCTCGCCGATCATGATGAAGTTGCTTTCGGGGCGGATCGTCAGGGTTTCGAGGCCTGAGAACTGTGTGAACGGCCCGGAGACCTGAAGGTCTCCGGCTACCAAATCGCGGTCAACTGGCGTTGGTAGCCGGAGGCCTTCAGGCCTCCGAGGCGGCAGACCTTCGATAGCTTCGCCGACGGCTCGAATGTGATCGGGCGTCGTGCCGCAGCAGCCGCCGAGGACGTTGACGAAGCCGGATTCCGCAAAATCGCGCAGCAGCCGCGCCGTGTCGGGTGGCAGCTCGTCGTACTCGCCGAAGGCGTTCGGCAGCCCGGCGTTCGGGTAGCAGGTGACGTAACACTCGGCAATCCGGGCGAGCTCGGCGAGATACGGGCGCATCTGCTCGGCGCCGAGCGCGCAGTTCAGCCCGACGCTGAACGGCCGGGCATGGCGGATCGAGACATAGAACGCGTCGAGCGTCTGGCCGGACAGCACCCGGCCGCTGCGGTCGGTGATGGTGGCCGAGATCATCAACGGCAGCTCGACGCCGCGCTCGTCGAACGTGTCGAGCACCGCCGCGATCGCCGCCTTCGCATTCAGCGTGTCGAAAATCGTTTCGAGCAGGATCAGATCCGCGCCGCCGTCGATCAGCCCGCGGACCTGGTCGCGGTAGGCGGTGCGGACCTGGTCGAAGGTGACGGCACGGACGGCGGGGTCGTTCACGTTCGGCGAGATCGAGAGCGTGCGGTTCGTGGGACCGATCGCTCCGGCGACGAAGCGCGGTTTGTCGGGCGTGCGCGCCGTCCACTCGTCCGCGGCTTCCTTCGCCAGCCGCGTGGCGTCGACGTTGAGCTGGTAGGCGAGCGTCTCGAGCCCGTAGTCGGCCTGGGCGATCGCGGTGCTGCTGAACGTGTTGGTCTCGAGGATGTCGGCGCCGGCCGCCAGGTACTCGTGATGGATGCCGCTAATCACGTCCGGCCGCGTGAGGGCGAGCACGTCGCCGTTGCCCTTCAGGTCGCAGCGATGCAGACGGAACCGATCGCCCCGGAAGTCCGCCTCCGTCAGTCTGTGGCGCTGAATCATCGTGCCCATGGCGCCGTCGAGCAGCAGGATGCGTTTTGCGAGCAGGGAATGAAGGCGGTCGGCAGTTGTCATTTGCGTTCGGATTTGGCATGCCGGGTCCGCTGCGCGGAACCCGGCCGACGTACGCTGGTGGGGACCGGGCTGTGTACGGAGGGCGGGTTCCGCGCAGCGGACCCGCCAGGTTTGACCCCTGACGCGATGAGGACGACAAAGGGGTCGCCTTTCTGCCGCGCGCCGACCTGGACGTTCACATCCTGCAGGCCGGCGCCGCGCAGCAGTTCGTCGAGCTCGGCATCCGCGAATCCGAGGCGTTGATCTCCGAAGCGGCCGCGCACCCAGCGCTGGTCGTGCTCGCGCAGGTCGAGGATCAGCAGGCGCCCGCCCGGCCTCAGGATTCGGGCCGCTTCCGACAGGGCATCCTCGGGGTCGGCGGCGTGGTGCAGCGCCTGCGACAGCAGCGCCACGTCCACCGACGCGTCGCGCAGCGGCAACCGCGCCAGATCCCCCTTTTTCCATTGCACGTTCGTGACGCGCCGTCGGTCGGCCAGCGCCTTGGCGCGCTCGAGCACCATGTCCGAGCGGTCGATGCCGAAGACGGTGCGCGCCCACCGCGCCATCTCGAGCGTCAGGTAGCCCTCGCCACACCCGATGTCCGCCACATCGAGCGGCGGCAGCAGGTGCCCGAGCGCCCGCGCCCAGGCCGCCCAGCTGCGGCCAGGCACCAGCTGCCGGACGTCACCGTGGGTCTCGAAGCTTTCCTTCCGCAGCCGCAGCACTTCCTGCAGCCGCGCCTCGTCTTCGCGCACGGCCTTGTCACTGGCGGACGAGGCAAACTGCGAGTCGAGCAGCGCCCAGAGCGGACCCTGGCCGTTGGATCGGCCTTCGTCCGAGAGCCGGTAATAGACGAACCCCGCCTCGCGCTCCTCGGCGACGAGGCCCGCCTCTTTCAACAGGCCCAAGTGCCGGGAGACGCCTGATTGGGCGACTCCCAGAATGCCCGTCAGCTCGCTGACGTTGAACCGATCCTGCGCGAGGACACGCAGCAGGCGCAGGCGCGTGCCGTCCGCCAGGAGCCGAAAGAGGCTGGAAGCACGCTGCATGATATCTATAAATCTACATACAGTGATGTCTCATGGTCAATGCACCCGTATCGAATTGGCCATCGGTTGTCGCGCCGCAGCCGGTTCCGACGCTGAAGTGACGGTCGAATCGTGCAGGTCGTGCATGAAAACAGGATCGGCTCTGCAGAAATCGGCGATCGAAGTGGTCGATACGCCCATGAAGATTGCAAACCCTGCACGGAGTCGAACATAATCGCTGCACACGCACCCCGCCCGCCAACGGGCCCCTGAACCACCCACACTCACGGAAAGGACGTCGCCGCCGATGGGATCCTCAGCATTATTTGAAGCCGCCAAGAGCATTCGCGACTGGTCGGTCAACGAGGGCCGGTCTTCGTCGAGCCCGGTCAACGCCGCCGATATCTTCGCCACCCGGGTTTTCAACGACAAGGCGCAGCAGGAACGTCTGTCCAAACCGGCGTACCGCGCGCTCCGCGCGACGATTACCCGCGGCGAGGCGCTCGACGCCGCCACCGCCGACGCCGTCGCCACCGCGCTGAAGGAGTGGGCCGTCGAGCATGGCGCCACGCATTACACGCACTGGTTCCAGCCGATGACGGGGATCACCGCCGAGAAGCACGACTCGTTTCTCTCGCCGGCGTCCGACGGCACGGCGATCGCCGAGTTCCGCGGCAAGGAACTGATCAAGGGCGAGCCCGATGCGTCGAGCTTCCCCTCGGGCGGCATGCGCTCCACCTTCGAGGCCCGCGGCTACACGGCGTGGGATCCGACCAGCCCGCCGTGGCTCCACGTCAACGGCAACAGCGCGACGCTCGTCATCCCGACCGCGTTCGTGAGCTGGACGGGGGAGGCGCTCGACAAGAAGACGCCGCTGCTGCGCTCGATGGAGGCCGTGTCGAAGCAGGCCGTCCGGGTGCTGAAGCTGTTTGGATCGACCGCCGAGCGCGTGTTCGCGACCTGCGGCCCCGAGCAGGAGTACTTCCTGATTGATCGCATTTTCTATTTCGCCCGCCCCGACCTGATCAACGCGGGCCGCACGCTCTTCGGCGCCAAGCCGCCGAAGGGGCAGGAGATGGAAGACCAGTACTTCGGCTCCATCCCCGAGCGCGTCCTGGCCTGCATGGCGGAGGCCGAAAACGAGCTGTTCAAGGTTGGCGTGCCCGTGAAGACGCGCCACAACGAGGTCGCGCCGAGCCAGTACGAGATTGCGCCCATCTTCGAGAACGCCAACGTCGCCGTCGATCACCAGATGATGACGATGGAGGTGCTGAAGCGGGTGGCGACGAAATACGGCCTCGCGTGCCTGCTGCACGAGAAGCCGTTCGCCGGTGTCAACGGCTCCGGCAAGCACAACAACTGGTCGCTCTCCGACGAGTTCGGCAACAACCTGCTGAGCCCGGGTGATACGCCGCACGACAACATGCAGTTCCTGGTGTTCTGCGCCGCTGTCATTCGCGCGGTCGATCGGTGGCAGGGGTTGCTCCGCGCCAGCATCGCCAGCGCCGGCAACGACCACCGCCTCGGCGCCAACGAGGCGCCGCCGGCCATCCTCTCGATCTTCCTCGGCGACATGCTCACCGACATCTTCGAGCAGATCGAAAAGGGCGCCGCGAAGTCGACCAAGCAGGGCGGTACGCTCGACGTCGGCGTCAGCGTCCTGCCAAAGCTGCCGCGCGACGCCGGCGACCGCAACCGCACCAGCCCGTTCGCCTTCACCGGCAACAAGTTCGAGTTCCGCGCGGTCTCGTCGGGCCAGAACATCTCGTTCCCCAACACTGCGCTGAATGCGGCGATGGCCGACTCGCTCGACTCGGTCGCCACCGAGCTCGAGGCGGCGACGGCCAAGGGCGAGGATCTGAACAAAGCGGTCGCCAAGCTGTTGACGAAGATCATCAAGGAACACAAACGGATCATCTTCAACGGCAACAACTACGCGCCGGAGTGGGAAAAGGAAGCGGGCAAGCGGAAGCTGCTCAACCTGAAGAACACCGTGGACGCGCTGCCGCAGCTGACCACGAAGGAAACAATCAAGCTGCTCGACAAGTACAAGATCCTCAACGAGCGCGAGGTGCACGCGCGCTACGAGGTCTTCCTCGAGAACTACAACAAGACCATCAACGTGGAAGCGAACCTGATGGTCCTGATGGCGAACCGCTACATCCTGCCGGCCGCCCTCGAGTACCTGAAGAACGTCGGGCAGAGCGTGGCGGCGGTCAAGGCCGGGGGCGGTTCAAGCGTGCAGGGCAAGAAGCTGCTCGCGACCTACACGAAGCTGGTGGATCGGTTCAAGGTGCAGACCGACGCGCTCGAAAAGCTGATCGACCACACCGATACGTCGGCCGAAAAGCACGCGAAATACATGCGGGACAAGGTGGTGCCCGCGATGGCGAAGCTGCGCGAGATCGGCGACGAGATCGAAGTGCTGACGCCGCACGAGATCTGGCCGCTCCCGACCTATCGGGAGATGCTGTTCGTCAAGTAGGCAAGGCACCCGGCTCGAGGCCAAGGCCCAAGTCACAACGCTGTGACTTGGGCCTTTTGTTTCGCCTTTCGGATCTCATGGAGTCTTGAGCCTCGAGCTTTGTGCCTTGTGCTTTGTACCAGTCCGTCCGCGGAGCTGGTACCCATCCTGCAAGACCGCTCCCTGGCCTTGGCTGCCGTGCGAGTGGCGTAGACAAGCGGCCCGGGATCTACGGCCAGCCGTTCGCAGGGATCCAATTTTTCGTGCAGCAGCGTTCCGTCACATGTGTCGCTCTCACGACTCGCGTCGACTCCAGGGTCAAATGCGGCGATTTCCGCTAACGCGCCAAGTAAGAACTTACGTAAACGGGGACTGAAGATCGTAATTCTTCAGCCCGGCCGCCGATGCGATCGGCGGGTCTCGACACAGGCGTAAAGACGTGATGGGCATTCTCGAAAAGCTTCGTCCGCAACCCCGGTGGAAGCACGCTGACCCGACGGTCCGCGTCGCCGCCGTCTATGAGCTCGGTCCCGATGAATCCGAGGCGCTGCATGCGATCGCCCGGGAGGACGCGGAAGCACGCGTGCGCCGCGCCGCGGTGACGCGCATCGACGAAGCCGACGTGCTGGGCGAGATCGCGAAGACGGATCCGGACGAGGAGGTCCGCGCCGAGGCCGTGCGCGGTCTCGCAGGGATTGCCGCGGAAGCCGACGACCCGGCGCAGGCGATTGACGCGGTTCAGCGTCTGCTGGCGCTCGGACGGACGAAGGAGATCGTGCTCGTGGCGCGCGACAGTTCGAGCGCCGATGTCCGGGCGGCGGTGGTCGATTTGCTCGAGGACCAGAAGGCGCTGGCGGCCATCAGCCGGCATGCGCAGGACAGCTCCACGCGGCTGCGGGCCCTCGGACGCCTCACGGATCCGGAGGAAGTGCTCAACGTAGCGCTCAAGGCGGAACACACCGATGCGGCGGTTGCGGCGCTCGAAGCCGTCACCGGAGACGAAGGCCTGGCGGCGATCGGGCAGCGCGCCCGCAACAAGGTGGCGGTGCGCCGCGCGCGCGCGAAGCTGCGGCTGATGGAAGAAGCGGCGCAGCCCTCGGCGGCCGAAAGCGACGTGCGCATGAGCGCCGAGGACCGGCGCCGCGCGCTCGATCTGCTGCACCAGGTCGAGGGACACGTCGCGATGGCCGATCCGGTCGAGGCCGGGAATGCGCTCGCGGCGACCCGTCTGGCATGGGCCGAACTCCAGGCGGACGTCGAGGTGGATGCCGCACTGGTGGCGCAGTTCGACGCGGCGACCGAAGCGGTCCGTGAGGCGATCGCGCACCGCGAGGAGGAGCGCGCCGCCGAACGGGAGCGCGCGCGTGCCGTCGCGCAGGAGCAGGCGGATCGCGTCGCGATCTGCGACGAGATCCTGGCGCTCTCGGGCGCGGGTGCAGCCGACCGCGTCGCCGAACTCAAGGTGCGGTGGGACAGCCTGCCGCCGATGCCGTCCGAGTACGCGGCGTCGCTGACGCGCCGGTTCCAGGACGCGTGCCGCCTGTTCGAGGACCGGGAGCGGCGCCGCATGCTGGCCGAAGCCGCAGCGGGGCGGCTTGAAACGTTGTCGACCGAGCTCGAACAGCTCGCCCGGGCCGAGCAGGCGCCGGAGGAAATCATCGCGCGGTGGCGCGGGTTGCGGCGCGACGCGGACGTGCTCCGCGAGCATGCGTCAGCGAATCCGGCGGCGGCCGAGCGGCTCGAGCGCGCCGTGGCGCGGCTCGAGGAGCTGGAGCACGCGCAGGTGCAGGCGCGGGCAAAGCAGGAGCAGGACACCCTGCGCCGGCTTCACCAGCTGTGCCGACAGGTCGAAACGCTGGCCGCCGCCGAACAGATCACCCTCAAAGCCGGCGATCGGGCGCTGCGCGACATCAGAGCGGCGCTCGACGACCGCGCCCCGCTCCCGTCGAAGAAAGATCGCCAGGAGGTCCAGGCGCGGCTGGAGAAGGCCCGCACCGCGCTCGGTCCGCGCGTGCAGGAACTGCGCGACGCGGATGAATGGCAGCGGTGGGCGAACCTGCAGGTCCAGGAAGAGCTGTGCCGCGAGATGGATGCGCTCAGGGCGGTGGACGACCTCGAAGCGGCTTCACGCCGGATGCGGGAGCTGCAGGCGCGCTGGAAACAGGTCGCGCTCGCGCCGCGGGCGCAGGGCGAGGTGATGTGGCGCCGGTTCAAGGCGGCGCAGGACGAGGTCTTCGGCCGGACGGCCGCCCACTTCGCGGCCCAGAACGAAGAGCGTGCGGCGAACCTGGCGCGAAAGCAGGCGCTCTGCGAGCGTGCTGGCGGACTCTCGACGTCGAGCGACTGGGTCCGCACCGCAATCGAGATTCAGGCGCTGCAGGCCGAGTGGAAGACGATTGGTCCGGTAACCCGCGGACACGAGAAGTCGATCTGGGAACAGTTCCGGGGCGCCTGCGACCGGTTCTTCACGCGGCGGCAGGAAGATCTGAAGCAGCGCAAGGAGCTCTGGGCCGCCAACCTCGCGCGCAAGGAAGCGCTGTGCGAAAAGGCCGAAGCGGTCGCCGATTCCACCGACTGGGAAGCGACCGCCACCCTGATGCGCCAGCTCCAGGCGGAATGGAAGACGGTGGGTCCGGTCCGCAAGTCGAAATCAGAAGCGGTCTGGCAGCGCTTCCGCACTGCCTGCGATCGGTTCTTCGACCGCTACAAGCACCGCGACCAGGTAGAGCTCGCCGCCAAGGCGGCACCGCGTGACGGCGTCGTCCGCGAGCTCGAAGCGCTTGCAGCGAACGGTGGGCCTGACGCCGCCGAGCCGCCAGACGGATTGTACGAAGTCATCCGCGACGCACGTGCGAAGTGGGCGCAGGCGCCGGAGCTGCCGCGCCATATGCAGATGGACCTCGCGGCGCGCTATCACCAGGCGCTTGGACGGCTGGTGAGCATGTGGCCCGCGGCCTTCAGCGGCACAGACCTCGATCCCGAGATGACCCGGAAGCGGATGGAAAAGCTGGTTGCGAAGGTCGAGGGATGTCTGAACGGGGCCGGCAGCACGGCAGGGGCCGAGCGTGAGATGTCGCCGACCGAGCGGCTCGCACAGCAATTGCGCGAGCGGCTGGCCACCAACACGATCACGGGCGGCCGCAGCGCGGAAAACGAGGAGGCGCGCTGGCGCGCCGCCGAGCAGGACGTTCGCAGCGCTCAGGCCCAGTGGATGCGGCTCGGCCCCGTGCCCGCCGACGTCGCCGGGCCGCTGAACGAGCGCTTCCAGCGTGCGTGCCGCCGCTTCTACGATCAGCGGAAACGCGCGTCCTAGATCGTTCGGATCGTTTGGACCGTTCGAATCGTTCAACAGGGTAGACGGGTCACTCGAAGGCCGCGAGCGCGCAGGGCCGGCACCAGCTGCGCCGTCGCCTCGATCGCGTATCGCCGATCGGGCTGCGCGTCGATGTGGTGGCCGTCGTGGATGACGACGATGTCGCCGTCGCTGACGCGGCGCGCCAGCCGGTCCGCGAGCGACGCTCCCTCGCGCGGCCGCCACCAGTTCCAGTCCCACAGCCCCCAGCTCCATCCGGCCAGCCGATAACCGAGAAGGTCGAGCGCGCGGTACATCTCGGCGCTGCGCCAGCCGGCGTGCGGCCGGAACAGCGGGCATGGCCGCGACCCGGCAAGGTGCTCGATGCGGTCGGCCGCCTCGCGTAATCGGTCGGCGATCCGCTCGGCCCCGCCAAGCATCAGCCACCGCTCATTGGAATGCAGGCCTACTGCATGTCCCTCCTCGAACATGCGCCGGACGATGGGTGCCGTCTCGGGCGTAAGGTGAGCGTCGATGAGAAAGAAGGTGGCCGACGCGCCCTCTGCCCGCAGGACGTCGAGCAGCATCGGCGTCGCCGCGGGGTTCGGCCCGTCGTCAAAGGTCAGGTACACAGTCGGCGTCGATGGATCTGCCGGTGCGTGCCATAGCGAATCACCGCGCCGGATCCCTTCAAGGGCAAACGGGAACGGCGCGGTATGGGTGAGGACGAGCACTCCCGCGCCGATTGCGGCGATGAGCAGCAGCATACCTGTCAGGCCACGATTGCAGCCGCGACGCCGACGAGCGCGCCGGCGAGCACGTCGATACCGTAATGGTAGCGGCCTGCGGCGGCGCCCAGGGCGATCCCGACCGCGATAATCCCGAACAAGACACCGGCCCCGATCGAAACCGGCAGCACCGTGAGCGCGACAGCGGTCGCGACCGCGACATGGCCGCTGGGGAAGGTATTGAACTGGTGGCTCACAGTGCGGAGAACCGACGTGTTGAATGAGGCGACACCGCGCTGCGGACTCCGGAGGTCGTCGAACATCCTCGGAGGCCGGCTGACGAGCCACGGTAGCGTCACGTAGCAGGCGAATCCCGCGAGGAGCACGGCCACCCAGAATCGATCGACCTGGTCGCGGGCGGCGTAGGTCCACACGGTCACGAACGCGGCCGGCACGACGACGTAACACCCGAGGTAGGCAAGTTCGAGAATGACCGCAGCGATCGGCGACGGCGGGCGCATGTACGAGCGCCATACCATGTCGTGCTGCCGAAGCCAGCGTTCGAACCGCGTTTCACCTGTAAATGCAGTGAGCATAGACGGGATCCAGTAACCAAGCACGAGATACAGGAGGCCCAACCAGAGCCTCGCGTCGCCTGACAGCGTTTGCGACGCCGCCACGACCAGGATGGCCGCGGCGATCGCCGTCGCGGCGCCGCGCGCGGCGCGATGCGGCGGGACCGGCGCACGGGCTGCGGCGATGGCGAGCAGCAGGAAATACCCCGCAGCCACCGATTCGAAACGAAACATTTGCGAATCGATGATCGATGATCTTCGGGTTCTTTGGGACCTTCATTCGGTGCGCCGCGAGGAGTATTCTTGGCCTGCTGGAGGGTGCGATGCGCACGCGACTTCTCGCCGTCGGCGCGATCCTGGTCGTCATTGCCGTGGTGGCCATCCTGGTCAGGAGCGGAACATCCGCCGCGACCCCGGGCGGGGCGCCGCGCACGCCGTGGGGCGAGCCTGACCTGCAGGGCATCTGGACCAACGA
>Ga0075421_100012364_pt1 | contig 10604 bp, 9 predicted proteins | sample SoiMetdeltSBSDD5_FD_75292 | JGI IMG/M metagenome (GOLD analysis project Ga0075421, IMG submission 75292) | Bulk soil microbial communities from a Populus tree surrounding site in Tennessee, USA - Soil MetaG P. deltoides SBSDD5 | ecosystem: Environmental > Terrestrial > Soil > Tree plantation... | reverse complement strand
GCCGCCGAGGATCGTTCCTGCCGGAAACAACCGCTGACGTCCTGTGATCGTGCCTTTGTAGTTGTCGAGGAACTCGAAATTTCCCTCCCGCAGCTCGAGCAGCGCGACGTCGGCTGGCGCGCCCACCTTGAGCGTGCCGCGGTCGTTGAACAGCGGGAAGATGCGCGATGGATTCAGCGTTGCGCGCTCAATCGCCTCATTCACCGTCATCCCGTAGCCGAACAGCTTCGACATGCAGTTGGGAAAGTCGATGACGCCGGTGGCGCGGCTGTTGGTGTTCCAGTCGGTGGAGAACGTATCGGGCCAGAAGCCGGCCTTCATGATCGCGCCGATGGTGTCCCACCTCATGTGGCCGTTCTGTCCGTTGCCGATGTCGAACCAGACGCCGCGGCGCCTCGCCGCCAGGACTTCGGGCCGGATCCGGCCGGCGTCGTCAACGATGCTGTTGGGGGGCGGGGCAAACATGTGAGTGACGATGTCGCCGCGCTTCAGGAGCGGGAAAAGCCTCGAGAGCGGCGACATGGTCTGACCCATATGGATCATCAGCGGGAGGCTGAACGAGGTGGCCAGGTCCTGCGCCCGGCGAAGGACTTCGTAGTCATTCGCGCCCGCCACGTCGCGCGAGAGCCGTGCCTTGACCCCGGCGATCATGTCGCGGTTTTGCGCAATTGCATCGCGCGCCGCGCCGGCGTCGGCGCGGGCGAGGTCCAGCGTGTCGCCTTCGGGGATGACGCCGAGCCGACCGATGTTGATGAGGACTCGGGCCTGCTGCGGTGCTGCGCGGGCAACCGCAATCGGATCGGCAATGTGATCCGCGCCCTGCGAACCCGCATCGATCCACCCCGTGACCCCGTCCTGCAGCACGAGTCCTGGCCCGTCGGCCGACCGCCCCGTGTGGGTGTGAATATCAATCAGCCCGGGGACGACGAGCTTGCCGCGCGCATCGATGACGTCGCCCGCGTCGGCGACGATCCTGGCCTCCACGGCGGCGATGCGGCCGCCAGAAATCGCGACGTCGCGGATTCCGTCGAGCCGGACAGAGGGATCGATGACGCGGCCGCCGGTGATGAGCAGGTCGTATCGTGCCGATTGGCCCCGGGCGAGTCTCGGAGCGCGAGCCAACACCGCGACGCCTGCCGCGGCGGTCGAGAGGAACTGGCGCCTGTTCATGATGGGTCGAGACTAACTCAACTGCCGTCGAAAGGTGAGCCGCGTCCGTATTTGATGGACCACTCGTTGAGTTGAGCGGCGACCCCCACCGCCTCCGGCTCACTGCACATCCGCTCCACCGGCCACGGCAGTCGCCAGGTCCAGTTCGAGTCGTGCACTGTGGCAGGCTGGTTGATGCGATCCTGCCAGCCGAACACGTCCTGGATCGGAAGGACCACCAGATCCGCGCCTGACGCGGCGAGCGATTCGATCAGCGCATCGCGCACCCTGTCGCCAGCGCCCAATCGCGCACGAACCGATGGAATCGCCAGAACGGCCTCTTTCTCCTCGGCAGGCGCTTCCTCCCACCAGATGACCAGCGGCTCGGTGTCGTGCGTGCCGGACGTCGCCACCGCGCTTGCAGGATAGTCCGCAGGATCCTTGAAGGGACGCCCTTCGGTGTGCCACTGCCGTTCCCAGCGCAGCACCTTGTAGCCGGGAATCTGCTGACCTGCGAGCGACGCCCGGACGAAATCGGGAACGACGCCGAGGTCCTCGGCGATGATCTCTGCGCCCGGTTCCCGAAAAACCTGTAGCACGCGCTCGCCGAGACGCGTCTGCGCCTCTTCCTCGGGCGGCGTGAACTCGGCGGGACCGCCGTCATGGGGCCGGAAATAAGTGCGATAGAAGCCGACCAGGTGATCCACGCGATAGCCATCAAAGAGCGCCGCGTTGCGGCGGGCTCGCGCCCGCAGCCAGTCAAAATCGCGCGCGGCGACCACGTCCCAGCGATAGACCGGCAAGCCCCAGTTCTGGCCGGTTTCACTGAACGCATCGGGCGGCACGCCGACCGACGCATCAAGCCGGAACTGGTCCTGCCGCGTCCAGACATCGGCACTGTCGCCGCTCACCATGAACGGCAGATCGCCGAAGAGCGCGACGCCGCGCGTCGCCTTCCGCGCGGCCTTCCATTGCTCCTGGGCCACCCACTGCACGTACTGACGGTAAAGGATGTCGTCGGCCAGCTCCTCGCGTGCCTGCACCAGAGCGTCGGGGTGACGGTTCCGCAGCGCCCCGGGCCATTCGAGCCACGACCGCTCGTCATGGCGGGCATGAAGGGCGCGAAAAAGCGCGTACTCCTCGAGCCAATCGGCTTCATCTTCTATGTACCTGCGCAGCGCGGCCGCCCGCGAAGTGCCGGCGTGCCACTCGACGTCCTTGAACCGCGCAAACGATCGGCGCAGCGCCGTCTGCTTCAACTCGCGGGCCGTGGCGTAATCGACCGCCCGCGCGGCGCGGGCGCCAGCCAGGCGCTCGCGCAGCTCCGGCTCGAGATGCGCTTCACCGCCGAGCGCGTCGAAGTCTTCGAGTTGTCGCAGGCTGATGAATTGCGGATCGATTGCCATCGCGCTGAGCGCGGAATACGGCGAGCGCTCGCCAGGAGGCATCTCGTTGATCGGGAGCAGCTGCAGGACCCGCAGGCCGGCGGCGCGCAGCCACACCCCCAGCACGGGAATGTCGCCAATTTCGCCGATGCCCCAGCTGTGCGACGAGGGAATGGAGAAAAGCGGGACGAGAATGCCGGCGCGTCGCATCAGACACTCAGGAACTGCAAAAGGCGTGCACTGGATTCGTCGAAGACAGCGCGAATCGGCAACAGGCTGACGACCACGTAGGCCTCGCGGGCAAAGTCGAAGAAGTAGCCCGGATGCACGAGGATCCGCTCGCGGCGCAGCAGGTCGAGCACCAGATCTTCTTCCGGCCTCGTCGATGGGATTCGAATGACCGCCGACCAGCCGCCTTCCACTTTCAACACCTCGCAGGCCGGGTATGGTGCCGCCGCGGCGCGCAACGCGGCCAGGTTCTCCCGGACCCGCGAGTGGATGGCTGCGCGAATCGCACCGCCCTCACGCAGCAGGTGCGGCGCCGCTACCTGCACTGGCGTTCCAACCGACAGGTAGCTATCGGCGATCAATTCAAGAGCGCCAAGCGCTGCCTCCCGCTCCGCCGGTGGCCCTCCGGCGATGCACCAGCCAAGCTTCAGTTGGGGCAGACCCACGGTTTTCGACAAACCCCCGAGCGTGAACGAGAGCACGTCGCTCCGCCCCGCGATATCAGTCACGGGGTCAATCGCCTCGAGCGGGTAGTCGGCAAAAACTTCGTCGGCAATCAGCGCCCAGCCGCGCGATCGGCAGACGGCTGACATCTGTGCGAGCTCCGCGCCGGTGATGAACGACCCGGTCGGATTGTTGGGCGACACGACCAGCAGCGCGCGGACGTTCGAGGGCGCGCGCCGTATCGATTCGACGTCGATCGTCCAGCGGCCGTGGTATTCGAGCGCATAGGGATGCGCGGCAAGGCCCTCGAGCGCAGTCAGATGATCGAACAGCGGATAGCTTGGCTGCGGAACCAGGACTGCGTCGCCTGGATTGCACAACAGCTTGAACAGCCACGCGTATGCATCGCTGGTGCTGGCCGTCAGCACGACCTGCGCAGGGTCGATACGGGCGCCGCGGCGGCGCTGATCGTCCGCCACCGCCGCGCGAGCTGATGGCAAACCGAATGGCTGCGGGTCGTAGTGAAGCGCCTCCGGGCTGGCGAGCGAGTCGAGCAATGCCGGAGAGTAGGCGATGCCGCACTGGGTCGGATTTGATTCCGTCAGATCGACAATCGGGACTCCGGCAACCCGCAGCTGCCCGAGGACGCGCGTGATCGCGTTGGCTTCCGTAGACGGCGGCACCCGGCGCGAGATCACGCGGTCACAATATCAGGCCTCAGCCTGATATTCTTTCGCTATGGCTCCAGCATTCCGCCGGTTGGCGTGCGTCTGTCTGGCCGCTGCGGCCCTCGCGTCGGTCACCCTGGCGCAGGCGCCGCCGCGCGAGCTGACGGTTGACGTCATCTACGATCCCGAAGCTCGCGTCGATTTCAGCGGTGCGCCGCCGACCAACCTCCGGTGGATAGACGAGACGAAGTATCTGCAGATGCGGCGCGCCGGGCGCCGTGTCGAATGGCTCGTCGTCGACGCAGCAACCGGGCAGACGTCGCCGCTGTTCGATGCGGACCGTATGGAAGACGCGCTCGCCGCGCTCCCGGGAATGACGCGCGAGATCGCCGAGGAGCACGCGCGATCGGACGATCTCACGTTCAACCCGTCGCGCACGGCCGCGCTCATCACCATCGACGATGACCTTTATTTCTATGACTTCAGCGCCGGCCGCGCGACCCGGCTGACATCGACGGCGGGAGCCGAGGAAGAGGCGACGTTCAGCCCGAACGGCCGCGCCGTCGCCTTCGTGCGTGCCAACAACCTTCACACCGTCGATGTCGGCAGCAGGCAGGAGCGCGCGCTGACCAACGATGGCTCCTCGTACCTGCTGAACGGAAAGCTTGACTGGCTGTACCAGGAAGAGATCTACGGACGAGGGCGATTCCGCGGCTATTGGTGGAGCCCCGACTCGACGCGCCTCGCATTCCTCCAACTCGATGAACGCCCCGTCCCGGAATACACGGTTGCCGACGATATTCCCTACCGGCAGAGCGTCGAAGTCACCGACTATCCAAAGGCGGGCGATCCCAACCCGCTCGTGAAGCTGGGGGTCGTGCCGGCGGCGGGCGGCGCCGTGGCGTGGGTAGAAGGACGCGACTATGTGCCCGCCGACATGCTCATCGTCGACGTGGACTGGGCGCCGAACAGCCGCGGCGTCGTCTACCAGGTCCAGGACCGAGAGCAGACCTGGCTCGACGTCAACGTCGCCGAACCGGCATCAGGCGCCTCGCGTCGCCTCTTCAGGGAGACGACGAAGGCCTGGGTCAATGCGAACGGCAGCCCGACCTGGCTGAAGGACGGGTCTTTCCTCTGGTTCAGTGAACGAAGCGGTTTCAAGCACCTGTACCACTACCGCGCCGACGGCACGCTCGTCCGGCAGGTGACCGACGGCCGGTGGGAGATCCGATCGCTCTACGGCGTGGACGAAGCGAAAGGCCTGGTCTACTTCGACGCCGGCGCGCGCCGTCACCTCGACACCGATATCTTCCGAATCGGGTTGAACGGCGGCGGGATGACGCGCGTGTCCACGACCGACGGAACACATCGCGCGATTTTCAATCCATCGTTTTCACAATACATCGACGTGTGGAGCGATGCGGTCACGCCGACGCAGGTCCGGCTCCATCGATCAGACGGGACCGAGGTACGGGTCATCGATGCCAACGCGGTCGAATCGTTGTCCCAGTACGAGTTGTCAAAGCCGGAATTTGTCGAAGTGAAGGCGCGAGACGGTTTCGTGATGGATGGGATGCTGATCAAGCCGCCCGACTTCAATCCGTCGCGCCGCTATCCGGTCTACCAGCTGACCTACGCCGGGCCGACCAGCGCCTACGTGCGCAACCAGTGGGGCGGCTCGACCTACATGTATCACCAGCTCCTCGCACAGCACGGGGTCATCGTCTGGGTGCTCGACAACCGCAGCGCGGGCGGCAAGGGCGCGGAGGCGCAGTGGCCGATTTACGGCAAGCTCGGTGAGCTGGAACTGCGCGATCTCGAGGATGGCATCACCTGGCTCAAGGCGCTGCCCTACGTCGACGCGTCGCGCATCGCGCTGCACGGCTGGAGTTACGGCGGGTTCATGACGGCGTACGCGCTCACTCACAGCACCAGCTGGGCCGCCGGCATCGTCGGCGCGCCGGTGACCGACTGGCGCAACTACGACACGGTCTACACCGAGCGCTACATGAAGATCCCGCGCAACAATCCCGGTGGCTATCGCGACACGGCGCCGCGGTTCGCCGCGGCCAAGCTGCACGGGAAGATGCTGCTGATCCATGGCGGCGTCGACGACAACGTCCATCGTCAGAACTCGGAGCAGTTCGCCTACGAGCTGCAGAGACTCGGCAAGCCGTTCGAGATGATGATCTACCCGCGTCAGCGGCACGGCTTTGCCGACCCGCGCATGAATCGGCATCTACGTCAACTGATGTTCGACTTCGTCATGCGGACGGTCGGGGACGCGACGCCGCCGCCCGCGGCGAGCGCGTCCCGCTAACCCACGGACGTGTCGTTCCTGGGATCGCTGCAATCCGGGAATATGGCGATGGCGGCGGAGCTCCGGCCGCCCCGTGCGGAACTCGGATCCGCGGAAGGGATGGATGCGTGGATCGACACCTATCACGCCGTCCGCGCCCTCACGCGCCAGGGAATCGCGGTATTCCTGACTGATAGCGCGGTAGGGACGCAGGAAGAAAACAACGTTCGGCATCTCGTCACGAACCTGGGGCGCGAGCTGCCGCGCGACCGCGTTGTCCCGTTCCTGACGACCAAGCATTCCCTCGAGTTCTGTCTGAGCTACGCCGAACAGGCGTGGCAGCACGGATTCCCGGCAATGGTCGTCCTGGGTGGGGATCGTACGCTCGGGCGCCCGCGGTGCGTCGAGCACGCCTGGCAGCTGCGCCAGCAGATCCGCGTGCGCGAGCCACGGCTTCAGCTGGGAGGCTGGGCGAATCCGTACGGCGATGCCGCGCAGCAGGTCGATTTCCTCGCGCATGACGACGTCAACGCCGACTTCTATCTCACGCAGGTCGTCAGCCATCTCGACAGTGCTCCGGTCGCGAGATTCGTCGAGGAAACACGTCGTCGCGGACTTGACCGCCTGCCGGGAATGTTTGGCGTCTTTTATTACAGGAGCGCGAATGCGCGCACCCTCGAGCAGCTGTGCCGATTCCTTCCGGTGCCCGCCGCCGCGCTCACCGCCGAGTTCGAAGCGGGCGCGACACCCGTCGACGTGTGCGCTCGCACTTTGCGGGCGATGATGGATATCGGCGTGCGGCACTTCTACATCAGCAATCTCCCGCTTCACGGCGCCTCAGCCACGCTCAACGCCATCCTCGACCGCGTCGGCGCCCTGACCTGAACGTCCGGCTGAAACCGGACACTACGTACACCCAGGCACTGCGTACTCGTAGTGTCCGCCTTCAGGCGGACCTTTTGCACGCCTCGGGACATATGAAAAGCCGAGCATCGATCAAGGGCCATCCCATCCATCCCATGCTCATCACCTATCCGTTCGCTTTCCTGACCGGCGGATGGGGGTTCGGCATGGCGGGCGCACTATGGCGTCGAGACGACCTGAAGACGGTGTCGCGCTACCTCGTGCCGACCGGGGTTGCAGCGGGGCTGCTCGCTGCCGTTCCAGGCATCATCGACTACCGCCACAGTGTGCCGCCGGAAAGTTCGGGCAAGGACCGAGCGACGAAGCACGCCCTGATCAACACCAGCGCGCTGGCACTATTCACCGCGGGGTGGCTACTTGGCAGGGGCTCGCGCCGCACGGCGCTGCCCCTGGCGCTCCAGACGCTCGGGGCGGCCGCAATCTCCGTCGGCGGCTGGATGGGCGGCACGCTCGCCTTCCGCAATCAGATTGGCGTCGATCATCGCTACGCGAACGCAGGCAAATGGCAGGAGGAGACGCGCGAGAACCGGCGCTCGGGCGCGCTCACGTCGGCGGCGGCGCCGCTCGGCCTAAACCAGATGAAGCTCGTACACGTCGACGACCAGCGCGTCGTCGTCGCGAAGACCGAGCGCGGTCATGCCGCGTTCCAGGATCGATGCACCCACCGGGGCGGCCCGCTCTCGGATGGCGTCCTGATCTGCGGCGTCGTCCAGTGTCCGTGGCATGGCTCGCAGTTCGATGTCGAGACCGGGGAGGTCAAGTGCGGCCCCGCGGAGCAGAAGATCGAGACGTATGACATCGAACCGGCGCACGTGCCGGTCAGGAGTGCTTGAGGCACAAGTCACAAGGCTCACCTGGCAATGCCCTCTGCAATCCGTTCTGCCTCAGCCCGGGTGAAGTCGCCGCTGATCATCGCCGAGTTGCTGATTACGGCACGGACGACCGGCGCGGCGACGACCTCGCCGTCGATCAGAATCGCGACCGGCCGGCCGAGATGAGCCGCGCTAGCCTGTCGCATGCGTTGCGCGCCCGCCTCCAGTAACTCCACCGCGATGCCGAAGCGGTCCGGGCCGTCCTGGACGACCCAACTTTGTGCGATGTCGTCATTTGTCACGACCATCTCAGGGTGCAGGTAGATCGTCCGCCCGGAGTCTACGACCCGCGCAACGATCAGACCAGGGACCGGCTGCGTCTCAGCAAGGCGCACCTCGAATCGCACGGCCGCCTGAACCGTCGCTCGGTTGGAGTCAACCAGTAAACCAATGACGAGAACGGCGGCAATCAGCGCAGCTGCGCTGAGGAGGAAGCGGCGAGCAGGCGCAAGGGCCGGCGACACTGGTCGAACGACCGAAGCAGTCGCGATCACCGTCCGGCGAATCCGGTCGCGCTCTTCCTCGAGCCGTTGCAAATCGTCGTCAAGAGGGTCGGCCTGCCGCAACAGGTCAGACACGGTCTTCATGGGTATCTCCATGTCGGGAAGTAAGTACTCGGGTCAAATCGCGACGTCCCACCGAGAGGTGCCACCGCACTGTGATCGCGCTGATGCCAAGCTGGGACGCGATCGTCGAAATAGGGAGGCCTTCCAACTCGTGCATGACGACGACCGCCCGTCGACGCGGCGGCAGCATGTCAAGTGCGCGCCAAATCGTGGCGCGCGCAATCGCCGCGGAGCCATGATCGGATCCGGCGTGCGACTGAGCGCGAGGGCCCGCGGTGTATTCGTCGTACCGCCTCTGCACAGCAGCCTTCCGCCACTGATCGCGACGCAGGTTGATCAGCACACGCACCAACCACGCCTCCTCTCGGTCAGGACAAGAAGGCACGGACCCAGGCGCACGCGCCACCCGCAGGAAGGTCTCCTGCACAAGGTCGAGCGCGTCGTCGGCACTCGTCGTCAGTCGCCGCGCGAGGCAGTACAGACGTTGGTGATGAGCATCGAAGAGTGCCGCGACCCGATCGGCGGGCCGGTCTTCGACCGCGATAGCGAGGGTACTAACGAGAGGGTGGCCGCGCATACTTACCTAGACGTGTGACACCCTGAGAATGATGGGCCGGCTTCTGACTTGATCCTTGTGACGTGTTGGTCTTATTTGACGTGTCGACCGCCGTCGACACGGATCGTCTCGCCGGTAATGAAATCGCTTTCCACCAGCGCGAGGACGGTTTTCGCAATCTCGATCTCGCCGCCCCACCGTCCGAGCGGCGTCGCGCGCTCAACTTGCGCGAACTCCTCGTCTGAGATGGTCTCCGGCGCGACGATCGGGCCCGGTGCCACCGCGTTGACGAGGATCTGATCGGGCGCGAGCTCGAGCGCCAGCGCCTCGGTAAGCGCGATCACGCCCGCCTTGGCAACGTAGTACGCAAGATATCCCGCGTAGCGGGGCCGGCCGCTGCGCGCAACCCAGTCCGAAAGATTGATGATGCGCCCGCCGCGCACGCGCCGCATATGCGGGACGGCCGCGCGCGCGCACAGCCATGCGGCGCGCAGGTCTACCGCCATTTGATCCTCCCAGTCGTCGACGTCCAGTTCGTCGAACGGCTTCGGCCGATACAGGGACGCCATGTTGACCAGGATATCCAGGCGGCCAAGGCCGGCGACGGAGCTGTCAATCACCCGTTCGGCGGCGGTGACGTCTGCAAGATCGGCCTGGAGGACGAGGGCACGACGGCCAAGGCCTCGAACAGTTTCCGCGGTTTCCTCCGCTTCGGCCCGCGAGGATCGATAGACGAGCGCCACGTCGGCGCCTCCGCGGGCCAGTTCCGTGGCGACGGCCGTTCCGATGCGCTTCCCGCCCGTGATCAGGGCCACCCGGTCAGAGAGTTCCATGCGGCGGGACCAGTCTACGCTGGCGGGTCGCGAAAGCGCTTTCGCCAGCCGTAAGGATGGCCGCGTCACGATTCGCGCTATCTCGTTGATCCTGCGTGAAAACCAGCTGGTCTGTTTCCTGCTCCCTGCGCCGCCCTGACACTCGACAAGGAGACGGCGACTATGACGAAGTTTCTCGGGTTCTGCACCGGCGCGCTTGCGCTCGTGCTCGCGACGCAGGCTTCCGCGCAGGTGGTGACGCTCACGACGACGATGAATGGCGGCGAGGAGACCCCCGTACTGAATACCGGGATGGTCGGAACCGCCGAAGTCAGCGTCGACATCGCCGAACGGGAAGTGGCTGTCACGCTCAACGTCTTCAACGTTCCCACGGCGACGACGGCCGGCCACATCCACGTCGGGGCCGCCGGGATCGCCGGGCCGGTGGTGCTCAACTTTCCTGCCGCTGTCGTCGGCCGCACCGGTGATTTTTCGATGACGTTCCGCCTTGGCGAACGGGACTTCGTGGCACGTCCCGCCCAGGGCATCAATACGCTCAACGACGTGCTCCAGGCGATTGTGAACGGCAATGCCTACGTCAACATCCACACCACCCAGAATCCGGGCGGCGAAATTCGGGGACAACTGAAGCGCTGATCCCGGTATGCCCCGTGTGCGCTACGATTGCCTCCCGTGGCGCA
>Ga0075421_100012361_pt1 | contig 10605 bp, 6 predicted proteins | sample SoiMetdeltSBSDD5_FD_75292 | JGI IMG/M metagenome (GOLD analysis project Ga0075421, IMG submission 75292) | Bulk soil microbial communities from a Populus tree surrounding site in Tennessee, USA - Soil MetaG P. deltoides SBSDD5 | ecosystem: Environmental > Terrestrial > Soil > Tree plantation... | reverse complement strand
GGACCCGTCCTTTCGTCGTCAATCCGAATGACCCTCACTGCAGGATCAATCGGAGCAGTTCCTTCCTCCTTCGGATTTTCCCAGCGATCTTGAACGGTGCCGTCATCTTGAAATACCCGAATATTGTGGGCTCCCATCAGAGCACCCTGTCCAAAGAGAATCTTGGCTGAGAACAGATTTTCATGGGCCAGTTTGACTTGCTGGAAGATTTTGCTCTCAACCTCCCGTCCCCAGGCACCGTGTTGCGTATCCGGATCCAACGACGGTGCAGCGCGAGTCTGTGAGGACAGCAGAATGGTGTGGGCAATCCCCAGCTCGTTGCGAATGCGATTCACCAGAGAAGGCGACTGCAACCTGTGCAGATCCGAGGAAACGAGAGCGACGGTGGTCTCCGGAGTCTTCAGAACAAGGATTCTTGCAAACAGGGAATCGTGAACTCTTTCGGCGCGGCGGCGTTTCTCGAAGCCGCCGAGCAGAGTGCCAATCGGAGGTGTTATTTCCACTACGGCAATACCAGCCCTCATTGGCGAGAGGGCCCAGACCTCCCGAACCAGGCTTGGTAACAGCAGCAGAATCAGATAGAGAAGGCTCGTCCTCATGACCTCTTCAGAGGCTACCGCGCTTCAAGTACGGATAGCCGAATCAGCGCTTGCGCATCCTTGCTGGGGAGAGTGGCAAGTGCCAGCTCCTGGAAGTGCCCGTTCTTGAACTGCACAGTTGGCGTGAGTATTTTCTAGGAGCGACTCTCAACGAGTCAATTCTCTCTTTCACTCTTCGATCCTTTTATGGGACGGAGGGAGCACGGGACGGCCGAAGGCGTGGACTATGAACGTGCCAGCCGCGCCGAGATCCCCGGAAGTGCAAAAGAGTCCTTTTGGGTGGCCCAGGCGCCGCCACGCAAAAGGACACAGGCAACATTATTGAAAAGTCTTTTCGAAGGTCGAATTGATTCCAATTGCTTGGATGTCGAATAGGTTCATGGATCTCTTCAGCTCTGAATTTCCCGTTATTGCGGGCTCATTTATTTGGAGTGTAGATCTCAGGTGAGTGTGACCGCAAAAGTTCTCTCGATGGTCAGCCGGGAGTCGCAGCTCGTCTGATAATCCCGAGTTGAAGAAGAAAAGAGCAGTGCATTCACCATCTGGCAGGCCCAACCTCTGGTTACCGCCACTAGCCCCTGCTTCAACTACTCGCCACTCTGCTGCAGCAACTTGGTTACAAGCCCGGTCCAGCCGGTCTGATGACTGGCGCCGATGCCGGCACCGTTGTCGCCGTGGAAGTACTCATAGAACAGCACATGACTTCGCCAGTGCGGGTCCGTCTGGAATTTATCGGTGGCACCGTAGACTGGACGGCCGCCGTTCTCGTCGCGCAGAAAGATCCGGGTCAACCGGCGCGAGAGCTCGGCAGCCACATCCCAGAGTGTTATCATCTGGCCCGAGCCGGTCGGGAACTCCACCTTGTAATCGTCGCCCAGATAGTGATGGAACTTCTGCAACGACTCGATGAGCAGGTAGTTCACCGGGAACCAGATGGGCCCCCGCCAGTTTGAGTTGCCACCGAACAGGCCAGTACTCGATTCGGCCGGCTCGTAGTCCACGCGGTGGACGGAGCCGTTGACCTGCAGCAGGTAGGGATTTTCAAGGTGATATCGGGACAGCGCCCGAATGCCATAGGGAGAGAGAAACTCGCGTTCATCCAGCATCACCTTTAGAATGCGGCGCAGCCGCTCTTTGCCTACGAGCGACAGCAGACGGCGTTCGCCCATTCCCGGTCTGCGCATTGAAGCCAACTGGGTTGTCAGATCACGCCGATAAGTCGTAAACCATTCCAGCCGGCGTTTGAATCCAGGAAGACGATCGAGCAGCTCCGGCTCCAAGGTTTCGACCGCAAACAGCGGAATGAGCCCCACCATGGACCGCACTTTCAGCGGAAAATGGTCTCCGTCAGAAAGATGCAACACGTCGTAGAAGAAGCCATCCTCTTCGTTCCACATCTCAATGCCATCCTGGCCCCGATGGTTCATAGCGTGAGCAATGTAGACAAAGTGCTCCCAGAACTTGCTCGCCACATCTTCATAGGAGGGATCGTCATGAGCTAACTCCAAGGCGATCGCGAGCAGGTTCAGCGTGTACATCGCCATCCAGCCGGTGCCGTCGGATTGTTCGATATGACCTCCGGTTGGGAGCGGAGCGCTTCGGTCAAATACCCCGATATTGTCCAGACCTAGGAAGCCACCCTGAAAAATGTTCTTGCCTTCGGCATCCTTGCGGTTTACCCACCAGGTAAAATTGAGCAGCAGCTTCTGGAAGACCCGTTTCAGAAACGCCGTGTCTCCCTGGCCGTGCCGCTTCTTGTCGATCTTGTAGACGCGCCAGGCAGCCCAAGCATGCACGGGCGGATTGACATCGCTAAATGCCCATTCGTAAGCCGGTAACTGCCCATTGGGATGCATGTACCATTCGCGCATCATCAACACCAGTTGGTCCTTGGCAAACTCCGGATCGACCAGCGCCAGTGGGACACAATGAAACGCGAGGTCCCAGGCCGCATACCAGGGATACTCCCATTTGTCGGGCATCGAAATGACGTCGGCGTTGTACAAGTGGGTCCACTCGTGGTTGCGCCCACGGCGCCGTTCAGCCGGCGGTGGCACTTGGCCGTCGTCGCCGTCGAGCCACTCTTTCACCACGTAGTGATAAAACTGTTTCGACCAGAGCAGGCCGCCAAATCCCTGCCGCATCACCTGCTTAGCATCAGCCGACAGATCCGCAGGAATCACGGTGGCATAGAACTCATCCGCCTCGCGTCGCCGGTTGGCAAAGACCTGGTCGAAATCACCGGTCAACAACGCATCTGCTGCCACCGGCAGGTCCGGCTGCGTCAAGCGCAATCGCACCTCGGACTTTGCTCCCGCCCCAACGCTCAGCAGATAGTGAACAGCAACTTTGGTTCCGGTTTGAGCGGGATTGACGGCTCTTGTGACGCCACGAACGATGTACTCATTGATTCCGTCTTTCACATAATGCGAGCCATTGGCAACACCGTAAAGCCGCTGCTGGTTGGTCTCGTTCTCCGTGAACAGCAGTTCCGGAGTTCCTTCACAATACAGCCGGCGTTGCCCCAGTTCGTGGTGGCTAACCTCGACTGCAACTGGTGATGACCCCCTCAGGCTGCGCAAGTTGGGTTTTGGCGTCCGACCGTTCCAACTCCACGTATTGCGGAACCACAGAGTCGGCAACAGATGCAGTGTTGCCGCCTCAGGGCCGCGGTTTGCCACGGTGATACGCACCAGGATGTCTTCCACGCTACCCTTGGCGTATTCGACAAAAACATCGTAATAACGGTCTTCATCGAACACTCCTGTGTCGATCAACTCGAACTCGAGACTGTCTCGTCCCCGGCGGCGGTTCTCTTCCACAAGCTGTCCGTACGGAAAGACAGCTTGAGGGTATTTGTAAAGGTACTTCATGTAAGAGTGCGTGGGAGTGCTGTCGAGGTAGAAATAGTACTCCTTCACATCCTCGCCGTGATTGCCCTCACTGCCAGTCAAACCGAAGGCACGCTCCTTGAGGATCGGGTCACTGCCGTTCCACAGCGCCAGGGCAAAACAAAGATACTGATGCCGATCGGAAATGCCGGCCAGCCCGTCTTCGTTCCAGCGATAGGCTTTTGAGCGGGCCTGACCATGCGGCAAGTAGTCCCAAGCCGCGCCATCGGCACTGTAGTCTTCTCTGACAGTTCCCCAGGCCCTTTCGCTGAGGTAGGGCCCCCAGCGCTTCCAATGAGCGGTACGATTTCTGGATTCCTGGAGTCGTCTTTCTTCTTGGGTCACGATGTGCTCTCCTTTGCGTTACCCTGGCAGTTCAGCAGTCAAACGCCGCAAAGAACTGCCCACGACGAAGCGCAACCTCCACGTTTGATCATGGCTACCCCGAAACGTCCAACCAGGGAGCAGGCTTATTTCTCAGCTAGGTTCATGACCCCGTCCGGGTCGCGGACCAAAAACCCTTTGCTAATCCCGAGCCCTTTCTCGGACAAACTAACGACTCCGGCTGAGATGGAAGGGAATCTCCGACCCCGAGTCGCTTGTGCTGCCGCCGTAGCGTCCCGAGTCAGCAGTCGAGTTTGCCAGTGCAGGATGTCGTTGGCTTTCTCATCGGGTGGCATGGGACGGCCGTCTCGGGGGTTGAAATGTGCACCTGACTGTTTTCCCCAAGGGGAGTAAACAATGCAGATCGCAGTCAACCCCATCGCGATTCCGGTCAGAAGACGCCGCACGAGAGGACTCGGTAAGGATTGATGCAAGGTCGAGCCTGGGTAATCAAGAAGAGAAACCACACCACAGGCAGAAACCATGAAAATCCCCAGTTCTGCGGCTTCCATGAGGTATTCGGGCCAGTGCTGTCTTAAAGAATTCATCATGGGAGTTGAACGCGGCGCACGAAGCTGTTACTTCAGGGCCGTCGGGGTGGTACTCTACTCTGTTAATGACCTCGCTTGATGAGATTTATTCCCAGCTCGTCGGTACGTTTGTGGAATTTCTGAAAAATAGCTTTCGCAATCTCGGAGGTCCTTTGCCGCGTTCTGCACTTTCGCGGGTCCAAGTGCCAGCAACAAAAGCACGACTGCTCCAGGCGAACGGTTCGCGAACGGCTGACATGGCAGGGTGCTTCCCAGTTGTGGTGGTTGTGCGCTAGGGTAATGCGAGCTTGCGGGAGGAGTACATCCCCCTTGATTGGCTTCAGGCAAGCTGAAGGTGACCTTCGCCGATTCGCACCTCGCCCAGTAACCGCGGATTAGCCGCTCTGAAATGCTTTCTTTGTTCCTGTTTGCTCTGCTGAGTGGTGCCCAGGGTCAGGTTGAGACGAAACCTCTCGATTATGTCTGCCCTATGGACCCGGATGTCCGCTCAGCTCTCCCCGGAAGCTGTAATCGGTGCGGGATGAATCTGATCGTTGGAGTAATTGACCCCATCGAGTATGGGCTTGATCTGAAATTGCAGCCGCGCGTGCCTCGTGCGGATCAGTCAGTTGAATTGATCTTTGCGGTCAACGAACCGAACAGCGGGAAGCCGGTCCAGGATTTTGAGGTACTGCACGAAAGGCTTTTTCACCTGTTTGTCGTGAGCGATGGCTTGGATTTCTTTCTCCATGAGCACCCGCTGCTGGGCCGAGATGGCCGTTTCCGGTTCCGGGCGCGCTTTCCCAAACCTGGAATGTATCGTCTACTGTGCGACTTCTATCCGAAGGGAGGCACTCCTCAATTGCTGGCGCGTACCCTGTTAATTCCTGGGACACGGGAAATGCCACTCTCGCTTGTTCCTGTCAGTTTGACTGCTGATCTCTCTGAAAAGAACAGTTTGAATATGGCAGTGGAACTCGTTATGCAGCCCAGAATTCCCATTGCTGGAATGAAAACGCTGATGTTCTTCCGAATCAAGCCAGCCGACGGACTCGAGAAGTACCTCGGAAGCTGGAGTCATCTCCTGGCGTTCAGCGACGACCTTGTGGACGCGATGCATGCCCACCCATTTCTTGCAGATGGGGGCCCTCAGGTTCAGTTCAATATGATCTTTCCGAGAGCCCGCATCTACCGGGTGTGGGCGCAGTTTCAACGCAAAGGCATAGTGAATACCGTCGTGTTCGATGTGCCTGTTTCAGAGCTGAAGTGAGAGCGCACGTCCCGATTCCGAACCAGAATCGAATAGTCGTCACGGTTGCCGGCCTTCTGCGCAATGGTGCCGTACCGAGCATGCGTCCGACCCGCGGAGATCGCGAGGATAGGAGTGATCACTGCTGTACGGTTCCAACGGCCCGGTCCACCAAGAAAGGGTCGCGCATTCATTTCGGAAAGGGTAAACCAAGTCATGTAACATCGAAGAGTTGGCTGACGCTGAAACGTCTCCTGGATAGGCTCTTACATCACGGGGTTCAACGTTTGTGTCTCCTGGGAATGCTTATGTTGTGGGTCTCGGCGACCGACGCTCACGAAATCATTACGACCAAAATCACTTGGGGTCGAGAGATTTCTAGAGTGTTCACTCGACGCTGCATCTCATGCCATCACAAAGGAGGACCTGCGTTCGACCTCAGTGCCTATGAGCGAGCGCGACCCTGGGCGGAGGCCATCAAACAGGAAGTACTGGAGCGCCGTATGCCCCCTTGGGGCGCGGTAAAGGGTTTCGGTGATTTCGGCGACGACGATGGATTGAGCGAGAACGAGATTGCACTCATTTCAAGCTGGGTGGAAGGTGGGGCGCCACGAGGAGATCTGAACCTCTTGCCCAGGCAGATCGAGGTTAAAGCGGAACCGTCGGTGCCGCCAAAAATAGAGAAGATCCTGCTTGCGAGCGGCAGTCTAACCTTGAAGCGCACGGTCAAGATCGCTGGAGTGCGCCCCGAAACAGTACCGGAGGGGGCTTCACTGCGTGTCATCGCGGAGCATCCCAATGGAGCTATGGAGCCCTTAATCTGGCTTTACAGTTATGCATCGCGCTTCAGGCGTGTTTATTACTTCAAAGCTCCTATGAGGTTGGGTGCCGGAACGAGAATTCGATTCTACCCGGCCGTTGGCTCCGTCTCGCTCCTTCTTCTCTGAGGTTGAAATAAGCATCTTCAGTGGGCTTAGACCAAGGCACGGCGCATCCGCCTCGCAACGATTGCGGGCAGCAGGGCAGTCCCTTACCCTTGGTTCGCAGAATTCCCGGCCGTCCATCCGCACGAACCACATGCCGGAATCGAGGGCCAATCGTTATAGTCTTGGCTGGAGGTCTCGTCTGCGCTATGAACTACAAGAAGAGTTGAATCTACCGAAACGCTGTGCCGGAAGTAGGAAGATTGGAGAATCGCAAGCGCCCACACAAACAACCTAGGCTTGCTAAGCCCGTTGATTGCAGTTGGAGGGGCGTCGCCGCAAGGGCAGCGACTGACAGCGAACTGAATAATGGTGAGGAGTTTGAAATTGGAGTAGTATAGACCACTGTGACTTTCTGAGGGTCTTGTGAGTTATGTTCGACTACTCTCTCGTCTTTGCGATCAGATATCTGGCTCTGAGACACCGCAGCATTGTTGTCTGCTCTATTCCCGACTCAGACCTTCAAACTCCCATTCGTGAATCGGACGGAAGAAACTGGGCTTTTGGAAGCTGCCCACTTCGAGGAGAAGTGAAATGCGAAAATTTGACACAGTTCTCGCTGTTTGGATGATGCTGTCGATTGGCCCGCAGCTCTCCTCGGGCGCGCCTGTTGGCACGACCTTTACAAAGGACATCGCCCCCATTCTTTACAAGAACTGCGCTGGGTGTCACCGTCCGGGAGAAGTGGCCCCGATGTCCCTTCTGGATTACGAGTCGGTGCGACCGTGGGCCAAGGCGATCCGGCAAGCGGTGTTGTCGCGTAAGATGCCGCCATGGTTTGCCGATCCGACGTTCGGCACCTTCGCCAATGACCCGCGACTCTCGGACCAGGAGATTTCCAAGATCAAGGCGTGGGTGGACGGTGGCTCCCCTGAGGGGGACTCAGGCGACCTACCGCCGATGCCGACATTCGAGGAAGGCTGGAAATTTGGCAAGCCAGACATCGTCATCGACATTGGACAGGACTTCGCAGTGTCGCCGGGCAACGATGCCTATGAGTACTTCACGGTTCCGACGAACTTCACAGAGGGCAAGTGGATCCGGGCGGCGCAGATCCTGCCGGGGAACCGTCAGGTTGTGCACCACGTGCATGTCAGTCTGGTCATCGATGACAACAGAACCGATGGCGCGGATTCAAAAACAACTGCGTTCCGCCCGCAAACAGGAAAGTTCTGGGAGGTCAAAGACGGACTGTCACGCATGCGCCTGGATGCGCCTGTAGTGAATGACGCCTGCGCTGGCGCGCCACCGGATCTGCAGGCTATGAGCGGGTTTGAAGAGGGTTCTTTTGCGGCGATGTTGCCCGGCAAACCTCCGGACGTTTTTGGCGACACTACACCTAAATGGATACCCGCGGGAGCGAAACTGCGGTTCCAGGTCCACTATGCGAAAGTTGACAAACCCCAGACCGATCGAACTCGCGTGGGGTTCTATCTAGCCTCTAGATCGCCCGAGCGGCCGATGCGGAGGCTGGACTTGCGCAACCGATACTTCCTGATTCCCGCGGGAGCGGCGAACCACGAGGTTAAGCGTTGCTACGACTTTGAAAGCGACAAGCTGCTGGTCTCCATCACACCGCACATGCACTATCGCGGCAAGGACGCTCGCTACGAGTTGGTACGGACGGACGGACGCAGGGAGACGCTGCTGTTTGTCTCACCCTATGACTTCAACTGGCAGCTACTGTATCGCTTCCGCGAACCGGTCTACGTCGAAAAGGGCAGCCGGATGATCGTTACGTTTCACTACGACAACAGCCCAAACCATGCGGCCAATCCGGACCCAAAGGAAACAATCCGCTGGGGCGACCGGAGTGAAGATGAGATGATGACGAGTTGGATTGAGTACCTGGATGCGGTGCCTGCGTCGCTCTCCGGACAAACAGTGACTGAAGCAGCAGGGCGCTAGGACCAGAGCGTCCCTGATCAGAAGAGCAAACCGGATTCCCAGAAGTCAAAATAAACAAATGTCCGAGTGGCAACGCACGAAACAGGTTTGGGTTGCTACTGCCTGAAACTTCCCAGCTTTGAGCCATCCGGAGCGTTTTGTGGAGAAGGTGGCTCAAGTCCGACCGTTCGATCTGGGGGAGGCGAGCCGAAAGTCTCAATTTCCTCATGGCGCCAGAGACCTGGGCGGTTGATGTCGTCCATCAATTTCGAAAGTACAAGTAAGCACCCATAATGACGGCTAACACGGCGGCTGATGATGCGATGTCGCGCCGGTCCCAGCTCTCGAAGGTACGGCGCTGGTCTGCATCGGTCGACGTTCCGTAGGTGAGCCCCTCGATCTTGCGGTAGTCGGGTGCTGCAGTCATGTAGCTCACGGCGATCATGACGGCAGCTGAGACAAGCGTGATCAGCACACTGAAATACTGGAAATAGATATTGTTGACAATCCAGAGGAACGATCCTGCCTGGTAACCCTGCTCAAACCCTTGTAGCCCCAGGGTCACAGGCGTGTCTACGAACATACGGAAAAGACCCATCAGGAAACCCACGACAATGGCTGCCAGACAGCCCTGAGCATTGAGACGCTTGAAGAAGACTCCGAAGAAGAAAACAACAAAGATCGGTGGTGCCAGGTAGCCTTGCACAGCCTGCAGATAGTTGTACAAGCCGTGGGCGCCTCGAATCACCGGAATCCAGCACAAGCTGATCAACACCATGATGGCCGTGGCGATTCGGCCCATGCGAACTAGTTCGTGCTGAGTGGCTTTGGGCTTCCATTTTTCGTAAAGGTCCACCGTAAACAGCGTCGAGCAGGCGTTGAACACGCCGGCCAGAGACCCCATCAAAGCAGAGAGCAGCCCCGCTACGACAATGCCCCTAAGCCCCGGGGGAAGTAGGTGCTGAACCATCAACGGAAATGCGCCTTGAGCCTTGGCTGGGATGGCTCTTCCGTCAGCCCCAATGATCTGGGCTAGTTCGGGTACTTGGCCGCTTTTGGCCACCGCAAAGCAGATTAGACCTGGAATAATGAACAAAAACACGGGCAGCAGCTTGAGCATGCCAGCGAAGATGGAACCACGGCGGGCAACTGTCTCGTTGGGTGCGCCCAGCGCGCGCTGCACGATGTACTGGTCAGTGCACCAGTACCACAGTCCAATAATTGGCGCGCAGAACAGCATACCCAGCCACGGAAAGTTCCCGTTGAAATACCATGCCTGTTTGACCACCTCGCCGGCGAGGTTCTTCTCCAACACCGGTGCCCAGGTAGATTCCACGCCCGGAGGTGTTAGAGGTTTCCACAGATTAAACATCTCAGTGCCACAAATCTCGCGCAGCCTGCCCCATCCGCCCAATTCAGACAATCCGTAGAGCGTCAGCAGGCCGGAACCCAGGATCAGGACCAGCGTTTGAACAGCGTCGTTGTAAGCCACGGCGCGCATGCCTCCAAGCATGGTATACAGACCCGTGAGGACAATCACGATGACCGTTCCAATCCAGAAACTGTCAATTTCGACGCTGCCCAGCCGTAAATGCAATTCCGGCAGCAATGTGCCGAACACCACGCCGCCTGCGAAAATGCCAACGGCAATCTTTGACAGGATGAACGTGATCAGCGAAACCACAGAGAGCACATAGCGCGATGCGGGCGAGAAACGTCTTTCGAGGAACTCCGGCATGGTGAACACCTTTGAACGCATGTAGAAGGGTACGAACACCCACGCCAGCACCAGTAGACACCAGGCATGCAACTCGTAGTGAGCCATAGCCACACCGTCGGTGGCGCCGGATCCTGCCAGACCGACGACGTGCTCCGAGCCGATGTTGGAGGCGAAGATAGAAGCGCCGATGACCCACCAGCCAAGGTTTCGTCCAGCCAGGAAATAATCTTCCGCAGTATCCTTGCCCTTACGAATGACCCACGAAGCCACACTGGCCAAGAGGCCGAAGTAGAGCGCAATGATCAGCCAGTCTAAAGTTGTCATGGTTTTTCTCTCTCGCCTCCGCTCACCCTCCGATCTTC
>Ga0075421_100012357_pt1 | contig 10605 bp, 8 predicted proteins | sample SoiMetdeltSBSDD5_FD_75292 | JGI IMG/M metagenome (GOLD analysis project Ga0075421, IMG submission 75292) | Bulk soil microbial communities from a Populus tree surrounding site in Tennessee, USA - Soil MetaG P. deltoides SBSDD5 | ecosystem: Environmental > Terrestrial > Soil > Tree plantation... | reverse complement strand
AGCCCGCCCGTGAAGAGCCCGTAGCCGAAAGCCACGTGCAGCGTCTCGCCCGCCCGGCAGCCGGCCGCCGTCATCGCGCGCGCCATCACCTCGCGCCAGACATCGAGATCGCCCGCCGTGTACCCGACCACCGTCGGCTTGCCCTTGGTGCCGGAGGAGGCGTGGATGCGCGCGAGGTCACGGCGCTCCACCGCGAAGAGCCCGAACGGATAGTGCTCCCGGAGATCGCTCTTGCGCATCAACGGCAGCCCGGCGACATCCGCGAGGCTGTCGAGCCGGAGACCGGCCAGCCGCGCGCGGTGGAAGGTCACGCGCTCCACCGCCCACGCGAGCGTTGCCCGCAGCCGCTCGAGCTGCAGCGCCTCGCGGGCCGCGCGGTCGAGCGTCTCGGCGCGCGGGTCGTGGATCACGGGCGGCGGGGCGGCCGCGGGAACTGCTGATCGACCACGCGCTGATCCCGGAGTCCCAGCGCCTCGCGCTGGATGAGGAGGGCCAGGCGGGCGGCGTCGGCGGCGCGCCACACGCGGTCGTACTCGCCACCGAGCTGCGCGCGCATCGCGTCGTCGGTGGCCGCTCGCCACGCGGAAGCCACGGCGTGCACCTCCGCCAGGGCCGCCTCCAGGCGCTCGCCCGCGCGCCCCAGCGCGGCCGCCTTCTCGCGAAGGATCTCCTCCTTGATGCGCTCGTGCGCCTCGGCCGTGCGGCGGGTCACGCGCGGCTCACTCCACCTCGACGGAGGCGACGAGCCACTGCTGGCGCTCGAGGAACTTCACCACGGTGTCCAGCGTGCGGGCATCGGTGGTGGCGTCGAGGCTGATGACATCCGGGCGGATGTGGCGAACTTGCGGATAGCTGACCAGGACCTTGCGCAGCGTGCGCGCGCGCGGATCCGGGGCCAGCAGCCCGCCGCCCTCGGGCGTCGCGAACTCCTTGCGACAGGACACGCGGATCGCGCGGGGCGCGCTCACGGCCGGCGCACCCGCGCCAGCGCGTCGGCGTAGACGTCGAGCGTGCGGTCGATCTGCAGGCGCACCCCGAACTCGCGCTCCGCCACCTCGCGCGCGCGCACGGCCATGGCCGCGCGCCGCTCGTCGTCCAGCAGGAGGCCGATGGCCGCCTCGGCCAGCGACGTCGGATCGGCCTTGGTCAGCAGTCCTGTCTCGCCGTCGTGCACGACCTCGTCGCACCCGGTAGCGCCGACGGCCACGGCGGGCAGCGCGCACGCGGCCGCCTCGGCCAGCACGAGGCCCTGCGTCTCCGTCTCGGAGGCGAACAGGAAGAGGTCGGCGGCCTGATAGCACACGGGCAAGCTGTCGTGCGCGCGCGCGCCCAGAAAGGTGACGCGGTCGGCGGCGGCCAGGTGCGCGCTCAGACGGCGGAGCCGCTCGGCCTCCTTGCCGTGTCCGACCAGCAGGAGCCGTGCGCGCGGCACCGTCGACGCCACCCGATCGAAGGCGAGGAGAACGCGGTCCACCGACTTCTCGCGGTCGAGGCGGCCCACGTAGAGCACGATCGGCTCGTCGTCCGGCAGGTTCAGCGCCCGGCGCGCCGCCCGCCGATCGCCCGGGCGGAAGTGCGTCAGCTCCACGCCGGTCGGCACCACCGTCACCGGCGCGCGCACGCCGCGCCGCACGAGGTCGTCGCGCACGACCGCCGACGGCGCGATCACCGCGTGCGAGCGGGCGGCGAAGCGCGTGCTGAGCTTCACGGCCGCCGCCTCCGCCAGCCCGCGTGTGAGCGGCACGTAGTGCGCGTACTTCTCGTAGCGCGTGTGGTACGTGAAGACGAGCGGGCGGCCGGCGCGCCGGGCCAGCCGTCCCGCCGCCGGCCCCAGGAGAAAGGGATGGTGCGCGTGGAACACCTCGACGTCCAGCGCCCGCACCCGCGACGTCACCGCCGGCGCGAAGGGCACCGCGAGCGGGAACTCGGGATACGTGGTGGCCGGGATCGAGGGATAGCGCAGGACGCGGGGCGAGGCGTCGGCGGAGCCGGCAAAGCGCGGGGCCATGACCCACACCTCGTGGCCGCGGTGCTCGAGGCCCCGGCGGAGCGTCTCCACGGAGATGGTGACGCCACCGCAGAACGGTAGGTAGTTGTTCGTGAAGAGCGCGATGCGCACGGGCCGCTCGTCAGGCCTTGTTGTACTTCTCGAAATCCTCCGGCTTGATGTTCTGCAGCCACTCGCGCAGCTGCTCCGGATCGTCGGGCTTGACCGGCTCGGCTTCCTTCGCCACGTCCATCTTGCCGGCCTTCGGAAACACTTCCTCCTCGACGAAGATCGGCGCGGCCACGCGCAGGGCCAGCGCGATGGCGTCCGACGGTCGCGAGTCCACCGTGTACTCCGCGTCACCGAGCTTCAGATGGAGGACCGCGAAGAACGTGTTCTCCTTGAGGTCGGTGACGACGATCTTCACCACCTGCGCCTCGAGCGACTCCAGGATGTTCTTGATCAGGTCGTGCGTCATCGGCCGCGGGGTGGCGATCTTCTCCAGCTCGAGCGCGATGGCGTTGGCCTCGAAGATGCCGACCCAGATGGGCAGCGAGCGCTTGTCCTCTTCATCCCGGAGGATGATGATCGGCATGTTGGAGACGGGGTCCAGGGCGAGACCGCGCACCTTCATCTCGACGAGCATACGGCCTCCTCCGGCACTGTCGTCAGCGTGGCGCGCAGGCTGTGGGGCAGGACCTCGGTCACGCGGACGGTGACGACGTCACCCGTCGCCACGCGGCCGTGGCCCACGAAGTTGACGACCCGATTGCACCGCGTCCGTCCCGAGAGCTCCCCCGCATTCTTCTTGGACGTCCCGTCGACGAGGACTTCCACCGACGTCCCCGCCAGCCGCGCGCTCCGTGCGGCCGTCACGCGGTTCACCACTTCCAGCAGCCGTGCGTTGCGGCGGGCCTTGACGTCCTCGCCGATCTGGCCGTCCATGGTGGCCGCCGGCGTGCCCGGCCGCCGCGAGTAGCGGAAGACGAAGACGTTGTCGTACTGCACGCGCTCGACCATCTCGAGCGTCGCTTCGAAGTCCGCCTCCGTCTCGCCCGGGAAGCCGACGATGAGATCCGTCGACAGCGCGATGTCGGGCACGGCCTCCCGCAGCGCGTCGACGAGGTCGAGGTACTGGGCGCGCGTGTAGCCGCGATTCATCCGCTGGAGCACGTCGTCCGAGCCCGACTGCAGCGGCAGGTGGAACCACTCGCAGACCTTCGGGACGTCCCGCATGGCCGCGATGAGCTTCGGCGTCAGGTTGTACGGATTGGACGTCGTGAAGCGGATGCGTGCGAGGTCGTCGACGTCGTTCACGCGCTGGAAGAGCTCGGCGAGATCCGTCGGGGGGGTCAAGTCGCGGCCGTAGGCGTTGACCGTCTGGCCGAGCAGCGTCACCTCGCGGCACCCGTCGGCCACCAGCCCCTCTACCTCGGCCACGATGGCCTCCGGTGAATGGCTGCGCTCGCGGCCGCGCGTGCGCGGGACCACGCAGAACGTGCAGTGCTTCTCGCACCCTTCCATGACGGTGACGTACGCCTTGAGGCGGCTGGCCGACGGCGGCCGCGCGGTGATCTTCACCAGCGGCGCCTCGCCCGTCTCCATGAGCGGACGGCGCTCGCGCCGGACTCGGTCGACCAGCTCCGCCACGCGGGCCACCGCCGGCGAGCCGAAGACGAGGTCGACGTGAGGGGCGCGCTTCTGCACGATCCCCTGCTGGAGCTGGGCCATGCAGCCCATCACTCCGAGGATGACGTCCGGCCGGCGCACCTTCAGGGCGCGCAGCTCGCCGAGCTTCGAGAAGACCTTGTCCTCGGCCTTCTCCCGGATGGCGCAGGTGTTGACCAAAATGAGATCGGCGTCGGCTTCGCTCTCGGTGAGCTCGTAGCGGTGCTCGCGGAGGAGTCCGGCGACTCGCTCGGAGTCATACTCGTTCATCTGGCAGCCGTAGGTGATGACGTGTAGCTTCGCCATGCTGATCCGATAAATCAGGGATTTAGGTTGTGTTGACCGTAGCACCCGCTCCGGGCGAAGTCAAACAAAGCACGGTCAGACCTTCGAACATGGCGGCGCGGCAGGCGGCCGGGGGAAGCGTGTGGCTTCCCCCGGCCCCGGCGGTCTCAGTCGATTTCCTCCGGCCGACCGGCGCCCCGAGCGGCGGCCGCGGGCGGGGAGGCGGCGGCGTGGCCGTTGCCGTGCCCATTGGCGCCATTGGCGGTGAAGGTCAGCGGCGGCTTGATCTCGAACTGCTGCTCGAGCCGCGCGCGCCGCTCCTTCCAGCCCTCCTGATACTCGAGCTCGTCCTCGTGCAGGGTGGCCGGCTGCTTGACGCCGTGGGCGTGGCGGAACTGGATGGCGAGCTGCGAGGCGGTGCGCCGCACCTCGTCCCAGGGGGTGCCGAGGGCGAACTGGTCGGAGATGGCGCCGATGCGCCCCGTGTGGATGTTGCACGACAGCGTGATGGCCGAGATGATCGGCCCGGACCAGTAGGAGGTCTGCGAGTTGATCGGCATCGGCAGGATGTGCAGGTTGTGGCTGCCGCGACAGTCGCCCGCCACCATCGGGGCGGTGGCCCAGGGCGACGTGATCTCGCCCGGGGCCGGCCAGTCACCCTGGGCGAAGGCCAGCAGCACCGGATCGTCCTTGCCGCCGTAGGTGAAGCCCTTCTTCGTCTTGATGTTGTGCAGACGCTCGGCCGAGCAGATGTAGCCGAGCTGATCCTTCTCGCCGCGCTCGTTTCGCGTCCAGATACGCGCGATGACGAACCGCGAGGAGCGCGTGAGCCCCTCGATGTCGTAGAGATCCTCGGGCGCGCGCAGCGTGATGACCTTCTCCTGCAGACCCTTGGCCAGCTCCTCCATCTTGCCGTCGAGGGCTTTGGGATCCCGCGGGTGGACGCCCGCCTCGATGGCCTGCGCCTTGGTGTCGAGGTCGACGATCTCGAAGATATAGCCCCGCTTCATCTTCGACGAGGCGATGACGAGGCCGGTGTTGAAGCGCGGCAGCATGTAGGCGCCGGTGGCGTAGTGGTTGAACGCCATCGGCTCCGTCTTGTCGGCGTAGGAGACGAGCACGGTCTGCGACGGATTGTCCTTGCGAACCGGGAACGGCAGCGCCACCGTGGCCGGCCCGGCGCCGCGCAGGTTCCCGGTGAAGGCGTCCGCCACCAGGTCCTGGCCGGGTCCGTAGAGGCCAAGCTCGGCGGCCTTGCTCGCGCCTTCCTGCAGCGCGTCCCACATCAGCTCGTCGACCACCGACATGTCGACCGACTCGGCCATGATTCCCGTCACCGCACAGTCGTCGCCGGTGTGGGTCACGATGAGCGAGGTGAAGATCGGCTCGCCGCGATAGGCGTTGTTGTCGAGCACGAACTTCGCGATCACGGACTTCACCTCGTCGGCGGCCACCACGTGGCCGCCCACCCCGCCCACGTCCGCCTTGGTGGCCTTGATGAAGCGGCGCACGAGGGCGGGGTTCCGGGCGAAGACGTAGGCGCGATACGAGAAGATGTTGGGCGAGTTGGTGACGGGAATCTTCTCCGAGACCGTCTGCGGCAATCCGTCCAGCTCTTGTTTCGACTGATGGTAGGCGGTGAGCGGAACTGCCTGGCCGTCGGCCGGTCCGTAGCGGCGTGCACCCATGGATGCCTCCGTGGTGGGTCGGCGATACCGTAGAATTCGCTGACGAGCGGAGGATAACGGCGTACACTTGGGCGGTCAAGCAAGAACTCCAACACCATGAAATTAATTTCTCAGCCCTCGCGCGAAATCCGGCAGATGGTCCAGTGCCTGGAGCTCTACTACCGTCAGGGCCGGAGCCAGAAGGACATCGCCACCGCCCTCGGCGTCTCCGCGGCCACCGTCTCCCGCCTGCTCAAGCGCGCCATGGACGACGGCCTCGTGCGCGTGGAGCTCGATCTGCCGCGCACGGAAGATCTCGAGACGGCCCTCGTGCAGACCTTCGGGCTCCGCGAGGCGGTGGTGGTGGCCTCCGGCGGCCGCGGCGATCTGCGCGCGGAGCTCGGCGCGGCCGCCGCCGCCTACTTCGAGAAGGTGGCCGAGAACGGGATGCGCATCGGGCTCTCGTGCGGGCTCACGCTCTATCACACGATCCACTCGCTGCGCGAGCGCCGGCTGCGGGACCTCACGCTCTATCCGCTCTCGGGCGAGAGCACGCTCAAGCTCGTCGACATCTTCTCGAACACGCTGGTCGGCATGATGGCGGCCAAGTACCGGCCCCACGTGAAGGCGTACGCGCTGCCCGTCCAGCACCTGCTCTCGCTCACGCAGATCGAGCGCGAGCGACGGCGCCTCCTGCGCGACCCCGAGATCCGCTCCATCTACGAGGCGGCCCAGGACGTCGACATCGCCGTGGTGGGCGTGGGCGTCATCGCCGAGCAGACGCCCGGCTTCTGCTCGCTGGCGGAGTCCTACGGGGTGAGCGTCAAGCGGCTGCGGCAGCTCGGCGTGGTCGGCGAGACCAACTACCAGCCGTTCGACGCCCAGGGCCGGATCGTGGACCGCCCGGAGCTGGCGGCGCTCTCGCGGCGGCTCCTGTCCGTGGAGGGCGACCGGCTGCAGGCGCTGTCGCGCCGCGACGATCGCACGGTCATCGCGGTCGCCGGTGGCCGCGCCAAGGTCGAGGCGCTGCGGGGCGCCATCGCCGGCCGCTTCATGAACGTCCTCGTCACCGACGAGGACGCGGCCCAGGCGCTGCTGCGGCGCTGAGCCTCAGCGCGGGCCGGGCGTGCTGGCCTCCTCGAACGAGCCCATCCGGCGAAACTTCTCGTAGCGCTCGCCGATCAGCTCGTCGCGCGACTTGGGGCGCAGCGTCCGCAGCTGCTCGCGGAGGGTCGCCCGGAGGTTAGCGGCCGCGCCTTCCCAGTCGCGGTGGGCGCCGCCGATCGGCTCTGGCACGATCCCGTCGATGACGCCGAGGCGCAGGAGCTCGGGCGCCGTCGTGCGCATCGCCTCCGCCGCCTCCGGCGCTTTCCCGGCGTCGCCCCACAGGATCGCCGCGCAGCCTTCGGGCGAGATCACCGAGTAGACCGCGTACTCGAGCATCAGCACGCAGTTGCCCATGCCGATGGCCAGGGCGCCCCCGCTCCCCCCCTCGCCCGTCACCACCACGATGATGGGCACCGGCAGCGAGGCCATCCGCTTGAGGTTGTGCGCGATGGCCTCGGCCTGGCCGCGCTCCTCGGCGCCGAGGCCCGGATAGGCGCCCGGCGTGTCGATGAAGGTGATGATGGGCTTGGCGAACTTGGCGGCGAGATCCATGAGCCGGAGCGCCTTGCGATAGCCCTCGGGATGCGGCATCCCGAAGTTCCGCGCGATCTTCTCGCGCGTGTCGCGCCCCTTCTGGTGGCCCATCACGACGACCGATTGGCCCTCGAAGCGCGCGAGGCCGCCCACGATGGCGGCGTCGTCACCGAAGACACGGTCGCCGTGCAGCTCCATGAAGTCCTCGAGCAGGAGCTTGCACCAGTCGCGCGTGTGCGGGCGCTTGGGATGACGGGCCAGCTGCGTGCGCTGCCAGGCGCTGAGCCCCGCGTAGGTGCGCTGACGCAGGCGATCCAGGCGCTCCTCGAGCTTGGCGATCTCGTCGGCGTGCGCCGGGTCGTCGAGGGCGACCAGCCCCGCGATGCGCAGCTCCAGCTCCAGCAGCGGCTGCTCGAAGTCGAGCGCGTCAGGCATAGTCGATCGACAGCGCCGTGGTGCCGAGGAGCGATTCGACCTTGGCGGTGAGGATGGCGCTGGCGTCGACCGACACGCCGCGCGAGCGCACCACCACCTCCAGCCCCGGGACCACCACGTGCACGAAGACGGGGACGCCGCCGGGGTGCTCCTCGCAGATCTTGCGCAAGGCGGCCAGGCGGCCGGAGGGATCGCCGTCGGCGCGGACCCGGATGCGGCAGGCGCTGGCCTCGCCGCCGTTCTTCGGCCGCGTGCCGGCGGCCCCGAGCGACTGCTCCAGCAGCCGGACGTCCTCGGCGAGCACGACGCGCCCCTTGTCGCCGTCGTCGATGCGGCCCCGCACGACCAGTGGCTCCCGCCCGCGCAGGAAGGGCGCGCCGGCCTTGAATGGCTCCGGAAACACCGTGACCTCCACGGTGCCTGTCATGTCCTCCAGCGTGAAGAACGCCATGCGGTTGCCACTCTTCGTCGCCGTCTCCTTGAGCGCGGCCACGTGGCCCACGAGCGTGACCTTGGCGCCGTGGCCCTTGGCGGCCAGGTCCGCCGACGAGGTCACGCCGAGCGTCTCCACCACCGCCGCGTACTGCGCGAGGGGGTGCCCGGAGACGTAGAAGCCGAGGACCTCCTTCTCGTACGCGAGCCGCTGATCCTCCGGCCACTCCTCGATCACCGGCGCCATCGGCTCCGCCCGTGTCTGCACGGCCGCCTTCGGCAGCAGATCGTCGAAGAAGGAGGCCTGGCCCTCGGCGCGGTCGCGCTGCATCCGCTGGCCGGCCTCCAGCGCGGCGTCGGTCTGGGCCAGCAGGTGCGCGCGCGGGAGCCCGAGCGAGTCGAAGGCACCCGCCTTGATGAGACTCTCGATCACTCGCCGGTTCACGAGGCGCAGATCGACGCGCAGGCAGAAGTCGTCGAGCGTCTTGAACGACCCCTCGTCCGCGCGCGTCCGGAGGATGGACTCCATGGCCGCCTCGCCCACGTTCTTGATGGCGGCCAGCCCGAACCGGATGGTGTCGCCGGCCACGCTGAACTGCACGGCGGAGACGTTGACGTCGGGCGGCGACACCGTGAGGCCCATGGCGCGGCACTCCTCGATGTACTTCACGATCTTGTCCGTGTCGCCCATTTCCGAGGTCAGCAGCGCGGCCATGAACTCGACCGGATAGTTGGCCTTGAAGTACGCCGTCTGATAGGCAACGAGCGCGTAGGCCGCCGCGTGCGAGTTGTGGACGACGATCCCGTTGGCGATGAAGCTGTGCGCCCCGGGGACCTCGAAGTCGTACGTGGGCTCGATGGCCTCGAGCTCGAAGGACACGGGCATGGCCCACGCCAGCGGCGTCTCGGACAGCTCGGTGGACTCGCCGCGCCGGCGCGCCGCCACGCGCTGGAAGGCGGCCGTCGTCGCGTCGAGAACGGCGACGGCGTCGCCGGGCTTGAGCTCCTCGGCATTGATCCAGCCGCGCTCGGTGAAGATCGGATGGTCCCCCGTGCACCGCACGCTGAGGCCGTTGTCCAGCGTGAGGCGGCCGACCTGCCGCATCCCGCTCGGGCGCACGCGGCAAGCCTTGTGGGGCCCGTCCTTGGTCAGCACCACGTCACCGTCGCGCACGGCCGTGATCGGCTTGCGCGAGCCGTCGCCCATCTCGATCCAGGTGTCGGCGGTCAGGCACTTGTTGAAGCCATAGCCCGCGAACTTCTCCATGAGCTCCCAGACGCGCTCGGCCTTGGCGGGGCTGGTGCCCTTGTCCCCGCACCCGGAGAGGAACTTCTCCCGCTGCTTGGCCATGAGATCGCGGTCCTTCTTGCCCATGGCGCGGCGAAGCGTGTCGGCCTCGCCCATGGTGAACCCCGCCATCTCGGAGGCGATCTGCATGATCTGCTCTTGGTACACCATGATGCCGTACGTCTCCCGCGTGAACTTCTCCATGGCGGGATGCTCGTAGGTGACCTTGGCGCGCCCGTGCTTCCTGTTGATGAAGTCGGGGATCAGCTCCATCGGGCCCGGCCGGTACAGCGACACCATGGCGATGACGTCCTCGAGCCGCTCCGGCTTGAGCCCGCGAAGCGCCTCGCGCATACCCGAGGACTCCAGCTGGAAGACGCCGAACGTCTTCGCCTCGGTCAGGAGCGCGTACGCCTTCTTGTCGTCGAGCGGGAGCGCGTCGAAGTCGATGGTGATGCCGCGCGACTCCTTGATCAGCGTCGCCGTGTTGGCGAGCACGGTCAGCGTGCGCAGGCCGAGGAAGTCCATCTTGAGCAGGCCGAGCTTCTCGATGGGGCCCATGGCGTAGCCGGTGATGAGCTCCGGCCGCTTGGGATCCTTGTAGAGCGGGATGTAGTCGTCGAGCGGATCGTCGGCAATGACCACGGCGGAGGCGTGCACGGAGGCGTGGCGCGTGCAGCCCTCCAGCGCCCGCGCGATGTCCCAGAGCTCGGCGACGTTGGCCTGGCCCTTGACCATCTCGGCCAGCGGCGGCGATTTCTGATAGGCGTCGTCGAGGGTGATGTTCAGCGGGAAGTTCGGGACGAGCTTGGCGATGCGGTCGACGTCGGCATACGTCATGCCCAGCACGCGGCCGACGTCACGGATGGCCGCCTTGGCGCCCAGCGTCCCGAACGTGATGATGTGCGCCACCCGGTCGCGCCCGTACTTCTCGGCGACGTACCGGATGACCTCGTCGCGCCGGTCGTCCGCGAAGTCGATGTCCATGTCGGGCATCGAGATCCGCTCGGGGTTCAAGAATCGCTCGAACAGCAGCCCGTAACGGATCGGATCGACGTTGGTGATTCCGAGGCTATAGGCGACGAGCGAGCCGGCCGACGAGCCGCGGCCAGGCCCGACGGCCACGCCATGCTGCCTGGCGTAGTGGATGAAGTCCCACACGACGAGGAAATAGCCCGCGAAGCCCATCTTCTCGATCACCG
>Ga0075421_100012351_pt1 | contig 10607 bp, 8 predicted proteins | sample SoiMetdeltSBSDD5_FD_75292 | JGI IMG/M metagenome (GOLD analysis project Ga0075421, IMG submission 75292) | Bulk soil microbial communities from a Populus tree surrounding site in Tennessee, USA - Soil MetaG P. deltoides SBSDD5 | ecosystem: Environmental > Terrestrial > Soil > Tree plantation... | reverse complement strand
GTGCGCCTTTTTAGACGATTCTAGTATTGCCTCGCCCAAATCAGGATGTGCATAAGCGCGCTCAAGCGTAGTCGCTAGCTGCATCGCTGTGCGGAAGCGCTGCCCCGGCGAATGTGCCAACGCCTTGAGGATCACCGCCGCAATCGAATCAGAAACCGATGGGTTGAGAAAACGCGGATCAGGAGCAGTCTCGTTGAGATGCCGCAGCGCATAGTCAACGTCCGAGTCACTGTTGAAGGGCAGTTCTCCGGTGACTATGAGATAGAGCAGCACACCCAGCGCGTAGACATCGCTGGCTGGCCCTGCCGTGCGCGGATCGGCCAGTTGTTCCGGCGCGAGGTAATCCGTCGGAATTCCTGCCTCCTCGATGTCTACCTGTGAATGGAGCAGCGCAAGTCCGAAATCGGTGACAATAGCCTGCCCGCTCCGGGTAAGAATGACGTGTTCTGGGCGCAGATCGAAATGTGCCACCCCATTTTTATGGGCGTGTTCCAGCGCCCCGGCCACCTGCCGGATCACGAAAGCAACGTCGGCGGGTTCGAGTATTCGCTCGCCTGCGCGCACTTCTTCGAGTAGCGCCGCCAGCGTAACGCCCTCGACCTCCTCCATCACCATGTAATGACCGCCCTCGGCCTGACCAAAATCCAGCAGGCGGGCGATGTTCGGATGGCGCAGCCCTGCGATTGTCCGTGCGTCGCGGCGGAAACGGGTATTGAATACCGTATCGGTTTCCTCAGACCGCGCGCCAATCTTGATTTTGACGGGCAGTTTCTGCTGGGTCTCGACGCCGCGATAGACTTCTACCAGCCCGTCGTATCCTACAAGTTCGAGAATTTCGAACGGACCAAGTTTGCGTCCGATCAGGTCGCTTTCCACATAGCCCTCGTTTGAAATCCCATGCAATCTGGCTTGCCAACTGCCATGTATTGGCAGCGTAAGTATAATGATCGCACCGCCCTTCGCCAATCGACTACGCGATTTTCTGTATTAAGCAACCTATCGGAATTCGCCAGTTACCCCTCGCCTGAGGAACGAGGGAGAGGGTGTCGATGCGGATGCACAGCATCCGACATGACTGGGGTGAGGCTCTTGCTGGGTGCTCGGTCTAAGCTAATTTTGCAGCGCCCGATTGACTCTCCCATCATCTCGCCTACTATTCCAAGATATTGCAACCCCTACTGAGCATTTTTCATTGGAGTGACCATGACGGCAATTATTGTCGGCGGTGGAATAAACGGATTGAGCATCGGCTGGCGTTTAGCCCAGGCTGGCTATCCCGTAACAGTACTGGAAGCGGGGGAAGCAGGGCACAGGGCAACTTGGGCCTCGGCAGGATTGCTGGCTCCGCATGTAGTCGTTACCACGCCGAGCGAAGAACAGCGCTCGAAGCTGGTACTCGCCAGCCATACCATGTGGCCTGATTTCGCCCGCGAGTTGGAAGAAGCATCCGGTATATCTATCGGATACCGCACGGAAGGCTCGCTCGTTATTGCCTTCGATCAGCCAGGGTTAGATCATCTTCACGCCCATATCGATCTTCAAACTCAGTGGGGTATCGATGTTCGTCTACTCTCAGGCGATGAAGCCCGCAGGATAGAATCGCACCTATCGCCCGATGTAATCGCCGCCGTCTTCAGTCCCATCGATCATCAAGTGGATAACCGACTCGTAGCGCAAGCCCTTCGAACTACCTTTCTTGGCGTGGGCGGCGATCTTCGCGAGCATACTCCCGTTACAGAAATCGTCATCGAAGATGATCATGTGCGCGGTGTCCGTATTGATAGCGAGTTGCTCCAGGCTGATTACGTCATCCTCGCAGCAGGAGCATGGTCGCAATCCATTCCCGGCTTGCCAGCAGCCGCTCGCCCACCTGTGCGCCCCGTAAAGGGACAAATTCTTGCAGTGCAGATGCCCCCTGATGCACCTCTCGTTCGCCATCTGATTTGGGGTCATGATGTTTACATCATCCCCCGCCTGGATGGCCGCCTGATCATTGGCGCGACCATCGAGGAAAAGGGCTTCGATACACAGCTTACGGCAGGCGGCGTGCTCGGCTTGCTGCAAAGTGGCTGTGCGACCCTCCCCGCTATTCGAGATTTGCCCATTCATGAGATGTGGGTTGGCCTCCGCCCCGGCAGCGCCGACGATGCCCCTATCCTTGGCCTAACACCGATACACGGTTTAATCATGGCGACAGGGCACTTCGCGCACGGTATTGTCCTCGCACCTATTACCGCTCAAGCCATCAGCCATCTCATTCTCACTGGAGAAACCCTCGACGCAATCCGGCCATTTTCTATATCTCGGTTTGCCCACTCCAATCCATGACGATCAATCCTATAAAAATCTACCTTAGCGTTCTTTACCTACTTTGCGCCTCTGCGTTGAAACGATGCTTATTCATTGCGATAATTAGCATAGACATATAAATTATCGGAGATAAAGATGACCAAACCCCGCCTTTGGATCGCATTTGTCCTCGGCTTCGTCGGATTCGCAACCTCATTCGGCGCGCACATCGTCGCCGTGAATCTTCCCGAATACGCGCACATCGCCGGGGTGGGGCTGGCAATGATCGGCCTGCTGATTGCCGCCTACGATATGGCGGAGATTGTCGCTAAGCCCCTATTCGGAGCGGTGGCGGATCGGCAGGGTATGAAGCGCACGATGATGCTCGGCATCGGAGTCTTCACGATTGCCTCGCTCTTATATCCATTCATCAGTTCGAATCTTCTGCTGCTGGTGCGCTTCCTGCAAGGAGTTGGAGCGGCAGCCTTATCTGCCGTCTCGCTGGCCTTAGTCGGAACGTACTTCACCGAGAACCGGGGTCGCGCCTACGGAATCTACAACGTTGTGAAAGGTGCGGGTTATGTGATCAGCCCCCTCGTCGGCAAGGCCATTGTCGTCCGGAGCAACTTCGCCGCTCTGTTCTACGCCGTCGCCGCGATAGGAGTAGTGGCATTCCTACTTGTAATTCCCTTGCCATCGGATCGAGGCAAAGAAACGTCTGATGCCTTTGACGATGACGACGATTCGTTCTCCCTCTCTGCACTGACCGAAGTATTCCGCCAGCCGCGCTTCTGGCCCTGGTATATGGTGATCGTGGTCAACATGTTTTTTGTCGGAATTTTGTTCGGTTTTGTTCCGGTGCTTATCGATGCGCTTGGCTATCACGGCCTGATAGCTGGAGCGTTGCTCTCCGCAGTCGCTCTTAGCTACCTGCTGATCCAGCCCTTCGCAGGCATGCTGGCGGATCGCATCAACCCCGTCTATACCGTACAAGCAGGATTAATTGCCTCCGGCTTGGGGATCGTCCTCGTTCCCTTCCTATCCGGGGCACTCCTTGTCATCGTGCTGATCCTTGCCGGAATTGGCATCGGTACAGTCTGGACAAACTCCGATACGATGATGAGTCTGCTCGCCTCGAAGGGGCAGCTTGGTTCCACAATGGGTGTCGCCGGCTCATTCAAAGAGTTCGGGGATATGCTCGGCCCTCTCCTGATCGGTGTTCTCTCCCAAGCCTTCGGCCTCACAGTCGGATTCGTCGCCTGCGGTGTGCTCGGCCTGCTTTCCGTCCTCCTTCTCGCGGGCCGCGCCAAATCGGTCACTGCGGCAGCATAGTGTCGTAGAGTGTACGCCAGTCTCCCATCAAGACCTGCCCCCTTTTGGCTTTTCTGCTGTTGCCGTTTCCTGACTACCTGAAATCCTGACCGACTGACTACCTTTGCTGTTATTGTCGTTTGCTGACCTGCTGAAATGCTGACTAGCTGACACGCTAAAAAGTGGCAAAGGCGACCTTCTGGCAGGGCCGCCTTCACGTAAGGAGGAGAAAAGAGAGACCCACAGCCTCTGGCAAAGCTGTGTTCCTCAGGAGGCTTACATCCTCAGTATCCATTTTCATTGTTAAAATGCTGCATAGATTCTTTTAAGAACAGATTAAGTACAAAAAGGGCTGGCATCTATCGTCGTTGCCAGCTCTGGACACGCTATTAGATCGTTTAGTTCCCTAAATCCCGTCCGTTACTGTGACTTCCTTAGCCTTGAGTACCCCTGCACGAGTCAGCCGCTCCTCTAACATAATTCGAGTCTCATCCATACTCTCTGCGATGTACGGGTACGCCAGCCACCCATTCCCCAACCCAAAGAGTCCTCCCGTCAGCGTCCGCAGAAATGGCGTACTCTCGCGGATTGGATACACCCCTAACCCAAACCCGTTAAAGGGTGGGTTGGCAAAGAGTTGGCTGAACCCATCCAACCCAATCGGCGCAATCGCAATGAGTAGATACGCCCAGAACGGCAATGCTGGCACTTTGATTCCCAGCTTTTGCAGCACGAAGAATGCAAATCCAAATAATGCTAGGGCCGCATAAATGGCGAAATCCCGCTCACAGAAGGCAAACTTGTATCCCATCCGCTCGCTGCCCGTGAACCTCTTTGCCGCGATGGTCAACCCTGCATCCAGCGTCGAGACATCAACCCCCTCAAAGAAAGGTTCTTGCGATGCAAAGAATTCGAAGGGTTTTAGTGATGCAACGCCCGCACGCTCTCTCGGATAAGCAGGCTGCGCGCCATACAGAAACCAGGATCGGAATGCAAATTGATGGCACACCGGACTGTAAATAGTATAGATCGCATTCCCGAATCCCGTTGCCCCATAGTGCATCGCAATCGGGGCAGCGACGGGCAACCCCGCATAGATCGCGATGATCAATGAGAGCCAGAACGCCCATGCCTTCGAAAAGCCGAGAATAATTTTGTCGAGAAAAATCACGGTATCCCGCTTGCGCCCGGTCACAGGTTCGCGGGCGGGCGGCTCAGAAACATCAGGGGAGTTCAATCAATGCTCCTTACAAGTACGGGCGAACTAAACGATGTGCGATGTACCCATCGCCAGTCATCGTCGTCCGCCCTGCTATGGTCGTAGCTATTCTACTCAAACTTCGCGTTACCGCGAATACTTGGTGAGGTTATTGCCCCCCACCCGCCAGCCGAACCAGCCATTCGTCAATCGCCATCGAGAAGTTAGTGAGGCTCGACAAACTCATCGAGAATCGCTGCGCCATTCCGGTGAACACCAGCAGCCCAATCCCGATCAGCAGAATCCCACTGACGATCTCAATTGTCCGCATATGCTTCTGAAGTTTCCGCATCGGCCCGGTCATCCGATCCAGCAGCACTGCCGCCGCCAGAAACGGAATTCCCAACCCCAGCGAGTACGTGATCAACAGCAGCGCAGCCCGCCCAATCGATCCACTCGTTCCGCCGAGCGTCAGAATCGCGCCGAGCATTGGCCCCACGCACGGAGTCCATCCCGCCGAAAACGTTATCCCCATGAACGCCGATCCGAGCAGCCCCAGCTCATTGCGCGGCGCGGCTTGACTTCGCGTATCGTAATACAGCAAGGGTATGCGGATCACACCCATGGTATGCAGCCCAAAGATGACCAGTACAATCCCGCCGATCCACCCGATAATGTCGCTACTGCGGATGATCGCCAGCCGGATTTGTCCAATCGCCCCCACCGAAATTCCGAGCAGCACAAAGATGATGGCAAACCCGATCACGAACGCTACGCCGTGCATGAAAATCACCCACCGCGAAGGCGGCGCTTGAACGGTCGCGCCGTCGCCATCAGCCCCTGCACCGACTGCTGCCAGCGATGCTCCGGTCGCGGATGCAGCTTGCGCCGTCAGGTAGCCGATATAGGCGGGGACAAGTGGCAGTACGCATGGCGAGATAAAGGAAAAGAATCCTGCCAATAATGCGAATGGAAGTGTAATCGATTGTGCCGTCACGAAATGCATACTCCCCTACAAACATCTTTGCTATTAGGGTAGCGGGGTGTTCTAAATAAAGGTATGGGTATTCTTGCGTATCTACCCGATTTCATGCTCAGTGCTTCAGCGTATCATCTTTCTCCGCCCCTCCGATCTCACCCTCTAGCTTGTCAATCTGACCCTCAATCTGACCTTGCTCGCTCATCATACGCAGCAGCAGATAGATAATCACGCCGCTCCAAATCACAGCAGTGGCGATAGCGATCACGATGATATTCAAATCTAGTTGCTCCTGAATTGATTGAAGCCAAGAATCTGAAAGGTGAGGCCGCTTACTAATGTTCGACTACGATCAGTGTTGCGATGTCCCGCTCCTCATCCGATGTGAGATGATACCCCTCGTTGAACCGCGTGCGCGGGTTCGCCCATCGATAAATCCACCGCGCCGCATCCGAGGTCACATTCACGCACCCATGACTGCGCGGATGCCCATAATCGTTGTGCCAGTACGTCCCATGAATTGCGGCTCCCGAAGCGCTGAAGAAGCAGCACCAGGGCACACCGGGAAGATCATATCGGTCGTTGATCTCATCCCCTCCGACCATGTGACGAGTAGGCATCTTGCGGATCACACGATGCTCGCCGTAGGGTGTGTTGAATTGGTGTGCCCTGCCTGAGTCATCGAAGAAAGTTGTCCCGCTTGCGATCCGCGTGGCAAACACCGGAACGTCGCTCTCGTAGCACACCAGCGACTGCTCGCTGATGCTGATGTAAATGTACTTTTGATCGGGCGCAACCTCTCGCGAGATTGGCGTAACTTCTTCGCGCTGGATGCGCCTCACGTGTGATGCCTGTATCCACCACTGTTGCCCCGGATACAGATCATCCCGAATCCGATACCACGCCCGCCCGCCCTCTTCATCTTGTCGCTCAACGACGCGGAACACCGCCCCATATGCCAGATCGTAATATCGGCGGCTCCGCAGAACCGGAGTCCAGTGTTGCCACGATGTAGGCACGGTGATCTCTCCCCAGAACCCATCTCCAATCCGATCCTCCGGTTCGTTAAACACTTCCCGCACCGGAACAATCCACGATGAATGGATCACACCATCGCCCACGTCAAACCACACATCGTTGTGCGGATACCCTCGCGGCGGTTTCGCCCGGAATGCTCCGTAGATTGGAATCACATGATCGTAATTCACCGTGCGGATAATGTCGCCGTAATGATCCGGGTCGGGTACAACACGCAGCCGCCACGCCTCAGCACGCCCCAGCATGGGGGGACTGTCGAAAAATTCATTGAACGACATCGTTTCGTCGTAATCTACCGGAATCCGCCCGCCGGGATTGAAATCCCCGCCGCCATCCTGAGCGCGCGCCCGCCGCAAAATCGTGATGCTCGCCAGCGCCCCGATCCCCATCACCGCCGCTCGCATCACCGCCCGCCTCGTAATGCCATTACTTGATTGCGAGCGGTTATTCTCGCTCCCTGAAATCGGGGAGGGGGCAAAACGATTTGCCGAAGGCAATTCGTCGGGGTGGGGTGATCTGGATTGTTCGTTCATGCCACCCTCACTGGAGTCCCCGGTTCTGCCGAGCTGCCATTAGCCAACTCTTCATAGGGCGTAGCAGGCTCTACCCACCGGAAAATCCATCGCGCAGCATCTGGGGTAACGTTCAAGCACCCGTGACTTCTTGGCCTGCCGTAATCCCCATGCCAGAACGTTCCATGAATAGCATGCCCTTCGGTCGTGATAAATGTATTGAACGGTACACCAGGCAGATCAAAGTAGTTCGGATCGCTGAATGCTTCTGTTTCGGGATCAGAATACATATGACGTGATGGCATCTTGTACACCGCCGCATGATCGCCCTTCGGCGTGGCAAATCCCGCGCCGCCCGAAGAGCACAATACCGAGAACACCACTTGATCATCCTCGTAGCAGTCGATGCGCTGCTGTTCCAGCGAGACCTCGATGCGCTTGTTCGCGCCTGGATGGATAGGCGCAAGTTCGTGGGGCTGCATCATTCGCAGGTGGCGGGCGAGTATCCAGTAGGGATCACTTCCTTTGCGGTCGTCGGCAACCTTGTACCATAAGTTGTTGCCGTCGTCGGGTTTTGCCTCGATGACGCGGAATGTACTGCCGTAAAATAGCACCATATTGGTGTTGTCGAGCAGGCTGGCAGGCGCGCCGCTTGGCTCGGTGCGCGCGGTCGTAAACGGCACGACGATCTCTCCCCAGAAGCCGGGGATCAAATCGCCTGTTCTGCTCTTGATCTGAGTCTTGATCTCGGTAATCTCTTCTGGCGTCCTGTAAGGGCGGATCGGCTGCACATTGGCGGTATACACCCATCCCGCCGAAAAGCGATACCACAAATCGTTGTTGGGATGCTTCCCCTCGCCGTGAGCCATTTCCAGCACAGGCAGTACATCATGCTGGTGCAGAAATCCGATCACGTCCCCCGGCTTGGGATTCGCGTGAACGGGCGATCCCGGATCGGTGATCCGTCCGTACAGCGCCACTTGAGCCGCGCGCGGCTGTACGAACTCCGCTTCTGGATCAATCGGTGGCGGGTCAAATCTTGCCGCAGATCGTGCTGCCGCCGCTCCCGACCGCCGCACCCCATAAGCCAACGATAACCCGGCAGCCACCGCGCTCCCCGCCGCCGCCAAAAACGTCCGCCGGGAGACACCTTCACCCGATTTCGTCATAAGTCCATTCTACCCTGATGAGATATTATACTGCTGTAGTCCCGTAGGGACGGCCCCATTTCCAGCCGGAGAGTCTCACTCTCCGGCGTTGTAAGCCCCATGCAACCAGAATTCCATTATAACGCATCGATTTGATTAGAGACGCTGGGGGTGAGGTTCCTTACGGCTCTACCACCCACTCGCCCTGACTCTTCATGACTTCCAAATCAAACAACTCTGGCCCACTTGGCTTCATGGCGGTGACCTTCGCGTGATCCCCATCAAGCGTAATCTGCAGCCCAACATATCCCGCCGCATCAACCGCCTCGGCCACCGCAAGTGCATCACCAAGCGGCTCGCGGGTGAAATCCCCATCGTCCATCGTGGCATTGACCGTATCGATCAACTGATCGGCGGTATCATAATGTCTTTGCTGAATCGCCTCCCGCGCGGAAATCAATAGCGCTTCCAATGCCACGTTCTCCGGCGCGTTCGGCTCGCGGATAAACTCCGCCGTGATGTCCCGTTTCTCCGCTTCGTCGAATGGTGGAAACGCCTCTTGATACGGTGCGTACAAATCCTGATACCGCCGGATGGTATCGAACAACTTAATCGTCAGTCGGAGATCGTCAATCTGGTTCGATACGTCCTGTTCACCCAGCCATGCCTTGTAGTCTTTCTCTACTTGATCCAGTCCGATTCCATATACTTGGTTAAATGCTTTATCCAGCCAATTGGCAGCATCTTCGGCGTTAAGGTCTTCTGCGCCATACACTAGCATAAAGCGATCCCACCCGTAAGTATCGACAAGGTACGATACTAGCCCTGCCGCTTCAAGGTATGCGATCTCATGCTGGCGGTCGCGGAAGTTGTTAGCCAGATCATCGAGCGGAATGTATAAATTCAAGGGCAGCAAAGCAGCAGCGCGTTCCGGTAGTGGCTCAGGTTTGTAATGCCCTCCTGCCACGTAAACCGCAATCCCCTCAACAAAGATGGTCGGTGTCTCTGGCCCCAGATCGCGTGTCGCGTAGTGTGTGGCCTCATGTCGAACCACGCTGTCCACATCGATGCTCACATAGGCGCGATCCACGTAGCTCAACACGATCTCACTCGCAGCATAAGCCCCGTTGCCCCATACATTGTCGAGGAGGATGATCGGGAAGACCTCATTCAGATGGTGATGGAATCGATTCTCCACGTATTGCACATCATCCTGCACGTGCTTGGAGATCATTGGCATATCACGCGCTGCTGCTGTGTTGGTGATGAAATCGATGCGGCAGCAGGCGGTGCGCTCAGTAGCCCAGTCTGCGCGGGTTTCTTGTAGAGGACGCTCGCTGGCGGGCCGGATTTCAACGTGAAATGTCTCTGAAACTGCCGACCCTTTTTTGGTCGGTATGCTAAGCGTGATCTCGTGGATGCCTGTTTGCCGGGTGGTGTCCCATGCCCATTCGAAGATCAAAGAAGGGGCGCGCAGAGGGCTTGAAGCAATATAAGGTCGGGTATCGCCAAGCGACTCTCCGTCCACACTAAGCGTTGACTGTGACGGATCATCCACTTGATCCGAATTCTCGATAGGGAACTCGAAACTCAATAGATCGCCGTCGTAATGCTCAGGGCCCGGATACACTCTCACCTGACCCAGCAGCCACACCGATTCAGGCGTAGGAGTTAAGGTCGGTGTATCAGTTGGTGCGGGCGTCGGAAGTGGCAACGGCGTAGGTGTAGCGGTTGCCGTTGACAGGCTGACCGAAGTTGGCTGTACAAAAATCGGGCTGGGTGCGTTCGTCGCTGTCGGCGTGATCGGCCTAATGATCGATCCGCACGCGCTTAACGTCACCGCAATAAACAAAGCACTGATGACATCGAACGCTGATGACGATGCAAATCCCTTCGTAGGGGCGCACGGCTGTGCGCCCGAACCCACACGTTTCAACGTTCCTCCATCAGCAGTTGTTCCAATAATTTCTCTTCTTCCTCAGTCGTGCGGATTGTCCCATCCAGCCGCCCCACCCGCAGCGTCCGCAAGATATGGCTGAAAACCGGGCTTGGTGTGAGTCCCCGCGCAATCAGCCGCGAGCCGTCCGTCTCAGGCATCACGTGCCGCAGAGTCCTTGCGTACTCTGTGATCT
>Ga0075421_100012349_pt1 | contig 10608 bp, 9 predicted proteins | sample SoiMetdeltSBSDD5_FD_75292 | JGI IMG/M metagenome (GOLD analysis project Ga0075421, IMG submission 75292) | Bulk soil microbial communities from a Populus tree surrounding site in Tennessee, USA - Soil MetaG P. deltoides SBSDD5 | ecosystem: Environmental > Terrestrial > Soil > Tree plantation... | reverse complement strand
TCCCTGTAAGCCGCTTCGGCGTTGTCCACCCAGAGGGCGATACTCCGGACACCGTCTCCATGTTTCAGTGTATGTGCGGCAACCGGGTGATCTGGGCGCATCGCCGTGGTCAAAACAAAACGCACCTTGTGCTGCTGAACGACATAAGAAGCTCGATCGGGCGTACCGGTCTCAGGGCCGCAATACGCCACTAGCGTCATGCCAAACGCCGCCCGATAGTAGTACGCAGCCTGCTTGGCGTTGCCAACCCAGAACTCAACGTGATCTGTTCCGTTGAGCGGCAGAAAATCAATTTCAGCCGTTGTACTTGCTGTCTCTACTCTGTCCATGGCGATAAAGCCTTCTTCATTGCTTCCACGCACTTCTCGTTCTCATGGTCCTTGCCGACGGAAATTCGCAAACAGCTTGGCAATCCGAAGGCCTGGAGCGGGCGCACGATAACGCCCTGCTGCAGCAACCTTTCGTCAAGGTCTCGCGCCTGCTCGTTCTCTTCCAGAACGACCATAACGAAGTTCGCTTCCGATGTGACGACGTCGAGTCCCAATTGTCTAAGTGATTCGGTGAGATAACGGATCCCGCGGGCATTGAGTTCGAGAGAGCGATGCAAGAATTCCTTGTCCGCCAGAGCTCCAATACCAGCAGCCTGAGCCAGTGTGCTTGGTTCGAAAGCCAACTTGACCTTCAACAGATTCTTGATGAGCTCCTCATGGGCAAAGCCGTAGCCGATGCGGATGCCAGCGAGTCCGTACACTTTGGAGAACGTCCGGAGCGTGATGACATTGTCATAGCGATAGTGCATGGAGTCTGGATAGCGTGGATTGTCCTTGGCGTAGTCGAAGTAGGCTTCGTCCAGAATAATCAGCACTCGCTCGGGCACGTGGCGACAGAAGGCATCGAACTCGTGGCGGCTGAAAATGGTTCCCGTCGGATTGTTGGGATTGGCGAGATAGATGATCTTTGTGTGGTCGTTCACGGCTGCCGCCAGGGCCCGTAGATCGTAGTGCCAATCGTGATAGGGAACTGTCCGGTACAGGACGCCGCGCGATTTTGCCAGCACCTGAAAGCCGATAAAGGCAGATTCGGTCGTCAGCACTTCGTCCTCGTCGCAAAGGAACGTCCGAATGATGTTGGAAATGATCCCTTCCGACCCGCTCCCAACGATTACATTCTCCACCTTGAGGTCATACTGCTCCGCCAAGACCTTTCTCAGGTCTAATCCGCTGTTTGGGTAAAGATTGAGGATGCCCATTTGCCGCTTGATGGCCTCCAGAGCCAAGGGCGACGGGCCGAGCGGATTTTCATTGGAAGCGAGCTTGGCCACTGCGTCCAGCCCGTATTGCCTCCGAATGTCCTCAGCCTGCCTGCCAGGCTCGTAGGGCTGCAACGATTCGATATAAGGTGGAACGAGAGACATGGAATCAGGTGTACGCGGTCAGGTGTCGGGTTTCAGATGTTAGGTGCCAGGTGTCAGGTGGCAGGGGGAGGCCGAGGAGTTGTCGGTTTTCCCCTCCCGCATCTGAAGGAAGAGTGACCCAGACCCGAGTGCGCGTGGGAGATCGACATGATCAAACGGATCATCAGGACAAAACACCTGGTGTCTATGAGTACACACTAACACCCGGCACCTAGCGCGTTTATCCTAAACCCTGTTAACCTAACACCTCTCTACGCCGCCCGGGCTGTGGAGTTGCGATCGTCAAAAAGTCCGTCCCAGAAACGGGCGACCCCATCCAGCATCTCAAGACCGCCCGAAAGGAATCGTTGTTGATCGAACCCTTCTTTGAAGAAGACCTCTGCCAGCTCGTCCTGGGTGTGACTCGCATGCTGGTCCTCGACTGCGTCGTGCCAGGTAAAAAACGCCAACTTGAGATCCGGAATCTCCCTCTCCTTGAAGCGCCTCAGCCCCTGAATGAGCTGTTTCCAGAAACCGGCTGCAGCCCAATTTTCGACTGCAAAACTGGCTCCTTCGCCGATGTTCGCGTCCTCGCTGCCATAGAGCCTTTCCAGCTCGTCGCAGAAGAAGAGGGTTGAGGGCGTGCCATGCTTTCGCTTGCCAAGATCTGCGAAACCCAGCCCCAACTGCTCTCCCATCCGCATGAGCCATTCGAAATGTCCGGCCTTGAACTTGAAGGTCCCGCCGTCCACCGTCCCTTCCGTGGAGACAAGGTCCGGGTCTGTGGAAAGATCCTTCTCAGCGTCGCTCAGGGCGCCGGAGCCGGCCACAGCAGTGTGCCCGGACTTGCGAAAGATGACACCCAGCTCGTTGGCCAGGATTTCTTTGGAGGCGCGGTACCCTTCAAGGGAGCCGGCATTGATCATTTTCTTGAGCTGTGCAACGAGAAAGAAGTGTGAAAACACCGAGAATTGCTGGATGAAATGGCAGAGCTGCGACCGAGTCATCTCTCCTTGAGCAAACCAGCGGCAGTAGCGATTGTCTACGATGATCCGGTGATTCATGAACTTGGACTCCACCTCGCGGAGGAATCCACGGTATTCTTCCAATTTGGCGTTGGATATCTCCCCAGACTGTGCTTTGGTCAGAATTTCCGGCGAGACTTCCGTGATTCTTGTTGTCATGTCCTCACCTCTCGTCTTGAAATTCACTCCTCTTCTATTTTAGAGCCATTCTGAGAGGTCCCCGCCGAAAAATGGCTTGTGGCAGTCATTTGTGCAGGGAGAAAAACTCGGGTGCTTGACCTCGGATTCAGGCGATTCAAGCAGGTCTTTTGCGGAACGTGTGGCTGGATGATCTATAATGCGGCGAAGCTCCCAAGACTCTTGCGAAGGAGATCCCATTGAAGATATCTAAAGCGCCGGTGAAGAAGATCCTCGCTGGGCTGCAAAAAGACTACCCGGATGTGACCTGTGCCTTGAATCATCAGGACCCCCTTCAACTCTTGATCGCAACTATCCTCTCGGCCCAATGCACGGACGTCCGGGTGAACATGGTGACCCCTGCGCTGTTCAAGAAGTATCCGACAGTTGAAGATTTCGCGAAGGCTTCTCAGGTCGATCTGGAAAAGATGATTCACTCTACCGGCTTCTTCCGGCACAAAGCCAAGAACATCATAGGAGCCTGTCAGCGGATTCAGTCAGACTTCCAAGGTCAGGTCCCCAGAACCATGGAAGAGCTTCTCACGCTGCCAGGCGTAGCCCGCAAGACCGCGAACGTCGTGCTCGGAACTGCGTACGGGATAGCTTCGGGTGTGGTCGTCGATACACACGTATTCCGACTGTCACGCCGTCTAGGCTTGACGCAAGAGGAGACGCCGGAAAAAGTGGAACAAGACTTGATGAAGAAGATCCCGCAGGCAGAGTGGATCAACTTTGCTCACCGGCTGATTCATCATGGGCGGCGAGTCTGCTTGGCTCGCAATCCTGGCTGCGGGCGATGCACGTTGAACACGGTCTGCCCGAAGATCGGGGTCAACGGTGTTGAACGAAAACGTTCAAATGTGGCCCCAGTCACCGCTTAGGTCCGCTCCGCCCTGCTCTGTTCCAGCCGTTGGCTCTCTCAAGCGGCGGTCCAACAGCAACAGGGCGATCAAAGTCTTGGCATCTCTTATCTGGCCCTGGTCCGCCAGCTGCAGCGCTTCCCCGAGCGAGACCCACTGCGCTTGGATCTCTTCCCCTTCTTCCATCAAACCGTAGACGCCTGGCGATTGCTGCTGGTTTTCCACCTCTCCCAGGTAGAGGTAGACCTGATCGGAACTTCCTCCGGGACCGATGAAGTAATGTGCTAACAGGTCCACTTTTTTGAGCTTGAAACCTGTTTCTTCGAGGACCTCGCGCTTGGCGACATCGAGTGCGGTTTCGTTTGGCTCCATCATTCCGGCGACACATTCGGTTAACCAGCCCTCTCCCGTCTTGACGTGCGCGGTGTATCGAAATTGCCGCTGTAGCAGGACACGTCGAGTCGAAGGATCAAAGAGCAAGACGGCGACGGCATCGCCGCGAAAGAAGCGGTAGCGTGTGACGTCGGAGGTCATCTGGCCGTTAAAACGTTCAAAGCGCAGAATGGCCTTTTCGACTTTCACAAAACCATCGTATTTCTGTTCAACCTGCTTGATTTCGACTTTCATAGCTTGACGGTGTGTTTGGTTTCGTCACCAGTTGCATGCTGCTGGCGACCTAGTCCCGTTTCGTGATTGAACTGAGTCTGGCCCGCCAACAAGGGCTAAAAGAGATGGCTCCCGAAGGGATGAGGAAATAGTTGGCAGAGTCGAACTGTTTTGGACCCACCCCTTAGGTTAGCCATCACGACCTCAATATCGCCGCAGAAATCCCACATCACCTGCCGGCAGGCACCGCAGGGAGCGGTGAGTTCTTCCGTGTCGGCCACGACCACAATCCGGACGAATTCCTTGGCTCCTTCGGAAAGCGCCTTGAAGAGAGCGACTCGCTCAGAGCAGATCGTCAGCCCATAACTGGAGCTCTCAAGATTACAGCCAGTGAACACCCGGCCATCGGTAGCCAGCAGCGCGGAACCGACCTTGAACTGTGAATAGAGCGCTTGGGCCTTCTCGCGGGCTTGCATGGCGACCTCCAACAAGCCCTGGTTTGATTTCCTCATAGGAACAGAATTCCAGAAGGACACAAGGGGTACGACGAGACGAAACGTTCAGGCTCTTCGTGCGCAACTAATCCAGTTTTGCGATCTCGTTGCAAATCGAAATGAGCAGCTTGATAAAGCGCGTCCTAACCCGCTCGCCCGCCTCCAGTACCTCTAGGTGGCTGAGCGGTTTCCTGGCGATCCCGGCAGCCGCGTTGGTGATGCTCGAAATCCCCAGGCACTCCAGCCCCATGTGACGTGCAACGATCACTTCCGGCACTGTGGACATCCCGACTGCGTCAGCACCGGCTTGCTTCAGCATGCGAATCTCGGCGGGCGATTCATAGCTGGGTCCTGGCAGGCTGACATATATGCCCTCTCGCAGCTGGAGCTTCAGTCGAACGGCGCAGAGTCGGGCTATTCGACGAAGCCTGAGAGAGTAAGCTTCACTCATGTCTGGAAAGCGGGGCCCGAATTGCTCGTCATTGGGCCCGATGAGCGGGTTCGGAACAAACAAACTGATGTGGTCGCGGATCAGCATCAAATTTCCCGGCCTCAATCGAGCGTGGATGCCCCCGGCCGCATTAGTGACAATCAAGCGCCGAATTCCTATCAATCCCAGAACTCGCACCGGAAAGGTCACAGCGGTCATGTCGTGCCCTTCATAGTAATGAGCTCTGCCTTGAAGACAGAGAATCGGCGTCTTGCCCAACTTACCGAAAACCACATTACCCGAATGCCCGGCAACGGATGACCTTGGGAAGTGAGGAATGGTTGAGTAGGGCACTCTCACCGGGGTGCTGAGCGACTCAGCAAACGCGCCGAAACCTGAACCAAGGATGAGTGCCAGTCGCGGTTGTTGACCGTTGCAGTTCAGGGATGCCAGCAGATGATTGGCGGCCAAAAATAACTTAGAGGGATGTCGATGGTTTGGTCGCTTCAACATCATCTTGCCGCGGTTTGATAGACGGCTGCAGGCTGCGGCATTCCGGGGCAGTCTACAACAGCCGGCTACTCAACAATTTGCTTGATCAGTGGTGGTGGCTCGACGCGCGCAGGCTTCACTTCGAACGCCTTCAACAGTGATGGGTGGACGGCATGAAACTTGGATTTCTGATTGTAGCAAACCGTACAGAGGGGTTCGCCTGTCTTCACGGGATCTCCGATCTTTTTGTGCAACATCACCCCGACGCTCAGATCAATCTTGGAATCGATCATCTCCCGCCCCGCTCCCAGGGCCATGGAGGCCTTGCCGACTAGCCTGGCGTTCAGCCTGACGACATATCCGTTCTTTTCTGAAACAATCACGGTTTGATGAGTCGCCTTTGGGAGCAACGACAGATCATCGATCACTCTTGGATTGCCTCCTTGAGCCTCGATCATCTCAGCGAGTTTCTGTAGCGCCTTACCCGAGTTCAAACTGTCGGCAATCCTGGAACGGGAACCGTCAACCTGCCGCGGACTGGTCGCCAGCGTTAGCATGCGAGTGGCCAACTTTTCGCAGAGATGGGTGAAATCCTCCGGACCTTGTCCTTTCAGGGTTTCAATCGCCTCCTGCACCTCGAGCGCATTTCCAACTGCCAACCCCAAGGGTTGATTCATGTCGGTAATCAGAGCGACGGTCTTGGTTCCCATGCCGTTGCCTATATCGACGAGATTTCGAGCCAAGTCCGAGGCCCTCTCGAAGGTCGTCATGAAAGCCCCTTCGCCAGTTTTTACATCCAGAACCAGCCCGTCGAGCCCTTCGGCCAGTTTTTTGCTCATGATGCTGGCACAGATCAAAGGAATGGACTCGACGGTCCCTGTGACATCTCTCAGGGCATACAGCTTGCGGTCGGCTGGCGCGATCTCTGAAGTCTGTCCAATTATGGCACAGCCGGCCTTTTTCAGAACGGATTGGAACTCAGACAACGTCAGATTGACCTTGAATCCCGGAATCGATTCCAGCTTGTCAAGGGTGCCCCCGCTGAACCCGAGGCCACGGCCAGAAATCATGGGAACGTAGGCTCCGGCCGCCGCGAGTAGGGGAGCCAGCACCAGAGACGTCTTATCACCTACGCCGCCCGTGCTGTGCTTGCCGATCTTGGCTCCAGAAAGGCTGCTGAGATCAAGCACTGCGCCTGAGTGTACCATGCTGCGCGTGAGGCGGCGCGTCTCCTCAGCAGTCATGCCACGATAGAAAATGGCCATGCAAAGCGCGGCCATTTGATAATCGGGAATCCGGCCGGCAGTATAGCCCTCTACCAGCAAATCAATTTCGCTTTCGGAGAGCTCGTTGCCTTCGCGCTTCTTGGTGATGAGATCGACGGCACTCATACAATAATGACTTGGGCTGGATTGCTGGCCGGGGGTAGATTAGCCGCAAGCCTCGGTTCAGTCAAGGCAGCAGGCCTTGCTTTTGGCAGGGTGGTTTGCTACTTTCGGGCCTGCGCTCCACTCACCTGCTGCCGACGAGAGGTTGCCTTCCCTTGAGCCCTGTGCCGTCTCCGAACTTTGAGGATGACCTCGTTGAACAGATTATTTCTGAAGAACGACAGAAATTCCCTCACGAGGTGTTCATTGACTTTGGCGAGCCACTTCCATCACGCTACGGTGCGGATCGACTTCACCTCATGGTGCAAGACCCTTTTCGAGTCTTTGCCTACTGGGAAATCACTGAGCCTTCTATTCAAGAGACCTTGCGACGGTTTCCTGCGGCAGATCGGGCTGGATTTCAGGTTCTCCTAAAATGGATCGACGTGTGCAGTCAAACGGCTCGATTTCTCGATCCGGGTGTCACCTCGAACTGGTGGTTTCCGACATTGCCTGAGATGCACTATCAGCTGGAACTTGGTCTGTATTCCGAGGACTATGGCTGGGTGCGGTTGTTGGCGTCGCAGGAGGTTGATACCCCCAGGATCACCTTAGGTCCTCCGTCAGATGAGACGAAGGAATCTCCCCAGAGTCGCTCGTTGCTTGAAGTCCTGGTGCGCTCGACGGGAATCAATCCGGAACCGGAAACCGTCGAGAGCCTGCCATTTGAGCAGCCGCGCCAACCGGTTTCCGAATGGGTCCCAACGCAACTCGCGCCGGAGCCCGACTCGACTGCCGCATCGCCCCTCGAAAGAATTCCTCAACCTCATGAGAGGGAAGTTTTCGGATTGAGAACTCGGCCGACTAGCTCGGTTGAGTAGGAGCAGCCAATCCTCTTTGAATCTGCTCTTGAGAAGCTGGTAGCTATGACGACGCATATTGACAACGAAATCGATCAAATCGTTCATTCAGAACACTCTGATCCGTTTCATATCCTGGGCGCCCATCCCATGGGCGGAGCAAGTTCAGACGCCCGTTCAAGCCTTGTCGTTCGTGCGTTCTTACCTGAGGCCAAAGAAGCTTGGGTGATCCCTGATGAGCAACAGGATCAGCAGGTGCCAATGGATCGAATCCGCCCGGAAGGATTTTTTGCTGTCTCTTTTGAGAATCGTGCCCTTCCCTTTGGCTATCAGCTGCGCATCTTAGACTACGAGGGCCGAACCTTTCAGTTCATCGATCCTTATGTCTTCCCACCTGTGCTTTCCGATTTCGACTTGCATCTGATGGGCGAAGGCAGCCACTACAAGAAATACGAGAAGCTGGGCGCTCACCTGCGAATCTTGAACGGCGTAACGGGTGTGCAATTTGCCGTCTGGGCTCCGAACGCGCGCCGCGTCAGTGTCATCGGCGATTTCAATCGCTGGGATGGGCGCCGCCATCCCATGCGAGTTCGGGGAGGGACTGGCATCTGGGAGCTGTTTATTCCCGGTCTGACGGAGTGGACACTCTACAAACTCGAGATCAAGTCGCATTACGACAACTATCTTGAGGAGAAAGCGGACCCCTACGGATTTTACTTCGAGCGCCCTCCCAGAACCGCATCAATTGTTCATGACCAGCACAAGTACGAGTGGCGCGACCAAGACTGGATGCAGGCTCGGCCTCACAAGAACTGGTTGGAAGCGCCTTTGACCATCTACGAAGTTCATTTGGGATCCTGGATGCGCGTGCCTGAAGAGAACAACCGGTATCTAACCTACAAGGAGCTGGCTGACCGCCTGATCCCTTACGTCAGCGAGCTGGGTTATACCCACGTCGAGTTGCTGCCCATCATGGAGCATCCTTTCGATGGGTCATGGGGCTATCAGGTGATCGGCTACTTCGCCCCTACCAGCCGGTTTGGAACTCCTGAAGAGTTCATGGCGTTTGTTGATCGCTGCCATCAGGCTGGAATCGGTGTGTTGCTGGACTGGGTGCCCGCCCATTTTCCTAAAGACAGTCATGCGCTCGGATACTTCGACGGTACCAATCTTTACGAGCATGCCGACCCACGACTGGGCGAACACCGAGACTGGGGAACATTGATCTTTAACTACGGCCGGAACGAAGTGCGCAATTTTCTTTTGTCGAACGCCCTCTTCTGGCTTGACAAGTATCATGTGGATGGGCTCCGTGTTGACGCCGTGGCTTCTATGATCTACCTCGACTACTCACGGCAGCAAGGGGAGTGGCTTCCGAACCAGTTTGGTGGCAACGAGAACCTGGAGGCCATCGACTTCATCAAGCGATTCAACGAGCTGGTTCATCACTATCATCCCGGCGTTCTGACGATTGCCGAGGAATCAACTGCCTGGCCAGGCGTCTCGAGGCCCGTGTACCTTGGCGGTCTGGGGTTCAGCCTGAAGTGGAACATGGGTTGGATGAACGACATGCTCGTCTACTTCTCGAAAGATCCGATCCATCGCAAATTTCACCACAACAGCCTGACGTTCGGCCTCATGTACGCCTTTACGGAGAACTTCACGCTGCCTCTCTCCCACGATGAGGTCGTGCATGGCAAGGGAGCGCTGCTGAACAAGATGCCTGGATACTATATGGAAGACAAATTCAGCAACCTTCGCCTCCTCTATGGCTATATGTACGGACATCCTGGAAAGAAGCTGCTATTCATGGGAGGAGAAATTGGCCAGTGGGACGAGTGGAACCACGATGCGAGCCTCCGCTGGGAGCTGCTGCAGTGGCAGCCGCATCAGCAGTTGCAGCGGTTCGTGAAAGACCTCAACCGCCTTTACCGCTCCGAGCGTGCCTTATACGAAGTGGACTTCCACTACACCGGCTTCGAATGGATCGACTTCCACGACAGCGACAACAGCATCGTCAGCTTCCTGCGGAGGGCCAAGAATCCGAGTGACTTCGTTGTCTTCATCTACAATTTCACCCCGCTTGTCCGCGAAGGCTATAGGATCGGCGTCCCCGAACCCGGGTTCTATGCGGAATTGCTGAACAGTGACGCCGCGGTTTACGGAGGGCGGAACATCGGCAACATGGGCGGCGTGCCGGTGGAGGCCTTTCCCTGGCAAGGACGGCCCTACTCCCTGCAGGTAACCGTGCCGCCACTGGCAGTCGTGGCGCTGAAGCTGAAAGTCTGAGAGATATCTGGGCGCGCGAATTGCCAGGCTGGCGAATTTTGGAGAGATTTGTGCTCAGATTTCCTGCCCTTCGTGGATCGATCTGAAATGTCTGCCGGCTACCTTGCTCTGGTTCTGCACGCGCATCTGCCCTTTGTCCGCCACCCTGAGCATGAGTGGTTTCTTGAAGAGGATTGGCTTTTCGAAGCCATCACCGAGTGTTACATTCCTCTCATCTCAATCCTGCGCGAGATTCTCGCCGACGAAGTACCCTGCCGGCTCACGCTCTCCATTTCACCAACACTCACAGAGATGCTGAACGACTCCATGCTTCAGGCGCGATACCTGCGCTATCTAGAGAGTCGAATCGAATTGTCTGCGCAGGAGCTTCGAAGAACGGCTGCTCTGCCGGCGCTGCATTCGTTGGCGCAGATGTACCACAGCGCCTTCCGAAAGGCTCAGCAGTTGTTCGAGCAAACCGGCAGAAACCTCCTGAGGGCTTTCACCGAACTACAGTCGCTTGGAATCGTCGAAATCATCACGTGTCCGGCTACCCATGCGTTCATGCCTTTCGTGTCCCGAGCTGAGGCTCAGCGAGCCCAGCTCTCGGTGGCTCGCGAAGTTTGCCAGAACCAT
>Ga0075421_100012345_pt1 | contig 10611 bp, 4 predicted proteins | sample SoiMetdeltSBSDD5_FD_75292 | JGI IMG/M metagenome (GOLD analysis project Ga0075421, IMG submission 75292) | Bulk soil microbial communities from a Populus tree surrounding site in Tennessee, USA - Soil MetaG P. deltoides SBSDD5 | ecosystem: Environmental > Terrestrial > Soil > Tree plantation... | reverse complement strand
AAGCCGCGACTCAAAGACGTGCCGATGAAATGTCGCTATTGTATCAACTTGGAATCCTATTTGCGGCTGGCAAGAATTTATATGAGACTCTGCTCATACTTCAATCTGAAATCGTCAAACTTGCACAAGTGGACACATTATTTGTCGCAATCTACGATGAAGGGAACGATCTCGTTAATTTTCCGATATTTTTTCGAAGAGGTAAACCACAACCGCATGCCTCGCGTAAACTTAGTGAGAGACCGGGGTTGACCGGTGGGGTGATTTACAGCAAAAAAACCATTTATCTACCAAATATAACGGCAGAGGGTGTTGTTGCTCAATATGCACCAGTAGGCGATCCTGAGCTTGTGTTGCGTACATTCCTTGGTATACCACTGGTGGTTAATGAAAAGGTAATAGGTATTCTCTCTGTGCAGAGTATAAAACTGGATGCGTATTCCAAAGATCAGATCCAACTGATCGAGAATGTGGCAGTGCAGGCTGCAATTGCCATTGATAAGGCCAGCCTTGTAGACCAATTAAAGCAGGAACTCAAAGAGCGCCAGTATGCTGAAACTCAATTGCGCGAGCGCGAAGTGATTTTAGAGGCAGTCACTTTTGCGGCTGAACAGTTTTTGAAGACGCCAGATTGGCGCGCTAACATCAACCGAGTATTAGAACGCCTGGGAAAGACTCTCAATGCCACCCATGCCTATCTTTTTGAAGATCATACAGATGCACAGGGAGAACCGGTGACTTCGATGCGCTATGAATGGACCGCGCCGGGCTATATCAGTGATCTCGATAGCCCCTATTTTCAAAATTCGAAAATCCATCAGGAAGGTTATGAGGATCAAGTGGAGGCGTTGCGCCGGGGCGATGTGCGGACTGGTACTTCTTCCACATTTAATCCCATTGAAAAAGAGGCCATGGACTCATTCGGCGTAAAGGCAATTTTGGAGGTGCCAGTCTTTATCAATGAAAAAGCATGGGGAGCGATTGGCTTCGATGATTTTGAGCGGGAACGGGAATGGAGTAACTCGGAAGTGGAGGCACTTAAGATCGCGGCGGGAGTCCTTAGTGCGGCGATTCAACGTCAGGAAGCCGAAGCAACTGTTCGTGAGTCGGAACGGATCTATCGTCGGGCCATTGAGGCGGCGGATGCAGTCCCTTATTATCAGGATTATCAAAGTAACAGTTATCCTTTTATGGGGGGGGGCATTTTTGAAATGACCGGTTATCGCGCTGAAGAAATGAGTCCACAAATATGGTCCGAGCTTGTTCTTGAGACGATCATGTTGGATGAAGCGGCTGATTTAAGCGCGGTCGAGGCAATTGAGGCTGTAAGGCAGGGCAGGATCAAAGCATGGAAATGTGATCAAAAAATTCGAACGCGCGACGGGCGAATTCGCTGGCTGACCGATAGATCTATAGAGTTGCTCGATGATCGAGGCAGCTCCAACGGCTCGATTGGCATTTTGCAGGATATCACCAATCGCAAACTTGTGGAGGCAAATCTGCGCCAGCGCGAAGCGATGTTGGAAGCCATCACATTTGCCGCGGAGCAGTTCCTCAAAGTCTCGGACTGGCGTACGAATATGAACAACGTCCTAGAACGGTTGGGCAAAACAATGGATGCAACCCATACCTACCTTTTTGAACATCATTTCCGGGAGGATGGCATTGAAGTTTCGACCCTGACTTTTGAATGGACGGCGCCGGGTTTCCCAAGTTATCTGGATAACCCGATTTATCCGAACACACATACTCTATGGGAAGGCGCGGACAGCATTGATGGGCACTTTACGAAAGGCGAAGTTTTTATGGGGAATTCGTCCAATTTTCCTGACGTTGAAAAGGAACGATTTGGTCAACTTGGAATCAAGGCAATTGCGGAAGTACCGTTGTTTGTGAATGGCGCCTGGTGGGGGACCATCGGTTTCGATGATGTGGTCATGGAACGCAATTGGAGTTCGTCTGACGTGGATGCTTTGAAGATCGCGGCGGGAATTCTCAGCGCGGCGATCCAACGCCAGGAAGCTGAATTAGCAGTTCGTGAGTCAGAACGAATTTATCGTCAGGCAATTGAGGCGGCCGGAGCCGTTCCATACTATCGTGACTATAGGGAGAATCGGTATACATTCATGGGTGCTCAGATCGAGAAGGTCATAGGGTATAAGCCTGAGGAAGTTACGGTTGATCTGTGGCAGGATATCATGAGGGAGAATATTCCATTGGGTATCGGGCAGGGGCAATACATTGATGATGCAATCGTGCGTGCACGAACGGGCGCTCTCAAAGTATGGCGATCGGATATGCGCGTGATCGCCAAAAATGGTGAAGAACGCTGGGTAACAGATAGCGCGGTGGAATTATTCGACGATGCTCCCATCTCATATGCTTCGATTGGGATTTTGCAGGATGTTACCGACCGAAAAAAAACGGAAGTAAATTTGCGCAAACGCGAATCGATTCTTGAGGCAATTACCTTCGCCGCGGAACAGTTCCTGAAAGCTTCTAACTGGCGCGAACAAATAAACGTTGTTCTCGAAAGAGTGGGTGGAGAACTCAATGCGTCACATGCCTATTTGTTTGAAAGACACAGGGGTCCCAACAATGAAATCCTAAGTTCGATGACTTATGAATGGACCGCACCAGGATGTGTTACAGATTTGGGAAAATCTGCATTTCAAAACCTGCCTCTTCAATCCATGGGATTTGAGCGGATGTATGAGATTCTAGATCGAGGCGAGCCTCTGATCGGCAGAGCATCATTCTTCAATGAGGCAGAGCGGGAGTACTTGAAATCCATCAACATCAAAGCGCTGCTTGAAATGAGGGTCACTGTGGGCAGTGAACAATGGGGCACCATCGGTTTTGACGATATCTTCAACGAGCGCGAGTGGACACCAATGGAAGTGGATGTGATTCGGGTGGCGTGCAATGTGCTCGGCGCTGCCATCAAACGCCAGAATGACGAAGCAGCATTGCAAAGGGAATTGAATGAGCGTCAGAAGTTGATCAATGAACTGGAGATTAGAAACGCCGAGTCAGAAACCCTGCGCGAGACGACCGTTATCGTAACCTCCACATTGGATGTTGTAGAAGCTGTAAAGCGGATCCTGGAGCAGCTCAAGCGGGTGGTTGCCTATGATAGTGCATCTGTCTGGTTATATAAAGGAAATATCGCCTATCTGGTGGGCGAGGATGGCTTGCCGGAGGCGATGGAGAAAAATAAGACCTATGTGGTTAGTGAGTTGGAACCGGACTATCCGCTTTGGGAACGAAATGTTCCTTATGTGTTGCTGGAAGATGTTCAGGATGATTATCCCCAATTTCGCCAGTTCCCCATGGATTACATTCATGGCTGGCTGTCCATTCCGCTAAAAGCACGTGGAAAAATGATTGGCTTTATTTCGCTTGATGGCCGCAAGCCCGGGCAATTCGATGAACGCGATGCCAAACTGGCGCTGACGTACGCCAACCAGGTTTCGATTGCCCTTGAAAATGCGCGTCTATTTTCGGACCTGCAGAGTCAATTAAAGGAACGTCAAAAATTAATCAGCGAACTTGAAAACAAAAACAGCGAATTGGAAAGGTTCACTTATACAGTCTCGCATGATCTCAAATCTCCACTGGTGACCATCAACGGTTTTCTTGGCTATCTCGAGCAAGATGTTGCCTCAGGCAATGCGGAGCGCATGAAGAATGACATGCGACGAATCTATGAAGCCGTCAAAAAAATGCAGAACCTGCTTAACGAACTGCTCGAACTCTCGCGTATTGGGCGTGTGGTGAACCCGCCTGAAAAGGTATCTTTCAATGATCTGGTGCGGGAAGCCATTATCCTTGTAAGTGGACAGATCGAAGCGCGACATGTCAACGTGACTGTGCAACCTAACCTGCCGTTCGTGGATGTGGATAAACCGCGTATTGTGGAGGTCCTGCAAAATCTGATTGATAACGCGGCAAAATACATGGGCGAACAGCCTCATCCGCATATTGAGATCGGACAGCATGGCGAGGAGCAGGGGCAACCTGTTTTCTTCATAAAGGATAACGGCATTGGCATCTCACCTCAATATCATGAACGAGTCTTTGGTCTGTTCGATAAATTGGATCCCAAAAGTGAAGGTACAGGTGTGGGGCTTGCGCTCGTGAAACGAATCATCGAAGTACATGGGGGTAGAATCTGGATTGAGAGTGAATTGGGGAAAGGCGCCACATTTTATTTCACCCTGCCCAAAGCCAATTAGATGTGTAATAAAAAGGGATTCCTTGTTTAAGTCAATCGAACGGCTGCAGTGTTCAATGTTAGTAGCTTCTGGCAGAAGGCCAGTGAGCGAGAAAGTCCGTTCGATTGATGAGGGGCGATAAGCCCACGTTAACCGCGACAACCGCAACAAATGAAGAACCGCATACAACTACCGGTCTGAGTCAGAAATGGAGCCTGTCATTCATATCCACTTCAAAATATGAGGCTATCTTCGCCGTTCCCGCCAGTTATGTAATGACGATTGGATGGACCTTCGGCATAGTGGACACATCTGGACTGGCAGGGAGGTGGATAATGGCGCGCTGTTTTACTCTATACTTGAATGAGCAAGCAGATATGATATTTTTGGCTGTACAATGATATGAAGGAAGTAACCACTATGTATTATAGATGGACACACCTTTTTCAAAAGGGCAAGGAAGAGAATGATCGACCTCTGGATGAGTCTGAAGTGGCAATGGGCCTGGAACGCCGCAAAAAGTTCCTGCGTTATCTCAACCGCGGCTGGTTGGTACTTGGGATCGTGACATTGGTCACTCTGCCATTTTTCCCGAGCCTGCGAGGCGAATTTATCTTTCTCATCGCGGTGACATTTCCCGCCTACCTGATCGTTCGCTTCCTAAACCTTTCTGGGAGGACACGATTAGCCGGGGTGGTCTTTACTCTTTCCGTGAATTTTAGCTTTTACGGTCTTTTTATGATGCTTGTTGACCAATTAGGAGCCAATAGAGCATTTGAAACCGAGGCCACGGTGTGGATGTTGATGGGGCTGGCAATCCTCTTTGCCGGAGCCTTTGTGGACAAATGGGCAGGGCTGGGGCTGGCGGCGTTCAATACGTTCTTGTTGATCGGGACGCGGTTATTGATCGCGCCCGGGTCCGATCCGCGCCCCAGCGTAATAGTGCTTTGGTGGATGTTGGCGCTCACGAGCTGGCTCTATGAGCACACCCTAAACCAGGCATTGGCGCAGGTGCTGAGTGAATTGAGGGAGCGCAAGCAGGCAGATGATGAAATCCGCAGGCGGGTAGAGACAACGACCGCACTGTACGAATCGACAAGCGATCTTGTTATCGAACGCGACCTGTCCAAACTTCTTCAAACCATCGTCGAACGGGCAACCCGGCTTCTGAATGCGGCAGGAGGAGGGCTATATTTGTGCGAGCCAGAACTGGGTCAGGTGCGCTGCGTGGTAAGTTACAACACGCCGCGCGATTTCACTGGCACAGTGCTAAAGTACGGAGAAGGCGCGGCGGGTCGGGTCGCGCAGACAACGGAACCGCTCATTATTATTGACTACAACACGTGGGAAGGACGGGCGAAGATCTATGAAAAGGAGAGACCCTTCAGCGCAGTACTGAGTGTACCGATGAAGTGGCAAAATGAAGTGATCGGGGTTATTCACGTGCTGGAGTTTCAAAAGGAACATCTTTTCACGGAGGACGATCTCAATCTGATTACTACCTTTGCGAACCAGGCTGCCATTGCAGTGCAGAATGCCCGCATGTACAGCCTCACCCAGCAGGAATTAGCTGAGCGAAACGCAGCAGAGTCCGCGTTGCTCGAAAGCGAACAGCGCTTCCGCAGTCTCTCAGAGGCCGCTTTTGAAGGCATCCTGATTCACGATGAGGGCATCATCCAGGACGCAAATCAGGTTTTTGTAGACCTTGTCGGCTATCGCGCTCCTGAGGATCTGATCGGTAAGAACGGCTTGGAAACATTGCCCTTTACGCCCGAATCGCTTGAGCGCCTCAGGAGAAACCTGAGTTCAGGTTTGACGGAGCCGCTTGAAATCACGGTCATAAGACCGGATGGTTCGACATTTCTTGCGGAAACACAGGGTAGAGATATCACTTTCAAAGGACGTAAACTAAGAGTCGTTGCTATGCGCGACATCACCGAGCGCAAACAGGTAGAAGACGCCTTGTATGAAAGCCGCGCACAATTAGCGGGGATCATTGAGTCGGCAATGGATGGAATTATCACGATTGATTCAGAGCAACGCATCCTGCTGTTCAATGTCGCGTCTGAGAGGATATTTGGTTGTTCGGCATCCGAAGCGGTTGGCGAGCCGATTGATCGCTTTATACCCGCACAATTTCACGACACCCACAGAGAGCACATCTGTCGCTCTGGAAAAACAGGTGTGACCAACCGGAATAAGGGGACGTCAAGCGTTCTCACCGGCCTGCATGCTAATGGCAAAGAATTTCCCATTGAAGCCTCAATCTCACAAATCGAGGTCAAGGGTCAGAAACTCTATACTGTCATTCTCCGCGACATTACCGAGCACAAACAGGCCGAAGAAAAGTTGCTTGCTTCGGAGGTGCGCTATCGCCGACTCTTTGAGGCCGCCAAAGATGGCATCCTTATTCTGGATGCAGATACAGGCGAGATAGAGGACGTTAACCCTTTTCTGAAAGAAATGCTCGGCTATTCACACACTGATTTTCTAGGGATGCAGCTATGGGAAATAGGCTTATTCAAAGACATTGTCGCCAACAAAGCATCCTTTCACGAATTACAGAGAAGTCGGTATGTTCGTTACGAGAATCTACCGCTTGAAACCAAAGATGGGCGTACCATTTGGGTGGAGTTCGTCAGCAATGTTTATGATGTTAATGGAAAGCAGGTTATCCAGTGCAATATCCGCGATATCACCGCGCGCAAGCAGGTGGAGGGAGAGCGTGAAAATCTCATCGCAGAACTTACCGCCAAAAACGCCGAACTGGAACGCTTCACATACACCGTATCGCATGATCTCAAATCACCGCTGGTTACCATAAAAGGTTTTCTAGGTTACATTGAACAAGATATGATTACAGGCAACGTGGAAAGGCTCAAAGATGATACACAGCGCATCGCCAATGCGGTGGATAAAATGGCACAACTCTTGAACGACTTGCTGGAACTTTCACGCATTGGTCGTATGATGAATGTATCGGATGTTATTGCTTTTGATGAGTTGGTGAGCGAAGCCATGAACATTGTGCACGGACAACTGGAGGCTCACGATGTTACAGTACGTTCCCAACCAAACCTGCCGGCTGTGTATGGAGATAAGCCACGCTTGGTCGAAGTTCTGCAAAATCTGCTCGACAACGCCGTCAAAAATATGGGCGATCAAAAAAAACCCATCATCGAGATTGGAATGGCTGAATACGACGAATCGGGCAACTCGGTTTTCTTTGTACGCGATAACGGTATTGGCATCGCGCCCGAATATCATGAACGTGTCTTTGGTTTGTTCAATAAGCTGGATGCGCGCAGTGAAGGCACAGGCATTGGTTTGGCGCTTGTGAAAAGAATCATTGAATTTCACGGCGGTAGAATCTGGGTGGAGAGTAAATTGGGACTAGGCTCCACGTTCCTCTTCACGCTTCCCTCTCAGCCGAAACCTGATTCCGTTATATAATATCTTATCTCACTTGAGGAGGACTCGAAATGAAACGAGCAGTAAGTATCAGTATTGGATCTTCCAAGCGCAACAAGGCAGTAGAGGTAACCTTGCTTGGCGAAAAAGTCAGCATCGAACGCATTGGCACGGATGGCGATATGGAAGCCGCAGCGTTGAAATTTAAGGAACTCGATGGTACCGTGGACGCCTTCGGTGTGGGCGGTGGGGATTTGAGCATGATGTTGGATGGGAAAAAGTATGAATTCCATTCTGTGAAGCCGATGGTGCGCTTCATCAAGAAAACCCCTGTTGTAGATGGTTCTGGTCTGAGAAATACTCTTGAAAAGAAGGCCGCGCCGTTCATCCTGGAAAAACTTGGCGATTACATCAATAAGATGGGCAAAACAGCTCTCATCATGACCGGCTCCGACCGCTGGGGACTGACACGTTCCTTTTTGGATGCGGGGTTTAAGTGTACTTTTGGAGATATGCTGTTTTCATTGGAGATTCCCATTCCATTGCACACCGCTAAACAGGTCAAGTTCCTGGCCGCCCTGTTATTGCCGATTGCCCTCCGTTTGCCCTTTCATTGGATTTACCCGGTTGGCGAAAAGCAGGAAGAGCGCAAGCCCAAATATCCTCAATATTTCAAAGAGGTCACTGTTGTTGCTGGAGACTGCCATTACATCAAGCGTTACATGCCTGATGATATGAAAGGCAAGATCGTCGTCACCAACACGACAACTCCTGAGGATGTGGAATTATTCAGAAAGTGTGGAGTCAAATACCTCGTCACGACCACGCCCGTGTTGGAAGGTCGTTCATTTGGTACGAATATGATGGAAGCTGCGCTGGTTGCCATCTCTGGCAAGAACCGCCCGCTGACCTGGGACGAATACAGTGAATTACTCGAGAAACTCAACTTCGAACCGCAATTGCAGGAGCTAAACTAAAGTATACAGGTAGACAAGTACACAAGTGGACAGGCTGTGCAAGAACGTGTTTACCTTTGTACGTGTTTCCCTGTGTACGTATCATAAGGAGAATCTATGGATGCAATCGTAACCGCAGGTGGTATCCCACAACCGGAAGACCCGCTCTACACCTACTCGCAAGGCGACTCGAAAGCGCTGATCGATATTGCAGGCAAGCCTATGATCCAATGGGTGTTGGATGCGTTAAGCGATGCCAAACTGGTGGATAATGTCATCATCATTGGTTTATCGCCAAAGAGCGGGTTGACCTGCAAGAAACCCATGCACTTCCTATCCAATCAGGGACGCATGCTTGCCAATATCGTGGTCGGTGTAAACAAGTCTCTTGAATTGAATAAAAAGAATAAATATGTTTTGATCGTTTCCTCTGATATTCCCGCGCTCAAATCTGAAATGGTGGATTGGCTGATTGAAACTAGTATGGAGACCCGGGATGACTTATATTATGGTGTCTGCCCAAAAGATGTAATGGAAGCGCGTTTTCCCGGCTCAAAGCGAACATATACTCCCCTCAAAGATATGGCAGTATGCGGTGCGGACATTAACATCAGTCACGTACGCAATGCCACTGAGCATCTTGAAATGTGGGAACAACTCATTGGTACTCGCAAGAGTCCACTTAAACAGGCCGGCATTATCGGTTTGGGCACGCTCCTTGCGCTCTTCCTGCGGCAGTTGACTCTCGAAGATGCGGTACGCCGCGTCAGCGAACGTGTTGGCATTAAGGGGCGTGCTATTGTCTGGTCTCATGCCGAACCCTGCATGGATGTGGACAAACCGCACCAGCTGGAACTGTTGCGTGAGGATCTCGCGAAGAGACAAGGCAAACCTGTTACAAAAAGAAAGGCCACAACTTCAAGATCCAAACCGGTGAGAAAATCATCTGCTATCAAATCGATGAAAGCGAAAACTGCGAAGAAATGAGCCTGCGTACCGCCCTTCTTGAATGGGATGCACGCCTCTCCGAAAAAATGCGCGTGGCTGATAAGCCAGGCGCATTGCGCGCTATAGCCGTATTCTTTGCGCATTCCGGCGACTCGTGGCTCTGGGTCCCGGCATTGATCATTGGCTGGTTTTACAGCAACTCGGGTTGGAAGAGGTGGGAGGTTGTGGAATTCGTCGGCATCAGCGTACTGGCGGCCCTGGTGCTGAGTATCAAATTTCTCGTGCGTAGGAAGCGTCCCGAAGGCGAGTGGGGGAGCATTTATCGCAACACTGATCCACATTCGTTTCCATCCGGACATGCGGCGCGGGCTTTCCTGATCGCGGTGGTCGCTGCTGCGTTAGCCCCCACATGGCTGGGAATCCTTTTGTGGGTCTGGGCGCCGCTAGTGGCAATTGCGCGCGTGGCTATGGGCGTACATTATGTCTCAGATATTGTTGCTGGTGCCCTCCTGGGAGTTGTGATCGCCTGGATAGGTTTGCAGATTTACGAACCAATTCTGATGTGGGTCTCTGGTTTCGTCGGTATCCCGCTTTGGTAATATGATGCTCGTTCGCAGGCCCAACCTGCGAACGAACTATTTAAACTTTACTTCGCTTTCCTAACAGTTTCCAAATGTTCCTCGATATGTGCCAATGAGCGCTCAACCCAGAGTTGCAGTGTGAGATTCTCACCCAGCTTCTCATGGCGTGAAACGCGTGACCAGGCTTCAGTGGGCAGGTTACGCAACATATCAGCCAGTGACTCAACACTTTGCAAGAAGCTATCCAGTATTTCCTCCAAAGATTCGTCTTGTGAATAATGCTCACGGGCATATGCATCACCGTCAAAGTTTGGAAATTCAGGATTGTCTTCTGTGGCAGTCCTTTTTGCCCGCAGGCCATACACCAATTGATCCACATCACGAACATGTGCTGCAACCTGGTGAACACTCCAGCCATCCTCATCCACTGGAGCAAACGGATCTTGAACTGCCAGACAGACCTCCAGAAATTTTCTAGCTGAAGCAATCAGTTTACTG